>Ga0209102_1000031_pt1 | contig 92402 bp, 97 predicted proteins | sample ConPoolayeHmetaG_FD_185483 | JGI IMG/M metagenome (GOLD analysis project Ga0209102, IMG submission 185483) | Hot spring microbial mat communities from California, USA to study Microbial Dark Matter (Phase II) - Cone Pool mat layer H metaG... ... | reverse complement strand
CTGTAGAAGTGATATATAGAGCGGTCATATTTTTAGTGGGTATTGGTAATCAACTGCGTAGGATATTATATTATTGTCCAGCCTACTTTACAACTGAGCAATGGAAGCCTATAATATGCCTGCAAATTAGTAGTTGACTGAGAGTTGATCGACTCTCAGTTTTTTACTAGTTTTTGAAGGGGTAGGCTATCATGGCGCAGAAGAAGTTCCTGGTCACAAAAGAGGGCTTGGCTAAATTGCAGGCTGAACTCCAGCATCTGACCACAGTGCGCAGGGCAGAAGTCGCCCAAAAAATAAAGCGGGCGAGAGAGATGGGTGGTAGTGAGAACAATGCCGAGTACGAGGATGCCAAGAACGAGCAGTCTTTTGTCGAGGGCAGGATTCTAATGCTGGAGAACATCGTCAAGAATGCGGTGATTATAGAATCGCCGGCTGTCCCCGGTGTGGTTGAGCTTGGTGATAAAGTGCTGGTGCAGAATCAAGATGGCAAAATAGAGCAATATACCATTGTGGGCAGTACTGAAGCCAATCCTCTGGAGGGAAGGATTTCCAACGAATCGCCGGTGGGGAGGGCGTTACTGGGGAAAAAGATTGGCGATGAGATTGAGGTGCGGACTCCTGGTGGGGTATTGAAGCTACTTATTATGGATGTAAGTTGAACCTCGGTGTCGGAGGTGTGGATATTTTTGTGGAGGGCTATGGCACGGCTAGAACAGATAGCACAGCAGCGTTTGGAGAAGCTGGAGAGGATCAGGAAGCGGGGGATAGACCCATATCCACATTCGTACCTTCGCACCCATACTGTTCAAGAGGCTCTGGAGAGCTTTAGACAGGTGGAGGCGAAGGCAATCGCCCCAATCCCGGAAATGAAGCTTGCCGGACGTATCACTGCCATGCGCTTCATGGGTAAAATTACCTTTTTTGATTTGCGCGATGGCTCTGGTAAGATACAGTTGTTTTTCAGCCAGGGGCGGTTGGGAAATGAGAGGTATAATTGCCTCAGCGACTTGGACATCGGCGATATCATAGGAGTTGCTGGCAATCTATTTCGTACCAGGACAGGAGAGATCACCCTGGATGTGGCTGATTTTACTATTTTGTGTAAGTCCCTCCAACCGTTGCCGGAAAAATGGCATGGGTTGGTAGATGTGGAAAAGCGATACCGGCAGAGGTATCTGGACCTTATTGCAAACGAGGAGACGAAGCCCCTTTTCCTGATGCGGACTCAAATAATCTCCGAAGTGCGCCGATTTCTCAGCCAGAAGGGGTTTATTGAAGTAGAGACACCGGTGCTGCAGTCAGTGGCTGGAGGTGCTTTAGCCCGTCGCTTCAAGACACATCACGAAGCGCTGGACACAGACCTCTATCTACGTATTGCACTGGAGCTTTATCTGAAGCGGTTGGTGGTGGGCGGGTTTGATAAAGTGTATGAGATAGGGCGCGTCTTCCGTAACGAGGGAATTTCAACAAAACATAACCCCGAGTTCACCATGCTGGAGGCTTATGAGGCTTATGCTGATTACAATGACATGATGAAGCTGGTTGAAGACATGATAGTTAGCATTGCTACCACGGTCGTGGGTGATACCAGAGTCAAGTTTGGCGGCGAGGTTATCGAGTTGTCACCACCGTGGCAGCGTATTTCGCTGCGTCAGGCAATTATCGATAAAAGCGGCATCGACTTTGAGGACTATCCTGATGCTGATTCATTGCGCCGGAGGATGGAGAAGCTAGGGATGGAGGTTGACCCGAGCAAAGATAGAGGCAGGCTTGTAGACGAATTAATCACCACATTTGTTGAGCCCGGTCTGGTGCAACCGACCTTTTTGCTAGACTATCCGGTGGAGATGTCGCCGCTGGCTAAGAGGAAGCGAGATAATCCTCGTCTGGTGGAACGTTTTGAGCTTTTTATCGGTGGTATAGAAATTGCCAACGCTTTCACAGAACTTAATGACCCGCTGGAACAGAGGGAACGCTTTCGACAGCAGATGGAGGCACAACTACCCGGGGTTTCTGAATTGGCAGACAGGGAGAAGGAGGTAGATGTGATTGATGATGACTTTTTGCTGGCCCTGGAGTATGGTATGCCACCTGCAGGTGGCTTAGGAGTGGGCATTGACCGCCTGGTCATGGTGCTTTGTGGGAAGCCATCTATCCGTGAAGTTATCCTCTTTCCGCAGCTGAAGACGAAAGGTGATTAGTATGCTGGATATTAGACTACTCCGTGACAACCCTGAAATTGTCCGTGAGGCTTTAGCCAGGCGAGGTGAGGACTTTGATATAGAAAGAATAATTGATCTGGATATGCAGCGTCGTCAGTTACTACACGAGGCAGAGACCCTGCGGGCACAACGGAACGAGGTGAGCAAAAAGCTGGGCAAGATGGCAGAAAAGCCAGCTGAGCTTATTGCCAGCATGCGGCAGCTTGGTGAAAGGATCGATTCCCTAGAAAAGCAGGTGAGTGACCTTGAGGCGCAGCTTGAGGACTATCTTTTGCGCTTACCCAATATTCCGGCACCCGATGTTCCACCGGGTGGGGGTGCTGAGGACAACATAGTGGTGCGTTCCTGGGGCAGTTCGTCAGATTTTTCGTTCTCCCCGTTGCCTCACTGGGAGCTAGGAGAAAGGCTGGGCATAATAGACTTTCAGCGAGGGGTTAAGCTTTCGGGGAGTCGTTTTTACATTCTAAAGGGAGTTGGTGCCCGACTTCAGAGAGCGCTGATAACATTTATGCTCGACCTTCATACCAGGGAGCACGGCTACACTGAAATCTACCCGCCATTTATGGTGAAGCGCGAGTGTATGGTGGGCTCGGGTAACCTGCCCAAATTCGCCGATAACCTTTACCACGATGATGAAGATGATTTCTGGTTTGTGCCCACAGCGGAGGTGCCGCTGACCAACTTGCACCGTGATGAAATACTGGCACCTGGGACTCTGCCGCTTTATTATGTCTCTTATACAGCTTGTTTTCGAAGGGAGAAGATGGCTGCCGGGAAAGACACCCGTGGTATTAAACGGGGACACCAGTTCGATAAGGTAGAGCTTTACAAATTCACCGAGCCGGAGAAGTCTGAAGAAGAGCTGGAGAAATTGGTGCAGGATGCCGAAGACGTGTGCCGCCGTCTAGGCATACCCTATCGTGTGGTCCAGCTCTGCACTGCTGAACTCGGATTTGCAGCACAGAAGGCGTATGATATTGAGATGTGGGCTCCTGGTTGCGGCGAATGGCTGGAGGTTAGCTCGTGCAGCAATTGTGGCGATTTTCAGGCACGCCGGGCGAACATTCGTTATCGTCCGGAGCCTGAGGCTAAGCCGCGTTTTGTGCATACACTTAACGGTTCCGGTCTGGCATTACCACGGGTTGTTATCGCTATTCTGGAAAATTACCAGCAGGCTGATGGCAGTGTAAAGGTGCCTGAAGTGCTGAGACCGTATGTGGGCGTGGAGGTTATCACCGGAGACTGAGACAGGAAAGCAGCACGAGTTGAAATACAGGCTTAATTGTGCTACATTGCTGCCAAGTGAGATAGCTTCGAGCCTGATATGGCTGGCGAAAACAAATATGAGTATGTCTGCCCCAATTGCCACGCCGGGCATAATGCTGACCTAGGGTATTGCCCTGAGTGTGGCTTTATCGGGTGCCTGGAGCATAAGGTCTTACGGCTTACCACAACGACTGCAGCAGGAAAGCTGGTGCTTGAAGGTCCACCCCTCAAGTCATTGCAGAAAAAGCAGCGTGGGGGGAATTCGGCTGCTAGTGCCGTGCCAAAGTACAAATGCCCGCGTTGCAGCGCAAGGACAAACAAGACATTTGGGCGGTGCCCCAACAGTCGTACCTGCGGCTATGTTGGTCGTATGCAGAGCCTGACTGCTCATGAGGAGGGGGAAACGACCTAGATGGGTGCAGGCAAGCCTCTAGCAGTTGCCCGGCGGAGCGCAGCCTCTAAGGTCACCCTGTTTTGTAAAGTGTAATGGCGGGAAAAGTCCTCTGTCCTAAATGTTTGGTGGTGGTTGATGAGGATGACATCGGGGAGCGGGTGTGCCCGAGGTGCAAGGCGAGGCTGTGTCCTCAAGCTCATATCGTTGAGGGAAAAATCTGTCGGTGGTGCGGCTGGCAAGACCCGAACTATAATCTATGGCAAAAGAGGCAACTTGCCGCTGCTCCGCCGGTTGTATCTCGGCAGCCAGCTGGGTATCCTGCGGCGAACGCGGGTCGGATCTGTCCCAAATGTGGTGTCGATATTGAAGGGGGGGTACGGCGCTGTCCTAATTGTGGTTGGCTCTTCCCGGTGGTGCACGGAATTGAGAGAGCAATACCTGTGGGTATGCAGCAGCCCGGTGTCGGGGAGACAACTGTTTCTGAACATCGTCCTTCGGGGCGAGGAGAGGGAAAATTTGCATCACCCCGCAGCCCTATTCTGCAGGACACTTTGATAACTGCGGCGGGGCGGAGGGAGTGGGATTTTAGTAAGGCTAGGCGCTTTATCCAACCTGTCGGGGCTGGTTTATTTGTGCTGGGTGTGGTTGCATTTCTGGTCTGGGGGTCAATTGCCGCGGTGAAGCACTTCGGGGGCAAAATTGGAGGCAGCGGGAGCGATGTTGGTCAGACAACCCCGGTACTGACAAACTCGGGTGCTGGTAAGGTCAGCATCTTTAACCCGGCAGTAATGCCCCCCGATGGTGGTAAGATCGTCTGGTCACCGGAGGGGAATGCTTTTCCCCCGGGCACAGCAATAGTGCTTTCTGCTGTACCTGCTGATTGTTATGTCTTCGATCGCTGGGAGGGCATCGAGAGCACATTGCCAGAGGCGACTATCAATTTTGACCCTCAGAGCCATATCACCGCCTATTTCAAACTCAAAGACGCAGTTGCCCCTACTATGTCTGAGGCTAGGGTGGCTTATTACTCTGATGTTGGCGCTACGGTGAAGTGGCAGACGAATGAGCCAGCTCGGGGGAAGGTGGAATATGGCGTTACCACTGACTATGGGCAGGTTGTTGAAGAGTCGGAATTAAGTACTGAACATGCTGTCAGATTAAGCGGGCTCAGTGCTGGAAAGACATATTATTTCAGAATAACCTCTCGGGACGAATGTAGCAATGAAGCTGTTGCACAGACGGGGAGGTTTAGCACCTTGAGTTTCGTTGCTGAGGGGTCTGGTGTGGGAGAGCGCGCTCCAGATTTCACTCTACCTTCTTACAAAGATGACCATCCCGATTCGCCCAACAATCCTAGATCTTCGACTTATATAGGTGACCAGGTGAGTTTAAGCCAGTTCAGGGGTAAATGGGTGTTTCTTAACTTGTGGAACACTTTCTGTGCTGCCTGTCTGGGCGAGTTCCCGCATATTCTGGCATTCTACGAGGACGAGAGCTGGGCTAACAGGAATTCCCCAAATGCTGAATACGTGGTGCTAACGGTGTGTCTTGATGGCAGGGTAGACCGGATTGTGAAACTTGAGGAGAAATACAAATATCAGACCGGGCTTTTTACCTTTCCTATACTTGTTGATGATGCAGAAAAGCGTACGCTGACCGGGCTTTATCGGATTACCTATGTACCAGCGTCCCTGTTTATTGACCCTGATGGCATCATCAGGGCGGTGAAGATGGGGCAATTCAAGAGTGAGGAGGAGATCAAACAACTCTTAAGAGAATTGGACTGAATCCCTCCGACGCCATTCTTTATGTTTCAGCATTCCACTTTTGCGAGCAATTATGTGTATAATGGGACAGAAGGTATTTGTCTATGTTTGTGCTGAACAAGCAGACAATTAAGGTCTGGTGGGCAGGGAAATGATGACAGAAGCGGAGGTTGATTTATGCGACCGCGGATAGCCTTATGTCCCAGGTGTCACGCTAGCATGACACCGGGAGAACGCTTCTGTCGCAGTTGTGGTGCGGTAATATGCCCAAACTGCCAGGAGTTGCTACCGCAGCGGTCAAGGTATTGTCCCAGGTGCGGGTTTCTTTGTCTCAATGAGCCTGTAACGGAAACAACGGCGCCTCGTCCCACCTCCGTGTCACCCAGGCAGGTCTTGGGTGATGGTCGGTCTTTCTCAGCACCCCCACCAGGGGCACAGACCAGCATACATACAGCAAGCGGGAGTCAAGCCTCTAGCGGACGGGTGGTGTGCCCTCAGTGCGGTTCACCTATTGATCTGGAATCGGGAATGTGCAGAGGGTGCGGGCTGCTGTATGGGAGCAAGCACCGTGCAGTGCAGATGGAGACAGGTCGTGCGCCAGCACCGCCGCCCCATATACTGCAGCAACAGCAGAGGGCACCAGCGCCACCACCTCCTTCAGCTACACATGTTGCATCGGCAACAAGTGGAAGTCATGGCTATGGCGTACCCCCGCCATCGCGCCCTCCAACACCTGTATATCAGCCACAGACAGCTTCTGCTGTGGTGGGGATGGGTGCCAGTCCTGTCCAGCACAGTATGTCCTCAATTCCAGTGGCACATCGCTATCGTCAGGAGGTTACTGAGGGGGCAGGTGCTTCTGACAGGTTCAGGCAGACCTTACTGAAGATAGTGTTTGGGCTTTTTGTGCTGTTCATCCTCATCTTTGCGGGCACTGGCTTGTACTACCTATTTTCACAGGAGACTGTGGAAGCGCCGGTAGCTCAGGTGCCTGTTTCGTCTCCTCCGCCAGCATCTACCGCGGTCTCTCCACCGTCTATCTCTGATATTGCTGTATCCAGCCGGACTGATATGACAGCGGTCATCTCGTGGAAGACAGACAAGCCAGCTACCAGCCAGGTGCGGTATGGGAAGACGGAAACTTGTGGACTAGCTACCGAGGAGGTCAAGAGTCTGGTCACTGACCATTCCGTGCGTTTAAGTGCGCTGGAGCCGAACACCACATATTATTTTAAAGTAGTATCAAAAGATGCGAGTAATGTAAAAGCCGAGGTTGCTGGTGGTTCTTTCAAGACGGAACCTGCTTACCTGGTTGGCACCAGTGTAAATAATCGAGCTCCAGACTTCACTTTGCAGACGATCGATGGCAAGAAGATAACCTTGAGTGGACTCCAGGGGAAAAAGGTCATAGTGAATTTCTGGGCGACCTGGTGCCAGCCGTGCAAAGATGAGATGCCTTACATTCAGAAGATACATCAAGACTGGTCAGGAAAAGGCGTAGCAGTGCTGGCTGTGGCAGTGAACAAGAACCAGAGTCTTGCCGGGGTAGAGCAGTTCATAAAGGACACCGGGTATACCTTCACTGTCCTCTTTGATTCTAAAGGGGAGGTCGCCGGGCTTTACCAGGTCTCGGAGATACCTAAGACGGTGTTCATAGACGCCGATGGTATCGTGCGTCATGTGCAGCTGGGGGACTTCAAAAGCCAGGAAGAAATCGAGGATATTCTGACTTCGTTTTAACTCTTAAGAACAGCCTTTTTCCGGTCCTGCATTGCTGTTTTGGTGATAGGTTGCAGCAGCGTAAGCGGTTTTCCTATACTAGTGTGGTTCGGGAGGGGTGGCCGAGTGGACTATGGCGGCGGTCTTGAAAACCGCTTTCGCGCAAGCGAACGTGGGTTCGAATCCCACCCCCTCCGCTGATTTATTTGGAGATTTGTTCACTTGCTCAGTGTGGTGCAGTAATGAACCAAGGAGACGGCAATGAAAGTCCACGAATATCAGGCTAAAGCTTTGTTAGCTGAGTTTGGTGTGCCCGTACCCCAGGGAGAAGTGGCGTCTTCTGCGGCAGAGGTCAGGGAAATAGCTAAAAGACTGGGGGGCAGGGTGGCAATTAAAGCACAGGTTTTCGCTGGTGGTAGGGGGAAGGCTGGTGGCATAAAAGTAGCTGATAGCCCTGAGGAGGCAGAAAGGTTAGCCGGCGGGGTGCTGGGCAAAAGGCTGGTGACCTATCAGACAACGGCTGAAGGGGTGCCGGTGAGCAAAGTGCTGGTGGAGAAGGCTATTGATGTAAAGAAGGAGTTATATCTTAGCATCATCGTCGATACTGCTACCAGAATGCCTGTGGTGATGGCTAGCGAAGCCGGTGGGGTTGACATTGAAGAAGTTGCCAGGGCTAGCCCAGAGAAAATACTCAAAGCGTATATCGATCCCGTCATCGGTTTTCAACCCTTCCAGGGGCGGAGGCTGGCTTACGGGATAGGACTAGACCAGCCCCAGATAAGGATGGCTACCGATCTTATGGCTAACCTCTATCGCCTGTTTGTTGCTAAGGACTGCTCGCTTGTTGAGATAAACCCGCTAGCGGTTACAGCCGATGGTAGGCTACTTGCGCTTGATGCGAAGTTGAACTTTGACGATAATGCTCTTTTCCGGCATGGCGACATCGAGGGACTTCGTGATGTGGAGCAGGAGGACCCGCTTGAGGTCAAGGCGAGTGACATGGGGATTAAGAATTACATTAAGCTCGACGGTAACATCGCATGTATTGTCAATGGTGCCGGGCTGGCGATGGCAGTGATGGACTTGATCACTCAAGCGGGTGGTAGACCGGCTAACTTTTTAGACATCGGCACGGTAAACAATGCGGAGCGGGTGGTCAATGCCTTTAGAATTTTTGCTGAAGACCCTTCGGTTAAAGCGGTGCTGGTCAATATATTCGGTGGTATGGCAAGGGCGGATGTCATCGCTCAGGGGATCGTGGAAGCAAGCAAGCAGATGGATATAAAGGTACCTTTGGTGGTAAGACTGGCAGGGACTAATGTTGACGAGGGGAAGCGCATACTTCAGGAGTCGGGGATGGGGTTCATCGAGGCACTGGACTTCTATGATGCTGCCAGAAAGGCGGTGGCAGCAGCGCAGTCGAGCTGACAATAGGTCGTTTACCTTCGATGGAGGTGACCGATGAGTATACTCGTAGACCAGAACACTAGGTTGCTGGTGCAAGGAATAACCGGGGGCGAGGGTAGTTTTCATGCCCAGCGATGTATTGAATATGGCACCAAAGTGGTAGCCGGTGTGACGCCGGGAAAAGGTGGCAGCACTGTATTCGGTGTGCCGGTGTTTAATACAGTGGATGCAGCGGTGAGGGAGACCGGCGCCAATGCCAGCATTATCTTTGTGCCGGCACCATTCGCTGCTGATGCTATCCTCGAGGCAGCAGATGCCGGGATACCCCTGGTGGTGTGTATCACCGAGGGGATTCCGGTGCTGGACATGGTAATGGTGCACCGCTATCTAAAGGACAAACCGACACGGCTTATCGGTCCCAACTGTCCCGGCGTGATCTCGCCAGGGAAGTGCAAGGTGGGGATAATGGTTGGGGAGATCCACAAGCCAGGCAAAGTTGGCGTGGTATCGCGGAGTGGCACACTCACCTATGAGGCGGTGGCACAGCTTACTGCTCTGGGCATCGGGCAGTCGACATGTGTCGGTATCGGTGGCGACCCATTACCGGGCAGCACCTTTGTTGACATTTTACAGCTTTTTCAGCAAGATAATGGTACGGAGGCTGTGGTGCTCATCGGGGAAATCGGCGGGACTGCAGAGCAGGAAGCTGCCACCTTCATAAAAGAGCAGATGACCAAGCCGGTGGTCGCCTTTGTTGCCGGGGCGACAGCACCGACGGGCAGGAGGATGGGGCATGCCGGTGCTATTATAAGCGGTAGTTCAGGGCGGGCACAGGAGAAGATAGCAGCGCTTGAGGCTGCGGGGGCAGTTATCGCGCATAGCCCGGCTGATATCGGGGTGACTGTGAAAAGAGCGCTCAAAAATGGCTAAAAATGACTGTGGTGAGGTATTAAGGGTCGCATGGACAAGGGGCGCCTGATATTAATAGAGGAACTGCCCTGCTGGTTTTCACCGGCTGAAGCCTTTGAACGATTTTATCAGCATCAACACGCCTTTTTCCTTGATAGCGGCATGGACCCTCAAAGGCTTGGAAGGTTTTCCTTCATCGGCGTTGAGCCATTTCTGGTGATGAAGAGTCGTGGGAGCAGTATCACCCTTTCTTCCGACGATGGTGAATGCAGAATAGAAGGCAGTCCTTTCGATGTCCTCCGTGATTTACTGACTAGATACCAGGTTGATGCCTCCCCGGCGCCTGTGCCTTTTATCGGTGGTGCTGTTGGCTACTTAGCCTATGACCTGTGCCACTTCATCGAGCGCTTGCCCAGTTCTGCGGTAGACGACCTTGAGTTACCGGAAAGCTATTTTGGATTTTACGATACTGTACTAGCCTTCGATAACTTAGAGAAAAAGTGTTATGTTCTCTCTACCGGTCTGCCAGAGCTTGATAGAACACGTCGGTTAAGGCGGGCACTAGCGCGCCTTGAAGAAATGGAATATAAATTGTCCTGCGGGTATAGCGCCTGCAAGTCTGTAGATGCTGAAGGGGAGCTGAGGGGAGAACAGGAACTGGTGCTTAAATCCAATTTCACCAGAGAAGCTTATCTGGAAGCAGTGCAGAGAGTGAGGGAATATATCGCTGCCGGCGATGTCTTTCAGGTCAATATTTCCCAGCGGTTTGAAGCGGAATTGACGGTGCCTCCGTATGAGCTTTATCGTCGTCTCAGAGATATAAACCCGGCACCCTTCGCCAGCTATCTCAACTTTGATGAGGTGACCATTGTAAGTGCTTCGCCGGAAAGGTTCCTTAAGGTTGATGGCGACTGGGTGGAGACAAGACCGATTAAGGGCACTAGACCCCGTGGCAAGAGTCCTGAAGAGGACGAAAGGCTGGCACAGGAGCTACTAAGTAGCGTCAAAGACCGGGCAGAGAATGTGATGATTGTTGATCTGGAGAGGAACGACCTGGGGAGAGTCTGCCGCTACGGCACGGTTAAGGTAACCGAACTTGCCATACTTGAGACTTTTCCCACGGTGTTCCATCTTACCTCTACTGTGATTGGCAGGTTGCGTCCCGACAAGACACGCTATGACCTGCTTAAGGCGACTTTCCCTGGTGGTTCTATCACCGGTGCTCCCAAAGTGAGAGCAATGGAGATTATCGATGAACTTGAACCGACCAGAAGGAGCGTCTACACCGGTGCTATTGGCTATCTGAGTTTCGGCGCCAATATGGACTTGAATATAGTTATCCGTACCATTTTGGTTAAGGGCGGGAAAGCTTATTTCCAAGTCGGCGGTGGTATCGTTTACGATTCTGAACCTGAGGCAGAATATCAGGAGACGCTGGACAAAGCCAGAGCGCTTGTCCAGGCGTTGCGGCTGGCGCCCAGGGTGGCTGTGGAGACCTGATGGTCCTGGTTATTGATAATTACGACTCTTTTGTTTACAATCTGGCACAGTATCTGGGTGAGCTCGGCTGGGAGCCAGTGGTCTATAGAAATGACGCTATCGGTCTTTCGGATGTGGAGAAGCTTGTACCGAGCCACATAGTTATATCCCCGGGACCGTGTACGCCACTTGAATCTGGCATCTCCAACGATATCATCAAGTATTTCGGAGGCAAGATACCGATCCTGGGCGTTTGTTTGGGACACCAGTGCATCGGCTATGTCTACGGTGGCATTGTTGGTCGGGCGAGGGTGCCAGTACATGGCAAGACCTCTCTGGTTTACCACGATGGGAAATCGATCTATAAGGGCATAGAAAACCCGTTTCCCGCAGCTCGTTACCATTCCTTGGTGGTAAAAAAGGAAGGCTTGCCCGATTGTCTTGAAATAACTGCGGAAACAATGGAAGGAGAAGTGATGGGTGTCAGGCATAAACGCTATGTGGTTGAAGGAATTCAAGTACATCCTGAGTCTATACTCACCGATGTTGGACACAGGCTGCTAGCAAATTTCTTGAGCTTTACAAGACCAGGGTGGTGAAAAGGAGAAGATAATATGATAAATGAGACGGTCTACCTCAATGGCAAATTGATGCCGGCTTCTGAAGCCAGGTTGTCGCCTTTCGATTATGGTTTTCTTCTCGGTTTCGGTCTCTTCGAGACCATGCGTTGTTACGATGGGCGTATTTTTCGTCTTGACCGTCATCTTGCCAGGTTAATGAAGTCAGCTGAAGCGCTGGGCATAGCTTCAAAAATAGGTGGTTTTGATCTAGCAGACGCTTGCTGTCAGGTATTGAAGGCGAACGGTTTAAGTGATGCCCGGATCAGACTGACAATCTCGGCAGGCGAAGGAGAAATAGTTCCTGACCTGTCGACCTGCCATGAAATCACCGTGTTTATAGTTGCCAGGAAACTGGCGCCTTTGTCTGCGGCAGTTTACGAGCGTGGATACAAAGTTATGTTGTCCGCTATAAGGCGTAACAGTCTATCCCCGCTATCGCGGCACAAGAGCATATCCTGGCTTGAGAACGTTCTTGCTCGAAGTGCAGCCAGAGCCGCTGGTGCCGACGAGGCACTGTTGCTCAATGAGCGTGGCTTTATTGCCGAGTGTAGCGCCAGCAATATCTTCCTGGTGACTGACGGGGTGCTGCGCACACCTTCCTTAGAAAGTGGAGTTCTTCCCGGGGTAACCAGGGAAGTCGTGCTGGAGCTGGTGCCGACTTTGGGGATAGCGACTGTAGAGGGGCAATTGGAACTGCGAGAATTACTGATTGCCGAAGAGGCTTTCCTGACCAGTTCTATAATCGAGGTGATGCCATTAACGCAACTTGATGGCAGACCAGTTGGTGATGGCAAGCCCGGTAAGATAACGAGGCGCCTCATGTCAGCTTATCGTGAACTTGTAGCCAGGGAGACCGCATAGGTTTGCAATGGTTAGAGGATGTGGCTGAGGAGGATTCGGAGACCGATAGCGACGAGGATAGTGCCACCGGCAAGCTCGGCATATTTTCCAAGGTAAGAGCCCATCTTTTTCCCTAATGTGTAGCCCAGTATGGTCATAGCGAAGGCGACGATACCGATGACGGAGCAGGCAAGGAGTAAATTGACTTTAGCGAAGGCGAAGACCAGCCCCATAGCCAGAGCATCGATGCTGGTGGCGACGGCAAGACCGAGAAGCATAGCGCCTCTGGTGATGTCAGTGCGCTTTCTTTGTGTCTCGTCGTGAAAAGATTCCCAGACCATTCTGCCACCAATGAATGCCAGCAATGCGAAAGCCACCCAGTGGTCATAGCTGGCTATGAAATCGACCACCGTCCTTCCAGCTAACCAGCCGAGGACGGGCATGCCTGCCTGAAATAGCCCGAAAGCCAGTGCCAGGCGGAGCATGGGGACTGGCGAGGAAGTCCTGGCAGTGCTGCTGCCGCTGAGAGCGACGGCGAAACAGTCGGGGGATAGTCCTAAAGCGATAAGCAGCAGCGATGGTATATCAAGTTCCAGCACAGTGAGACTAAGTATGCCAGTTCAAGCGTCCTGGTAGCAAGTGCTGTCCGGGACAGGTAGTCCTTTTCCGGTTACAAAGTGGTGCTTATTTTACTTTAACTGGCTGGTGAATATGCCGACGGGATATTGTCCCGATGCCCAGATACCGATGGAGTAGGTGCCAAATGAGAAGATGCCTACTGAGAATACACCGGCTGAGAAGATGCCGATGGAGAATAGCCCTGCCGAGTAGATGCCAGCAGAGAAAAGCCCGGCTGAGAGCAGTCCGAGGCTGAATAGTCCTACGGAGAACCAGCCTGAAACTGCGCCGAAAGCCCCGCTGGACAGCGGCGACAAGGTCCAGCCGATTATCGTCAGAATAGCCCATGGCACCCAGACGATTACATGTATGAGCGTAGGCGAAAGCTGTTTCATGTCACACCCCCCTGAGTGATTTATTTTCGCAATCCTAGCGAACCTCGTCAATAGTCCTATAAGATTAGTAATTGCGCAGGCTACCTGTCCGGGTTATTCAGTAATTTGCCAGAAGGTCAGCGATGTGGACGACTTTGATGTGGCTGTGGCGTTTGTCTAGACCGCCTCTAAGCTGAAGGACACAAGGCAAGCAACTGGTCACCACTGCCTCGGCGCCGCTGGCTTCTATGCTGTCTAGCTTTCGCTTGAGCACTGAGGCTGATAGCCGGGGATAGTCAAGCACTACCCTGCCACCGAAGCCGCAGCAAGCATCGGCATCTGCCATTTCCACGATTTCATAGCCGTAATGACGGAGGAGTTGTCTGGGTTCAGAGGCGATGCCTAAGCCTCGTTTCAAGTGGCAGGGGTCGTGGTAGGTGACCTTCAGTTTTGTGGGGGTCTCGGTGGTTACAGGGGTGAGCTGGAGGACAAGCTGGGAGAAATCGCGTACCTTGGCGGCTAGTGCTTCAGCGTGTTGGTTGAGTTCCTGGCTCGTTTTTGTGATAAGGGGGTAATTTTGTTTGAGCATCACGGCACAGCCAGGGCACAGGGTGACGATATAGTCAGGGTCTTCTTTCAGAGCCATGATATTGGTCTTTGCAAGGCTGAGGGTGGTGGCAATGTCGCCGGAAAAATATGCTGGTGCTCCGCAGCATCCCTGTCCCGGGGGGAAATAGACATCGACACCAAGCTTCTGGAGCACCTTCACTGCTTGTACACAGGTCTCCGGATAGACATAATTGCCGATGCAACCAGCGTAAAGGGCTACCTTTGGTTGTTTTATGTTTCCAGGGCGAGCGATGTGGGCTAGCTGTTGATGCAGGGGTGAGGTGGATAATAGTGGCAGTGAAATGGTATTGGTCAATTCGTCGAGCGGTGGTGGGAGATGCCGGACAATCTTATCGGGGTCAGCAAACTGTTTCTCAATATAGTACACAGCTTTCATAGCTGCGTCCAATCGCTGCGGGTGTTTGAGGATGGTACTGTAAATTAAGCGGTCTGCCCAGGGAAGCCCTCTCTTCTTAGCGATTGCAGCTTTCAGACGAAGTACAAGCTGAGGTATGTCGATACGCGCCGGGCAGGCTTCTTTGCATGTCATGCAACCGAGGCAGAGACTGGCGGGGTCACGTGCCTTGTCCAGACCATGAAAAAAGGCGGTGAGCACAGCGCCGATACCGCCCTGGTAAATATAACCGTATGTCTGACCGGCAAGAGAATTGAATACAGGGCAGACATTGAGGCAGGCGCCGCATTTTATGCAGTAGAGAGCTTCTCTAAACTCGGGCGATTGCCACATTTCCCAGCGACCATTGTCCACCATGACGATGTGAAGCTCTGCAGGTCCGGTAGCGGTGGCAGTTTTTCCAAATGGAGCGCTGATATGGCTGGGTCCGGTGATATAGGAAACATAGATTGGCATCTTCATGCCGTTGGTACAGCGGCTGAGAAGGCGGAGGATGGTGGCGGTATCTTCCCAGGTAGGTATTATTTTTTCGTAGCCGACCACGGCTACGTGTACTGGCGGCAGGGTAGTCGTCATACAGCCGTTGCCCTCGTTGGTGACGATAGCCAGAGTACCGGTCTCGGCGATTGCCATGTTGGCTCCCGAGATTCCCATGCGGGCATCGATGTAGTGCTGCCTAAGTGCATTTCGGGCGGTATCGAGTAGTAGCTGGGGTTCTGGTTCCAGCTTCTGTCCTGTAGCACGGGAGAAAAGTTCGGCTACCTGCTCTATGGTCTTGTGTAACGCCGGTCCTACAAGATGTGCGGGCCTCTCTCCAGCAAGCTGGATAATCCACTCGCCAATGTCCGTTTCGGTGACCTCTATACCTGCCTTTTCAAGGTATTCCCGTAGCCCGATTTCCTCGCAGAGCATGGACTTCGATTTCACAATGTGCCTTATATCTCTTTTTTGTGCCAGATTGAGTATGTAGGTATTGGCATCATCAGCGTTTTTGGCTTCGTAAACGATGGCACCAGCTCTGGTGGCTTTCTGTTTAAACTCTTCTGCCAGATGAGGAAGGTCTGCGATCGCCTTTTCTTTTACCTTCCGTATTTCCTGGCTAAGGGCATCGAAGTCGACACCGGCGAAAGCTATCTGCCTGCCCATTTTCATCAGAGACATCAGTCTTGCCAGTGCTGTTTGCAAGCTCTGGTCATCTAGGGCTCTGCTTACTCGTCTGGACATAGTCTGTGGCATTGTTTTTACCCTATCGCGTTCTCTGGTGGTCCAGGAGCAGAATATGCTCTTCGGCAGGACCCTGAGCTCGGGCAAGTATGGCGCCGGGTATATCAGCAGTGGTATTCCTGCCGGTGATATAAGTAACATAGGTGGGTACACATTTAGCCGGTGAACTGCCGACTGATTTGATCTTCGCTATGGCTTCCTCCATGGTGGCTACGATATTCTGGCAGTCCACCAGAGTGATATGGAAGCGCGGCAGGACAGCAACGAGGCGCGAACTACCATCGTCGCCGGCGATGACCAAGGTGCCCGTCTCGCTTATGGCTGTGGTGGCTTCTGAGATGCCGATGTCAGCCTCAACGCATGCCTGTCTCAGTCTTTGCTGGGTGGCTTCGGAATCAGAAGCAGTGACAACGGTGACTGTTATGCCTTCCTTCTCCAGTCGGTGCTGTAGCCCGGCGAGTTCTGCCAGTGGCGAACTTGAAATTACTACACGATTGACGCCATGTTGACGGGCAAGATTTACGATAAAGGGAGCGGTATCCTGCAGCTCAGCGAGTTCCTGAAGTTTAGCCCCGGCTCTGCTGGCTTCTTCCTTGAACTGCTCTACTTTGCCGACCTGCTGGGTCATCTTCCATTGCTCCACATATACTGCATCTACGAAAGTCTCAGGTACTGAATGGTGCCATCGGGAACTATGCTCACTCTGGCTTTATCCGGGAAGTCTTGGCGGAGGATTTCCAGAGCTTCCTCCCATGTCTTTACCCAGATTGCGTCTGGTATGGCAAGCCAGTCGGTCGTTGATTTCTCGAATTGCGGGCAGAGCACGATGACCCGTTTTAACCACGGCAAGCGAAAGTTTACAGCGCTGAACAGGCGCCCCTTCGCTTTGGCTCCAAAGCTGCCGAGAAGGTAGTGAACGACTTGCCCTGCAGGGCAGTCCATTATCAGCACAAGGTCGCCGCCTTTTGCCATCAGCATCGGTATTCCGATGAGCAGACCGACAATGGCTTCGTTCCCCTTGCAATAGGTGTTGACTACAACGATATCGGCATCGGGGATGCTCTTTGTGGCATAGTGGTCGACGGCAAGTCTTACTGCCTCCTGGTATACAGTATGAGGTGCACCAGCGAAGATAGCACATGGTTCACCTTTGCCATTTATCAAGGTGTCAATTTTAAAGTCGAGCCCGGCAAGTCTAGCAGCCTCAGTGAAGTCTTTCACCATGGGGTTTTCTGCGTAGTTGCCGGGACCCACTGTATTCCCGCGTCCTTCTTCTCTTGCTTTGAATTCGAGACGGTGAAAAGCCTCGATGGAGTCCATGGAGGCAATGCCAGGGAGTACGATTTTGCCGCCGCCTCCGAAACCCGTCTGGGGGTGGGGAACGACAGAACCGATGGCGATTTTCAGATCACAAGCCATGACCTCGGAGTTGACCCATAGCCTGGTGCCCTGCGTGGTCTCGCCTACGTAGGTGCAGTTCTCATACACATTGTGATTGTAGACGGGGAAGTTGTCCATTACCTCAGTTCCCAGCTTTTTCTGGAAATCTGTGTAGGTATGGGCACCGTGGCAGCCGGTAGCACAAATGAACCTGATTGCTTTATCGGGAATACCAACAGCATGCAGCTCCTCAAGGACATGAGGCACTATTTCTGCCACTCTGGTGGGGCGGGAGATGTCATCAAAAATTACAGCTACGTCATTTTTATCTTTCGCCAGTTCTCTAAGCGGATGATCACCCAGAGGGTTTTTGACGGCAGCTCTTATATTCTGGGAGGAAACCCTGGGAGCATTGTGTCCTTGCATGAGGCAAAGCATAGCGTCCCACGAATCCGGGAATACAAGGTACTGTTCATCTTCCTCGTACCAGATTCGGTGCGGGACGCTTATGCTTTTGGTATGCATATTTACTTCGCTTGTTCTATAACAACGTTGAATGCCGTCTGGTCAGCAACTATCGGGTCTCCAGCGCGCTTATAGGTGAAACTTATTATGGCAGTGCCAGCTTTTAGTGCTTTAAATTTGAAGTACTGTGTGCCACCGGCGCCGACGACATTTTTAGCTTGTTTTGATGGCTTATACTCGCTGCTAACCAAGCTGAGCATGGAGGCATTGTGTTCCTCTGCCCACTGATAGCCTGTGGTGGGGTTGGCGGGGATGGCGATGGTAAATTCGCTGTTGACGGTGGTGAAGATTGTACTGGTCGGGTCACTGTAGACGGCGGCTTCGGGTGCGGCGCAAGATAGCAAAATGCTGGCTGTTATGATTGACAGTGCGATTGTGAGAGCAGTGGTCCTTTTCACTTTATAACCTCCTTATTATTTTTGTTCGTAATTGCCCTGCTGCCTCAGTGGTTTGCCAGTTCGACTATGGTAACACCAGTACCACCTTCTCCCCAGTCACCAAGGCGGAAGGACTTGACCAGAGGATGTTCGCTCAGTGCCTGGTGGACTGCGCGGCGCAGAGTGCCGGTGCCTTTGCCGTGGACGATGCGCACTGAAGGTATGTTATCAAGAAAGGCGTCATTCAAATACTTATCTAACTTAAGCAAAGCCTCCTCTACTCTCAGTCGGCGCAGCCGCAGCTCCGGGCTCAGTGCTGGCATCACTCAAGCCTCTCAAATTTTAAATGCAAGACATGCTTTGTGTCAATGTTAACTTTGACCCTGTTGTTTATCCTCCAGCCGACCACCCAGAGGACTTGACCGGACGAGCAGACAAGGGGTATTCTGTCTCGCCATGCCCGGGGTATTCTGGAGTCGACCATAAAGTCCTGTAACTTTTTGACCTCTGCCATGCCCAGTGGCTGGAAACGGTCACCAGGCTGACGGGTACGTACCACTAGCTCAGTACCGCATTTATCAAAATCGAGATTAGCGGCGAAGACATCCTTTTCGTCTAGGGGACTACCCAGTATGGTGGTGGTTACCCGCCAGCCCGGTATGACGGTTTCTCCGGGTATGTTCAGGTGGAAGACACCTTGAAGAAGCGGCAGATGACAGGGGAAATCGGGCAGTGTGGTGAGTGCCAGGCGGCCATATTCCGTAAATAGCCATAAGCCTTGCGGTAAGCTGAGTTTCTTACCTGCTGGCTTCTTCAGGAAGGCGAGCATAGCTTCGATATGGTCAGCCTCGATATCCTTCAGGTTCCCCTTTAGTTTTTCCACAGCTTTTCTGAATATCTGCCTTTGCAGAGCTGGCGGTAGATGGGTTAGTTTGGTGGCATCGAGGTAAATGGTGGTATCCTGTTCCTCTGCCAGTCCATTCCAGAGCGCAGCTACCTGCTCCTCGACAAAATTGACATCATCGCCGGCGATGGTGGCAAGGCGGAGCAAGGAGTCATCGATGCCGGGGTTGTAAGTACGAAGTAATGGTAATAGTTCCAGACGGATACGGTTCCTGAAAAACTCTAAAGAAAGATTTGATGAATCGCTACGCGGGTATAATTGATGTTGCTGGCAATAGGCGATTGTCTCCTCGCGGCTGACTTTTAGCAAAGGGCGGACAATGTTCAAAGGCTCTGTATTTTTGCTGAACCGGAGGGTAGAACTAGGCGTCAGACCGCGTAGCCCGGCGGTACCTGTTCCCCGCAGAAGGTGGAGGAGGATGGTCTCTATGGCGTCGTTGCGGGTATGCCCGACTGCCGTTTTAGAAGCTCCTACCTCTCTAGCCACTCTGGCAAGAAACATATAGCGCAACTCGCGGGCGGCTTCTTCGAGGGAGCCGCCTTTTTCCTTGTGGTAGGTCGCCACATCTTCTGCCTCTATAGTGGCTGGGACCCCAAATTTTCGAGCTAACCCGTCGACGTAGATGGCATCGGCATCGGACTCAGCACCACGGAGCTTGTGGTTAAGATGGGCTACATGTAGTCCTATAGCAAGTCTTCCCCTTAGCTGCAACAGGACATGGAGTAAGCAGACTGAATCGGCACCGCCAGAAACGGCTACTATTACCTTTTCACCGGGAAGAAGCAGCCGATGTTCTTGAATGAATTCAGCTATCTTGTTCTGAAGAGTCCCTCGGGCTGTGGACTGTCTTGATGTTTTCATCTGGTGCTACTCGGGGGTGTCTCTTAGATGACAGGTATCGCTCAACAGTACCAGACGTGGCTGCTTATCGTCGAGGTCTACTATGCTGATACTGCCGGTCTGTACTCGGATACGCTCCAGCGTGGTCAGTGGCCAATTCAGAGCTTTACAAATAGCAACGACGACGCAAAAGAAGTGGCTTACGATTGCTACTGTACCGTTGGCATGTTTCTCCTTGATGCGCTGTATGCTGTGCCACACCCTTTCTGCTAGTTCAGCCACGCTTTCTCCGCCGGGCAACTTTTCCTGTCCCTTCCCCTCTCGCCATTGGAGGAGGAATTGACCGAAGCTGGTGCTTAGTTCGGCGAGGGAAAGTCCTTCCAGTTCACCGACCTCTATTTCCCGGAGGTCTGGTTCTACCTGTACTGTTAGCCCATGATGGCTGGCGATGACCTGCGCTGTGTCCAGGGCGCGTTTCAAGGGGCTTGAGTAGATGGCATCTATTCTGACATTCTTTAGAGCGCCACCAAGCTTTTCTGCTTGCAGCCTGCCGTTCTCGCTGAGCTCGGTGTCGCTGCCACCACCCTGTACACGCCGTTGCTGGTTCCAGAGCGTTTCGCCATGTCTTATTAAGATGAGTCTAATTTCTGCCCCCTTTCAGCATGTGCATATTTTACTGAACAGTTTTGCACATTAAGTATAATGCAGATACCAGAAAGATAAAAGTCGGTGGTACTTGTCAGGGGGAGGGTGAAACCCACAGCAGTCCCCCTCACTCTAACTCTCTCCCTCCAGGGGAGAGAGGACTGCCCACTCACCTGACCTCTCCCGCGGGGGAAGAAGGATTTCCTTTTCAGACAGGTGGTCTTCTTCACACAGCCTCTCTCACGAGGGGAGAGAGGACTGCCCACTCACCTGACCTCTCCCGCGAGAGGAGGGGGAGTTAGTCAGAATCAGTACAGCTACATATTTGACCTTAACCTTTCCCGCAAGGGAGAGGTATTCCATTCCCTTTTCCTCTCCCTTGACGGGAGAGGATTAAGGTGAGGGTGAAAGTGCCCCCTCACTCTATCTCTCTCCCGCGTAGGGGAGAGAGGACACTTCTGCTATGTCCTATACTTGTCACCCATCTATGTGAACGAACTCAGTCGGGCTGGGGCGTTTGCTAAGTTGGCGACCTGGATTTGACTTCTTTGGCTAACCAGTTGCTGTTTGTAGTGCTGTTAGCGCATGCATTGACGATAGCCAGCGCGTTGTCTATGATATGAGCGATATCGACATAAGGAGGGTGAGATGAGGAGTTCCCTGTCCCACAAACTGGTAGCAGTCTTAACTTTACTGGTGCTTGTGACCTCGCTAGCCTTATCTTGTGTTGGGCAACAAACTATCGCGCCCTCCGGCACTCAAGTTTCAGCTCCGGTAACCGATCCCATCAAGACAGATGCTGGCTTAGTTGCTGGAGTGGTCGTGGACGAAGCTGGTAAGGAAGTACGTGTTTACAAAGGCATACCATTTGCAGCACCTCCTGTGGGCGATTTACGGTGGAAACCGCCGCAGCCGGTGAAGCCATGGGATGGCGTGCTGGAGTGCAAGGAATATGCCCCTATCTGTCCTCAACAGAAGACCCGTCTAACGACTGAGGAGGCAGAACAGAGCGAGGATTGCCTTTACCTTAATGTGTTTACTCCCGCCAAGAGGACAACCGACCGCCTGCCAGTGTTTGTCTATATTCACGGCGGTGCCATGGTCATAGGTTCTTCGCGGCTCGATCTGTCCTATTTTGCCCGGGAGAATAATGTGGTAGCAGTATCAATTGCTTACCGTCTAGGCGGTCTTGGCTTCTTCGCACACCCGTTGCTGGACAAAGAGTCGGAAAAAGGAGTTTCCGGCAATTACGGGCTCATGGACCAGGTAGCTGCGCTGCAGTGGATACAGAGAAACGTTTCTGCTTTCGGCGGAGACCCTAACAATGTGACGGTCTATGGCTGCTCATCAGGTGGTGAATCGGTTCTATTTCTTATGGCTTCGCCTTTTGGCAAAGGTCTTTTTCACAAAGCCATTGCTGATGCCGGGATGTATGGCAATAGTCGGACCCCGCCCTTAGCCGAGATGGAAAAGCGGGGCGAGGCACTGGTAGCTAAACTTGGGATTTCCGACGCCCCTGATTTGCTGGCTGCTTTGCGCTCTCTTAGCGCCGAAAAAATCGTGGCGGCGGTTCCGGTTAGTACCACTGGAAGCGATTTACAGCTACCGAATGTGGACGGCTGGTTTCTGCCTGACTACCCGCTGAACATTTTTCAAGCGGGTAAGCAACACGATGTGCCCCTGATGATAGGTAGTGGGAGCAACGACCTTGCCGGTTCTTGGAACCAGTATTTTGATAAGGCAATCGCCACCGCTATGAGTTCGGTTTCATCGCCTGTTTATGTTTGGGTCTTTGACCACGGGCCCTGCGGTTCCAAAGGTGGCAGCCATTGTCTTAGCACTGCTTACCTGTTCTCCGACCTGAGCAAAAGACAGGATATGTGCGATGTGGATATTAAGGTAGCTAAAGCGATGGTCTCGATGTGGGTACAATTCGCCAGGACGGGGACGCCGAGCATTCCCGGGCTTATCGAGTGGCCACCGTATGACGCTGCGACCGACCGATACCTCAGGATTGGTGAACCGCTGGAGGTAAGGACCGGGCTCTACAGACCGCAGCCTGCAGCCACTCAGGTTTTGGAATGGGACACTTATACTAATTCTGAATATAATTTCTCTCTAAAGTACCCCGCTAGCTGGAAGCCGAAGACCGGTGACCTGGGACCCAAGGTCGTCTGGCGCGTTGGTGCTGGCGAGTACAATGTGCCTGCGGTCAGGGTCATTGTCCGCGACCGGTCTGAAGGTGCCGATCTAAGGACAGTATTTGCAGCACATCTGGCGGCGGACGGAAATAAGACCATCGACACATTTGACGCAAGAGAAGTTACCATTGACGGCACTCAGGCAACGCAGGCTGAGGTGACATACACCGGGGCAGCAGGTAAATACGATGGTACCGTTATAGGGGTGGTCAGGGATAGCAAGTGGATTATCATCGAAGTATTTACCCTGCCGATTTACTTCCCCTTTATTCCTGCCACTCTAGAGACCGACATTGTTAAGTCGGTGAACTTCCGGTAGCCCCCATATGTGTATTTCGGGTGAGGGCGTACCCTGATACGGGTGCGCCCTTTGTGTTTGCGCCTAAGCTGGCAAAAATTGCTGTTGCTCGGTGAGAACGGAGATGAGAGTGGGCAGCACCTTTATCGGTGCCGCGTTGACTTGCTCACTGCGGTGTGGCATAATAATTATGAGCATATGCTAAAAATCCCTGAGGTGCAAGAAAACAAAAGGCTTGTGGGGAGGCCGGTAAAGTGGCGGAAGGTGGGCTTACTGCCGCGCGTGGCTTATTTTAAGCCGATGGCAGTGCCGCTCTATATGCTGGAGGAGGTACTGCTGGCAGTGGAGGAGCTTGAGGCTCTGCGGCTCAAGGATATGGAGGAGCTAGAACAGGAGGAGTGTGCTCAGCGGATGAATATTTCTCGTGCCACCTTCCAGCGAGTACTGAATTCAGCAAGACGGAAGGTAGCCGATGCGCTGGTCAACGGGAAGGCGATAAGAGTAGAAGGGGGCAACTTCGAGCTGGCTATGCGGCGGTTTCGCTGTGGCAATGGACATGAATGGGAGGTACCTTTTGAGACTCTGGTGGCGGCTCCACCAAGGGTGTGTCCTGCGTGCCACAGCTCAGGGATTATGCCGCTGGTGCCGACGGGAGTTATCAGGACGGGAGGTGGCTGGGGGAGATGTCGCGGCAAAGGCTGGCGGTGACGGAGTGGCAATGTGTGAGACCTATAGGTTAGACGACGCTGAGTTTCGGAAAGGAGGTGAAGTAATATGTATAGATTTGGTAGAGGTATAGGATTTGGTAGGGGCTGGGGGTTTGGCTTTCGAGGGGCTTCTCCCCCGTGGCCATTTGTCGGCGTTGGCAGGGGTGGTCTGCCCAGATGTGGTTATTTCCTCGGCTGGGCTGGTATGACACCCTGGGCTTATCCGCCGGTGTATCACCCCTATTACGCTTCCCAGCCTTTCCCAGGTTATTATGCTCCCTTTGCGCCGTCCGTGAGCAGGGAGGAAGAACTCAGTTACTTGAAGGAACAGGCGGAGGCGATAAAAGAGGAGCTGGAGCGAATTGAAGCCAGGGTACGGGAGCTAGAAGGTCAAAGTTAGGCGAATTCTTCTGTTTGGCAAAAACAAGGAAGGAGGTGTGAGTATGCCAGGGCTTGATGGTACCGGTCCCATGGGTATGGGACCAATTACAGGGGGTGGCAGAGGATTTTGCAGCCCGTGGGGTATAGGGGCTTTTACGCGGGCATATGGAGTGCCACGATGGCGGACTTACCGCCGTTGGCGCTGGATTGCCCCTCGGGCTACGCCCTTTGCTGCTCCACAAGCCAGCCGCGAGCAGGAGATCAGCTTTTTAAGAGCGCAAGCCGAGGCTATAAAGGCTGAGCTTGGCGCGATCGAAGCTCGGATAAAGGAATTGACCAAGGAGACGAAATAATGAAAATCGCCGTTTCTGCTACAGGAACCACCCTTGATAGTGAGGTAGACCCTCGCTTCGGGCGTTGCCAGTACTTTATCATTGTTGACGCGGAGACGCTTCAATTTGAGGCGGTAGAAAACACCAGTACTGTTGCTTCTGGTGGGGCTGGTATCGCGGCGGCACAGATGATTGCTGGCAAGGGCGTGAAGGCAGTGCTCACCGGGAACTGTGGACCAAATGCCTATCAGGTGCTGTCCTCGACTGGCATTGAAGTGATAACCGGTGTTTCCGGGAAGGTTAAGGATGCCATCGAAGCTTACAGGCAGGGTAAGTATCGCGCTAGTCCTCAGCCCAATGTGCCGGGACATTTCGGTACTGCTGGCGAAACAACTGGAAGATATTCAAGCAAGGATCAGTGAACTGGAAAAGCGTGGCAAAGGCAAAGAGTGAAGTAAACTAAAGGAGGTGTGAATATGCCGCGAGGAGACGGAATGGGACCGCCTTGGGGAAGCGGTCCGGGCACAGGTAGGGGTCGGGGTGCTGGAAGGATGGGTGGTAACCGCCCGGGTGCCGGTCCCGGCGGAGAATGTGTCTGTCCCAGTTGTGGGCATAGGATGCCGCATCAGGTGGGCACACCGTGCTACAGCGTAACTTGCCCGAAGTGTGGTACCAGAATGGTACGAGCATGATCATAGCTGTAGCCAGCGGTAAAGGGGGGACGGGCAAGACTCTGGTGGCTACCAGTCTTGCCCTCTCTGTGAAGGGACAGGTAAACGTGCAGATCCTCGACTGTGATGTGGAGGAGCCGAATGCACATTTGCTGTTAAGCCCGGTAATCGTCGGGAGCGAGGCTGTGTCCATACCTGTCCCTGAGGTGGATAGAAGAAAATGCAATTATTGTGGTAAATGTGCCGAGGTCTGCGCTTACAATGCCATTGCGGTGGTTCCCGGTTATGTGTTGACGTTTCCTGAGTTGTGTCATGGTTGTGGGGCTTGTAGCTATCTTTGTCCTGAAGAGGCGATAACTGAGGTGGGGAGGGAGATCGGTGTCGTGGAATGGGGTGATGCAGATGGTATAAAGTTTGTCCAGGGCAGGCTGAATGTAGGTGAGCCATTGGCACCCCCGGTGATCAGGAAGGTAAAGCAGCTTGCCAATCACGATGGCGTGGCTATTGTGGACGTTTCACCAGGGACATCCTGTCCGGTGGTGGAGGCGGTGAAGGATAGTGACTTTTGCCTGTTGGTAACCGAGCCTACCCCCTTTGGGCTCAATGACCTAGCTCTGGCGGTGGCGATGGTGCGGGAGCTTGATGTGCCTTGTGGTGTGGTTGTCAACCGCGCTGGCATTGGAAACGGCGAAATAGAGGACTATTGCAAACAGAATAACATACCGGTTTTACTTACCATCCCACTCGATATGGAAATCGCACGGCTGTATTCGAAAGGTGTACCTCTGGTTGCCGGTTTACCCGAGTGGAGGGGACATTTTTTAAAGCTATTTAGTCAGATTGGAGGTATAGTGCGTGAAAGAGCTAGTGGTATTAAGCGGTAAAGGGGGCACTGGAAAGACCAGCCTTGTTGCCGCATTTGCTGCACTGGCTCGGGGCAAGGTGTTGTGCGATTGCGATGTGGATGCCGCTGACCTGCATCTTATTTTGCAGCCGACCATGCGTGAAAGTCACGAGTTCCGGAGCGGGCAGCTTGCTGTTATCGATGAGGAGAGATGCACGCAGTGTGGTTTATGTCAGCAGCTATGCCGCTTCCAGGCGATTCGCGATTTTAAGGTTGACGCTAAATCGTGTGAAGGGTGCGGCTTTTGTTTTCGTATTTGTCCTGCGGGAGCTATCACGATGCAGGAAAACCTTGCCGGACGTTGGTTTATCTCTGACACGCGCTATGGTCCGTTGGTGCATGCCAGGTTGGGGGTGGCACAGCAAAACTCAGGGAAGCTGGTGGCTTTGATTAGACAGCAAGCGAAGCAGATAGCTGAGGAAAATGACTTGCTCTACATAATCAGTGATGGTCCGCCGGGCATTGGCTGTCCGGTGATCTCATCTTTGTCCGGAGCGAGTCTGGCTCTGCTGGTTACGGAGCCAACGCTTTCCGGGATACATGATTTAGAGAGGGTAGTGGGTGTTTGCCGCCATTTCGGTGTGCCTGCTCTAGTGTGTATCAACAAATATGACATCAACGAGGAGAACACCCGTAAGATTGAGGGGTGGTGTTGTGAGCAAGGGCTAGCAATTGTGGGTAGGATCCCCTTCGATAATGTGTTTACAGAGTCAATCACCAAGGGCATTCCAGTGGTGGAAAATTGTGCAAATGGTGTTGTTAGAGAAATAGAGCTACTCTGGCAACACGTTTCTAGATTTCTAAGCCAGGAAGTCTAATGTATGGCGATCTATATAGGGAGGTGTATTGATGAGATTTGCTATTCCACTGGTCGGAGGCGCGATATCGCCCCATTTCGGACATTGTGAGCAGTTCGCTCTTATAGATGTGGATGCAACCAAAAGGACTGTGGTAAAAAAGCAAATTGTGGGTTCGCCAGGGCACCTGCCCGGCTTTTTGCCGACGTGGCTGGCGGAGCAGGGGGTCTCCGTGGTGTTAACAGGAGGCATGGGTCCCAGAGCGCAAGCGCTGTTCCAGCAAAATCGCATCAATGTGGTCATTGGCGTAATGGAGACTGATCCCGAGAGAGCCGTTTTGAACTATTTGAATGGTAGCCTTAAAATAGGTGACAATGTCTGTGACCATTAAGAGCTATCCGAGAAAAGTCCTGGCGATTTTCGGCATGCCACCCGTTAGTTAAGGTGTTGTGGTTGGGACAGGAGATTGGAGAGTAAATTATGACGGGCAAAGAGAGAAGGAGGCAGAATTCTAAGTTAGATTTCAAGCTGATGTCCTTGGTTTACAAGCTCAGGGACTTTCTGCTGCCTCGTATGGAGATTCTGAAAGAGGCAGGTATCGAAGAGGGGTTTTATGTGCTCGATTTTGGTTGTGGACCCGGGAGTTACGTGATGCCACTTGCTAGACTGGTGGGTGATGCCGGCAAGGTCTATGCCCTGGATAAAAATCCGTTTGCTATCAAGGCGGTCGAAGCACTGGCTGCCAAGAAGGGGCTGCCTAATGTACAGGCTATCCTTTCAGATTGTGATACCAAGTTGCCATCTGAGGGCATAGATGTAGCCCTGCTGTATGATGTTCTTCACCATCTGGGTGCCCGTGATAAAGTGCTAATGGAGCTTCATCGGGTATTGAAACATCACGGAGTATTATCGGTGAGCGACCATCATCTGAAGCGAGACGACATAATACGGATGGTAACCGAAGGTGGGCTGTTCAAGCCGTCGATGGAGGGCAAAAGAACATGCCGCTTTTTGAAAAAAGAGACTTGTGAAAATGGAGGCGAACTTGATAGAGCGAGAACAAGTACTGAAGAGCCTTGAGGAAGTCCTGGTGCCAGGGGTGAGACGCAGTTTATCGAGCCTTAATTTGGTCAGGCGGGTAGAAGTGTACGACCAGAAGGTCGGTGTCTATCTTGCTGGAGCGGCGTTAAATCAGGAAGCCAGAGAATGGCTCAAGGCAAAAGTGCAAGAGATGGTCAGGAAGGTGGCTGATGTTGCAGAGATAAATGTTGATTTTGAAGAGGCGAAGCCCAAAGACCTTAATGAAATCGGCAGCGTGATCGCTGTGATGAGCGGCAAAGGAGGCGTGGGCAAATCGCTGGTAAGTGCTCTTGCGGCAGTCTCGCTGGCTCGTGCCGGGTTTGATGTCGGCATACTTGATGCTGATATCACCGGACCCAGTGTACCGAAGATGTTTGGCATAGGTGAGCGTCCCGAAGGGAGCGAGAGTGGACTGTTACCGGTGCTCACACGGTCCGGGATTGAAATTATGTCCATAAACTTGCTCTTGCCGCATGAGGACGATGCGGTTATCTGGAGAGGTCCTTTGATTGCTAAAGCCATTACACAGTTCTGGGAAGATGTACTGTGGGGACGGCTGGACTATTTGATAGTTGACCTGCCACCGGGGACAGCCGATGCGCCCCTTACAGTGTTGCAATCGCTACCGGTATCGGGTGTGATAATTGTTTTCAGCCCTCAGGAGCTAGCGGCTATGGTGGTCCGCAAGGCAATTAAAATGGCGCAAGAAGCGATGCACATCCCGATACTGGGAGTGGTGGAGAACATGAGCTATCTTGTCCTGCCGGATACCGGGAAGAAGATCGAAGTTTTTGGCAAAAGTCGGGCTGAGGAGATGGCAAGTCTGGCTGATGCGCCCTTGCTAGCACAAATACCGATTGACCCGCAGTTAGCCCAGCTTTGTGACGAAGGTAAGATAGAGCGTTATCAGGCTGACTTTTTGCAGGGCTTTGGTGGTGCCATTATTCAGGCTGTGAAAGCCAGGGCAAAACAATAGGAAGGAGCAAAGGGAGCGAAATATGAAAATATCAGTCTGCGGCAAAGGTGGCAGCGGAAAAAGCGTCATCGCCACGCTGCTGGCGTATGAATTCAAAAGCCGTGGTTACCGCGTACTGGTGGTGGACTCAGACGAATCAAATTCAGGGCTTTTTCGAATGCTGGGTTTCACCGAGCCACCGACACCGCTGATGGAGATGGTGGGTGGTAAGAAAGGGCTCAAAGACAGGATGGGACGTAGCTCCTCTGCAAACAGGTCGGAAACAAAGGCGGAGATACTGAGCTTGGGGGAAATGAGGGTAAGCGATATTCCCTCCCAGTATATCAAAGAAAGGGATGGATTGAGGCTGGTGAACATTGGCAAAATCCTCCAGGCGCTTGAGGGTTGTGCCTGTCCCATGGGGGTATTAAGTCGTGAGTTTCTGGGCAAACTCCGACTTGGTAAAAATGAGATATGTATCGCGGATATGGAGGCTGGCGTGGAACATTTTGGCAGGGGCGTCGATACCAGTATCGATTTGGTGCTGGTGGTGGTTGAGCCCTCTTTTGAGTCTCTGGAGCTAGCTGCTAAAGTGAGACAGCTAGCTGTTGGCGCTGGGGTGAGAGATGTCAGGGCTATCATCAATAAGGTTAGCTCGACCGAGATGGCAGGTAAACTAGCGGCTGAATTGGTTAGAAGGGGCGTAAACATCGTCGGGGTTCTCCACGCAAACCGAGAAATCTTTGAGGTGTGCATGAATGGCGGCAGTCTGGAGACGGTGATAGTGGGGGAGGTGAAAGAAATTGTCGGTAATTTGCTATCGAAAGGCTGAAGCCCAGATTTTGGAGGAGTGACGTGTGTATAGCTACAGTGTACGTCGAGGCTGATGGTGGGCTGGAGAAGTTAATGGATGAGGTAATCCGCATAGATGTGGAGAACGGTAAGTTGCGGTTAACAGACCTGCTTGGCAGGGAAAAATATATTCAAGGGAAATTAAGAAGCATCGATTTCTGGGAAGAGCACTCCGTCATCGTTGAGCCGAGCCGATAAGGGACGCTTGTGACGATGGTCTAGACAGTGAAAGGCATTTGGAGGGATTGTCATGTCTTCAGAGATGGATAGGATAGCGGAAGAGTTGCAGAAACAGGCACTGGCTGGCTATAGCGAGATAGTCATCGACCATGTGCAAAATCCGCGAAATGCAGGTAGTATTCGCGATGCCGACGGGTTTGCCAAGATAACCGTTCCTTGCGGTGATACCATGGCAATCTGGCTGCGGGTGAAAGGTGAGGTGGTTGAGCTAGCCACCTTCTGGACTGACGGCTGTGGGACCACCATTGCTGCTGGCAGCATGGTCACCGAGCTGGCGAGGGGGAAGACTGTTGCCGACCTCCTTCGGCTGACGCAGCAGGATGTATTGGATGCCCTTGGTGGCTTGCCACCGGATAGTGCCCATTGTGCTCTGTTAGCTGCTAATACGATAAAGGAGGCGGTACGGGACTATCTGGCTAGCAAGCGTGAACCGTGGAAGCGGGCTTACAGGAAGACACCAGAGTTGTAGAAAGTAAAATGTACTCCTGGGTACGGTGAAATGATCAAAATACGAAACGACCTGTGTCTAGGATGTGGGCTGTGCGCTGGAAGCTGTCCAAGCGGGGCAATTTCTATCCACCGGGGCTATGCCATTATAGATGCGAATCTGTGTAACCAATGTGGGCTTTGCCTTGAGGTTTGTCCTCAGGGTGCTATTATCAAATTGGTGCCGGTGTCATCTGACGAGCTAAAGACTTTGATAGCTTCGCTGAAACAAAAAGCTGGTGAGCTTGTCTCCAGGCTTGATGAGTTAATCGTTTCTGAAAAGGAGGGGGTGAAATGACGGTTCGCATAACTACGCTCAGTGAAAACACTGCTATGCTGGGCGATTTTTTGGGGGAGTGGGGGTTGAGCGTGCTGGTGGAGATGGACGGGGTCACTGTGTTACTCGATTCTGGAAGCGGCAGGTCGGTGGTCCATAATGCGGATAGCCTGAGCATTGACCTGAAGAAAGTGGACAAGATAGTGCTCAGTCACGGGCATTATGACCATACCGGTGGGTTGCGGGAGGTGTTGCGGCGGATGAGAAAGCAGGTGGAAGTGATAGCTCATCCTGACATCTGGCAGGCGAAATATGCCTGGCGGAAAGGGCAGCGTGCTAGGTATATCGGTATTCCTTTTCAAAGGCGTGAACTGGAAAGCCTCGGGGCTAGTTTTCGTTTGACCAAGGAGTCGGTGGCTATCACTGATTCGATACTCACCACTGGTGAGATACCGATGGTGACCGATTTTGAACGGATCGACGATATCCTGGTTGTGGACCAAGATGGCGAATTGAAGCCCGATGGACTTGCCGACGACCAGGCGCTGGTTATCAAGACAGGGCAAGGGCTGGTGGTGCTACTGGGCTGTGCTCATAGGGGCATGATAAATACTCTGTATTGGGCACAGCGGCTTACCGGTGTTTCTCCTGTGCATGCGGTGATCGGTGGCTCTCATCTGATCAGTGCTTCCGGGGAGCAAATGCACAGGACTATTGCGGTTCTGAAGGAGCTGGATGTGCGCAGGCTGAGCCTGTGCCATTGTACTGGACTGAAAGCCATCAGTGTACTGGCTGGGGAGTTTGGCGACAGGTTTGTATTCAATACGGTGGGCAGTGTCATCGAAGTCAGCTAGGTAGCTGTATAACTTCGATTACGAGTCCAGCTATCCCAGCAGCAAGGCGGTGCGGTGAATTGATTTTGGGTGCTGGGAGAAGCCGAGGGCTTTTGTCACCTGCTCCGGTCGTCCCGAGCCCTTCTCATCGCAGCGCAATCTCATACCCAGCACACAGAGAGAGTCCCGATGTTCGATGAGCCACAGGTCTTCGATCAGGGCGCGGAGGTCGTAGCGCTTGGGACCGGTATCGCGAAGGTGTTGCCAGGGCAGCTTGTCAGTTTTCAGGAGCGAGTCCAGAGACTGCCGTATCTCCTGAGTGGTCTTGTCGGTCTCAATTTCGACTCTATATTCGGCGAACTTCACCTGTGACTGGAGGGAAGGGACTTTAAGCCCTATCTGCCATACCTCGAGCAGTTCTATACCGTGAGGTAGCTGTTCTTTCACCTGCGCTTCGAAAAGGCGTGGTGTGGTCCAGCGGAAGAGGTAGATGTCTATCAGTTCTGCCTCACTGGTAACACCTACTGGTAGTGGTGCACCCAGCGAGATTTGTGGATGAGGGGTATAGCCCTGAGAGTAAGCTAAAGGGATTCTGGCGCGGCGCAAAGCTCTTTCCCAGAGCCTCATCAAATCAAGGTGAGAGAGGAACTTAAGTTCTTCCCCGCGACTAAACCTTACCCGGAAGCGCAGCATCCCTTTCCTTGGTTATCAGGATTCTCTCGACCTTCCTGCCGCGCATTTCAAGGATGGTCAGTTTCATGTCTTTGTATTTAAGATGTTCACCCTGCTTAGGAATGCGCCCCAGGTGACTCAGGATGAAGCCAGCTATGGTCTCATAGTCGCCCGGTGGCAGGTCTAGCTCCAGTTCCTCATTGACCTCTTCAATCCTCAGCCCAGCGTCTATTTCGAAGGTATTGGCATCGATGGTGACGAAGTCCTTTTTCTTGCTGGCGAGTTCATCGCCGATCTTGCCCATAATCTCTGCGGTGAGGTGTTCCAGTGTGGCGACACCGACCACACCTCCATATTCGTCGACGACGATGACCATATGGTAGTTATTGTCCCTCATCTCGGCTAGGAGCTCGCCCATCTTCTTAGTCTCGGGGACGAAATGGACAGGGCGCACAAGGTCATCGAGCAGGCTGTCTTTGGTCAAAGAGTTGCTAGCCTGCGCCATGAGCACATCTTTGATAGAGATGACGCCGATGACCTCATCGATGGTGTCTTTATAGACGGGGAAGCGGGAATAAGGGAAGCGGCGGTAGGCTTCAAGAAAATCGGCAAGGGTGGAGCCCTGTTTCAGCCAGGCGACCTCAGTCCTGGGCTGCATTACTTCCTTCACCGGGCGGTCGGCGAATTCGAAAGCTTTATGTATCATTTCAGCCTCGTCTTCCTCCCAGATGCCCTGTTCCTCGCCCACTGTAATGGCGGTGTGAAGTTCCTCTTCACTGAGAATGGGTTGCGGTTTAACATCCTCTCCAGTAAGTCTGGTGAACCTGATGCCTATATGGTTGAGCACATAGACGAAGGGATAAAAGATGAAAGAGATAACCTCGATGGGACCAGCATAGAGCAGTGCCAACCTCTCGCCAAAACGCACCGCTAGACTTTTGGGAATGAGTTCAGCGAAGACCAGTGTTATCACGGTGATGATAACGGTTGCCAGAGCTAGAGCCAGGTTTTGTTCCCAGACTGATACAGCGATAATTGTGCCCAGGGTGGCTACTGCGGTCTCGAACAGATTGATGCCAAAAAGTACAGTGGCAAGGAATTTTTCCGGATTTTCCAGAATCCTGGCTACAACTTTAGCTTTAGGATGATTGGTGCGGACCAGATGTTCGAGGCGAAGTCGCTGTATGCTGATAAAGGCTGTCTCAGCGCTACAGAAGAACGCTGCTATCAGCAGACAGACAAAGAAAAGTACCAGATATATGCCAGTCGTGTCTTCCATATGCAACCTGGTCAATCTTATGACCAGATTATCAATACCATCATAGCATTGGCTAGCTGGGGTGTCAAAAATTGAACTTGTCACCCTGGCTGCTCGGCTGATAGGATAAAGAGGTGGTAAAGGAAGTTGTTCAATTGAGCTAATATGACGGAGATAGAGCTTTTTCCCGACCTTACCCACTGCATCGAGACGGTGGCGAAAAAAGAATATGAAGACATAACTCGCCAACTTCTTGCTGGTGAGAGCAACGCTGAACTGGAGGACAGGTTGGCGTTGCTTCGCGACTTTCTGGAGACGGCTGATTTCAGGGAGTTGCGCCGGCAGAGCGAGGAATTACTGTTGCAGAATAGGAAAGTCAAATTCTTGCTGTTTCGCGACCGGGGGCAGCTCAGTTACAAGATGGTACAGTGCTAGCTGGATCTTAGGACCTAAAGCGGACTATGAGCCACGTTTCTCATAGTCGGGGCACCATACTGCGTGGGGGCGTTCCGGGTGGTGACAGGCGCTACGCCAGTCCCACTTGCAACTATCGCATAGGACGGGGTTTATCCCCAGGGCTGTTTTGAAGCGGACCTTTAGTCTGTCTATCCAGCTGGGACCAAGCTTCTTTGAAGGCATAAAAGTCTCTCCAGTGTCCTTTTCGGCATATGGAATTTAGAAGTGCGGCTTGCACAGAATCTCTTTCACTCTGAGGTCAAAGAAGTCGTGCACATTGACCGGTCTCAGGATTACGGCAGTATCGGCACCGCGACCGGTACCGCTTACACAGATAACGTCCTCATCGGTGCCGACCAGACCGGCATCGGCTGCCATCATGGCGATTTCGCAAGCCACCTTCATGCCCTGACCGAAGATGCGCAGCGTATTGGCTATCACCTCTCCCGTGAGGTACATATTGAATTTCCTGCGCATTGCCCTGTCGATTCCGGCAAAGGCATGGGTGGTGGTGAGGATTAACCCACCGGCACTTTCTACCTTTCGTCTGTTTTCTTCAGTGAACTCCTGCGTATTAGGCTCGCGGAAGCCGGCATGATGAGTAACAGCGACCACCTTCATCCCCTTGAAATATTCCACTGCTTTAACTGCCGTGGCACCAGTGGTGGAAGCAACTATAACTGTCTTGATGCCCAGCTCCTCTGCTCTCGCTTTTACAATGCGAAGTACGTCATCGGTATTCTCCGCTCCTGGCTTGGTGAAGTAAACGATTTTACTCTCTGTTGCGCCCATTTTGTCCCTCGCTCGGTTACTTTGGTTTTAGTCTATCAGTATAGAGGTCGGTTGGTTATGTGTCAATCAAGTTCAACGGGCAGGTCGGGGTGGTAGAGGTAAATCTGGGAATCTTCAGGCTGGAAGATCAGTCCTATAGCTCGTAACCATACACCGGCTTTTCTGGCAGCAAGTAGCAAGTCGGCAAGTTCGGGATCGGCAGCCCGATTTGGCTTGAAGGCTTTTATATCTGGGAGGGCGGCGATGAACAGAATCGCTGCTCTGCCACCACCAGCTCCACGCTGTATGAGTTCTCTCAGGTGCCTGCGCCCCCGGTCTGTAGGGCAATCTGGATACATGGCGTAATGACCCTCGCGGAGCACAGCGCTCTTTACTTCGAGGTATACATTGCTTTCCTGGTTGGTCAGCAAATAGTCCATGACAGAACCCCCGAGGCGTACATTTCTTTTCAGGATGGCGTAATCTGCAAGCCAAGGTATCATCCTCATCGCAACCGCTCGCTCAAATGCCTTCATCTGGAGTTGAGTATCAATAAGTGCGGCTGAATGCTTTTCTCTGATAGCGAACAACCGGTAAGCTGTCTTCAGCGGACGCCTGTTCTTAACACAGAGTCCCCTGTTGTCGGGGCGGAGATAGTCCTGTAAGCGACCTGTATTATTGATGCAAGCAAGCGCCGGCATATCGTCAACCAGTATCTCAACTACAAAGCGGTTCAGCCGGCGTTTTATGATGCACTCTATAAGGTTTGTCATACCAATGTTCAGCGGTAGCATGGATACAAATTACCACTGTAGCACGCTATATGCAACGGTACTCAGTTATGCCAGTCCAGATGAGCTACGATCGGAGACGCTCGATCTGCTAATGAGCTCGTTCAAATAGATGGGTGACACACAGGACATAACAGAAAGCTCCTCTCTCCCCTTTGTGGGAGAGAGTTAGAGTGAGGGGGCACCCTCACCTTAATCCTCTCCCATCAAGGGAGAGGATAAGGGGAATGAAATGCTTCTCCCATCAAGGCAAAGGAAAAGGGGAATAAAATACCTCTCCTATCAAGGCAGAAGAGAAAAATAACCTCTTCCCTTGCGGGAGAGGCTGGGTGAGGATGTTAATTCCTGTCCTACCAAAAGAGGGAAGGACTGATGGGCTAATTAGCCGTTTTCTGTCCTGAGGACAAAAGAGTATTTGTCATTAATCTACCGGACGAGCACATGCTATTGACAACTGGTAAAAGTGGGTTATACTATAGCTGAGTAGAAGGAGTAGAACAGAATATGGCACAGGTGGGGTTGGCTCCAAAGCCAACCTTTTTCTACGCAAGGTGATGAAAAACGGGGCTGGCACGTAAGAGTGCCAGCTTTGCTATATGATATCGATCATAGTCCTCTCTATTGTCTTCATCCTTATTGCAGTAAGGCAGCTCGGCAGGATTCGCCTCCAGATATGGCAGGTGATGCTGTTCGGTGCTGTAGCGGTGCTGGTCACCGGGCAGATTTCGCCGCTGGAGGCAGTAAAGGCTATCAACTTGGATGTTATGCTCTTTCTGTTCGGCGTCTTCATCATCGGTCAGGCACTGGAGGAAAGCGGTTATCTCTCCCACCTATCTTATATGTTCTTTAAGCGGGCGAAATCGGTGTCCGTCCTTGTCCTTTACATATTGTTTGGCATGGGCATGCTTTCGGCGTTTTTGATGAACGATACGCTGGCGATCATTGGCACCCCGGTGGTGCTTGCTTTGGCACGGAACAACGACTTGGAGCCCAAAATGCTTTTGCTTTCTCTGGCGTTTGCTGTGACCATTGGAAGCGTTACCAGCCCCATTGGCAATCCTCAGAACTTGCTTATCGCGCTCCATGACGGGATCGCCAATCCATTTGTTACATTTTTCCGGTACTTGCTGTTGCCTACGATTGTCAACTTACTGGTGGCGTACCTCTTGCTGCGCATCTTTTACCACCGTCATTTCCGCAAGGGGACGCTGAACCACACTCCCTCTTTGATAAAAGATGCCAAGCTGGCGGCATTGTGCAAAGCGTCGCTAATAATGCTGCTGGCTCTGGTATTAGTTAAGGTAGTGCTGGTATTGATCGGGGTTCAGGTTGACTTCAGACTGACCTATATTGCACTTGCCTCGGCGCTGCCCATTATCATTTTCAGCCCCAGAAGGTTTCAGGTGGTCAAAAAGATAGACTGGTACACGCTTATCTTTTTTGCTGCCATGTTTGTGCTTATGAAGAGTGTGTGGCAGGCAGGGCTCTTTCAGTCTGTGCTCGGTGCTCTCCAGCTAGACCTGACTTCTCCGGGTGCTGTACTGGGTATCAGCACGGTGTTAAGCCAGCTTGTCTCGAATGTGCCACTGGTGGCGCTGTATTTGCCATTCTTGAACCGGCTGGCGGTATCTACAACAGAGCTTATGGCACTGGCAGCAGGCAGCACTATCGCCGGCAATCTCACTATCCTCGGTGCCGCCAGCAATGTGATAATAATCCAGAATGCAGAGAAACATGGTGCCACTATTACTTTTATCGAGTTTGTGAAGATAGGGGTGCCGCTGACGGTGGTCAATCTGCTGGTCTACTGGCTGTTCCTATCATTCTGTTAGGGCACACCGCTGTAGCCAGCTACCTGGAATAAGCTGAGATTCCACTAAAACTAAATTTGTAGAAGACCTGGCTTCCGTATTGCCTCGACGGATTTTGTAGGGCTGCTACTGGTTTCTGATATACTATCTGGTGTTCAAGCCTGACCGTCGATGAACATGTTTGAAGAAAGGAGTTGTCATGAAGATAGTGGCTATTGTAGGCAGTCCCAGACCGAAAGGAAATACCAGCCTTCTGGTGGATGAGGTGCTGAAGGGGGCTGCGGAATGTGGTGTGGAGACGGAGAAAATAGTCCTTGGCGAGTATAAAGTGAATCCCTGCCTGGGGCATGATAATTGCTCCTCATTTGCCAAATGCAAACAGGAGGACGATGTCCCCTGGATTTTAGAGAAATACTGCCAGGCTGACGGGGTGATTCTGGGGAGCCCGGTTTACTACTACAACATGACGGCGCAGATGAAGGCGTTTGTGGACAGGAACTACTTCCTTTATAGGCACGATATAACGCCCAAAGCTACCTGTGCCGGGCTGGTGGTGGTCGGTGGTGGCGCCGGGCTTGACCATACAGTACGGGCACTGCGGCGGTTTTTGAAGCTGTCCTTCGATGTCCCTGATGAGAAGCTGGTAACACTTACCGGCTACGCCAGCAAAGTTGGCGATGTGAAGAATAAACAGCCGCTGCTGGAAGAGGCACGAAAGCTGGGCAGGCGGCTTGCTGAAATGCTCGATCAAAAATAAAGGGGGCGACGTGCGGGCAAGAAAATGACGAAGGCGATAGGGCTGGGCGTTGTGTTAATGGCGCTGCTTTACATCCTTGCCTGCTCAGCAGTTAGACCTCAGCCGTCCTCCCCGCCATCTCCTTCAGCAACTACACCGGGAACACAGCCAGCACCACCATCCCAGTCCCAGCCAGCCCCCGAAGTCCCTGCAGAATGGCAGGCGCTGTATCAGGAACTGAGTGCTGAACTCAGGGTCTTTGAAAACCTGGTGAGAAAAGACCGGGACGGCAGCCACAGCGAGGCAACCATTGCTGTAGAGATGGCATATGCCAATGGCAATGTTGGTGAGTGGCTGCTAAGTGAGCAAGTGTGGCAGTACAACCTTCTCTTGTTGGACAGGCTTGAGGCAATGGGGGTGAAGGGGGTGGTGATCGACATCAAGTTTCCGCTACTACAACCCGACTTTCCTCGCTCGGCAGAATACTTGAATTTCTTCAAGAATATTACGGCAGAGTGCCAGCGCCGTGGGTTCAAGGTGCTGGTGGAGGGTGGTGCTATCTTCTCGGGTACGCCGTATTCGCCGGTAAAAGTAAACTGGTCGAGGTATACTGCGGACTCTTTCCTTAAAAGTTTGCAGGATGAGCTTTTGCTGATTGCTCGTGAAGTGAAACCGGACTATTTGAATCTGACTAATGAGCCGCTCACACAACAATGGCTTAGTGGATTTAACATTCCGCCAGCGAAATGGAACTGGTTTGTAGCTGATACTTTGCGCAAGATCGACCGTTCCAGCGGGATGCTCATCGGTGCCGGCATCGGCACATGGGAGCCGGCTGAATATATCGAGGGATTTTTCCAGATGCCCGGTCTGGATCACATCGACTTGCACATTTATCCCATGAACAAAGGTGCTTTGTATATTCAGCGCGCTTTAGAATATGCTCGGCGGACTAAGATGGCGGGCAAGCGCCTGACTGTTGGCGAAAGCTGGCTGTGGAAAGCCTTTCCGGAGGAAGTGGGGGCTGGAGGCTTGGTTGATGAAAAAATCATGAACCGCGATGCCTATAGCTTCTGGGAACCGCTGGATATCTGGTTTATCCGGAATATGGTGTCTCTGGCAGATGCCACCGGAATGGACTTCGTCTCCTTTTTCTGGACGCGCAAATTCTTTGCCTATCTGGAATATGGTCCTGCTACTAAGAACCTTTCCACCGCCGAGCTTAACCGAGCGCTTAATCAGGCGGGCTTGCGCAATGTGCTTGCTGGAGAGCTAAGTTCACTGGGCAAAGACTTTGCGGCACTGCTTTACCAGCGAGGTGTGAGGTAACTGCTTTTGCTTCAGGTCGATTGGTGCATTTTATCAGCGGGTAAATGTCACCTGTGACTTTTTTGTGATAAAAGGCTACAATTATAGCACCTGCAGTGCGTTAGCTGGGTGATATCTACTTTGGAAAGGAGGGACTTATGAGAAATAAAGAGCAATATATTAAAGGGCTGTCCAAGATGAAACGTAATATCTATTTCAACGGCGAACTGATCGACCGTACTGACGAGCGTTTCATGGACACGCTTAATACCATTGGCACTACATTTGATGAGGCAGCCAGACCGGAAAGTCAGGACTTGTGTACTGCTATCTCACACCTCACGGGGCAGAGGATAAACCGCTTCACTCATATACATCAAAACAAGGAAGACCTGCATAAAAAGCAGGACATGACACGGATGCTGTGTCGCAAGGTGGGCGGTTGCATTCAGCGATGTATGGGCATAGATGCTGCCAACGCCGTCTACAATGTCTCCTACGAAGCGGACAAGGCTAATAAAGGTGCCACCCAGTACCATGAGAACTTTAAGAAATGGCTACTCCGTTTTCAGACTGAGGACCTAGTGGGCTGCTGCGCTCAGACTGATGTCAAGGGTGATAGGCTGCTGAGACCGGCTGACCAGCATGACCCCGATGCCTATGTACACCTGGTGGAGAAAAAGAGCGATGGCATTGTAGTCAGAGGCTGCAAGTTGCATATTTCTGAGGCGGCGCAGGCTGACGAGATACTGGTGGTGCCTACAAGGGCACTTCGTGCTGAGGACAAGGACTACGCAGTAGCCTTTGCTATCCCCGGCGACTGGGACGGCGTCAAGCATGTGGTCACCATCCACAATTTGAGACCGAGGGAGCATTTCAAGCGTGGCTTTATGCCCGGGAGCACAGACTCATATGTGATTTTTGATAACTGCTTTGTGCCCTGGGAGAGGGTGTTCCTCTGTGGTGAATGGCAGCACGGCGGTGTGCTGGCGCTACTGTTCGCCCTGTTCCATCGCCATTCCTATTCCGGTTGCAAACCCGCCCTTGGCGACCTGGTGATCGGCACTGCTGCTCTGGCTGCTGAGGTGAACAATATTCACCGCACGCCACGTGTCAGGGAGAAGCTGGCTGAGTTGATCATGGTCACCGAGCTGGGATATGCTGCTGGCTACACGGCGTCTGACCTCGGTGGACCACGAGTGTACATGCCTGGTGTGGGGTTTGTAGACTACGGTCCCGGCTCGTATATCCCGCATTCCATCTATGCCAATGTAGGGCGCTGCCTCACCGGTGAGGCGGTATTCCGCGAAGCGGAGATACTGTGCGATATATCCGGCGGTGTGGTCGCCACTTTCCCCCATGAGAAGGACTTCATTAACCCGGCGACCAGAGACCTGTTGCTCAAATACACCAAGCGCAATCCCGAGATGCCGGTGGAAGACCAAGCACAGTTCTGGCGTTACCTTGGCGATATACTATGCTCGGCTAGCGGTGGCATCCACAATATCGGCAGCTACCACGGTGGTGGCTCGCCAGTGATGGAGCAGATCGCCATCACCACCCAGTACGATATCGAGTCACGAAAGAAGCTCGTCAGATATATTGCTGGTATGAGTGGTGGTGATAGGGAGGCTTTACCTAAGCCGACAGCTTAAAAATGCTGCTCCAGTTAAAGGTTAAAGATTTTGGCATCATCGAGAGCCTGGACTGGGAACTAGCCGGGGGGCTCAATGTAGTCACAGGGGAGACCGGGGCAGGGAAGTCGCTTGTTATTGAAGCTATTGAAGCCCTTCTCGAAGGTAAGGCGGGCGATGATGCTATCCGTTATGGCTGCGATAGGTCTGTAATCGAAGGTGTTTTCGCGTTATCCAAGAAAACCCTCCCCCGTGTGCAGCGATTTCTTAAGGAAAACGGGCTGGATATAGATGATGATACTTTAATAATCAGGTGTGAGTTCAGCCGCCAAGGGCGCAGCCTTGCCAGGATAAACGGGCAAGCGGTAAGCCGAAAGATTTTACAGGAACTGGGGCGACTTCTGATAGATATTCACGGGCAGAGCCAGCACCTTTCTCTTCTCGATAGGCGTTGCCATCTCGATTTCCTCGATGTCTATGGGCATAGCATGGAAGTGCGGGAGGAATTTGCTGCTAAAGCAGCAGAGCTGAACCGGTTGGAGCAGGAACTCAAATCGCTGGTGGAAATGGACAGGGATAAGGCACGCCGTCAGGAGTTCCTGCGCTTTCAGGTAGACGAGATCAAGCGGGCGAACTTGAGAGTTGGGGAGGATGTGGAGCTGGAGCAAGAGAAGGTGGTGCTGGCTCAAGCGGAAAAGCTAAAGGCGCTATGCCATCAGGCTTATGAAGCACTGTGCGGGGATGCTGCGACTCCTGCTGTGGACAGACTGAATGAAGCAGCGGTTGCTATAAGAAGGCTCGCTGAGCTTGACTCCAAGTTAACAGAACAGCTTGAGCACCTTACCGAGGCAGTCTATATTACTGAGGATGTGGCTCAGGAATTGCGCTCTTACAGCCAGAGGCTGGAGGACAACCCGCAGCGGCTGGAGGAGGTTGAAGCAAGACTGGAAATGATACGTAATCTGAAGCGGAAGTACGGGCAGAGCATTGAGGAGATACTGGACTATGTGGGGAGGGCGGAAGAGGAACTGAAGGAACTTTCTGTATCTGAAGAAAGGCGGGCTGAGCTGGAAGACAGGCGTTTGCAGCTTAAACGCGAGATGGGAGAGTTAGCCTCCGGGCTCTCTAATGCCCGCCTGACGGCGGCGGAAAAGCTGGTGCAGGCAGTGAAGAAAGAGCTAAAGGAACTGAACCTGGGGCAGGTTGACTTCCGGGTCTCTGTGATTCAGCAGGCTACTGAGGATGGTATACCACTGCCAGATGGCAGGGTCTGTAGTTTTGGCAGTGACGGTATTGATACCGTGGAGTTTATGGTCTCCACCAACCCTGGAGAGCCACTAAAGCCGTTGGTGAAGATAGCCTCCACGGGGGAGATTTCTCGCTTTACGCTGGCGCTGAAAAGTGCTCTTTCTAGGGCGGACAGGACGCCGCTGCTCATTTTTGATGAGATAGACATCGGTATCGGGGGCAGGAGTGGGGAGATGGTGGGAAAGAAGCTGTGGGCGCTTGCCCGTGACCATCAGGTTATTTGCGTTACCCACTTACCTCAGGTAGCAGCCTTTGCCGACGCGCACTATAAAGTGGAAAAGCTAGAAGCGGGTTCGCGGACGGTAAGTCTGCTCCAGCTGCTGGACGGCGATGAGCGCCTTGGGGAGCTAGCAGCTATGCTGGCAGGTCCCGACTATACTGAGTTGTCACTGCAGGATGCGTGTGGGATACTGGGTAGAGCGGCATCTTGGAAACAAAGTGTAGGGGGCGCGATCAAGTAAAATTCGAGGTGCACTTCGTTTCTTGTTGGTCTGGGAAATTCCTCTATATCTAGCTGGTCAAATTGAGTTTATTGTTTGGTCTCGGCGTCTAGCCAGTTGAGATAGTCCTGGTTGCCAGCGATTATGGGCAGGGCGATTATCTCGGGGACGGTATAGCTGTGGGCTTGCTTTACTATATCCATGAGGTCTGGGAAAAGGTCGGCTCTGGTCTTGATGAGGAGCAGGCTTTCCTCGGCGTTATCTATTTTCCCCTGCCACCAGAAGGCTGAGCGCACGCTGCGGATGATGTTGACGCAGGCAGCTTTTCTGTTCTCCAGAAGGAGGTTAGCGATGTTCTCCGCCTCCTCCAGGCTGCTGGTGGTGATGAACACCACTATCTTACCGGTATCCATTATCCGCTGCGTCCTATAGCCAGCATCTTATCCACCGCTTGTTTTGCTTTGATACGGATGCCTTCAGGCACCTTTACCTCCAGTGACATCTCTTCCAGTGCCCAGAGCACCTTTTCCAGGGTTATGAGTTTCATATTGGGGCACACCGCTTGCTCTGAGATGGGGATGAACTTTTTTCCGGGATTCTCCTTTCTCAGGCGGTGGATGATGCCGATCTCTGTGCCCACTATCATTTCGTGCACATCTTCTCTGCGAGCATACCTGATCATGCCGCCGGTGCTGAGCACCTCATCAGCCATGGCGATGACGCCGGGTTTGCATTCGGGATGTACCACTATCTTGGCGTGGGGGTAGTCGTGTTTCAGCCGGGCGATGTGCTCGGGGAGGATGCGGGCGTGGGTGGGACAGAACCCAGACCAGAAGATGATGTTTTTGTTAGTTTTGGTGGATACATAGTGTCCCAGGTACTGGTCGGGGATAAATAGAATGTCATTGTCGGGCACGCTTTCCACCACTCTTACGGCGTTGGCAGAGGTGCAGCAGACGTCTGATTCAGCTTTGACCGCCGCCGTGGAGTTTACATAACAAACAACTGCGGCACCGGGGTATTTTTTCTTCTCAGCGATAAGTTGCTCGGCGGTGATCATGTTTGCCATGGGGCAGCCGGCGTTCAGGTCGGGAAGAAGCACGGTCTTGTCGGGGCATAGTATGGAGGCGGTCTCTGCCATGAAGTGCACGCCGCAGAAGACGATCACCCGGGCGTCGGTCTGGGCGGCATTCTGGCTGAGTTCCAGGGAATCGCCGACGAAGTCGGCGATATCCTGTATCTCTCCCAGCTGGTAATTATGGGCGAGGATCACTGCCCGCCGCTTCTGTTTCAACTCCATAATGTCTTCGATCAGCTTAGTCTCGCGGTCTCTCATTTGTGTTGGTCCTCCATTCGTTGGCATAGACGTTCATGCGCTGCCCGCGGACGAAGCCCACGAGGGTGATGCCCAGGTCTTGAGCCAATTTAACTCCAAGGTCTGTGGGAGCTGATTTGGAGATGAGTATGGAGATGCCGCGGCGGGCGGTTTTAAACACTACCTCCGAGGACACTCTGCCGCTGGTGAGCAGCAAGCGTTCAGCTGTGGTGATATCTTCGAGGAAGCATTGTCCCAGCACCTTATCTATGGCATTGTGCCTGCCGATGTCTTCGTGAAACACCAGTATTTCGTTATTATTGCAAAGCGCAGCGGCATGAACGCCGCCGGTGGTTTTGAAAGTGGTGCAGCGTTGCTGGAAGTTTTTCATCAGGGTGAGTACCTGTGAAGGAGCTATGCTCACTGACGATGTTATCCTTGATATTGGTACCTCTCCTATGCTGTACACCGGACTCCCCCGTCCACAGCCAGAGGTTATCAGGCGTTTAAACGTAAGTTCGGCAGCCTCCCCCTGTGACCCTCCGGCGGTGTCCACCCGTACCACACCCCTCTGGTCATCGGTAAGTAGCCTCTTTATATCCCCTTTTTGTTTGAGCAAGCCTTCTGAGACGAGATAGCCGATGGCGAGATAGTCGAGATGCTGGGGCGAGCAGAGAAGGGTCACCAGTTCCTCACCGTTGAAGATTATGGTCAGCGGCGACTCCCTTACTATGCTATCTTCGATGTACTGGCTGGCATCCCTGTTTATCCTCAGCACTCTCAGTGTATCGACGATGCTGGCTGTCATTCCTCTATCCTTATTTCGTCGCCTATCTTCACCGTGCCGCCACAAAGTACCCTGGCGAAGATACCCTCTTCGGGCATGATGCATTTACCTACCTGCTGATAGATGGCGCAGCCGGTGTGGCATTCCTTACCTATCTGGGTGATTTCCAGAAGTACCGCATCACCAATGCGCACTCTGGTACCCACAGGAAGTGATGGTAGGTCAATGCCTTCGGTCGTCAAATTTTCAGCAAAATCGCCGGGGTTGACTTCAAGTCCAAGCTGGCGCATCTTTTCGATGCTTTCGATAGCGAGCAGGCTCACCTGGCGGTGGGTGGTGCTATCGGCATGGGCATCGCCCACGAGTCCGAAGTTTTCTTCAAGCAGTCCCTGTTTGATGTCCTGCTTCTTGACACCCTTCTTATCGCTTCGGCATACGGCGATTACTTTACCGGAAGGACTTTCTGCCATAAACTTCTCCTTGCCTATATTATAGCTTATCCGGGCTTGCGGTCGAACCAGTTTTTAATTTACCTTGCTGATGTGGACTTCAACTGGCTTTGCGCTCGAGCGCCTGATAAAAGGCTTTCCAGAAGGGGTCTACACCGGGGTGCTGGAGAGGAACTTCTCTGCCATTTTCTACCAGCACCGGGCCTTGCTCCGGTGTGGTAAACTCTCCGACGATGGAGCAGCTGATGTGGCGGGAGTTCAATTCTGCTACTACAGCTTGGGACTTATGTTTCCGGCAGGCGATGATAAGCGTGCCTTCGCTTATCGAAGAATAGGGGTCAATGCCGAAGTAACTACATATCTCCGGCACGCACTCTGCGACGACTATCTTCTCTTTGTGGATGCGGACGCCGAGCCCTGCAGCCCGCGCCATTTCGTAGACTCCTCCCCAGATGCCATATTCGGTGGCATCGTGCATTGCGGTGACGCCATCGTCTCTGACGCCCAGGCTAACTGCAGTGAGTGCATCTTCTACTACTGACATCTTACAAAAAATGTCGCTGGCCTTTCGGCTGAATTCCTTGCCAAATTCGCGCTCGATAAGCTCTGGGAACATGGTGGCTAGTATACCGGTGGCTTCTATGGCGGGACCTTTAGTTATGATGATATCGTCACCGGGTCTGACAAAAGAGGGGGCGACATACTGATGTTTGCCACCGACGCCGATCAAGGTAGCGCCACCGACCATAGGATAGGCGCAGTTCTCATATCTGCCCGTATGACCGGTGGCGATGGCTATGCCGAGCTTAAGACATTCGTGATGGATAGTATCCCAGACTATTTTAAATTGTTCGTCGGTTATGCTCATGGGAAGGTTCAGGTCGATGCTCAAGAACCTAGGCTTGAGGCCGCTGGTGACCGAGTCTGAAGCGATTATATGGATGGCAAACCAGGCGGCTCTTTGCCAGCCGTACTCAGGCACAATGAACACCGGGTCGGTGGTCAAGGATAGCGCGAAGTCGCCGATTTCGACGATGCCGCAATCGACGCCGCTTTTAGGACCTACCAGTACGGCACCATCCTTGGCTCCGAGACGCGGTAGTATGAAACGGTCAAATATTTCTGGCGAGATCTTGCCGATCTGGGACAAAGCTTCCATTGTTTGTTAACCTCCAGCGGTCGCTTGCTATGTTCGGCTCGATTCTTTCAGCAGCGGAGACACCGCTCGAAGTTTGGCAACGATTGTGGGAAACACGTTAAGGACAGTATCTACGTCCTCTTTGGAGGTCCATTTACCTAGGGTGAACCGTAGTGAGCCGTGGGCTTGTGTGTGGGCTAGACCGAGAGCGGTGAGGACGTGGGAAGGTTGGAGGCTTGCCGAACTGCAGGCTGAACCCGTCGAGGCACAGATGCCGGCGAGGTCCAGATTGAGCAGCATAGCTTCGCCTTCAATATATGCCACGCTGATGTTAACGTTGTTAGGGAGCCTCATTGTGGGGTGACCATTGAGACGAATATCGCTGATCTGGTCAAGGATACCTTGGATGAGTTCATCGCGTAAGGCGGTCAATCTTGTTGCCTCATCGGGTAATTCGCGTTCAGCGATCTTGGCTGCTTTACCCAGTCCCACTATGCCTGGTACATTTTCTGTGCCAGAGCGACGGTTTTTTTCCTGACCACCGCCGTGGACAAGTGGTGCGATTTTGGTGCCTTTTCTAACGTACAGGGCACCGATGCCTTTCGGTCCATAAAACTTGTGCGCCGAGAGCGAGAGCAAATCAACGCCCATCTGTTCAACGTTCACCGGGATATGACCTACGGTTTGAACGGCGTCGGTGTGTAAATAAACGCCAGCTTCTCTGGTGACCCTAGCAATTTCGGCTAACGGTTCTAAGGTGCCTATCTCATTGTTGGCATGCATTATAGAGACGAGGATGGTCTTGCCGGTAAGTGCCTTCTTGACATCGTCTGGTGAAACCATACCGTAACCATCCACGGGGAGGTAGGTTACGGAGAAGCCCTGCTTCTCCAGCCAGTGACAGGGCTCGAGTACGGCATGGTGTTCGATGCAGCTGGTGATGATATGGTTGCCCCTATCGCGATTAGCCAGGGCAATACCCTTTATGGCTAGGTTATCAGCCTCGGTGCCACTGCTGGTAAAGACGATCTCTTCGCTTTTAGCACCGATAAGGTGGGCAAGCTGCTGACGCGCCTGTTCTACAGCTTCTTTGGCATCCTGCCCTAGGAAATGGATACTGGAGGGATTACCAAAGTGCTGGCTAAAGTAGGGGAGCATTGCCTGCACGACATCCGAATGTACAGGTGTGGTGGCAGCGTAGTCAAGATATATCCTCCTCATAGCTCAACCCTCCACTATATCACCGATGACTGGGTCTACTCTTACGCCTTGCTCTCTTACCCAAGCTATACCGATGTCTATCTCTGCTTCCTCGCCCTCGAGTTCCAGCACTACCCAGCCTCGATCCTCCGACACGTCGGCGCGGCGGATGTTAGTCACCACCTGAAATTTGTGTGAAAGGTGATAGATTATTGGCTGTTGTACGAGTTCGCGGGGAAAGGTGAACATCACCTGTTTTTTAGCCATTTTTTATCCTCCTTATCGTCAGATGGTTCAAATATGGCATAGTTTATACTGCAATACCGATCGCTTGATTGAAGGATTCCACAGTGGGCTGGACTCTGACTGGCTGGACTACGTGTGTCATGATCTCCTGAGTCCGGGGTCCTGCGCCGGTGATAATCGCTACCACTAGCTGGTCGCCTTTGACCACTCCTCTAGCAGCCAACTTTTTCAGTCCGGCGATCACTACCCCGCCGGCAGCCTCGGCGAAGATACCCTCGGTGCGGGCTAGTAGCTCTAGCCCGTGGATAGCCTCCTCATCGCTGACACTGACTGCCCCGCCCCCTGATTGTCTGGCGACCGTCAGGGCATAGTAGCCGTCGGCGGGGTTGCCGATGGCGATGGAGGATACTATGGTCTTTGGTGTGACGGGATGTATATGGAGGCTGCCTACTTTGAAGGCGTGCACTATGGGGGAACTGCCGGCGGCTTGGGTTAGATACATATGGGTGTTCACGAGTCCTATCAGCCCCAGTGTAGACAGCTCCTGGAGCCCTTTCCAGAGTCTGGTGAACATGAGTCCTGAGCCGGCAGGAGCGATTATACAACCTGGTGGTTGCCAATCCAACTGCTCGCACACTTCAAAGCTGAGTGTTTTGCTTCCTTCGGCGTAATAGGGCCTGAGGTTGATATTGACAAAGCCCCAATTATATTTCTGAGAGAGCTCAGCACACAATCGATTAACGTCGTCATAGCTACCATCGACGGTGACCAAATTTGGTTTATACACAGCGATACCGGTCAGCTTTCCGGTTTCTACATTCGCTGGCACAAAGACATAAGCCTTCATCTTCGCCTTGGCAGCGTAAGCGGCTACGCTGGCAGCGAGGTTACCCGTGGAGGCGCAAGCAACTGTATCGAAGCCGAATTCCTTAGCCTTATTCACTGCTACCGCGACCGCCCGATCTTTGAAAGAGTAGGAGGGGTTGAGACAATCGTTTTTAATGTAGAGGCGCCGCAACCCCAGCTTTTCACCCAGATTATCAGCTTTGAATAAGGGGGTGAAACCGGTACTGATATCTAAGGGTTCGCCGTCTATGGGGAGGAGATGACGGTAGCGCCAAATACTGCGGGGACCTTGCGAGATGACTTCGTGACTTATCACCTGGGAGACCGCCTTGTAATTGTAAACGACATCTACCGGACTGAAGCAGAAATCGCATACCCGCATGGGCTGCTCTGGGTACTCCTGCCCGCATTTCCGACAGCGTAGACCGATGGCAAATGACATACTGTACTCCTTACTTAGATACCCAGGGCTTGTTCTAGGTCACCCAACAGGTCATCTATGTTCTCTATGCCCACAGATAACCTGATTAAATTGTCACTGATACCGACCTTTGCTCTGTGGTCTGGGGGCATCGAGGCATGGCTCATCGTCGCCGGGTGTTCAGCCAGTGAAGCAACACCGCCCAGAGACTCAGCAAGTGAGAACACCCGCAGTCTTCTGAGAAAGTGGTATGCTGCCTTGGCGCCGGCTTTGAGTTCGAATGAGACAACACCACCGAAGCCTTTCATTTGCCTACTGGCCAGGTCATGCCCGGGATGGGACTCGAGCCCAGGATAGTAGACGCGGCTTACTACTGGTTGTTTTTCCAACCAACGAGCGATTGTCATGGCATTTTCCTCGTGTTTTCTCATTCGTAGCGGCAGAGTGGCGATGCCCCTGAGTACCAGCCAGCAATCAAAAGGTGAGGCACCGATCCCCATGGCGTTGAGTAGAAAATGGACTCTCTCAGCTAGCCCTTCGGTTGCAGCCACCACTGCCCCACCGACCACGTCACAATGTCCGTTCAGGTACTTGGTGGTAGAGTGCACTACAAGATCGAACCCGTAATCGATAGGTCTCAGAAAGTACGGTGTGGCGAAGGTGTTATCCATCACGGTCAGAATATTGTGCTGTTTGGCAATGGAAGCTACCATGTCAAGGTCTACTATGGTTAACAGTGGGTTCGATGGCGTTTCCACCCAGATCATACGGGTGTTGGGCTTGATTGAGCTTTCTATAGTTTCCTTGCTGCTCATTTTGATGAAGGTAAATTCCAGACCGAGGTGGTGCATTACGTTTTGAAACAGCCTGTAAGTGCCGCCGTACACGTCATCGCCGCAGATAACATGGTCACCTGCTTTGAGAAGGTGGACAACTGCTGTTTCGGCAGCCATGCCGGTGGCGAAGGCGAAAGCCGCTTTGCCTCCTTCTAGCCGGGCGATAGTGTCCTCTAGGACTTTTCTTGTGGGATTTGCTGTTCGCGTATACTCGTAACCTCGTGTTTTACCCACATCTTTGAAGGCAAAAGTGGAGGTCTGGTATATAGGTGTTGCAATAGCGCCGTAAGCTTTGTCCGGTCTCTCCCCTGCATGGATAGCGATAGTCTCAAACCTCATATTCCTGCTCCTTGTGTGAATTCGAAGAATACCGTAGTCTTTTCTTCATTCAGATCGTTGGAAGCGACGGCGATGCCCATTGCCTTCTCCAGCCTTTTGAGGCGTTCCTCGTGTTTCTCCCGTGCCTTGATGAGCAATTTGATAGCTTCAGCAATAGGATCTGGGAGCTTGTTATGCTCTAAACTCAAAGGCGGGCTGTAGCCATCGGCTACTACTCTTCCTGGTACACCGACGACGGTAGCTCCTGGTGGTACTGACCGCACCACCACGGCACCAGCTCCGATTCTGGCTCCGTCACCGATGGTTATTGCACCCAAAGCTATCGCCCCGGCGCCGACGACCACATTGTTGCCTACTGTGGGATGGCGTTTTTCTTTCTTCAGGCTGGTGCCGCCCAGAACTGCGCCTTGGTACATCAGGACATCATCTCCAATCTCGGCGGTCTCGCCTATAACCACGCCAGCGCCGTGATCGATGAAGAAGCGTCTTCCGATTTTGGCGCCGGGGTGGATTTCGATATTGGTAACGAGACGATTGATGTGGGATACGAGTCGGGCAAAAAAGCGTAGCTTATGGTGCCAGAAGAAATGAGCGATTCGATGGAGCCACAGTGCATGAAGCCCGGGATAGCAGCAGACGACCTCCAACCAGCTTCTTGCTGCAGGGTCCCTGGCAAATACAGTCTCGACGTCTTCTCTTAATCTGTGAAACAATTTCAAGACCCCTTCTCTCGTTTCTATTGCCCTTTTGTACTTAAAGTTTACCCTCGGTTACCCCGCTGTTGGACGAACAACAAGGTGCCGACGATGCCAATGCCTGCACCGCTGAGGATCATAAAAGTGCCGATGCCCCGGAACGCAGTGGTGACTCCGAGTGCTAGGACTGCCATATAAAGATAGTTCTCCATGTTCAGGGCTTGGGTGTATGTCAGATGCTTGGGGTCGCCGGGGTCATACCGCCCACCGGCGAGCAGAGCCTGGTATGTGGGTGCCAGGTTGCGGCGATGTTCTCGTACCAGGTCGGCGGCTTTCTGAGCCTCGTCCGCCGTATCGATGACATCGCCCCTTTTAACAGCCTCCTCTGGAATACCCAGAGTGACCTGCTCTTGTCTCATCGCTTGTTTTATCCAATACTCCTTGTCCAGTGCCTGATAGATGAAAGTCGCACCCAGAGCGATTGAAATAGCGGCGATAGAGAAAAGCAAGATTGTTAAATATTTAATTGTTTTAGCCATTTTTCACCTCCTTTTTAGATATTTGATGTCAGATTAGATTGCTCTTGAAACAACCATGTTGAGAGATATCTTTCTCCCGTGTCCGGTAGTACTACCACGATAAGCTTGCCTGCATTTTCCCCCCTGCTGGCGACTTGAAGTGCTGCCCAGGTGGCTGCACCGGAGGATATGCCAGCGAGTATCCCCTCTTCTTTGGCTAGCCGTCTTGCCATTATTCCAGCATCCTCATCGTTTACCTGGATGACCTCATCGATTAATTCTATCCTGAGTACATCCGGAATAAAACCGGCGCCTATGCCCTGGATCTTGTGTCGCCCGGGCTTTCCTCCCGAGAGGACGGGGGAATTTGCCGGTTCTACAGCTATAGCTTTAAAGCCTGGCTTCCGCTGTTTTAGCACCTCGGAAACGCCTGTGATGGTGCCGCCCGTACCGATTCCAGCGACGAGGATGTCGATTCTGCCGTTAGTATCTCTCCATATCTCCTCAGCGGTGGTGAGGCGGTGTATTTCTGGATTTGACGGATTTTTAAACTGCTGGGGCATGAAATAGTGTGGATTCTCAGCCACTAGCTGTTCTGCCTTCTTTACTGCTCCCGTCATGCCCTCGGCGCCTGGCGTCAGCACCAGTTCAGCCCCCAAAGCTGCCAGAAGCTGGCGTCTCTCCAATGACATTGTGTCTGGCATGGTGAGAATAAGCCTGTAGCCTCTGGCAGCGCAGACAAATGCCAGGGCGATGCCTGTATTGCCACTGGTCGGCTCAACGATCACCGTGTCTTTGTTTATCAGCCCTTTCTCTTCGGCATCGATGATCATCGACACTCCGATCCTGTCCTTAACACTGCTTGCAGGGTTGAAAAATTCTAGTTTGGCTACAACCTCGGCTTTGGCACCTTTGGTTACCCTGTTGAGCCTTACTAGCGGTGTATTGCCTATGAGTTCGGTGGCATCCCTCGCTATGCCCCGAGTCAATGTCGGTATCTCAATAGTCTTGTACTTTAGCTTCTGTATCTCGGGTGGTCCTTCTGTCATCTCTTCACCTCCTTTCAGTCGCTCCACCGACTGTAATCCTGCCATCCTTTAATCGAATTATCCTATGAGCGATGCCTGCCAGCTCTAAGTTATGTGTGACCACGATAATAGTTAGCCCCTCCCGATTCAGCCGCAGGAAAAGCTGGTATATGGTCTCGGCGGTAATCGAGTCCAGGTTACCTGTGGGCTCGTCAGCTAGAAGTATCTTAGGACTATTGACCAGAGCTCTGCCGATAGCCACTCTCTGCATTTCGCCTCCGCTGAGTTGATGGGGCAAGTGGTTGGCTCTATTGCTCAGCCCAACTAAACCTATAATCTCTTTCACCACTTTTTCACCATCGTTTTTGTTACTAAACAGGAGGGGGAGTTCTATGTTCTCCTTAACGGTTAAAGTAGGCAGGAGAAAGAACTGTTGAAAGACGAAGCCGATGTCGTCCCGACGCAATCTTGTCAGGTCCTTCTCCTTCAGTCCGTTAATTTCGATCCCGTCCAGCTTAAGAGTGCCCCATGTTGGTCTGTCCAGACAGCCGAGCAAGTTTAGCAAAGTGGTCTTGCCCGAGCCGGAGGGTCCCACGATGGCTAGAAATTCCCCTTGATGCACGGTGAAGCTGGCATCTTTGAGGGCGAAGACCTGCTCGCTACCTCGGCGATAAACCTTGGTTAATTTGTTTGCTGTTATCAGTGCATTATTCATTGACACTGCTCCTTATGGCTTCTAAAGGCGTCATGCGGGATGATTTCATTGCCGGGTAGATGCCGCACACAACGCCGATGACGATGGAAAAGAGAAGACACAGCCCGAGGAACTGTGGCTGGAATGATAATAACTTACCTGCAGGAGCGTAGGGGATTACTCCTCTGACAAAGCCCTCTACCAAGCTGGAGCCGGTAATAGCGAAGAGTAAGCCGAGTATTCCGCCGGCAGCAGAGATAAACAGTGTTTCTAAAATGATCAGCCTGACTATATGAGAACCGGAGGCTCCGATAGCCTTCATCATACCGAATTCACCTGTGCGCTCGCTGATGGACATTAGAAGGGTGTTGATCACACCCACAGCGCTGACAATGATAGCCACGATGATTACTGAGACGAGGAGCGTACGTACCGAGCCCATGATGTTCAGTATGGTGCCCATTATTTGATTTATGGTCACCACTTGAATATCGGGTATCTCTTCTAGCTGTTTTGCTACTTCAGGTATTCTGGTGATGTCTTTTACCTTTATGGCTATTGCCGTGAGTTGTTCTGGCTTTCGAAATAAGTCCTGGGCTGCTTTTAGGGAAATGAAGTGGAATTCGTCATCCTGCGTATTTGTCTGTTCCAAGATGCCTACTATAGTAAAGGGGACCTGATCCGGTCCGAAAGGTAACACGTCGCCAACCTTCAGTTTTTCCCTTTCTGCCAGCTCGCTGCCGATGACCATGGCATTGGTTTCGTCATCGGAAAAGAACCGTCCTTCTACTTTCCACCAGGGTTTAAGCTGTCTTGCCTCCGCTATTTGAATACCGTATACGATGTGCGGTTTGCCCTCTTTATAGAACTGGTGCAAGAGCAAAGGAGTGGCGATTTCTATATCCTCTATCTTTTTCACTTCGGCGACGTCAGCTTCAGAAAGGTATTTAGGGATGATACCACCGTGGATGATGAGAGAGGCAGCTTCATAGGGGCAGCCTTTGGGTACTGCAAGCATGTGGATACCTAGACTATTCAACTCGCTGTTTAATCGCTTCTCATAGCCTGAATTGAAGGAAAGAAGGCTGAACAGCACTGCGATGGCGATGGCTACACCGATGACGGTGAGGATGGTTCGCCCTCGTCTGCGCAATAGATTTTTTGATGCCAGAGTGACGAAATTCAATTAAGCTTCCTCGTTAGAATTCCACTTTTTCACCGATGAGGTAAGTATCGCTGCCCTTTGTGACTACCTTTCCATACACGCGAGCAAAAGCCCCCCTTTTCTGGGGTATAGCCAGTTTGCTCGGTGCCAGATCGACGTATATTGTTCCAGTACCATCGTTAATGGTGAACCAGCAGCCTGCACCGCATTGAGAGATAATTTTACCTTCGATGACCACCTTACCGGTTGTGAATTTCTCTGGCCTACTCAAGATGTCGCCGATTTTTGCCGTTTGTAGCCCGTTGTTCGGTGGCTGGGCTATTTCAAATTGCCCAGCTGTCTGGGGTGGGGGTGCGGGAGAATTTTTACTGGTATCAGTGGCAACACTGTCTGCAGTGCTCGGTAGCACCGCAGATGGCGGTGTCCCTGCCTGTGTGCAGGCTGTTATGAATAGGACTAAGAACACTACGGATAATCCGAAGAGAAGTTTTCTGTTCATCCTGTGTTTCTCCTTCGCTGTGCGCTATAATTTTAATCTAGTGATTTTTTCGATTGCGTTAATGACCACATCCATTTCCTCCTCTGTGTTGAAGTAGCCAGGGCTGAGTCGAACTGTACCGTGAGGAAATGTGCCGATAAGGCGGTGCACTGATGGCGCGCAATGAAGCCCGGTTCTGACCTTGATGTCGAAAGCTTGGTCGAGTATTATGCCGACTTCGGTGGGTTCATATCCCTCGATATTGAAGGAAATAACGGCAGTCTGTTCGGCACCATTTCCAGCCCGGTAGATGCTAACTCCGCTGATCTGGGACAGTCCTTGAAGTAGTCTGTTTGTCAGTCTCTCCTCCTTAGCTTTGATTTGTTCTACCCCTTGCTCGAAGATAAATTTCAGCCCGGCACCGAGCCCGCAGATGCCAACGGTGTTTAGTGTGCCGCTCTCATACTTATCGGGGAAAACGCCAGGTTGTTCTTCCATCTCGGAGAAGGTGCCAGTCCCGCCTTCACGTAGTGTATCCAAGTCGACTCGCTCGCTGATATACAGTCCGCCTGTGCCCGGGGGACCGAAGAGCCCTTTATGTCCTGAAAAGGCAAGCAGGTCGATGTGGCTTGCTTGGACATCGATGGAGTATCTACCGGCTGTTTGGGCAGCATCAACCATGAAAATGATGTTATGTTGTCTAGCCACTTCGCCGTATTTTTCGATTGGCTGGACGACACCGTTGACATTCGAACCGTGGGTCACCACTAACAGGCGGGTTTTATCAGTAATGGCAATTGCTATATCTTTAGGCGAGAGCACACCGTCGCCTGTCATTGGTGGCACTCGTTTGACCACTGCGCCGTGGCGTTCTAATTTCCTTAGAGGACGAACCAGCGAGTTATGCCCGATGCTATCGGTAAGTACTTCATCTCCTGGTTTAAGTAGTCCTTTAAGCGCTATGTTGATGGCGTCGGTGCAGTTAAGTGTAAAAATAATCCTCTCTGGAGTTGGAATGTTGAACAGCCGAGCCAGAAGTGCTCTGGTTTCTTCTACTATTTCAGCGGCTGCCAAAGCCATGCTATGACTGCTCCGACCTGGATTGCCGGCGTTCCTACGCAAAAACTCATCCATTGCCAGATATACGCTTTCTGGCTTGGGCCAGGATGTAGAGGCATTGTCTACGTACACCATCTTAACCTCCTATATACTGAGCATAGAGCTTAAGAGCTAGTGACTCATCGCTCATATTTTTAAAGATGGCTCGACCGTCAGGGAAAATCACAATCTCGTGTGAGTCGGTGTTGAAACGTAGCATAAACTCGTTATATTTCACCTCTCCGAGGGGGCTGAGCCGCAAAGCCAATTCGGATAGGGAGATACTTCTGACAACAGGGCTGAGCACCTCCACTGCTCTGCCGCCATCGCAGGGTCTAGTAGCTTTTGCCTGTGATTTTCCTGATAGGAACTCAAATTTGCCGGCACAAGCTAGACAGCCGCTGCGATGACGCACTTTAAGGCGATGGAATGTTCCCTTCCAGATGTCCATAGTGAGCAGGTCACGGTTGATCTGCTCAGCACCGGTCAGCATCTTCACGGCTTCGACGAATTGCAGGCAGGCGATGATGAACGATGCACCGCTAAACAGCCCGACATTTTCTGTGGTGTAAATTCTCTCGTGAGTAAGCGGACTATCGAAGACGCACTGGTAGCAGGGGGTCTGACTGGGGATGATATTGAGTGTTGTCCCCCAGGTGCCTACTGCTTTGCCGTGCACCCAGGGAATTTTGTGTTTCAGGCAGGCATCATTGATTAAAAAGCACGTCTCGTTATCGTTCAATCCAGCCATGACAAGGTCGGCGCCGCTGATCAGTTGTTCGATATTGGACTGATTTACGTCAGCAAGTATCCCAGTGACATCGATCGAAGAGTTGATGCGTCTCAGATGGCGTGCTGTTGCTATAGCTTTAGGAAGCTGGCTTTTGACATCATCCTCAGTAAAAAGCGCATGCCGGGTGAGGTCGTGGTATTCTACGGAATCTTTATCGACGACCTTGATTTTCCCGGAACCAGCCCGTGCTAGACATGAGGCGATAACAGTGCCTATGGCGCCGCAGCCGATGAGCACGACATAGCTATTTTTTAATTTTTCCTGTCCCTGTTCTCCAATCTGTGGCAGGGTAATTTGTGATACATACCTGTTAGCCACCGCTGGCCTCCGCAGCTCGCTTATATGTAGTACATTGTTTCAGTAGCAATACGTCCTTTCGACTTGTGCATCTCCACCAAATCCTGGAGAGTTTTAGACTCAAGGACGTTTTCTATTGCCCTTTTTACCTCAGCCCATACATCCCTGGTCGCGCAAAATTTAGAGCGTGGGCAGACTTTGGGATCATCAACACAGTCGACGGGGGTGATTGAACCTTCAAGCAGTTCCACAACTTCGCTAAGCTTTATATTCTCCGGCGGTTTGGCTAGCTTGATGCCACCTCGAGCGCCGCGGGTACTCCTCACTATTTTGGCACTGATCAACGGTGCGATAAGGTGCTCTAGATATAACAAGGAGATCTCCTGGCTGCGCGCAATGTCCTTCAACGGCACCGTTTTGCCATTCTGTAACGCCAACTCTAAAAGCACCCTCACCCCATACCTCCCTCTAGTGGATAGTTTCATGTGTCACCTCTTCGTTGTTGACTAAGTTGGTCAACAAAGTATACAATACGTTGCTGATATTTGTCAAGTCCTATGCAATATAGTGGGTAAGGTTAGCTACACGACTTTATGTGTGGCGTGGTAAAATCTAGGCAGCGTGGCGATGCGACTGAGCAAGGCAGCGATTTTGCAATGGCGACAAGCTAGAGGGGGTCTTGCCCTTGGTGAGATACACTGTGGTGGTACCACCTTCCGTTGGGGGGAACGCACTTATGTGATGGGGATTGTGAATGTCTCCCCCGATTCTTTCTCCGGTGATGGTCTCAGCAGTGTGGAAGCGGCTGTGGAGCAGGCAAGGCGTTTTGTCGCTGAGGGTGCCGACATCATCGACGTTGGTGGTGAGTCCACACGTCCTGGTTCGAAGCCGATACCTGTTGAGGAAGAAATAAAACGTGTTATCCCTGTGGTGGAGAGGTTAGCCAAGGAAATTAAGATACCAATGAGCGTGGACACATATAAGTTGGAGGTTGCCCAGCGTGCCCTTGATGCTGGAGCCCAGATGATAAATGATATCTGGGGGTTGAAGATGGAGCCACGGCTGGCGCGCCTGGCAGCGGGAAAGAAAGTACCTATCATCTTGATGAGCAATCAGCGTGATAGACCACAGCGCCGGATTGTGTCCGCTGTCCTCGCCGATTTGAAGCGGTCTATTGACATGGTGCTGGATGCTGGTGTGCCCTGGAGTGATATAATCATTGACCCCGGTGTCGGCTTCGGGAAGACGCTGGAGCAGAATTTAGAGCTGGTATGGCGGTTGGATGAACTCAAGGTTCTGGGGAGACCGATTTTGCTGGGTACCTCAAGGAAGTCGATGATCGGGCTGGTGCTCGATTTGCCGCCTGACCAACGTCTTGAGGGCACGGCAGCTACGGTAGCCATCGGCATCGCTAAAGGTGCTGACATAGTCCGGGTGCATGATGTGCAGCCGATGGTCAGGGTATGTCGTATGAGCGATGCCATTGTACGAGGCAGGTCTGAGTAACTGTGGCTACTGTGTATCTCGGGCTTGGTTCCAACCTCGGTGACAGACAAAGAAATTTGAAGCGGGCTTTGCAGTTGTTGGGACAATATGTGGTGGTAGAAAAGGTCTCCTCTGTCTATGAAACTGAGCCGGTGGGGTTTGCGCAGCAACCAAAGTTTCTAAATGCTGTCTGCCGTGTTTCCGCCACTCTGTCACCGGAGCGACTTCTGATGGTGGTAAAGGAAATAGAGGTGGAGATGGGGAGAAAGCCGTCTTTCCGTAACGCTCCCAGACCGATTGATGTTGACATACTGTTTTACGAGGACGAAGTGGTCAACTCTTCGGAGTTGCAAATTCCTCATCCCCGGCTTGCCGAGCGGGCATTTGTGCTTATCCCTCTTGTGGAGATAGCACCGGACTTAGTGCATCCGGTGTACCTGAAGACGGTAACGGAACTGCTTGGTGAACTGGAGAGTGTGTCTGGCGTTTGTAAGTGGGCGGAAGCGGAGGCGATTCTAACCGGGAGGTGATGTAATGTACCGAATATCTGTAGAAGACCACTTTGACGCCGCTCATTATCTCAGAGATTATGGCGGCAGGTGTGAAAACTTACACGGTCACCGCTTTAAGGTAGTGGCAAGTATTACCGCCGACAGGCTCGATAGCACCGGGCTAGCTTACGATTTCACCAAAATGAAGAAACATCTGAGAGAGGTGCTTTCTTCGTTCGATCATGTATGTCTCAATGAGGTGCCGCCGTTCGACAGGGTGAACCCTTCTTCGGAGAATATTGCTGTTACTATCTTCGACAGCCTGAAAGAGCGTCTTCCCCAGGGGGTAAGATTGGCGGGTGTAGAGGTGTGGGAATCGCCACAGACATGGGTGACCTATATGCCAGACTAGGTCACTTTATTCAGGTATGGTGGTAACAGGTTGGGGATGCTTTCGGTGATCGGGTAATGATAGTCGCACTTCTGGCAATAGAGGCTGCCAGAGACGACATCGCCATCTTTCTCTTCGGTTACTGAGAGTTGCAGTTCGCCCTTGCATACCGGACACGCCAGAATATCCATCAATTCTTTCTTCATGGTTTCACCTCAAGCACATTTCGGGCTATTGCTGTATTGTTCTCGGCAGGCTTAACGGAACAGGTAAGCCCAGATCGACATCTTCACCTCTTTGGTGACGGTCCTTTCCTTGAGGACAGGTGTAGGCACCTCATGGTACCTGGTTACCTCACGGGACTTGGTCACCGTCCTCAGTTTGGTGACTTCCTCAGGATAGCTCATCTTTATCACTGCATGTGCCTGCCTGCTGCCCCAGTACCAGTCATGATAAAAATAAGGCCATACACGGCAGTCGGTACCATCGCTGTCCGGACATCTAATATAGTAGTAAACAGGGTAAGGATATGTGTAACCCTCGATGCTTACCGTTATGGTGCCGGGCTTGTCTACGGTGAATGTGTATGACCAGCTTGCAGGGTAAACATAAGCATCGTAAATGGTGGTTGTCCGGGTCTCGGTCACCTTATAGGGCTCTTCCTCGGTATAGCTTTCAGTGACGGTGTAAGGCTGCCTTTTCATCTCTGTGTCCCAGTACTGTTCTGTAACCTGAACAGTGGCTGTCTTGATGGGCAGAGCGAAGATGATGCACAGCAGAACTATAGGCGAGACGGCAGCGACGACGAGTTTCCAGTGGTTGGTCAAGTAGTTTTTGATCTTTTCGAGCACCATTTTCCCCTCCCTCCAGGTAATTCAATTATAGCAGAATTACGACCTCAGTTCATTTTTTCGATGTGTGCCAGGTGTGAGTGTAGCTCAGCCCTGTGGCAATTCTATCATCCTATCGGCAATAGTATCGTAAGCGTCTCCGAGGGTGAAGATGATCACCTGCTGATTGTTGCTTATCTCTTTAAGCGAGTTAAGCGCTCGTTGCAGGCGAATGTTGTCGAAATTGTAGAACGGGTCGTCCAGTATCAAAGGCGGCTGTCTGTCATGATAGATGACCTGTGCTAGTGCCAGCCGGCAGGCGAGGTAGAACTGATCGATGGTACCGCCGCTGAGTTCCTCGGGTTCCACCGGGGCGCCCTTTTCTCTGGAGTAAATGGTGAATGCCAGCAAATTTGCCGGCTTGAGTTCCACCTCTTTATATCTGCCATCTGTGAAAGTGCTAAGGTTGTTCTCCACTTTTGTTTTCAGTTCGTCGTGTATTGCTGTGAGGGTCTCATTTCTAGCCTGCAAAATGAACTTTTTGGCGAGTTCATAGATCGCTAGTTTCCTTTTCCACTGTTCCAGTTCTTCTCTCAGGTCTTGTAGTTTCTCCTCCGTTTGGCTCAATTCTTCGGCATCGTAGGGGGCAGTCTTTATCTTCAGTTCCAGCTCTCGCTTTTTATCCTTAAGCCTTTCCTGTGCCTCCTCGGACTCCTTTTTTCGCCTCTCGTACTTAACGAAGTCTTCCGCGGACAGCCTGGTGTTTTCCAGTTCCGGGGTGAGCCTTTTCTCTGCTACTGCTAGCTCACCAGCCAGCTTGTTTTTTTGCTCTTCGATTTGTTCCGCTGTTTGCCCGCCCAGCATGGCATCCCGCTTTGTCTGGCAGTCTTTCAGGTCTTGAGTTACCTGTTCGAAATAGCGGTATTTGTGGTCAAATTCTTCGCGGGAGTTGCATCGTATTCTCAGCAGGGTCTGAACTTCTTCTTCCTTAAGGTTATTGAGCGCACTTTCCATCTGCTCAATCCTTTTCTCCAGCCCCTTTTTTTCTGTAACAGTAGTGGCGATATAACTTCGCGCCCACAGCGATACTATGAGCAATATTATGCCGATGCCGCCAGCAGCCGCTGCTGCTGAATTGATTAGCATAGCGGCAAAACCGAGCACCGTGACGATAGCGCCTGCTATCAATATGCCTTTTGATGCCATCACCAGGACAAGCCTACGTTTTCTGAGATATTCCTCTTTATCGGACAGTTCCTGTCTTATCTTTGCCAGGTCACCACTTATGCCCCGGCGTTTCATATCCAGTTCCTCGAGACCCTTCTTTATCTCAGTTATCCTTTCTCCGCTGTCGAATCCGGGGATACCTTGCAGTTCCCGTCTCAGCCGCTTTATTTCACCTTCCAGTGATTTTATATCGCTGTCTAATTTATTGATACTGTCAAAATCTTTCTTCAGTCTTGCAATTTCCCTTTCTATGTCCCTTAGTTCCTTGTTTTTGTCCAGAAGGGTCTGGCACATATTGAGCTCTTCCATCACTTGTGAAAGTTGCCTTTCCACATCTGGAAGTTCTCGTTTCAGCCGTTCTATCTCCTCCACTTTTTCTCTGATTTCATCTAGCTTCTGTTCCTGCTTTGCTATCTGCTCCTGTATCCTGGCGATCGGTCCAGGCTCTTTGGTGGGTTTTTCCAGCCCCTTTTTCAGCCATGAGATTTCCTCGTCGAGCTTTCGGACGATATCGGCGGCGGTAAGCCCTCCGGGGCTGCCGGTGACTATTTTCTCCAGGTTTCTGCTGAGTTCCTCTTTACCGGACTCGATGTCTCTGAGTTCGTCCTGTTTGATGCATGAGGTAGAGAGGAAGATGTCACGGGAGTCGGTGCCAAGTAACTGGTGGAGCTTTTCGCTGACCTGGCGTTTGGTATCCCACCTATCTTTCCCATCTGTGAGGCATAAAGTCTTCTTGTTAAAGTCCTTTTCCAAAAGGTATTGGACACCACCGGATTCGAGCTCAATACTAATTTTGCCTTTGCTCCCTGCACCCCAGGTCCAGAGCTTCTCCAGCCCCTTTTTATTGCTTGTAGGGTCTTCGAATATAGCGGTGAGCATTCCTTCGAGGAGGGTGGACTTGCCAGACTCGTTTAGAGGACCTTTAACCACGTTTACACCGGGGCTGAAGTCTACCTCCAGTTGCTCCCTGAATTTTTTAAAGTTCTGAAGCTTCACTTTTCTGATCAGCATCAGAGCACCTTTCTACCTTCCAGCAGTGCTAGTCCGAGTTGCAAGGCTTCCTCAGCGTTTTTCTTCTCAAGCTTATCTTGGCACTTTTCAATGTAGTCCTTCATCAACTGTACGAAATTGGCAATGATCAGACGCCCTTCGTATTGCCCTTCTGAGAGGCGTGGATAGGACAGGTCATCGATTTTGAGGTGAAAGAACAGGTCTTGAAGTTCTGTGGTCAGTTCTTCGCGGTCTATATCTTCTACGCGCGCACCCTTGAGTGTGACCCTGCGTACTAAATTGGGGTCAGCGCCCCGGCTTATCCTGCTTTTGAGTTCTGAGAGATCATTTATGGAGGAAAAATCTATAGTCACCTCGTCATAGCGGCGACATCCGACCTGTCTTCTTTCTACCGTTGTATCTCCTGAGTCGAGGATGGTCACAAGAAGGCATTGTCCAGGTTCTTTCTGGTCAAGGGAGATGAGTTCAGGGGAGCCTGAGTACCATGCGGTGACTCCCTTTTCCAGACAGGGGTAAGCCCGATGCCAGTGCCCTAAAGCAATATAGTTCATGCCGCTGCTTCTAAGTTGTTCTATGGTGAACACATGGTCATCTCTGTCCACTGAGCCTATGTCGAGCGAGCCATGTGCCATCGCCACATGGAAACGACTCGATGTCAGCGGGTGGAGCCCTTCGAGCGGACTTTCATAGGAGCGGTTGCTTATGTTCGGTCTACCGTGGATTGTGAGGTTGAGCCGGGGGAACGCCTTGATCAACCAGCCTTCACCCGTGAAGACTATCACATTGTGGCACAAGCTCTGAAAGTCCACCTTGCGGTAGATGGAGTCTTGATCGAAGCAGTCGTGGGTGCCCGGTATGATACAGACGTGTATATTGTCTTTCGCCAGCAGGTCGAACTGCTCCTTAACGAGCTGAATATCTTTTTGTGCCACAAGGTTGGAATCGAACAGGTCGCCAGCGATAAGCAAAATATCTACCTTCTCATCCCTGGCTAGCGAGACCAGTTTTTTGAAGGTAGCCCTGACCTGTTCCCGTTGTTCTCTGCCTTTTTCTCCCAGAGTGGTGAATTTGGCGCCGAGGTGGATATCAGCGGTATGCAGCAGCCTGACCACAACTTCCCCTTTTATAAGCGGAGTCGCAATGAATTTGCCTTTATATTAGCAGTCGTTGGGTCTGGAGTCAAAAGGGTGTCCCCAAGTATTGTACTGGGTCAGCTATTGTGCTAGAGTTAGGCTGGTTGGGTGAGTCTGATGTCTCGGGTGGTAAGGCTGGCACTCTTTGTGCTGCTTTTTGCTGGTTTTCTAGCCCCGGCTACGATTTCCGCGCGGACTTATGGGTCTGGGGGGCTTGAACAAGGGGGGAATTCGCTTACAATTTTCCGGGCAGGTCACCAGTGGCGGTACGTCTCAGGTAGTCGGGCAGAATAGCGCGGGGCACTAATGTGGTGGAAAACAAAGTCTTAAAGTACAGGTGGGTCATCCTTGCCGTTTACATGTATGCATCAGCCCTGACTCAGATGTACTGGTTAAATTTTGCTGCTATTACCACCTACCTGGAGGCAAATCTCCATATAACGGCGATGAGTGTGGGACTGCTGACGCTGGTCTTTCCGCTGGTGCAGGTCTTGCTCACCATGCCAGCAGGCATTGTCATTGACCGGAAGGGATTTAAGTATGGTGTAGGGATAGGTGTAATTTTTACCGGTGTGTTTGCCATGCTGCGCTTGGTGAACCCCGATGCTTATTTACTACTTCTTATTTCTCAGATAGGGATTTCCATCGGGCAGCCATTCGTGCTGAATGGCGTAACCAAGCTTGCGGCTACATGGTTCCCCAAGGAACAGGAAGCCACTGCGGTTGGTCTCGGGTCTCTAGCCTTATTTATTGGCATGATGGTGGCACTCGGTGCTACTCCTGCCATAGTGGAAGCACTGGGTTTCCAGGCTATGGTCCTGATATATGGCTTCATGGGGATTTTGGGGGTGGCACTGTTCTATACTCTGGTAAGGTCGGAGCCGCCGGTGCCGGTGCTGAGTGAAGAAGAGAGGGTGTCTAACTGGGAAGGGATTAGAAGGATTCTAAAAATCAGGGACTTCGTAATTTTGGGACTTATAGCCCTTATAGGCATTGGTGTCTTTAACGGGCTAGCCACCTGGCTGGAGAAGATTTTGAATGAACTGCATCAGATCCCGATGACCGATGCTGGTACCATAAGCGCTGTGCTGGTCTTCAGCGGTATGCTCGGCTGCATAGTCATACCTGTGGTCTCAGACAAAATCAGGCGACGCAAGCCTTTTCTGCTGCTGGCGTCCGGAGTAGGGGCTGTAGGTATGGTTTTCATTATGTTCGCCGAAGGTTTTGCACTTAACTTGGCGAATGGCATGATGCTCGGTTTCTTTCTAATTTCTGCGCTACCTATAATGTTAACCATGTCGCGAGAGATCACAGGAGCTAGATTTGCCGGAATTTCTGTCGGTTATTTACAGCTATTAGGGAATGCGGCTGCGGTGGCTATAGTTCCCCTAATGGAGTTTCTGCGCGGGGTGACAGAAGCGCATATTTTGCCGCTAGTTTTTCTGGCTACGCTACTGATTACATCTTTCATACTGACAACTCGCATAAAGGAGACTGCCAGAAGTTAAAGCTTGTGACCCTGTAGGAGACTTTTTGGGAACCAGGAACGAGTAAGTGCTGGCAGAAAAAGGAGGTGCAATTTGGTATGGCAAGAATTTCTGGGCTATGGGGGTGGGCTATTTATAACTGTTGGGTTCATTCCGCAGGTGTGGCGTCTCTTTAGATTGAAGAGTGCGCACGAGATAAGTCTCCCCTTCACCTTACTTTTTCTAGCAGGTACCATTTGCTGGCTGGTCTACGGGGTCTTGCTGGGCTTGGCGCCTGTGATTCTGTGGAATACAATATCGCTGGGTCTGATGTGCGCCTTGCTGTTTGCCAAGCTCAAGTATGGAAGATGATTCGGAAGGTGTGATAGATGTACCGGATGTGCCACGTTAACGTATCACCGTCGTGGCACAGATAATAAATGCCGAGCGCACCAGTCATCATCGGACCACCATTATCTATCACCTCTGCTTATTCCGACAAACATTGCCTCTCCAATGGGCGGGTCTGGACTGGCGTGCATCTAAAGGTCAAAAAAGGACTTAAAGGGACACAACTTGACTATTTGGTAATTTAGTGCTATGTTAATGGTGTCGGTGTTGTACGCAAACACCAGACCAGCAGGGCTCAATATTAGGGGGAGACAAGTCAATATGGCAGAACTTATGACGGTTGGGGAGCTGGCTTCTTATTTGCGAGTTACGGAAAAGACTGTGTACCGGTTATTGAAGCGAGGTCTGCTCCCGGCGACTAAAGTGGGTCGTCAATGGAGGTTCGATAAAGCCCTGGTCGATGGATGGCTGCATCAAAGACCGGTGGAGGCTAAAGCAAGCATACTTGTTGTTGATGATGAGCAGTCTATTCGCTTGATGTTCAAGCAGACACTTAAGGAATTAGGTCATCGGGTTGAGGTTGCTGAATCCAGTCTCAAAGGGTTAGAACTGGTAAAGCAGCGGGATTTCGATATGGTTTTTCTTGACCTCAAAATGCCGATGATGGATGGGGCGGAGCTTTTCCGCCAGATAAAAGCTTTGAGACCCAAGTTGCCGGTGATCATTATAACTGGCTATCCGGATAGTGAGATCATGGCGCGGGCTTTAAGCCTGGGTCCCTTCGGAGTCATGAACAAGCCTTTCAGCGCATCAGACATTATCACTGCTGTTCACACTTTTGTTCAATTTACTGCACCAAGGGTGTAGAAAGGAGCTAGTCTCATGATAACCAGGGATGAGTTGTTCAAAACAGGGAACCAGGAGAGGATCTGGCAAAAGTATTGCGGCTTTCTTGACCTCTCGCTGTCCGAGTTCATGGAAATACAGGAGCAGCTACTGATGGACCAGATTGAGCTGGTCCATAACAGCCCTCTGGCTAAGAAGTTTATGCCTAGAAAGCCGAAAGATGTAGCTGAGTTCCGCAAGATTGTCCCCTTGACCACCTACAAGGACTACGCGGGGTATCTCGATGCTAAAAACGAGGATGTTCTGGCAGTCAAACCTTATTGCTGGGTCTGCACCTCTGGTCGGGGAGGGACTTTTAAGTGGGTTCCTTACACCGAGACAGCTATTGAGAAATTCGGTGCGCACTGCATTGCACTTATGATTTTAGCCTGTGCTAGTAGAAAGGGTGAGGTCAATGTTACCAGCGGTATAAGGGTATTGCATAACCTGCCGCCACCTCCTTATCTGACAGGGATTATGGCTGCGATACTAGCTCGGCAACTAGATGCTCGAGTCATCCCTCCTCTCAACAAATATCAAGGAGCGGATTTTGAGACCAGGATGCTGGCCGGTTTTCAGATAGCATTGCGAACCGGGGTGGATATGTTAAGTTCTCTAACCAGCATTCTGGTCAAGATGGGCGAAAGGTTCACTGAAAGTTCAGGGCGGTTGAGCTTCGACTTGCGCATGTTGCACCCACAGATAATGTTACGCCTGCTTCAGGCTTGGCTCAGGTGTAAGAGAGAAGGTAGGAGTATGCTACCCAAGGATCTCTGGACTGTAAAGGGGCTTGCCTGTTATGGAACAGACACTAGTATCTACAAAGACGAACTCTTACGCTATTGGGGTAAGCAGCCGCTGGAGATTTATGCTGCTACCGAGCCAGGGCTGATTGCGACCCATGCTTGGAACAAGAAGACTATGACCTTCGCTCCATCATCCTGTTTTCTGGAGTTTATTCCTGAGGAGGAGTGGCTTAAGAATCGTCAGGACAGCAGCTATCAGCCTTCCACCATACTTCTGGATAAAGTAAAACAGGGGGGACGCTATGAAGTAGTATTTACCAGCTTTTATGGGATGCCGTTCCTGCGCTATAGGTTGGGAGACCTTATCAGGATAGTCGCCCTGGAAGACAAGGAGGCGGGGATCAAGCTCCCTCAAATGGTGTTTGACAGCCGTGCTGATGACCTTATTGATATTGCCGGCTTCGCCAGACTGGATGAAAAATCAATATGGCAGGCTATTGCTAATACAGGAATAAAGTATGAGGACTGGTCTGCACGCAAGGAGTATGAACAGGGTAACCCTGTTATACGCCTCTACATTGAGCCAAAAGAGGCGAAAGAGGCTGAAGACCTGGCGAAGCTAATTCACCAGGAACTCTCAGCGATTGTTAGTGACTATAAAGACCTGGAGAATATGTTAGGTATAAGACCGTTGAGGGTAACTCTCTTACCTGCCGGGAGTTTCCAGCAATATTACGAAAAAAGGAAAAAAGCGGGTGCTGACCTAGCTCATCTGAAACCACCTCATATGAATGCTTCGGATACCATTATCCGGGACCTCGTGGGTCACGGGGTGCAGCTTACTACCTAGGAGGAACATGAACTTTTACCTGGTATTACCATTAGTCCTGACCGGTTTCAGTTTAGCATTAGCGGGGATAGTGCTAACAAGGCGTTTTCGCAGCCTGGCTCACTACCTATTCTCTCTATTCTTATTTGGTCTAGCTGCCTGGGGTGTCATCATTTTCTGTATGCGGGCAAGCCCGAACACCGATTATGCCTTTTTTTGGGAGAGATGGCTGATACCATTAGGTCCTTTCATATCGGTGCTGTTCTATCATTTTTCCTGTCGCTATACCGCTGCCAAGACTAGAGGGTGGCTTCTGTTTACTTTCTATTTCATCTGTGTACTTTTTATCCCCCTAGCTGCTACGCCTCTTATATTCAGTGGTATGCAGGTAAAGCCGTATGGTTATGCACCTATATTTGGTCCTGTAATGCCTTTCTGGATACTGTTTAGTTATATGATGCTCTTTATGGCGCTTCTGGACCTTTTGAGAATGCGCAGGGTCTCTATTGATACTGAACAAAAAAACCGCGCTACCTATATCATCATAGGAGTAATTTTGGCGTTGATCGGAGGCAGCTTCGATGTCCTTCCAGTGCTGGGACTACCATTATACCCGGGTGCAATAATAGGTAATATTGCTTTCTGTGCGCTGACCACGATAGCTATTGTGAAGCACAACCTTCTGGATATCCAGATTGTAGTGCGTAAAAGCGTCGCCTATATTTTGACCAGTGCCATCGTTGCAATTCCTTTTGTGGGTGTCTTTCTCCTGATCACCTATGTTTTTGAAGAGATAAGGTCTGCCCCCTGGTTTTATCTTCCCCTGTTCATTGTGCTGGCTTTTGGCGCACCGTATCTATGGCAGTGGTCTCAACAGCGGGTCGACCGATGGTTCTATCGGGGCAGATATGATCACTTAAAGGCTCTGGAGGCTTTCAGTCAGCAAACTCAGAGCATCACAGACTCTGCTAAGCTGGGCTCTGTGATGGTTGACCTGATTGCCAAGGCATTACGGTGCCGAGATGTCTATTTCCTGCAACCGTCAGCCCCGGGTGGCGAATTTGTCCAGGTGGCTTATGCCGGTTCGAGTAGTTCTTTGTATGACATACGCTTCAGTAGCCGGAGCGTTCTTGTGAAATATCTGGAGCGTTCCAGGGGCATACTATCGCATGAGGATATTGAATTCGTCCCCCAGCTGCAAGGTCTTACCTCTAAGGAAAAGGAAACTCTAGAACGAATAGGTGCAAAGTTTGTCATCGGACTAAAAGCGTCCAGCGGTCGGCTATCGGGGCTGCTTGTCCTGGGACCAAAGCTTTCGGAGGGACGTTATACTGTTGAGGATAAGCAGCTAATTTCTGCTGTTGGTAGCCAGGTTGCTACCAACCTGGAGAATGCACGACTGTATAATGAAAGTTTGCGCGAAACGAGAGAGCGTAAGCAGGCAGAAACGGCGTTACTCAAGTACAAACTGGCAGTGGACAACTCAGCGGATTTAATCGCAGCCGTAGACCGGAATTATGTGTATATTCTGGCGAACCAGACTTTTCTGAAATACCACTGTTTGGAGTTGGAGCAGGTTGTTGGTCATACTGTTGCTGAAGTACTGGGTGAAGAAATATTCAAAGAGATAATCAAGCCGAACATAGACCGCTGCTTGCAGGGGCAGGTGATTGAGTGTGAGACGGAGGACAATTATCCAGAAATTGGTAGCAGGTACCTGGACATATTGTACCATCCGCTTAAGAGCAATAATAGACGGGTCATCGGAGTTGTGGCTGTGATGAGAGACGTTACCGACCGCAAGAAAGCTGAGGAGAGGGAGAGAAAGCTGCAGGAAGAGCTTGCTCTTTCCAGTCGACTAGCCGCGATCGGTCAGCTAGCAGCCGGCGTTGCTCACGAAATAAACAATCCGCTCACTGCGATATTGGGGTTCTCTGAGTGGTTATTGCAGCGAAGTACTGATATGGAGACCGCCAGAAATTTGAAAATAATCTATGATGAAGCCCAGCGAGCTGCCAATGTGGTGAGAAATCTTCTCACCTTTGCCCGTCGTCGTGAGCCAACGAGACAACCTGTAGACATAAATGACGTCGTGCGGAAAGCACTGGAGTTGAGGGCTTATGAATTCAAAAGCGCTAATATCGAGGTTACTACCAAGCTTACTCCCGGTCTTCCACAGGTGCTGGTCGATTTCCATCAGATTGAGGAGGTTTTCCTCAACATTATCTTAAACGCTGAGCAGGTTATGAGTGGTGAGAGAGGCAGGGGAAAGCTGGTGATCAAGACCGAAAAAGCAAACGGTTATGTGAGGGTTTCGTTTACCGATAATGGTCCGGGGATCCATCCTGAGCATCTCGACAGGATCTTTGACCCGTTTTTCACTACGAAGGGGGAGAGGGGTGGTACCGGGTTGGGTCTTAGTATCTGCCACGGTATTGTGACCAAGCACGGCGGCAAGATATACGCTAAAAGCGAACTAGGAAAAGGTGCCACCTTTTTTGTTGAGCTACCGGTGTTAGTCGAGACTTAAAAGGTGCAGGCTACTGCAGACTTACTCTTGTGGGTCTGTGGCTCGTTATGGACTTTATTATTTACCTTCCATCACAACTGTGACTAAAGCCCCCGGTCCGCCGTGTACACCTAACGCTGGACCCAGCCTGACCACACGGGGCACTATGTTGGGAAACAGCGAACGAGCATAATCAGCCAGTGATAGGGCTTCATCTGGTGTAGTGCTATGGACTATTGCCAAGTCTCGAGCGTGACGGACCGACTTCAAAAAGTCACGGAGCCGCTCTATCCCTTTGTTCCGGGTGCGGGCTACACCAGCGGGGCGGATCTGTCCATCATGCAGAGTGATGAACGGCTTTACATGCAGCAGTGATTCCACTGCCAGAACACCTTTGCCCAGGCGTCCGCCTCTGACCGCATATTTTAAGGTGTCGAGCAGCGCCAGGACGCGCAGTTGCTTGATAGCCTGATGGGTCTCGGCTAGCACCTGCTGTAGACTGCCTCCAGCTTCGGCAGTTTTGGCAGCGACCAGGGCAACGAGCCCTTGCCACATAGTAACACCTTTAGAATCAACAACCTCGATCTTAAGTCTTTTGTTCTTGTCCTGAGCAGTTTCCTTACCCACAAGTGCAGCATCATAGGTAGCGCTGTGCTTTCTGGTGATATGAATAGAGACGATTTCGTTTGTTTCCCGGGCTGCCTGTTCGTATGCACTGGCAAAATCTCCGGGTGAAGGTGCTGCGGTGGAGGGGTGAATCGGGCTGGTGGTGAGTTTATGGTAGAACTCGTCACAGTTTATGTCGACCCCATCGCGATAGACCTCTTCGCCAAAACGCAAGTATACCGGGACCACGGTGATCCCCAGCCGTCTGGCTTCGTCCTGTGTGATGTCCGAGCCACTATCGGTAATGACTTTAACTTTCATAAGCTGTCACCTCTTTTCGCAAGGATGCACTTGACTAAGTCAGCAAAAATAACAGGGTAGATTGTCAAAGTATATCTTAGATTGACGAGGGATGTAAATAACGATGCGATGGGGGAGAACATTATTACGGCAAAAAGCGGCACAGTTATAGATAAATCGCAGGTTGCAAGCCTTGCCCCCGAAAGCTTGACTTGCCCCAGTTTGTATGCTATAGTTATTGCAAATAATTTGCATTAGCATTTAACGCAGAGAAAGATGAGGAGTTTCTAGATGTCGGAGCATGTTGGCAGGGAGCTCAGCCTGCGGAAGGCGTTGACCGAGGCGAGTCGGCGGGTGACGGCGCAGCGGACGCTATTGTTGGAGCTTCTACAGCAGAGCCCGGAGCATATGGATGCTGAGGAACTGTACCGGAAAGCTCGAGAGCAGAATGCAAGGATGAGTCTGTCCACGGTATATCGAAACCTGCAACTTTTCAAGGAGCTAGGGTTAGTGCAGGAACACCATTTCATCGAGGAGCACCATCATTATGAGGCGAAGACGGAAGCGGAGCACCAGCACCTTTTGTGTGTTGGCTGTGGCAAGGTGGTGGAATTCGCCTGCCCTGTGAGCCAGAAGATGAAGGAAGAAACGGCAAAGAGGTATGACTTTGACATTTTTGATGTCGAAGTCCGTATGGTCGGGCTGTGTTCCGATTGTCGTCACAAAGACGGCGGTAAGAATGGGGGAGGCGATGTCTGAGAAGCTGGTGTTGTCTTTATCTCAGATGAGCGTGGGGCAGAGTGGCATTGTGGTGCAGGTGGCGGGTGGTCATGGAATGGTGCGGCGACTTGAGGCTCTGGGTATTAGACCGGGGAAAAAAATCACCAAGGTGAGTTCCATGTTATTTCGTGGTCCAGTTACAGTGAGAATAGACAATTCACAGGTGGCAATTGGCTTCGGTATGGCAAGCCGGGTGATGGTGGAAGTCAATGCTGCCAGTTAAGTCTTCAAGTATACCTAGAAGAGTCCTCCTGGTAGGGAACCCCAATGTAGGCAAGAGTGCCCTCTTTTCACGGCTCACGGGCACATACATTGTTACTTCTAATTATCCGGGCACCACTGTTGAGTTCACCCGTGGCTATCTGAAATTGGCGGGTGAGCAGGTCGAGGTTATCGATGTGCCTGGCACCTATACGTTAGAGCCCACCTGTAAGGCGGAGGAAGTGGCTGTGAAGATGTTACAGCAGGGCGGACTGGTGATAAACGTAGTTGATGCTACGAATTTAGAGAGAAACCTGGGGCTTACATTGGAACTGCTGGAAAGGGGTGTCCCGCTGGTGGTAGCACTCAATATGTGGGACGATGCCCGTCATCGGGGTATAAAGATAGATGTTGACAAACTTGAAGAGTTGCTCGGTGTGCCGATAGTACCTACTGTGGCGGTTACCGGGGAAGGGGTGAAGGAGTTGGTCAACAGGATTGTGGAAGCAAAAGTCCCGCAGGTCACCTTTTCTACCAGTGAGGAGCGGTGGGCTAAGGTGGGTGAGATTGTGGGGCAGGTACAGTCATTGAGCCATCGCCATCATACCTGGAGCGAGGCTGTTGGCGATGTCGGCAGCCATCCGATATGGGGGTTTGTTCTGGCATTGGTGGTGCTGGTAGCTGCCTTCTGGGTAATCAGGCTTGTCGGTGAAGGGATAATAAAGTATGTGACCGATCCGTTTTTCGAGAGGGTGTGGGCTGTGTTATTGATGAAGTTAAGTCCTCTTCTGGGAGGTGGTGGGGTGTGGCATGACATCGTAGTGGGTAAGCTGATAAGCGGAAGTATTGATTTTATGCAGTCCATGGGGCTGCTGAGCACAGGGCTTTACATTGAGTTTGGCGTGGTGATACCTTACATCGTTGCCTTCTATTTTGTGTTAGGGTTACTCGAGGATGTTGGATATTTACCGCGTCTGGCGGTGCTGATGGACACGCTGTTGCACAGGTTGGGACTGCACGGTTATGCCATAATCCCTACCATGCTGGGCTTTGGTTGCAATGTGCCGGCAATAATGGCTACCAGGATTCTGGAAAGCCGGAGGGAGAGGTTTATCACTGCCACTTTGATTTCTATCGGGGTTCCCTGTGCCGCTTTACAGGCTATGATTTTTGGACTGGTGGGCAAGCAAGGGTTCCAGTATGTAGCTATAGTCTACGCGAGTCTGTTTGTGTCATGGATTATCATCGGGCTTATTCTTAACCGTGCTGTCAGGGGGTTCAGTCCGGAGCTTTTAGTGGAAATACCGCCTTATCGGTTCCCACCGTGGCGTGTCATCGGTCAAAAGCTGTGGCTCAGGATATCAATTTTTATCAAGGAGGCTTTGCCTGTGGTGCTGGGAGCAGTGCTGCTGGTCAATATCCTCTACACTTTCGGGGTTTTCGATTTCATAGCTGCTGCCACTGCACCACTGGTCAGCGGGCTGCTGGGGCTGCCTAAAGAGTCGGTGATCGCATTAGCTATGGGCTTTTTGCGCAAGGATGTTGCTGTGGGCATGCTGGCACCTCTGGCTCTAACAGCTAAGCAACTGGTTGTAGCTTGCACTGTCTTAGCCATGTTTTTCCCCTGTGTAGCCACCTTTGTCGTTTTGCTGCGCGAACTTGGCGTCAAGGACATGCTTAAAGCTGCTGGTGTGATGCTGGTGGCGGCAACCGTTGTGGGCGCGCTGCAAAATCTGCTCCTGCCTGGCTAGTGATTGAGAGGGGCACTATAGCTTTGTGGCAGCCCCACTGGCAAGCTTCTTGACGCAGGGGGTATAATTAAAACTACAAATGTCGGGAGGCGGGCTGTCATGATAGCTGAATGGTTCAAGACTCAGAAGCTTTTCGCCAGAGGTGAACAGAAGAGGGCTGAGGGTCAGGTCTATTACTTCCCTATCAAGGGCGGTGTGGTCAAACGAAGGATTTCAAGACCGACGGTCAAGCTGTCGCTGAAGATAGCTGAGCTGGGCTTCAGGGCTTTGTTTAAGGTACTCATCCGCTACGAAGTCAGGGGTAAAGAGAACCTGCCGCCTGAAGGTCCGATAATTGCGGTATGTAATCATCTTCACATGCTAGACCCGGTACTGCACATACTCACTATCTTGCCACGGGACAGTATATTCATGGCGAAGGAGGAACTTTTCCAGTACCTACCTGTACCTCTCTTCCGCATCTTGATGGATATAGCGGAAGCTTTCCCGGTGCGTCGGCGGGGGAGTCCGGAGGAGAGGCAGCAGGCAATAGATTATGCGGTAAAGGTGCTGGAGGCTGGTATGGTCTTTGGTATCTATCCGGAGGGAACACGGAGCCGGACAGGGCAATTGAAAGATGCATACCACGGCTGTGCCTTAATTGCGCTGCGTACCGGTGCCCCGCTAATACCGGTTGGTATCTGGGGGACGGAGAGACTTACCGGAGCTGGCTGGCTTAAGCGACCGAAGGTTATAGTTAGTTTTGGTAAGCCTTTCGAACTGCCGCCGGTCGAGGGTGAGGCATCGGAGAGAAGGCTGAAAGAACTCACCGACTACATAATGGGGAAGCTTGCCGCGGTGTTGCCGCCTGAGTACCGTGGAAGTTATCAGCCTTGCTGATAGTTCCCGTGTGGCGTAGATGAAAAAGGTCACCATAGAAAAAGCCCGTGAGCTGGGCTTTTGTTTTGGTGTCAGGCGAGCGATAAAGATAGTCGAAAACGCGGCTAGAGGACATAAGCACATAGCCACATTTGGTCCCATCGTCCACAATCGTGTGGTAGTGGACAGGTTAAAGGAACTCGGGGTCAGGGTGGTAAACAGCCTTGAGCAGATAGATGGCGAGACCGTGGCTATTCCCTCTCACGGTGTCCCGCCTGAGTTGTTGCTGGAACTGCAGTCGCGTGGGTTCGAGGTGATAGATACTACCTGCCCCACCGTACGTCGGGCACAGAGGGCTGCTAAGAAGCTTGCTGATGCGGGTTTCAAGGTGATAATTTTTGGTGACAGTGGGCATCCTGAGGTGAAGGGGCTACTCGGCTGGGCAGGCGGGGATGCAATAGCTACAATGGACGCCGGTAACATAGCTTTAGACAGCCCGGGGCGCAAGCTGGGTATCGTTTCTCAAACTACACAAAGTTTGTCCGGATTTGCCAGGTTCGTTGCCGGTCTGCTTACTGCTACAGGTCCTTATACACAGGAGGTGCGCATCATCAATACCCTCTGCCAGAAGACACAGAAGCGTCAGGATGCTGCGTTGGAACTGGCGAGGAGGAGCGATTTGATGATAGTCGTCGGGGGCAGGAACAGTTCTAATACCAGGCAGCTTGCCGATGTGTGCTCTTTGGTAGTGGAGACGCACCTTGTTGAGATGGCAGATGAGCTGGTGCCTGGCTGGTTTGCCGACAAGCGGCATATCGGGGTTACTGCTGGCGCTTCCACCCCGGAAGAGGCTATAGACGAAGTTATGTCAAAATTACGGTCACTGGCGGGAGATGGCTAGCTTTAGCCGAGCCTGTCATCAAGTTTTCGTCCGCCGATAAGGTGCAGGTGGAGATGGGGTACCACCTGACCACCGTCAGCCCCGCAACTAATAGACAGGCGATAACCGCTGTCAGCTATATTCTCCTTCCGTGCTAGTTCGCCGGCTACCAGAATGAGATGCCCGATGAGGTCTGTGTGCCGGGGAGTAAGGTCGTTTAGCGAGGCGATGTGAGTTTTGGGGATGACGAGGATGTGGGTGGGTGCCTGAGGATGTATATCCCGAAAGGCGATAATTTCATTGTCCTGAAAAACGATGTCCGCCGGTATTTCTCCGGCGACTATGCGGCAAAAGATGCATTCCATGGTGTTCTGAATTACTTAAGGTACTTTGATTGACAGGCAGGTAACTGTCCTTTTAATGCCGGGTATCGGGTGTATCCTTTCCGTGACCAGGTTGCCGATGGCGTTGAAGTCGTTGTGCTCCACCACTGCAATGACATCGTAGGGTCCGGTCACCAGGTCAACCGACTTTATCTCTCTGGCTTTGAGGTTGTTTAATGTGGCAACGACTTCTTTAGTGCGACCGACTTCTGTTTCGATGAGGACAAATGCTTTAGCTGGCATCTCCACCCCCTTTCGATTAAATTCTAACCTACTGCCTTACATTTGCGCAACTTGTCGATTTGTGATTTGGAGTAGCCCAGCTCCTGCAGTATTTCCTCGGTGTGCTGCCCTGGTAATGGTGGCAGCCTTCTTATCCTACCCGGAGTCTCGGAGAGCTTTATGGCGATGCCGGGTTGTTTTATCTTCCCCCGAGACGGGTGGTCGATTTCCACTATCATCTGTCGGTGGACTATCTGCGGGTCATCAGCCACTTCCTCCAGCGTGTAGACTTTGCCCACCGGGACGTTTTTCTGCGACAGAAATTCAAACCACTCGTCTCGTGTCCTTGTGAGGAAGACTTGTTTTAAGAAAGAGGATATTTCCGACCATTTTTCATCGCCGGGCGGGCGATAGAAATGCTCTATGGCGATGTGGCACGGGATGTATTCCTCCTTACCTAAAGCGCGGCACAGGTTCTCCCAGAACCAGGGTTCAACGCAACCGATGCTGATATACTTATCGTCTTTTGTGCGGTAGACACCGTAGTAAGGATATGCGCCGTGAAGCCAGGACTCACCTCTATTTATAGGGGTAGCGGTGGCGAAATGCAGGCTGAAAAGCCAGGAGAGCAGGGTGATCACCCCATCTGTATACGATATGTCGACATATTGCCCCCTGCCTGTCTTTTCCCGTGCTATCAGGGCGGCAAGGATACCGATAACGCCATGCAGTGATGCCCCAGCAAAGTCTGCCAGCAGGTTGAGGGGGATGACCGGTGTGTCGGAGCTACCAATGATACCGAGTGCGCCGGCTATGGATATGTAGTTTATATCGTGCCCTGGCAGTGCGCTGTAGGGACCGTCCTGTCCATAGCCGCTCAGCGAACAGTAAACGACACGGTTATTGATGGCATTTATAGTCTGGAAGTCAATCTTCAAACGCTTGGCTACGCCGGGTCTGAACCCTTCGACGATGACATCTGCTGTGCTGGCTAGCTGGTAGAATATCTTTCGCCCGTCCTCGGACTTGAGGTTGAGCCGGATGCTCCTTTTGTTACGGTCAAGAGCATCCGGGGTTATGTCACTTTTATCATCGTCCCCGGTCAACAGCGCAGCAGCACCGGACCCGCGGGAGCTGGCTTCCGGCGGCGCGGCAACTTTGATGACATCAGCTCCCAGGTCGCCGAGGACCATGGTACATAATGCGCCAGGGGGCAGGTGGGTGAGGTCAATGACTCTAATATTCTCCAGAGCGAGCATATGGCTTTCTCAAATAAAATCCAAACTCATAATACTTTGCTAGGAGAATGTTCGTCAAGAAGCAGTTGAGCGTATTTGCAGTCCTGCCTCCGGCGGGCGATAGTGTCAGTTATGTCATTATTAGGACTGAGCTTGGTCAGATAGATGGGTGACACAAGAGGGCTTAGCAGGGCGGGGGCATTAGCGGCTTTATCTCACCCTCACCTTAATCCTCTCCCGTCAAGGGAGAGGAGAGAAAAAGAGGCTCTTCCGTCAGGGAAGAGGGAGAGGCTCTCCCGCCATGGGAGAGGAGAGAAGGAAGAAACTCCACCATCAAGGGAGAAAGGCTCTCTCCCCTTTGCGGGAGAGAGTTAGAGTGAGGGGGCACACCCTCTCACCCTCACCTTAATCCTCTCCCGTCAAGGGAGAGGAGGAAATTCCCTCCTCCCTGTTGGGGAGAGTTAGAGTGAGGGAGTCACCCTCACCTTAATCCTCTCCCGTCAAGGGAGAGGAGAGAAAAAAAGGCTCTTCCGTCAGGGGAGGAGGAAATTCCCTCCTCCCTGTTGGAGAGAGTTCTCTTCTTGGGAGAGAGTTAGGGTGAGGGGGCTAATTAGCCCTGTTCTGTCCTGAAAACAATTGGGAATCTGTGTCACTAATCTAATGGGCGAGTACAAGGGCTTGACAAAAATGATTTTGCTGGTATAATAGGCAAACGGTTACCTACTACCCAATAAATGAAGTAGAGCGATAGCGTGATAGGATTTGAGACAGGGGAAGCAGAGCGGAAGGAGCTTTTCATACTCCGGGTGCTGAGTGATTCTTCGGAACCGATGGGGGCGAGGTTAATTAGCCGTCGGCTTCAAAGTCATGGTATTGCTTTGGGTGAGCGTGCGGTAAGGTACCATTTAAAATTTATGGATGAGCGAGGGTTAACGCGTCTGGTAAGCCGGGACGGGCGCGTGATAACTGAGAAGGGGTTGGAGGAGCTGGAAAGTGCGCGGGTCAGAGACAAAGTCGGTTTTGCCATCACCAGGATTGAACTGCTCGCCTTCCGTACGGACTTTGATGTAGAGAAGTGCCACGGCGGCGTGCCGGTGAATATTTCATTGTTCTCCAAGAATAAGTTTGACAGAGCGCTTCGGGCGATGAAGCCAGCTTTTTCAGCTGGGCTGTGTGTCAGTGAGAGGGTGGCGGTGGCTAGAGATGGTGAGAGGTTGGGTGAGCTGGTGGTGCCGCCTGGGAAGATAGGGCTGGCGACGGTGTGCAGCATTGTGATAAACGGGACATTACTAAAAGCCGGTGTCCCCATGGACTCACGGTTCGGCGGCATTGTCCAGATGCGGAACAATTCGCCGGTGCGTTTTGTGGAACTGATACATTATGCCGGTTCTTCACTCGACCCGTCGGAGGTATTCATTCGGGCGAGGATGACTTCGGTGGGTGAGGTGGCGAGAACGGGTAACGGGAAAATTCTGGCTAATTTCCGGGAGATACCGGCAATTTGTCGTCCGATTGCCGAGCAGGTAGTGGATAGACTTAAGGCAGCAGGGCTCGGTGGGCTGCTGGTGATGGGCAAGGTAAGCGAACCGGTGTGTGAGATACCGGTGGAGGTCAATAAGATTGGCATGGTGCTCCTTGGCGGTCTGAACCCTGTGGCGGCTGCTGAGGAAGCGGGGGTGGAAGCGGAGAATTATGCTATGAGTACTGTTATGGAATACCAGCAGCTGGTCAGTTTCTGGGACTTATTATGATAGAAGGAGATAAAAGATGGACTATGTAAGAATAATACCGTGTCTGGATGTCAAGGATGGCAGGGTGGTCAAGGGCATAAAGTTTGTAAACTTGAGAGATGCGCGTGACCCTGTGGAGGCAGCGGAGGCTTATTGTCGGCAGGGAGCGGATGAACTTGTTTTTCTTGACATCATGGCGAGTGCGGAAGGAAGGGGGACAAGGCTGGAGTGGGTCAAGAGAGTCGCTCAGAAGGTGACGGTGCCCTTTGCGGTGGGTGGTGGTATCAGGGATGTTGGTGACATGAAAGGGCTGTTTGATATGGGTGTGAGCAAGGTGTCGATAAATACGGCAGCGGTCAAGAACCCGGACCTGATAAAGGAGGCTTCGCAGAAATTCGGCAGGGAGAGGCTGGTGGTGGCTATCGACGGCATCAAAAACCGTCCCGGGAGCGGAAGACCCAGGTTGGAGGTGGTGATAAAGAGCGGCATGGAGACCACAGGCTTGGACATTGTGGAGTGGGCAAAGCAGGTGGAGAAACTGGGCGCTGGAGAGATTCTGCTTACCAGCAAAGATGCCGATGGCACCAAAGAAGGTTATGACCTGGAGATGACTAGAGCAGTTGCTGAGGCAGTGAGTATACCGGTAATAGCCTCAGGTGGTGCCGGCAAATTGGAGCACCTCTATGATGCGGTGGTGAAAGGCAAGGCAGCAGCTGTGCTGGCAGCTTCAGTGTTTCACTTCGGCGAGATATCGATCCCTGAGGCAAAGAGATATCTCCAGGAAAGGGGGATACCAGTACGGTTATAAGGTCCGCGGAATGAAGCCGTGGGCTTTGCAGCATCTTTAATTTTAATTAATGAAAGGAGTGTGAAACGATGAACTTACAACGACCGAATGCTAATGAAGCCACAAGGACGGCTAACCGTTCCCGCAGCGTGGTCCCGATGAGCGGCTTATGCACCCGTTGTCTCGATGGCTGCACGGGGAACTGCGAGGTGTTCAAAGCCAGCTTCCGCGGGCGGGAGCTAATCTATCCCGGTCCTTTTGGCGAGATCACCGCTGGTGGTGATAAGGACTACCCGGTCGATTACTCCCATCTTAATATTCAGGGTTATGCCATGGGTGCCCGGGGATTGCCATCGGGGGTGGAAGCCAGTCCTGACACCGCCATATTTCCCAAGGTGAGCACCGAGACGGAATACGGCTGGGATATCAAGGTAAAGATGAAGGTGCCCATTTTCACCGGTGCCCTCGGTTCCACGGAGATAGCACGGAAGAACTGGGAGCATTTTGCCGTCGGCGCTGCTATCAGCGGGATAACCATAGTCTGTGGTGAAAATGTTTGTGGTATCGACCCGCGCCTGGAACTTGATTCGAAAGGCAAGGTTAAGTCGGCACCTGATATGGACCGGCGGATTGAAATCTACCGGCGCTATTATCAAGGCTGGGGCGAAATACTGGTACAGATGAACGTGGAAGATACCAGACTCGGTGTTGCCGAGTACATCTTAAATAAGCATGGCATTACCACTATTGAGCTTAAATGGGGACAGGGTGCCAAGAGCATCGGCGGTGAGATAAAGGTGGGTACTCTGGAGAGGGCTTTAGAGTTACAGCGGCGGGGCTATATTATAACTCCCGACCCATCGGACCCGGTGAACCAGGCTGCCTTCAAGGCTGGTGCCCTTAAAGAGTTTGAGCGGCATAGCAGGCTCGGCTTTATCAGCGAAGAGGGGTTCTTTGCTGAAGTGGAGCGGCTGAGAAAACTGGGCTTCAAGCGGGTCACCTTGAAGACCGGAGCTTACAGCTTGCGTGAACTGGCGATGGCTATTAAATGGGGCTCTAAGGCTAAGATCGACTTGCTCACTATTGATGGTTCTCCTGGCGGCACGGGGATGAGCCCGTGGCGGATGATGGAGGAGTGGGGGGTTCCCAGCCTCTATCTCCACTCTGCAGCCTATGAGTTTGCCAGGATACTGGCAGACAGAGGGGAGAGACCACCCGACATGGCATTTGCCGGTGGTTTTAGCAGCGAGGACGGCGTATTCAAGGCGCTGGCTCTGGGCTCACCGTTCACCAAAGCGGTGTGCATGGGGAGAGCGCTGATGATACCGGGCATGGTGGGCAAGAACATCCAGCAATGGACTAAAGAGGGCAAGTTGCCCAACACGGTGGGGCAATTCGGTTCCACTCCTGAGGAGATCTTCGTTTGCTGGGAGGAGGTGAAGAAAATAGTCGGTGCTGATGAGATGAAGAACATCCCCTGGGGTGCTGTCGGTATCTTCAGTTATGCGGACAAAATAAAGGTAGGTTTGCAGCAGTTGATGGCTGGTGCCAGGTGCTTTAGTGTACCGGCGATCACACGCCGCGAACTGATGTCGCTTACGGAAGAATGTGCCAAGGTCACCGGCATCCCTTATCTGATGGATGCCTATCGAGAGGAGGCGATGGCGATTCTAAAGTCCAAGTAGCGAAGAAGGGAATGTAATGTGAAGATAAAGGGGAGGCTTACAAAGCCTCCCCCTTGTCCTTAAGCGTGCCGGCAAATTGTGTTATCTGGTGAGTGGTGTTCTGCGCATGAAGTCCAGGATATATTGTGATATTTCCTCGCCTTTATCCTCTTGCAGGAAGTGACCAGCATCTTTGATTACAATCTCGGGCTGGTCTTTAGCTGTAGGTATCAGGGAGCGGAAGAACCTATCACCGCCACGTGTAATGGGGTCTTTATCCGAAAACATGACTAAAGCCGGCTTATTCCATTTTGATAGAACCTCTCGGGCATGTCTCATCTCAGCAGCAGCGGGGTCTTCGGGACTAATCGGTACCAGCAGTGGCCACATAGCAGCGCCGGTTTTGTATGACACATCTGGAAACGGTGCCTCGTATGCTGCTATGATCTCCTTCGTTAGTTTCTCAGGGTGAGCAACCCCGCGAAATATCGATTGTCCGATGTCCAGGTCGGGATGGTTTTCGACGTGGCTTCGCCATGCAAAGAAAGCTTCACTGAGCCTTCCTTCGCCTGTTGGCAGACCTGTGTTCATAATAACCAGCCTGGCGAAGCGCTCCGGCATATGTGCTACTGCCGCCAGACCAATCAGCCCACCCCAGTCCTGCACGACAACGGTTATTTGGTTAAGGTCCACCTCTGTTATGAAGCCCATCAATGTGTCAAGATGCATTTGGAAAGTATACGCCTCCCGCTCGGTGAATTTATCAGACCGTCCGAAGCCTATGAAATCCATAGCTATAACGCGGTGATACTTTGACATTGCCGTAATCATTTTACGGTACAAGAATGACCAGGATGGCTCGCCATGCAGACACAGGATGGGCTCACCTTTTCCTTCATCCACATAGTGTATACGCAACCCTTTAACGTAGACGTAGTGTGGAGCAAAAGGGAAATCAGGTAATGCGGAGAAACGTTCGTCTGGTGTGCGGATAACAGGCATGTTTTCACCCCTTTTTAGTTTTTATAAATTTAATGTGCCCAGCATTTCTGAACTTTTTATGCTAATTTCATGCATTGCTGTTCTCGTCTTTCCAAGCCTTTGTGCCAGATAAGACATCAGGTGTGTTGCAACATCCCGGTCAAATACGTTTGTATTATACAATCTATCAGATTGTGTAGCGAAACAGTTCTCACTATCAAAGGCATGGGTGAGTGGAGAGATAATGAGATAGCTCGTCTACCGCTATACCCGTGCTTCCCAATATGATAACATCGGGCTCTGTCATTTGACCCCTGAGTATCCCATCAAATTTCCGGATTACCGTTCCAACCGTGTACTGCAATTCTGCGTTTACGCCATCAGTTTCAGGCGCAAGCGTCCACAGCAACATACCTCGTGGTTCCCCAATATCTGGCTCGTTGCAAACTATGTCCAGTCTACAAGCTTTCTGGAGACTTCTAAATACATTCCAAGTCAAAGCATCCTCAGAGTCTTGGCTACCAAGATATGGCAAGCCTTCGTAATTAGGTTGGCTTTGCCGAATGTAGCGGTCCCTATTAGCCTTACAAGCCAATATTGGGCTGTCAGGGTCTATAATTATCCTGGTACGAAAATCTGGGGCTACCTTATCCGACCAATCTACAACCTTCGTGACTGGTTCAATTTTATCATAGTTTATCTTGTGTTGGTTACATATGGGGTTGGTCTATCTTCATCTACAGCTTTTTCAAGTGAAAACTAAACATTCCCGAGAAATGTGCAACGGTTTGGGTAATATGAGGCTCCATGGTAGCGATGGTATCTCCACTCAGCCTCAGAGAGACGCACCCTTCTCCCAAGACGACCTTCTTGATCATCGCTAACGCCAAGAGCCATGGCGTCATTGACACCCATCCTGCCTGCGGATAGAATTCGACTATACTGAATCTTTGGGATAAACACATAATGGGTTGGCAGGGCATTCTAATTGGTATTGTTACTGGCATAATAGCTACCCTGATAGCTGACAATCCACAGGTGCGTTTTCACTTAGAAAAATTTTTCAGGAAGCTTATTGGGAAACCTCTTATATCGGCTACACTCTCTGGTTTTGCTAACTACTGTCGTGATGGTATGTTACTAATATACTGCATGGAGCTCAAAAATAAGATGTGGTTGACTTCACAAATACCAAGAGTCTATCTTCTAAGTGAAGGCGCCATTGATTACGATTCTCATGCCTATAAGCCCTTTATCTATTTTCGCTCCCGTGGCATTAGCAGCGTTAAATTCAATCAGTCAACGGAGCAACTATTAGAAGAATATAGTAACAAAATCATTCCCTACGCACCAGACAATCCTGACCTCTGCCTGACGCTGTCCAGGAGAATGCCTTATAGGGTGGTAGTTCTGTGTGAATTGGTAAAATGGGATAGTTTGCCTGTCCTTGAAATGGCGAAAACAGATGACACTACGGAACATTCTTTGAGGCTCGTAGCTCCCCTTAATTCAGTGAACGTCGTGGGAGAGCTCCGTTTGCCAGTCGCTAACCCCATGCCTAAAACGTTTCCAGGTGCATGGTGGAATATGAGAGTAATCTCCGAAGACTTCGGGTTAATCGATTCATTCCACATTTCAATTCCAGAAGATTTACAAGAACAACAACCGTTAGGTGATACGGAAGAAGTTCTAAGGACGAAAGACAGGGCTGCTTGTCTACTGGATCTAGGGTACAACATGACGCTAACATGGCCATTACGATTGAAAGTTGATGGTTGTGAGATAGTGGTTAAGTCCACTTACCCGAGGGAAATACAAATCAGTAAACCGAAGAAGGCGATGCAGGGGCTGCGAATCAAAGGAATAAAGAAGCGTATAACCGCTGTAAAAGGTGGAATTCAGATTCAATAACGTGCACTTTCTCACACCACTATAGGACCGTATGACAATTGCAAATCATGGGTACACCGCGGTCTGATGTCAGTCCTCCTTATCTTCTCAAACAAAATTTTGTTGACCGTCCGGATGCGGAGATTAAGCAAGTTTAAGCAGAAGGTCGGTGAACTTTTCGCCAGGGGACTCGCTTCGAAAGCTACAGCCTAACCACTAGGTACCAGTGCACCACTGTCAGTTTCGTTCAGGCAAGCCGCGTAAGCCGTTACTCTTTTGGAAAATTATCTCATAAGCACCTTTGCGCTGTTTGTAGGAGCCCCCTCACTTAATTCCCCAAGCACGGCGTGAAATACAGGTAAACGCTTTTACCAATGTCTTAATACTTTCTCTTGCTTCGTCCTCTACGCTTATTCCGAAAAGCTGTGGAGCGTGAATTTTCAAATACTGAGTGAATGTGTTCCGTTTCGTAAGCTTGCCATTAGCATCTAAGTCATGTGTATGCACGTATGGATTTCGAAATTCTTTGCGAATTTGGTTAAGTGTATTTGCCTCCTCTGAGTTAAGCCACCCATCAGCTTCAGCTTGTCTAATAAGGTCAGCAAAACTGGCATTGTCTACTTTGACAGGTTTATTATATTTTAAAACTTTATCAAGTGCGCCTCCGACACCTTTTGCAGCCCTATAATATGAGCGCAATGTTTCCTCAAGAGCCAGCTGGCTCATTACAATTGCTGCGACGAATGCTCCAGCATACCAGCACAGTCTTGCTTCCTCATAATATTCATAGGCCAGAGCATCAACCGGAGCCGGGGTCGGGTCTTCTTCAGACAATAGAAACTTTAGGCGTTCCAAACGTCCGCTGTGAGCACGTTTATCTGCATCTTGCATTAGTCTTTCCAGTTGCTCATCCGAGTATGGCATGCACATCCTCCTAAGTAGTCTCTATTTAGAGTATAACACCCATACGCAGTCGTAGGATAATTCTTCGACACACTTCTCGCCAGAAATTAGTTTCGCGTAGGGTAATTCAACGCACCAGAGAGAACACGCTGTGAACGATATTTCAGACTTGACCATTTTGGTCTATAGCAGACATAATGAACCGGAAAATAAGCAGCTATTGTTAGATAAAAGGCCCAATCTTACAGCTTTCAGTTTTGCACAGTGAAAGCAGAGGACGGATATGAATGACAGTGCCTGAGCAAGTAGATAGGGGATATGTAAGGAGAAGGGCTGGACAAGAGTGGTTTTTCAGGAATAAGCCCCTCGGCATACCGGCGCTAATAGAAAGTATCCAAGAGGACTTTCAGGTAAAGATATCCGTTCAGGAAGCAAAAGAATTATTCTCAAAATATCTCAGTGAGACAACGTGTCTCGATAGAGATACACTCGAGAAAGAATTCGTCTCTGCAATGAGGGAACTCGCGTTGGAGAATCCAAATTTTGCGCAGAGGCTAGAAATCCTGTCCGTCGAGCAGCTACGGGATAACGAATTGGAAAACGGGCTTACGGGAGGGCTTAAGGCCGAGTGAACCAACAAAGCCATGCTAAGGTATGGCTAAGCTAGAAGCCGCTGTAATATAAAGCCTGGTGTGCTTGAGGGTACAGAGTGACTTGCATCACCTGCCCTAGCACTAATTTGCCGCGCAACAGGAGTGTTCAATCTTGAGGGAGTGAACCAAGGTCACGGGTTCCTAATGCAAAGCACGTTAGCACTGTATGATTATCATATGTGGCGTCTGTCGGGTGAGGTCGTCGGCTTCGTACCGGCGCGAGCGGTAATTGACGGTGAGGCTGAGTGTGGCTAGAGCTGCGGCTCGTAAGCTTCCGGTGGTGGTTCAATGCCTAGGTATTCTCGGTATATGCGCTCCTTGTATTCTCGGCCGATCTCGTTCACCGCCTCGATAAAGGCCTTATAGGTACCGAGACCGCCTATCTTCTCCCAAAACTCCTCTCCAATGAGAACAACTGCGTCTTGTTTCATATTGAACCACCTTTGAGGAAAGGCCCAGCTGTAGTTCTCCCTCCGGCCATAAGGGTTGTAGGGCAGAGCGAAATATGCCTCGTCAACTTGGCGTGGCTCCATAGCGTATAGCTTCAACAGCTTTTCTTTGCTCACTTTGGTCTGGTCACTGTTGGGCAGGGGCGCTTTAAGCTCAAAGGCATAGCGTCTATTGGTCGCTCGGTCCTCGGCATAAATGTCACATATCACGGTGACAGGTATATCCTGGCCATTACCTTTCAGAATATACTTTAACTCAGTATCCCAATTTGGCTGCACCTTCGGCTTGCCCCTTATGGCATGTTCCAGGTTGTTGAGCACCTCGGTTATCCTTCGAAGTCGCTCGGATTTCACCAGGCCATCCACTCGGTGATTTATCCTTCCGTAGCCCAGACCAGCGTTTGCTGCTACAACAGCCAAGTTTTGCCACGCATTACCGAAGGGGGTTACAAAGCGCCTCTCGAAATGGGAGCCTTTGAAAATTTCATCAGGAACTAGCGCCGCATAAAGGGGTTTCTGTGCTTTGTGTACCTCCTTAATGAACGGATCCGTCACTAGCACGCGCTCCATCACTCTCTCCATCATCAATTTGATCACGTCTTGGATGGCAGTCTTTATGTCTTTGTTCTCGTCCAATCTGTCAACTCCCTATCTTGGAACCATTTTCCTTCTATGGCTTCCGCCAGACGAAAATCGACTCGTAGAACTCGCTGGAGCGCCTGCCGGTACGGCGGTTCACATGACGGTGTAGTACTGCGATTGCGTCGACCCCACACATGGAGGCTATCTCTGGATACAAGTTGGCAGAATCGTGGATAACCACGATCAGCCACCCGCCACTTTTCATCGCTTTCACACAATTGCGAAAGACCGTCGCGATGTCCTTTTGATACTGCTGCTTCGCTTTGCTACTTGAGCCATTAGCCGCTGACCCTATCTCAGCAGCGCGTTTGTCTTCGAGTCCCAACAGGTGATAAGCGTACGCGTGCTGATCGTGATAATCAATGAGTCCAACGTAGGGCGGGCTTGTGATTACGCCATCAATTGGTGGAAATTCAACAATCCGGCTGTCCGCATGATAAACCTCAGTTTTTGCATTAGTACGAAATACGTCGAACTCTTCTACGCGGCGTATTGTATCGAGGCTGTACCGGTGGATGAACTTGAAAGCCTCCGCAGTTGGGGAGCATATCCTGGAGTGCTTGTAACACCAGTAGGATTCGGTCTGCGGGCTTTTGGGGAAATCCAAGTCATAATGGGTGGTCAGACGAGCCGAACGGGCTGAGCGTGACAAGATTATTTTCATTAGGTCCTGATACAGATACCCTTCCTTCTCAATCAGATAGCGATATGTCAGCAGTTGTTCTAGAGCCTTTGGCGCATACCATGTCTTTAGGTACTCGCTGTCAGTCGCCGGAATGTTCAGTTCGCAGACGCGGTCTTCCCAGAGCCTCAGCTGCGCTTTCGTCTGGGTAAGGCTATGCAGCCTGTGCAGTGCGTCCAAAACCTCTTTACGGAGCTCAACGACATCATATTTCTGCATCTTTGCCCGAGTAAGTAGCACGTTGAACGCCGATATGTCATACCCAATTGCGTTTATACCTAGCTCGTTGGCTTGGACAAGAGTTGTTCCCGAGCCGCAGAAGGGATCCAAGACGGTTTCGCCGGGCCGGAAATACTTGCGTAGGAAGACCTCTGTTAGCTGTGGTATGAACTTGCCCAAGTAGGGATGCAGACGATGGACGTGCTTGGTTCGCTCTTTCTCAGGCAGATCCTTCTCGCGCCAGTTCAGGTTCAGCTTCTCAAGTGGAGTATCTTGATTGACTTCACTGGGGACAGTTGGTGGGTTCGCGTTAGAGTATACAGATACCCCTTTTTCTTTGTTGGTTAAAGCAGCCTTGCTTTCCAACACGTCCATGATTAGCTCGGTGGTTCATGTGTAGTTTACACTATTCAAAGACAAAATTAAACATGGGCAGTGGCAGGAAGAGCGCATAATTCCACAAAACGATAGATTGTTCAACACTGCAATAAGGCGACGGGCGATGTCTTCTCTCTTACACAGAATAGTTGACACTATGACCGGCTACTATTAGTCAGTATGGGAACGTGCTAGCCGTAGTCCTCTTCTCGTCTCGACTTACCACCCGGCAATCAGAGGTAGAAAAGACATGTTGTATGCCTTCTTGAAGGAAGGGCTTCAAGAGCTACGGGAAAAGGGCTTTTTGGCGCTGATGCAATTATCCAACAGTCTACCGGGTTGTTTATACACTTACGATTTTGAGCTGGTGGTTCGGAATAGCAGGTTCAGGGCTGTCTGCTGGCGGTAGGTCTCTATTTGCCGCTGGCGTTCATTATGGCTCCAGCCGAGGAGTCGCCCCATCTCTTCAGCCACTTTGTCCACGGCATCCAGTCCCTGGCAGGGGGCAAGACCGATATCGCTGCGGCGCAGCAGAAAATCACCTATCGTGAGAGCAGATTCGTCGGTGATGGCGTGCTCTATCTGGGCTAGTATGTCCGGGCAATGGGGGCAGATGGGCTGGCGGGCTTTTTCGTCTCTGGCAGCTAGTTTGAGCACTTGCAGGATGCGTGAGCCATATAGGGAGGCAAGGTGAGAGGCTGTTTTGAGGGGTAAGTGGTATTCACTGGCTAGTTTGTCTACGTTCTCCGGTGGTACCGCCGGGGCGCCGGGGAGGGCGGTCTCTGCAGTGCGGCAGGCGGCTTCAAGCTTCAATTTGCGGCATACCAGGTCTACAATCTCTTCAGCTATGGCACGGTAGCCGGTTATCTTGCCGCCGAGCACCGAAATAAGACCAGTGATGCCATGCTTTTGCTCGTGATCGACAATTTTGTGCGATCGGGTGACGTCTGAAGCTTTTTTGGAGCTATCGCCAGCCAGTGCCCGGAGTCCGGCGGTGGTATACCAGATGTCCTCTTTTTTGAGCGACGGGAAAACGCGCTGTGTTTCGGATACTAAATAAACGACATCGTCTACCTCGGCATGCACAGTGTCTGGATCGCCGTGATAGTCGGTATCTGTGGTCCCGATGAGGGAGTAGTTTTGCCAGGGGAGGACGAAGAAAAGGCGTCCATCGCTGCGAGCAAAACATACTAAAGCGTGCCGGGAGAGCTGGGGGACGAGGAGATGTATTCCTTTGGTACGGCGTATCATGGGTCTGATGTTGTGATGCAAAAGCGCAGTTATGGTGTCCACCCACGGTCCAGCGGCATTCACCACCAGGCGTCCCTTTGCCTGATATTTCTCACCCGTCAGCGTATCTTGTACTTCCACTCCATAAACAGTGTCGCTTTTTCTCAGGATGCCGGTGACTCTGGCGTGGTTTATTACCGAGGCGCCGTATTCAGCGGCTGAGAGGGCGTTTTCCAGACAAAGTCGTTCTGCAAAGGGCACCTGGCAATCGTAATATAGATAGGCGCCTGCCAGGTTTTTGATATCCAGAGTGGGTTCCAAATCAAGGGTCTCCCTTTTAGATAGGTAGCGGTGTGATGGCATCGTTTTGTCGAAGGAGAGAATGTCGTAAAGGAGCATACCGAGGGGCAGGGCTGCCCTGTCGATGGAACGGGTCATAGGAATGATGAACGGTAGTGGGTGGATGAGGTGAGGGGCAATCCTCAGCAATATCTCCCTTTCCTTCATATCCTGCCGTACCAGCTTGAATTCCAGTCGTCTCAGGTAGCGCAAGCCGCCATGGATGAGGCGCGAGGAACGGGAGGTGGTGCCGTAAGAGAAGTCATCCTTTTCGAGGAGTAATGTCTTGATGCCTCGCATAGCAGCATCCCGGGCGATGCCGGTGCCGATGATACCCCCGCCGATTACGATAAGGTCGAAGGTCTCAGCCGGAAGACTGGTGATATTCCTTTTCATTTCTCTCCTTGTCTTTCCGTTTGTGTCCAGCCCATGGCGCGCTGTACTGCCCGTTTCCAGCCAGTATAAAGTGCTTCGCGCTGGTCTGAGGACATTTTCGGCTCATAGGTCTTTGCTGCTTGCCAGAGCCTGCTTAATTCATCGGTGTTTTTCCAGAAGCCCACCGCCAGTCCGGCGAGGTAAGCCGCTCCAAGGGCGGTGGTCTCGGCGACCGCTGCCTGTTGGATTGGTATGCCGAGTATATCTGCCTGGAACTGCATCAGCAGGCTATTGGCAGTGCCACCACCGTCGACACGGAGGACGGGGATGCTGAGTCCGGTCTCACCAGTCATTACTTCTACTACGTCTTTTACCTGGTAGGCAATAGCCTCGAGAGTAGCCCTTGCCAGATGTGCTGCGGTGGTACCGCGGGTGAGTCCCACGATAGTGCCCCGGGCATACATGTCCCAATAAGGGGCACCAAGACCAACAAAGGCAGGTACGAAATAAACGCCATTATTGTCCGGGACTGAGCGTGCCAGTACCTCGCTTTCGGCGGCGGTGGAGATGATTTTTAAGCCATCTCTTAGCCACTGAACTGCGGCACCGGTTATGAAGATGCTGCCTTCCATAGCGTAGGTAATTTTATCTCCTAGACCCCAGGCTATAGTGGTGAGCAAACCTTTTTGTGATAATACTGGCTTGCTGCCCGTATTGAGCAAAATAAAGGAGCCGGTGCCATAGGTGTTCTTAGCCATGCCGGTCTGGTAGCATGCTTGTCCGAAGAGGGCTGCTTGCTGGTCGCCGGCTATGCCCCCTACCGGTATGCGGGCATCTCCCAGAAGACCGGGTACAGTCTCGCCATAGATATGGCTGCAGGGCATCACCTGCGGGAGCATGACCTCAGGTATGTTTAGAGAGGCAAGGAGTCCTTTGTCCCATTGAAGAGTGTTTATATTAAATAGCATGGTGCGGGAGGCATTGCTATAGTCGGTGACATGTGCCCTGCCACCGGTGAGGTTCCAGACAAGCCAGCTATCTACTGTACCAAAGAGCAGTTCGCCGTTTTCAGCCCTGCGTTGCCCATCCGGTATATTGTCCAGAATCCAGCGCAGTTTCGTCGCTGAGAAGTAAGCATCGACTACCAGTCCTGTCTTTTCCTGGACCTGGTGGCTCATCCCCTTTTGTTTCAGTCCTTCGCACAAAGACGCAGTACGACGGCATTGCCAGACAATGGCATTGTGCACAGGTCTTCCAGTGGAGCGTTCCCAGACGATGGTGGTCTCTCGCTGATTGGTGATGCCAATGCCCTTGACCTGTGCAGGTGTTGCTCCTTCTTTATTAAGCGCCTCTCGGGCTACTGCAAGAGAGGAGCGGACTATTTCTGCAGGGTCATGTTCTACCCAGCCAGGATGGGGATAAATTTGCTGGATCTCGCTATCAGCCATAGAGACCACTTTACCTTCTCTGTCAAAAAGAAGGGCACCACTGCCTGTGGTACCCTGGTCTATAACCAAAATATATTCGGACATTTACTTACTCCGGTAGATAAATTTAGTTAGATATGCCGGTCGAGCCATTGTTCCACATCTTGCATCACCTGCTCTCGCTCCGGCTCGTTGAACACCTCATGGTACAGTCCGTCGTAAATTTTGAGCGTTTTATCGGTTGAACTTACTTTTTCGTAGAGTAATTTGCTGCCCTGAGGCGATGCCAGATGATCGGAACTACCATGGAGGATTAACACAGGCAACTTTATCTCAGGCATTTGCGGTGGGAGTTCTCTCCACATTCGAGCCAGTTCGGCGCCGGTGCGGGCGGGGATTTTCCCT
>Ga0209102_1000030_pt1 | contig 92963 bp, 116 predicted proteins | sample ConPoolayeHmetaG_FD_185483 | JGI IMG/M metagenome (GOLD analysis project Ga0209102, IMG submission 185483) | Hot spring microbial mat communities from California, USA to study Microbial Dark Matter (Phase II) - Cone Pool mat layer H metaG... ... | reverse complement strand
AAAGATGAACACCTGATACCACTATCGCTAATCCTTGTGGTTGAAGCCTTTTATAAAATAAGTCAACCGCTTCTTGAGTGAAGTCCTCTTGGTTCATTGGTCTTTTTGCAATATGGCGTAGTATACGAACAATCTTGGAAAAACCGATTTGCTCTCCTTTCTTGGGAATATAAGCAAAAGCTATGTCGTAGATCACTGGTAACATGTGATGAGAGCACAAGGAATAAACTCTAATTGGGCTTTGCACTAACATCCCTTTGTATTCGACTCTTCTGCCATTATGCTTTGGAAATAAGGCACTAAAATGTTCTTCTAATTCTTTTTTTGATTCTTCTCGAAGCGAGGAAGTAAATTCAGCCAATACTTCCACCATCCTCCTAGGAGTGCCTTTATAGTTGGGATCTGCAAGATCCAAGCCAAGGTTCGCCAGAAGTTCTTTGGCTGCAGACTCCGCTTTAGTTAAATCTAATATTCTTTTCATTATCATTACTAAAAAAATTAAACCCTTGATATAACTGGGTTCTAAGGCTAAATTATATCGTCATTAATCGTATTTTTCAACTGTTATAGGTAATTTATACCAATTTCTTATCTTGGTAGCTTTGTTTACATAACAGCAAATAATTAGTGCAAGACATGAATTAAGTTTCAAGCAACGACTAAAAGTTGCTGGATAGACTTAAAGGTTGTTTCTTGAAATTCAAGTATGTCTAACCAGTCAGCTTTCCTAAAATCGTTCCATTTGTCCAGCCAGTGAGAGCGAGAGGGACGCTTGGAAGAGAATTGGCAAATCAAAGAGACAAAAATCTGTTCACTTCTTTGTTGGTAAATTCAGGGTATTCCAGTTTAGTTACCCAGTCTGTTCATCGAAAATCATACCATCGTTCGAGCCGGGCTTGGCGAGAGGCTAAATTGGTTATCTTGTCAAACGGATTTATCCAGTCAAATCGGACTTTTTTACCATCTAGTCTTAAGTTCTGAAGTGTTATTTGCAAATGAAGCTTGTTTTTTTCCTTAGTAATTTACCTATTGATTTTCTTTTGATATATTACCTTAAAAAAATTTTCTAAAGAGCGCAGAATGTGTGTAACTTATACAAGTATTTGACAGATTATAAAAAATGGGATTAAATCTTAAAAAGAAATTGGCGACACCAAGGTTGTTTTTAAGATCTTCAAAATAATTATGGATTATAAAGATAGAAATTTTTATTTGAAAGAAGAATTCTCAAAAAGAGACTCAACACAAAAAATTAATTCGCCTTTTTTTACCTCCAACTAGCTTTGCTCTTGAAAGAGCGTTTAGAGAAGCAAAGTATAGAGATGATTCACTTTTACAAAGGTATAAAGGTTGTCTTATTCAAGAAATAATTTATGGAGGAAATCCTTATGATCCAAGAATTCAAAGAGAATTGGATGTATCGGATTTAACTGTTAAAGAGATGGAGCAAATAAGAAATAAGGCTTTGGATTTTTGTCAACGTGTTTCTCCATCGGAGTTAAATTATCAAGTTGTAGCTGAAAATTTATCTCTTTTTTTGGAAGTATTAATTTAATTAATTTATTACCAAAAAAAGACGGCTTTTCTGTGTTTAGTTTTGGTTGCGGTAAAGCTCCTGAAGCCATGGCCTTGCTTGGTTATTTAGGAAGAAAAATGAAAAATTTTAGTGGATTTGATAAAAACGAAGAGTCAATAAGGGCAGCTGAATCTGAAATAAAAAGACGAGCACCATCATGCGAAGAACGTTTTTCTTTTGTAAAACAAGATCTATACCAACAACTTCCAGGTGGAAATCCTGACTTGATTATTATTCGTCATCCTAATACTTTTGATGTATCTGATGAAAAATGCAAAAGCCCTAGCGAAATATGGCGACATATTTTAACTCAAGCTCGTGAAAAATATCCTAAAGCGTTTTTTTTGATTACTACTTTAACTCAAAAAGAGGCTCAAGCTATTTGCCAGATTCTTAATTTAGATTATTCTTCAATTAAAGTTAATTCTTGTCCAACTCGTTTTGAAAGAAATTTTCCAAGATATGGAGTTTTTAAATTACCAGTAGCAGCCGATCAATACTATATTTTATTTTCTCAAAATTAAAATCTAGTTTAATAAGTAAAAGAAATATAAACTTTTCAGTTAGAAAGAAGGAATATATTCCCAAGAATTTTCAATTGATTTATAAAAATCCTTGTTTGTATAATATGAACATGGGTTCATATAGTTGCTGTAATTCAGACAAAGAGGAGTTTAAAAGAGTCGTTTCGATTTCATCTTTATTAAAACTTGTTTCCGAGGAAAGCAGACTCAAACTTTTATGTATTCTTCGTAACGGGAAGCATTGCGTTTGTGAGTTGATGGAGCATGTAAAAATGTCCCAAAGCCTTGTTTCTCATCATCTTAAAGACTTGAAGGATGCGGGTGTGGTAATGGATGAAAAACAGGGTTTGAGAGTATATTATTCACTTACTGATAAGGGTAGACATATTACCAATTTGCTATTTAGCATTCCTAAAAAGGAGGTGGCGAACTTATGAAGATTCAAGTTTTAGGTTCTGGTTGCCCTACCTGTAAAAAACTGTATGAGCTGACTCAACAGGCATTGAAAGAATTAGATCTTAATGAAGAGGTTGAGTATCTGACTGGACAAGAAGGCATTCAAAAAATTATGGAAATGGGGGTAATGAGCAGTCCTGTTTTGGCAGTTGACGGAAAACCAGTAATGACAGGTTTTATTCCCGATGTTGAACAAATTAAAAAGTTAATTCAAAAACCACAGGCAAAGTAATCTATGAACATTATCAAAATACTTAGAAAAAACTGGGTTTTAGGGCTTCTTGGAGGAGCTTATTTAATCATCTATTTGTGGCAAACTCCTATCGGCAATTTCTTAGCCCAGGAGCAAGTCCAAAACCTTATCGGTCAAGCAATTTATCAAGGCTGGTTAGGTTTAGTTGATTATCTTTCGGCCCATGTCCTCTTTTGCTTGGTGCCTGCTTTTTTTATCGCCGGAGCGATTAACAGTTTAGTTGACTCCCAATCAGTTCTTAAATATCTCTCGGGTAAAACTAAAAAATGGCTGGCGTATTTAATTGCCGTGACGGCTGGGTTTTTAATTGAGGTTTGTTCCTGTACCATTCTGCCTTTGTTTGCTGGTATCTGGAAGAAAGGAGCAGGTTTGGGAATTGCCGTCACTCTCTTGTATGCTGGACCCGCTTTTAATATTGTCGCCCTTATCCTCACGGGTCAAAGATTGGGTTGGGACTTGAGTATCATGAGGTTTGTCTTTTCAGTTACTTTTGCGGTTTTAGTTGGTTTAATCATGGAAGCAGTTTTTGGCAACGGCAAAGAAAATGGCAATCTCCAAGTAGTTACCCAGGATTTGGACAAACTCCAAGGTAAAAAAACATTGTGGTTCTGGGGAACAATGATTGCTATTTTAATCGTTGGCACCGCTCCAATCGGCAGTAATCTAAGATACGCCTTAATCCTGCCTTTGGTTTTAATTCAGCTAACAATGACTTTTTCCTGGCTTTCAAAGGCTCGAAGAGCTGCATGGTGGGAAGAAACAATTAAGTTTATCAGCCAGATAGTGCCTCTGCTTTTAGTCGGTGTCTTTTTGGCAGCTGCCATTACCCAGCTTATTCCCAGAGAGCAGTTCCAAGCTTTGGCAAGTAGAAACACTCTCCTTACCAACTTTATTGCGGTTATGTTTGGAGCACTGGCTTATTTCCCTGCTTTGGTGGAAGTGCCGATTGCCGAAAATTTTATGAAGCTGGGGATGAATAAAGGGCCTTTAATGGCTTATCTTTTGGCTGATCCTGTTTTATCTTTGCAAGGGCTTTTGGTAGTTAGAAAACTCATCGGCACTAAAAAAATGCTGGTTTATGCAGGTTCGATCGTGATTTTAACTACCTTAGCTGGTTATTTTTATGGCTCTATTTAATAAAACAGACCAAAAGGAAGGGGGTGGTAATTAATGAAAGTATTAAAATTCGGTGCAGTTTGGTGCTCGGGTTGTTTGGTTATGCGGCCACGCTGGTCGGAGATTGAAAAAGAGTATCCGTGGCTGAAAACAGAGTATTATGATTATGATAAGGACAAAGAAATGGTAGCAAAATACAGGATTGATAAAAACTTGCCAACATTTGTTTTTCTTGATAAAAATGGTCAAGAATTTTTAAGACTCTCAGGCGAGCCGTCAAAAGAGGAGTTGGTCAAAATAATCTTGGAAAACAAGGATAGATAAAAAGTATGCTTAAAAAATTAGTCGGATTTTTACTAGGTCTGTCGGTTTTGATGCTTATTGTTAAACCTGTATTTGCCCAAGAAAAAGAGGTTAACGTCTATTTTTTCTGGGGTGAGGGTTGCCCTCATTGCGCAGCTGAAAAAACATTCTTAGACCAGATAGAAAATAAATACCCGTCGATTAAAATTTACGCCTATGAAGTTTGGCAAAGCAGTAAAAACAGAGAGTATTTAATCAAGGTTGGGGAAAAGCTGAAAACTAATGTTTCGGGGGTACCCTTTTGCGTTATCGGTGATAAAGTATTTACTGGTTTTAATCCCTCGATAACTCCCAAACAAATTGAGGAAAGAGTTAACTACTGCCTGACAAATAAATGTCCTGATTCTGTCGCCAGTATTCTTGGAATTAGTCCTGACCATATTTCCCCGCCCCCAGCGACAGTCACACCTGAAACAGAAAATAAGAATTTAGATAACCTATCCTTGTCAGACAAAAAGAATGTAATTCCTGAAAAAATAGACATTCCCATTATTGGTGAAGTCAGAACCAAAAACCTCTCACTTCCTGTATTTACCATACTGCTTGGGGCACTGGATGGTTTTAACCCCTGTGCTATGTGGACTCTTCTTTTTTTGATTAGTCTGCTTTTGGGTATGGAAGATAAAAAAAGACGCTGGTTTTTGGGAACTGCTTTTATCGTTGCCTCTGCCTTTGTTTATTTCCTTTTTATGGCAGCTTGGCTGAATTTGCTTTTGTTTGTCGGTTTTATTGTTTGGGTGAGGATTATTATCGGCTTGGTTGCTTTGGGTGGCGGTGGTTACAACCTGAAAGAGTTTTTTACCAATAAAGATAGCGGTTGTAAAGTAACAGGAGATGAAAAAAGACAGGTTGTTTTTGAAAAATTAAAAAATATCACTCACAAAAAGCAGTTTCTTCTGGCTTTTATGGGGATAATTTTTTTGGCCTTTGCAGTTAATTTAGTGGAATTAATTTGTTCTGCTGGGCTTCCAGTAGTTTTTACCCAGCTTCTGGCTTTAAGTAATTTACCAAAATGGCAGTATTACCTTTATATGCTTTTGTATATTTTTATCTTTATGCTTGATGACCTTTTTGTTTTTTTTACGGCCATGATAACTCTTGAATTAACCGGTATAAGTACCAGATACACTCGAGTTTCCCATTTAGTTGGTGGTATTCTTATGCTTATAATCGGGATTCTTCTTATTTTCAAGCCCGAGTGGTTGATGTTCGGGTAATAAGTTTAAAAAACTATTGAGTATCTAGGGTTGCTTTGGTAATTTTGCTATCATTAGCTTATGTCCAATTCTTTTTGCGATAAAGTTTACAAAATTACCCGCCAAATTCCCAAAGGCAAAGTTGCCACCTATGGTCAGATTGCAAAACTGGCTGGTAATCCCAAGGCAGCAAGGGCTGTTGGAGTTTTGATGAGAAATAATCCCGACTTTCTCAATATTCCCTGCCATAGAATTGTTGGTAGAGATGGATGTCTTACAGGTTATTCCGGTGACAAGGGAGTAGCCGCCAAAAAAACGATTCTTGAAAAAGAAGGCGTAGTCTTTAAAGGCAATAAAGTTGACCTAGGGAAATCACTTTGGTAGAGTGATACTAAAGATATGTCCAATCTTTTGAATAGACTCCGCTTTAGATCACTTTCAGTAGGATTAGCTGTCACATTGTTGCTATTAGTTTTCTTTCCCACTCAAGCTCTAGCACAAGTAGTAATAAACGAGATAAGTCCCGCTTCCACACCCGAATGGGTTGAACTCTATAAAGCTGTAGAGGGAGAGTTTTCTCTGAATGGGTGCACTCTCTTTCTACATGATAACGAGTCAACTAATCAAAAAGTGGTTTTTACCTCCTCCGACCTCTTTGCTGCTGGCCAACAATTTAAGCAAATTTCTTGGACCTCGTCTTGGCTCAATAATACTGGTGATACGGTGATTTTAAAATGCGGTGATACACTACTAGATAAGGTTACCTATGGTCAAGGAATAACAAGCACCAAATCTTACGGCAGACTTCCGGACGGCACTGGGGATTTTTATGTTTTAGATAAAGCTACACCTGGCTCATCCAACTTTTTACCTACTTCCACCCCAACCCCCACCTCAACCCCTACACCTACCCCTGAATTAGAACCAACTCATACTCCCACACCAACACCAACTCCTACAGAAATACCAAGCCCGACCGAGTCGGTACCAACTAATACACCTGTTCCCACCGAAGCCCCGCCCGGAGGGAAAACAAGACCAATATTGCCGGCCCTGGTTTGTAAAATCGAGTATAAAATAATAAAAATATTTCACTACCAAATTCAAATTCCCTGGCTCAAATGCTCCTATCAACACCAGTCCTAACTTATAGTTATACAGATTATCCATCTAGACCAAAGGCTAAAGAGAATAACTAACAAGAACGCCTGCATTTGAAGGATAAGTTCTTAAAAGAATTACCAAAGCCCCTGAGACAGAGTTAATTGTTAAGTTTGGATGATATTAAGTTTTCCTCTTCAAAAAACGAACAAAACTAATCAAACTGTGGAAAAATTATGAAATATATCCCTTGGACATTTGAAGTGAAAGAGGTTGTCCTAAATATTAGTTTGAGATATGACAAGGTAGAAAACTTAGATTTTGTCTTTCTTGACACCTAAGAACACCTCATATATAATGAATATATATTCATAACTATTCGATTAAGGAGGTGAGATAATATGCCAAGGTTTGATGGTACTGGACCAATGGGAATGGGGCCGGCAACAGGCAGGGGTTTTGGCCTTTGCGGCTTGGGTCTGGGTTTAAGAAGGAGATTTGGGATGGGCAGGGGGCTTGGGAGGTATTTTAACTGGGGTTGGCCTAAGTCAAAAGAAGAACAAAAAAAGGCCGTTTTGGATTACAAAAAAGCCCTGCAAGAAGAGCTTGAAGATGTTGAAAAACAAGAAAAAGAGCTTTAAGCTTCTTGTCAGAGTATGCCAAGGCCCAGAAGACCGCGCTGCCTGCGTTTAAATCCCAATGTTTTGTACTTTAAGCCAAGAGGTGTCCCTTTAAGACATCTTAAGGAGGTGGTTTTGTTGCCCGATGAACTTGAGGCCCTTAAACTTTATGAAATTGACCATCTTGACCAAACCCAAGCTGCTCAAAAAATGGGTATTTCCCAGCCAACTTTTGCAAGGACACTCGATAGCGCCCACAAAAAACTAGCAAGTGCTATTGTTGAAGGCAAAGCAATCAAAATAGAAGCAAAATAAAAAAATTCCCTGAAAGCCTTACACACTAGTAGCTTATAAATATATGTTCATATAATTGTTGTAATCCGATATTTTTTAACTATGTCAATGTCATCTTTCTACTCTCACAATCGGTTTTCAATTTCGCTTTCTTGGAAAAACCCTTTTCTTTATGAACTTTTCCAAAAGCTTTGCATATTATTCTTGCCTCTATGGGTATTTTATCCAGGCATTATTCATAAATTATGATTGGTTGACACTAGACCAAAAGTATATAGGGCTTTACAAATGGGATACGCAAGCTCACGCCGAGGGTTACAAAAATTATTTGACTAAACTGCTCAAACCAACTTGGTTTTTCGCCTCACTTGGCATAAAAGTGTGTAAATCACAAGTAATTCAATATTCCAAATATACACAATCTGTTTAGAGCTGGCCAAAGGTATAAATTACCAATTGTAAAAGTTTAAAGAAGCCATTTCCTTTTGACAGGCGGAGAAAAAGAATAACGCTTTACCTCTGCTTTATTAAGACTATACCGTTTTCAACACAAGGGTTTGATGGGAAAACACACCTATAATGTCCCAGACCAAACTCTTTTGCAATTTGTGTAAAATGCTCGTCGTATCTTTTTGGAAACCCGGACACGTTAGGACGGATATCTTCCATGTAACGGTTTCTTGCTCGACACGCTCTATAAATAGTTGAAAATGGTATTTTAAACGACTCCTTTGTCTGGGCCAGAGCCGATACGCCTTTAAGACTAGCAACAGCAAAAATGAAAGCCTCTCTTCGATAAGTCAAAAGGCAAGCAAGATCTTCAGCACTAAAACAAATCGCATTTTCACTGTAGCCGGGATGTGTATGTATCCAAAAAACTGCAGGTTCACTTCTAAAGATTGGTCTTGTATTTTGGTTTAGATCAAAACCAGTCTCTCTGGTCCAACCCACCAGTTCATTTTTTTTTCAAATGTTTTAGATGATTGTCTAAAAATTGTTTGCCAAGATATTTCTATTCCATTCCTACTGAACCAATTTGGTCTACCACTAACCACAACACAATCCATTATCTGTATAGTAACCTCTCTAGGAAGAGTAATTCTTTGGGGAAGCTCTTCTACGTCTCTAGGGAGTCTCTCCAGTTCCAAAAGTTGAAGATATGCCTCTAGGTTGTTTCGTGGAAGATTTCTTGTTTCCACTTTCATTCCTGTTTCGACTGTTCTTTTCATGGTTTATTTTTTTCTACTAGTTTGTCTTTAGTTTTGTAGCAGCCTGTTCTTTTGAAGAAAGTTTCCTTTTACAAAGATACGTATATGCCTTCTTATCTTTATTGATAATTACTGGCATAAATGGAATTATTAAAGAATCTAAAAAGGCCCCTCCATAATGTTTTAAATTAGAATATAAGTATTTCTTTTCCTTCCTTGCTCTTTTGGGATCAGCATTTTCTCTTAAAAAACTTTGATAATCTTTGATAAATTTTTTGCTGTCCATGCTGCAAATTATATCAGGAAAAGAAGAAGCGCTGTATAATTATACAAACAATGCCCACAAAGACCCAAATGAAGCTTCCCCCAAGGAGGATTGACAAAAAAGTCTGGCCAGAGTATTTTCAGGCAATTGTCGATGGCAAGAAAAATTTTGAATTACGGTTGGCTGATTGGAATTGTAAAGAAGGTGATATTTTAGTTCTTCACGAATGGGATCCAAAAACCAAAGATTACACCGGCAGGGTGGTAGAGAAAAAAGTAATTTATGTTGCAAAATTCAGAATTGATGAGTTATTTTGGAGCAAAGAAGAAATCAAAAAGCATGGGATTCAAATAATCTCTCTCAAATGAAAGTCAAACTTGGAAAATACCAGCATTACAAAGGAAATCTTTATCAGTAATTAAACTTGTTCTTATTATCATAAAGTTATCAAGGTAACTGGGTTTATAGGTGGCAAAATACTCCATATCTTAAAGATGCCCTGAAAAAAAGTAGAAAGGGTAATCAAAGAAGTAAAGCAAGTTGCGCACCACACAAGTGTTATCAAAAAGGCTGGGATCAACTTCGACACAAGCAGACTAAGATCTAACATTGACAACATATCGTACAACATGTTACATTAACTTATGTTGAAAACATATCTTTATATACCCAAAGACCTAGCAGACGACATATCTTTTTTGGCTCAGAATTTAAGGGTTAGTAAAGCCAGCGTAATTAGAAATGCCTTAAAAGAGGGCATAAAAGTAGTCAAAAGAAAAAGGGGTGATTCTTTGGAAGCAATGACTAGAATAGCTGAAATAGGGAAGCGACATAAAGCAAAAGGGCCCAGGGATTTGTCCATAAACCTAGATAAATATCTTTGGGATAAGTATGAAAGCTAAAAAAGTCCCGGTTGTTGTTATAGATTCTGATGCAATTGTTGCCCAAGCCAATAAAGATGATTCTAATCATCAAAAAGCACTTAAGGTAACTCAAAGACTTGCGTCTCTCGGCTCGAAAGATATCTATCCCGTAACAGCAGTGTGCGAGGCTGTTACAGTACTTAGCAAAAAATTAAGTAGCAAAAAAGCCGCGTGGGGCATAGCATCGGTTTTTGCAGAACCCCAAATAGAAGTTGTTGAAGTAAACAAAGATATTTACGCGCGCGCCCTTAACAACTATTTTGATCCGAAAGCAAGTAAAAAAAATACAATATTCGATTGTATAGTTGCCACAGTTGCAGATGAATATGGGGCAGATGCAATTTTTAGCTTTGATAAATTCTATAAAAAGCGCGGCTTTAAATTAGCCTCCGAGTTGTATCCCAAGACAAACTCTTCATGAGTACCACAATGCAGGGAGCGTATTTCTATAACAAAGAAGGCATAAAATTTGACAGAAGCAGACTCAAGATATAATCCGGTGGTACAATAAGGCAAATGAAAAAAGTTAAAAAAGTCTATCTTCCCAAATGGCAGAGGTTTTTTGTTGTTCCTCTAATCTTCGGTATTTGGATTTTTATAACTTACATGGAATTTTTTAATCCGGGAAATGCAGAAAAGATGGGTCTAGTTGGTTATCTTATAATGTCTGGGGTTTTTGCAGGTGCAGGGGTTGTGGTTTGGCTTATGACTTCTGGTAAACTTCCCTCATACATTATTAAGGAGGAGGAAGAAGACAATTGACTATTTGCAAAATTATAGTATCTTAAATCTAAGATATGTTTTCAAATTTGAAGCATAAAATTTTTTCTTCCCTGCTTTTTGTTTTATTTTTTCTTTTTTTGGCCTTTCCTGTTAACGCTGCAGAGCCGAAAGATTATCTTGAAGGTAAAATCCTAGTACAGTTTAAGAGAAATACCCAGTTAAGCCGTATAAATGAGACTCTTCAGAGATTTAACCTGCGCTTATCAGATAGAATATCCCAGCTTGATACACTTGTTTTAAATGTACCCAAAGGAGCCGAGGAGGCATTTGCAAGATCGTTGTCGAGAAATCCACTGGTTGAGTATGCAGAACCGGACTATATTGCCCAGGCCTTTTGGGTTCCCAATGACCCGTATTTTTTTAAACAATGGGGGTTTAATAACACCGGTCAAGAAATTTTGGGAGTGGTTGGGCTTTTAGATGCTGACATAGACGCCCCAGAAGCTTGGGAATTGACACTTGGCGGAGTTAAAGTTGCAATTTTGGACACAGGTATTGACCAGAATCACGAAGATTTATCTACCCAAATTGTTTTAAATAAAGATTTTACTGGCTCCTCAACTGGGTATGATGATTTTTATGGCCATGGGACACATGTTGCAGGGATTGTTGCAGCTGTTACCAATAACTCTATTGGTGCTGCTGGAGGATGTCCTCACTGCCAGTTGATTAATGGCAAGGTCCTAGATGACACTGGTTCTGGTGCATATTCATGGATTGCAAATGGCATTATTTGGGCAGCCGATAATGGGGCCAAAGTAATAAACTTAAGTCTTGGGGGTTCTTCCAAATCCCGCACACTTGAAAATGCTATCAATTATGCTTGGAACAAAGGTGCTGTGGTTGTTGCAGCGGCTGGTAATTCTGGAAATCCCTCTAAGACTTATCCAGCTGCCTACAGTCGGGTCATTGCCGTTGCAGCGACCAACAATAAAGATCAAAAGTCCTCTTTCTCAAACTATGGTAGTCTATGGGTTGATGTTGCTGCGCCGGGAGAAAACATATTTTCTACCTTTCCAAATCACCCCTTTGTTATTCAGACCAAATATGGTCGCTCGCAAGATTATGACTTTGCTTCGGGAACCTCAATGGCAGCTCCAATGACGTCAGGGGTGGTAGCTTTGGTTTGGTCAACGCCCTATGGAACTTCGAACTCTTCGGTCAGAGCAAGGCTTGAGTTGACTGCCGATAAAATCCCAGGAACCGGATTTTATTGGTCAGCTGGCCGCATAAATGCGGGAAGGGCAGTTTCTTTTTAAAGAAGATTTACAATCAAGTTTCTTTCTCTTGGTCCAGAAAGCTCGACAAGAACCACTTTCTGCCAAGTTCCAAGCACAAGTTTACCGTTTTTAATAGGAATAATGACAGATGGCCCGATAATTGAGCTCATGATGTGTTCCCAAACATGACTTGGGTTATGGGGATGGCGATAATTTCCCTTGGGGAACATTTTCTCAACAGCTTCTAAGAAATCCTCATCGGTTCCGGGGTCTAAATCAGCGGTGGTCAGAGCACAGGTAGTGTGAAGAACAGTTATAATACAAATTTCTTTATTTGTATCTTTATCAATCAATTCATTAACTTTGTCAGTAATATCAATAATCTCCTTATGTTTGGTAGTTTTGACAATTAGTCTTTTCATTAATTAAATATTAACACGGTATATAATTATTTAAAAAAGGAGGTGAGGAAGGTATGATGGATAACCATTTATACAATCTTATGACGCAAATGGTTCAGGAACACAAAAGTCTTTGGAGAATCAAAAACCAGTATCTTCAAGACAGTGAGGGTTGTTCTGAGTGCAAGAATTTTTGGGAAAAGATGGCGAAGGACAAAGAAGCCCACATAGCTGTTCTTAAAAATTTGATAAGTTCACATCTGAAGAAAATGCAATCCTAAAGCTTTAAACCCTGGAGATATTTGCGAAATTCTCCATTTATCTTTGGGTGTTTAAGGGCAAATTCAACCACAGTTTTTAGGTAATCCATGACATTTCCTGTGTCGTAATATTTACCTCCTTTTACTTCAGCAGCCAAAATACGCTCTCCATCTTTGAGCATGAGCTTTAACATGTCGTTGTAGTAAAGTTCGTCTCCCTCTTTCAAATTTTTAAGAGCTTTGTCGATGTATTTAAAAATGGTTGGAGTAAGAATAAATGTAGATACATTTGCAAGATTGCTTGGGGCTTTTTCTTTGCCTGGTTTTTCAACTATTTTTTCTACATCGATTAACCCCTTCCTTATTTCTCGTCCGCCGGCAATACCATACTTGTCATAGTCCTCAGTTTTTGTGAGCCTAATACTTCCCAGCACACTACAGCCAAATTCATTATAAACTTCTATTAGTTGAGTATATTCGTTTGGTTTGGCAACAATCATGTCATCACTCCAAGTGTAGATAAAGGGTTCATCTCCAACAATATCGCGAACATTTAGAAGAGGAGTGCCATTGCCATAGGGTCCTTTTTGACGGACATAAATGAAGTTAGCCATGTTGGATATAGCCATTATTTCTTTTAAATAATGAGCCTTTTGTGGTCCTCCCATTTTCAAGTTTTTGACCAGTTCCGCGTAAGGAGAGTCAAAATGGTCCTCTATACTTCTTTCGTGATAGTTTGTGACAATGATAATATCTCTAATTCCCGCTTCAACCAGTGACTCTACGACATATTGAATTATGGGTTTGTCTACAATTGGCATCATCTGCTTGGGCATGGCCTTGGTTTGAGGTAAAAATCTTGTCCCGTAACCTGCAGCGGGAATGACGGCTTTTCTGATTGGTTGTGGATTGGCCATTGTGTTTTCGACTATGCTACTACAAGAGGGTCTTGCCGGTCAAATACTCTTTTAGTTGATTAAACTTTTTTAGAGAAGATATATTAAAATAATTGGAGTAAGCTTTCTTGCAAAAAGAAGATGGGGGGTGAAGAAGGTGAAACTTAAAAAAAAGGATTGGGAAATGGTTTCCCAAGTCTTGATGGGAGGGGCTGTTGTGGCTGTAATTTTAGCAGCCATAGGTTATACTGGTACTGATATTTGGTTGGCATCGACACAGTGGTTATTAGTAGCCGCTGTTTTGGCGCTTTTCGGACTTTATGCCAAAATAAATGCATAAAATTACGAGCCAACCTAGGCGTATGCAGAAATAATGCGGATAAAATGCGGAAAATATCTTTATCATTGGTTTTTTCATTAGTATTTTTGTTTTTGGTTAATCAACCAGCTGAGGCAAGTTTGGTTGTGATAGATTCGTCTGGACAAATCATTTGGAAAGTACTTTCTGCCGAAGAACAAAGAACTCCTGCTATTCCCAAGCCTTCTGCTCTTGAAGTAAAAAATGTTTTAAACACAAAGCTGGCGAAAAATCCAAAAGTTTCTATTTTCAGGAATGGAGATAGGATTCAATTGTCGGTAGTTTCTAAGGATGAAGAAAAAACAATTGATGTTACTGATTTTAAGGCTAAACTGGTCGAAGTAGAAGAAAGACCAAGTATTCAAAATTTTACGATTTCTCTAACAGAAGATAACAAATTTTCGATTGTACAGGATGGAATAACTGTTGTTACTGATTTCCCAATCACGATAAATGCCCAGAAAGGTGAAATTTCGGTTATGACTTCCTCTGGGTATAAGTTTTTGGCGATATTGCCAAAAGAGGCAGTTGAGACACTTCTTAGGACTAAGATTATCAGCAAAATAAATGACAATGAAGAACTCACCCTTTCTGAGGGTGAATACGGAGAGTTGGTTTATGAGGTGACTGGGGTGAAAGTTGTTGATTTTTTGAAAGTTTTAACCTTTGATGTTCCCGTCAAGGGAATGGTTTCGGTTGCCAGTGGTGCAATTTATTCAGTTGAACAACCTGTTTGGCTTAAAGTTTTTGGTTTTTTGTTTACATAAGGGGGTGAGGAAAGTGCGTGTGACTGTTTACTCGACAACTACTTGTCCATATTGCAAAATGCTAAAAGATTATCTAACCCAAAATGGGGTATTTTTTGAGGAGCGATTAGTGGATCAAGATGATCTTGCCAAGGAAGAGATGATTAAAGAGTCAGGAGGATTTCTTGGAGTTCCTTTTACTGTTATTACAAAGGATGGGGGAGCAAAAGAATCAGTGGTTGGTTTTGATAAAGGAAGACTGGGGGAGATTTTGGGAGTAGGACAATCATGATACTTGTCAATTTCAAAACTTACAAGCAAGGCTCGGGTGAGTCGGCAATGAATTTGGTGGGGCTAATAAGAGAAGCCTCTAAAAATTTCCCAAAGACTAAATTTGTGGCCTGTGTACAGGCCATTAATCTTTATGAGGCTGCCAAGATTTTTCCTTTGGGGGTTTGGGCTCAGCATGTTGACCCGGTTGATGCTGGTCAGACAACAGGTTGGTTTCCTGCGGAAAGCGCAAAACTTGGTGGAGCAAGGGGTACAATCCTTAACCATTCAGAACACAAGTTGGATTTTGATATTCTCGCAAAGACACTTGCTAAATGCCGTGAAGTTGGCCTTGAAACTCTTGTCTTTGCGGCAAGTTTAGAAGAGGCTAAACAAGTGGCTACTCTTTCTCCAAATTGGATTGGTTATGAGCCTCCAGAGCTTATTGCTTCAAAGGAAACATCTGTGGCAAAATCAAAACCAGAAGTTATTGAATCGGTAGTTAAAGCAATTCCCAATATTCCAATTTTGGTGGGCGCAGGAGTAAAGGATAGAAGTGATGTTGAAGTTAGTTTAAGATTGGGAGCAAAAGGAGTAGGTGTTTCCTCTGCAGTAGTTTTGGCTGATAATCCAAGGCAAGTTTTAGAGAATCTACTTTCAGGATTCAACTTACTTAGTACACTTCAGCTCCGCTGACATCCAAGAATTGCCTTTCCCGGGCTTTTTCTATATATTCTTCGGGTTCGCCCATTCCCAACAACTCTGGCTATCAAAATCCGCTCTATTCCCTTGAAGTTCACGTTGTAGCATTTTTAGTTTGATTTGCCCAACTGGGTGCGCTTTCCTTTACAAATTTATACACTGCTTTTATATGATTAAGTTCTGCCTCATATCGCCTTTGCTCTTCTGCAAGCATTGCTTTGTTCGGGCCTCCGAGTCCGAAGAGGCCTCTTGGGATTGTTCCTACTCTAGAACGATGGTTTTGAACGGCCAGTTCGTATCTTTGATTCACAATGGCTGCCATGCACTCTTCTAAACTCCGGGGGTTGTGCCTTTTACCCTGGACCACATCAATAGCTCTCTGATACGTGGCGGCTTCATTCTCAAAATCCAGCGTGGATGGTGGCCTGTCTTTTGAATTTGCGTGCGCTTCCATGATTCGGGTGACTCCCCCTCTTTCTGCCTCTCTTTGCTGAGACCTTGTGTATTCCAAGCCTGCTGACAAAACTCTTTCTACAGCTTCCCTTACCTGTTCAGGGTTATCAAGTGGAGTGTTTGGTTGTAGATTAAATTCGTTTATGCCAAAAAGTCTTTCTTGTGCTTCTTGGAAACCCCTTGCCGCTTCTCTATTCAGAAAAGGCTTTTCAGTATCCGTATTTTCCATAATTTACTTATATACGGAAATATATTTAAAGTCAATACTTACGTAATACTGGTTTCAAAACTCAAGTGTATGGAAGACAAAATCAAAGTTAACCCTTCCTTATACAAACTTTGTATATTTAACTATACCGTGATGCAGACATTAAACATATCCTTGCCCAGAGCCTTAGTTAGCGAGGCGGACAGCCTTGCTAAAAAACAAGCCAGTTCACGAAGCGAGCTTATTCACGAGTCTCTTCGTGCATATATAGTGCGTGCAAAAATTTTGGATACTAGCTTCAAAGTTGGCTCTCGGAAAGCTAAAAAATTAGGCTTGAAAAATGAAGATGAGGTTTTTGATTTTCTCAAGCGCTAATGCCAATACATTTATCGGTCACTCTGGATACAAGTGTGCTGGTATCGGGGCATCAAACTTAAATATAGCCAAGATGAATTGTCATAAGCCTTAATTGCCCACAAAGAGATTGTTCACAAATTCGTTTATCCTAAAAAGAGTCTTAGGGTGGTTACCCGAGACGAAACGGACAACCGGATATTAGAGACGGCAGTCGAGGCAAAAGTCAAATATATAATATCAGGCGATAGGTATCTGCTTACACTGGCCAAATACAAAAATATCAAAATTTATAACCCTTCTGATTTACTAAGATTGTTAAGAGAGTAGCCGCAAATCGTGATATCATAATTATATGAAAATATACTTGGGTACTGATCACAGAGGTTTTGAGTTAAAAGAGAAAATCAAAAACTGGCTTTCCGGGAAATATCAGGTTGAGGATTTGGGGGCTTTTGAATATGATAAAGATGATGACTACACTCTCTATGCTGAAAAAGTCGCAAGTCTGGTCGCCCACCAGCCAGATTCCCGTGGAATACTTCTTTGCGGCTCGGGAGTGGGAGTGAATGTTGTTGCCAACAAGATTGATGGAGTAAGGGCTGGAATTGGAAAGTCAGTTGAACAAGTAAAAGCTGCAAGGGAGGATGATGATATGAATATTTTGGTAATTGCGGCAGATTTTACTCGGGAGTTGGAAGCAAAAAGGATGGTTGAGACTTTTTTGCAAACAAAATTTGATAAAGAGGCACGCCACAAAAGAAGACTTTCTGATATTGAAAAAATTGAGGCAAACAACTAAATGTTTAATCTCCCCAAACTCCAAGACCTTGATTTAAAAGAAAAAAAAGTCCTTATTCGCATGGACCTTGACATCACGCCCGAAGAAATTTTCAGATTGGAATCAGCTCTTCCTACTCTTGAGTATCTCCGTGATCAAAACTCAAAAATAGTTCTTATTGGTCACAAAGGCCGCCCCGAAGGCAAAAAAGTACCGGAATTAAGCCTAAGACCTATAAGCCGGGCCCTAGAAAAATTATTGACCGAGAAATGGGGAAATAAAGCCATGCAAACGCTTGATATAAATATGATGGAAAACCTGCGCTTTGATTCTGGAGAAGAAGATAATGATTTGGATTATGCAAGACGTCTTGCCCAAAATGGCGAAGTTTATATCAACGAAGCCTTTGCCAGCTCCCATCGCAAGCACGCTTCAATTGTTAGTTTGCCCAAGCTTTTACCTCATGCAGCTGGTATTCGCTTTGTCAAGGAAGTGGAAAACCTTTCCCGGGTTTTTGAAAATCCAAAGCGCCCTTTAGTGGTTATTCTAAGTGGGGTTAAAAAAGACAAACTAGACTATCTTAATCCTTTCAGGAAGATAGCAGACAAAATCCTTGTTGCCGGACGGCTTCCTGAATACTTGGATGAGGATTTTCAGGACCCCAAGGTTATTGTTGCCAATCTTTTACCGGATAAAGAGGATATAACAATTCACTCTATTGAAGAATTTGAAAGTGAAATCACAAAAGCCAAGACTATTGTAGTTGGTGGTCTAATTGGAAGATTTGAAGACGAAGGTCACAGACTGGGAACCCAAAGAGTTTTTGAAGCTGTAGCAAAATCAGATGCTTTCAAGGTGGCAGGAGGAGGCGAAACAGAAAAGGCAATTGAAATGCTTAAGCTTAAGGAAAAGTTTGACTGGATATCCATAGGCGGCGGCGCAATGCTTGAGTTTTTGGCAAAAAAGACTCTTCCCGGGATAGAAGCTTTAGTTGGTTAAATCATTGACAATCTCTGTTTTTCCAAAAAACTTCATTTTCAAAAGTTTCTCATTATTTGTCAAAAAATAATTACACTCGGTTTCAGCCGCAGAGTGGAGTTGAATATTATCCTCAAAATCTGCGGTTGGCCCCGACAAGGCAAGTTTTGTCAGATCCTCCGTGAAATTTGTAAGATATATCTGGTCGACAAAATCATCAATTTTTTTGTCGGGTAGCTTTATTTTAAACGAATAACACATGACGTGTATTGTTAAGGGGGATACATAAACTTCATGGTCTTTTAGATTTTCGCTTTCTATTTCTGATCGTCTAAGACCAATTGTCTCGATAACGAAATTGGCATCAAGAAACACGCGGGCCATGTCGATACATCATATAGTGATCATAAATCTTCATTATTTGTTTATAAGTCATTTTCCTTTTCGGTTCGAGTTTTTTTAAGGTCATGGCAAAACGTTTAGGGTCAATTCGTTTACTTTGACTTACTTTTTTGGGTTTAATTACTGCCACTACCTTAGATCTGTGAATCAGTTCAACCTCTTCGCCCTTTAAAAGTTTTTCTACTAGATCAGAAGTTTTCGTTCTTAATTCAGTTGTTGTTATTAAATTCATAACTTAAATGTACATTTATTTATACATATTGTCAAGTTCTCTTGTTTTTAGTATGCTGAATTAATATGGTCAAAGTTGGCATCAACGGCTTTGGCAGAATCGGTAGAATCGCTTATAGAATTGGAATTCTCAAACACTCCAGCGAGATTGATTTTACTGCTATAAACACTTCGGGTTCTATGGACGTGTGGGGATGGGCGCATCTAGTGAATTTTGATACCATGTACAGAAAGTTTGAGAAAAATGTTGTTGCTGAGGAAGTTAAAAAAGCAGCCCAGGCGACCGACGAGGATCCTTTGATTGGCTATTTAAAAGTGGAGGGTAAAAAGTCAGCGGTTTTGGCACAGAAGGATCCTGCTAAAATTCCATGGAGAAAATACGCAGTAGATGTAGTTATTGAATCCACAGGTAAATTTACTACCGAAGAAGATGCCAAAAAACATGCTTTAGGTGGAGCGAAAAGGGTTGTAATTTCAGCGCCGGTAAAAGGTGGAAATGTGGGCACTTATGTACTTGGAGTCAACGAATACAAAGGAGAGGGGGAGGTTTTGTCCAATGCCTCGTGTACCACAAATTGCATCTCACCAGTCATGGCCGTTCTTCATTCGCGCTTTGGAGTTGAAAAAGCTTTAATGACCACGGTTCACGGCTATACCGATGATCAAAATCTTCAGGACAACTCTCATAAAGACTTGCGCCGTGCCCGAGCAGCAGCAGAAAACATTATTCCAACCACCACAGGTGCTGCAATAGCAACCACTGAAACTATTCCAGAGCTTAAAGGTATCTTTGATGGTATTGCTCTTCGTGTACCTGTTCTTAGCGGTTCAATTTCGGATATCACCGCGGTTTTGAAAAAAGACGTTACGGTCGCGGAGGTTAACAGGGTATTTGAGGAGGCTGCCTCGAATATTTTGTATAAGGGTATTTTGGCGGTGTCAAAAGAACCCTTGGTCTCCTCGGATATTATTGGTAGAAGCGAGTCTGCTATAGTTGACCTTTCTCTTACTCAGGTTGTGGGGGGGAACATGATTAAAGTCTTTGCTTGGTATGATAACGAATGGGGTTATGCAAATCGTTTAGTTGAACAGGTGATAAGGGTTGGAAAGGCTTTAGAATCCACAAAAGTACCAACCGATCCAATAACCCTATCTTTTAAAAATTTTCAATTAGAAAAGCTATAAATCTAGGCGTTGAGAAATTATGCTAATCATTCCCTCAATTCTCACGCAGGACCCAAATGAGGCCAGAGAGCTTTTGAAAAAAGCCGAAGAGGCTGGGGTCAAAAGAGTGCAGATTGACGTTGTCGATGGCAAATTTGCCAACAACAAAACAGTTGATCCGGTTGTTTTCCGCAATCTGGAGACTAATATCCTTCTTGATTATCATCTGATGGTGGATGAACCCATTAACTGGGTCGAAAAATGCTTATATGCAGGTGCAGACAGAATAATTGCTCAGATAGAAAAAATGACTAACCAGTTTGAATTTTTAGCTAAAGTTCAGTCTACCGGTAGTTTAGTGGGTCTTGCAATTGATATTACCACTCCTGTTAACGCTATTGAGGAGGAGATAATTAAAAATCTTGACGTGGTGCTTGTGATGAGTGTTCCCGCTGGCTTTGGTAGTCAAAAGTTTGATTTCAAAGCTTTGGATAAAATTAAAAAACTCAACAAAATCAGAAAAGATGACCAGTCGCCATTTAAAATCTGTGTTGATGGCGGAATTACAAAGGAGTTAACCTTTCGCTTAGAAAATGCCGGAGCAGACGAAGCCACTGTTGGAGGGAAGCGCTTTTTTGAACAATTTATGCCTTGATGGTAATATTGACTAATGAATCCGACTAAAACCTCTCGTAAAATCAAACAAATTTCTTATTTTGGTTTTGCTGATGCGGCACCCAACGATCCTTTGTATCAAGAAGCTTATGAGTGTGCAAAATTTCTTACCTCAAAGGGCTATGTTGCTATCAATGGTGGCGGTCCGGGAACAATGCGGGCAGTTTCAGAAGGTACTAAGGCTGCAGGAGGAACGGTAATTGGTGTAACCTTTTATCCCAAAGATATTACTAATTTCGAAGGTCGCGATCCAGAAAATCCTTTAGACCAAGAAGTGAGAGCCAGAAACTATCTTGAGCGGACCTTAAAGCTTTTGGAGTTGGGAGATGCTTACTTAGTCTTCCGCGGAGGAACGGGTACAATTTCAGAGTTTGGTATGGCATGGGGACTGGGGAGGCTTTACTTTGGTCACCACAAACCCTTGATTTTATATGGTGATTTTTGGAATGAGATAATCAAATGCTTTGTACGCCACATGCGCATACGTCCGGAAGATCTTAAGGTTTTTAAAGTGGTAAGTACTCCAGAGGATGCATATCAAGCAATCAATATGTTTGAAGATATTCTTAAAAAGCAAGAAAATGCTCATGAAGAAGAAAAGGCCTTTCAGTTATAGTTAGGCAAAAGATGGTGAAGTTAAACAATGAAAAAACTGACTGTCGAAGAATTACAACTTAAGGCCAATGAAATCCGTATGGATATCATTCGCATGCTTCTTGCTGCGGGAAGTGGTCATTCTGCTGGCGCCCTTGGTATGGCAGACATCTTTACAGCTTTGTATTTCGAAATAATGAATCACGACCCACAAAATCCCGGCTGGGAAGAGCGGGACAGACTTATTCTCTCAAATGGTCATATTTGCCCAGTTTATTATGCCACTCTGGCGCATGCAGGTTATTTTTCCTTGAGGGAGCTTAAAACTTTAAGAAGGCTGGGTTCGCGATTGCAAGGTCACCCGGAGAAAGAAAGACTTTTTGGGATAGAAACGACCTCGGGTCCTTTGGGGTGCGGACTTGCTCAGGCCGCAGGATATGCATTAGGAGCAAAAATGGACAATAAGCGTTTTCGTGTTTTTTGTATTTGTTCGGATGCTGAACACGATGAGGGAAACCACTGGGAAGCAGTGATGTTTGCTGCTAAATACAAACTTTCAAACTTAACTCTTTTTGTTGATAGAAACAACATCCAGATTGGTGGGTTTACAGAAGATGTTATGCCACTTGAGCCTCTTTCTGAAAAGTATAAAAGTTTTAACTGGCATTTACAAAAAATCAACGGGCACAACATTGAAGAAATAATAAACGCCGTAAACCAAGCCAAAACAGTTTATGAAAAACCAAGTGTGATTTTGGCCCATACGACTCCGGGAAAGGGAGTATCTTTTATGGAAAACGACCCTTCATGGCACGGGAAGCCACCAAATAAAAAGGAAGCAGAACTGGCACTAAAAGAGTTAAAATTAGTTGGAAGGAAGGTGAGAGAAAATGAGTGATATACGGCTTCGCTATGAACGAATCAATGCAGTCAAGGTGATTGTCGAAAATCCGAAAGGAAAAATTCTTCTTATTCAGGAGCCTGAGACCAATGAGTGGATGCCTGGGCGCTGGGGTTTGCCGGGAGGCAGGCCCTATGAGAAGGAATCATTAAGAGATGCACTTGATCGCAAGATGAAAGAAGAGGTAGGTTTTCTGGTAAAACCAAAAGGAATTTTCAAGATTGAGGAACTTTTGATTGAGGGAAGGACAGTTCTTATGTTTATTGTTGTTGCAAATGCTCCTTTGTCAGTAAAACCAAAACCCGGCGTTGTTTATAAATGGGCTGACAAGACAGATATTGAGAAGATGAGTATTTCTGATTTCACCGAATACTACAATCAAAGTCTTTTATCAAATTATTTCGAAAATAAAGACAGAATTGTTCCTTTTGATCTTATTGAAACAAGAAACTATTACATTTTTTCCGGTACTTCTGAATACATGAAATGGTGGGAGACAAGAAAGAAATAAAGAAAAATTGGAGAAACATTCTGACAATTTTAATGTTTCTGACTTTGGTTTGGCCAATGGCAATTGCTTTTACTTGGTTTTTGGCTACCTGGAAAGTAAGGACTAAAATTGTTATTACGGCTTTAATTTTTGTTTTATTTGTACTTTTAATTTTTCTTTTGGCGTATGTTAAATCCTGATTTAAAGCTTTCTAAAAAAATTTTCAAAAAGGATATCGAACAAATTCCCACACGCGATGGTTATGGTGAGGGACTTGTAATAGTGGGTGAGAAAAACGAAAATATTGTCGTTCTTACGGCTGACTTAAAAGAATCAACAAGGACTAATTTATTTGCCGATAAGTTTCCCCAGCGTTTCATCGAGGTGGGTGTTGCCGAGCAGGCTTTGGCAACAGTTGCTTCGGGTATGGCCAATTACGGCAAAATCCCTTTTATCTCCTCCTTCGCTGTCTTTTCTCCGGGCAGAAATTGGGAACAAATCAGAACCACAATTTGTATAAACAACGTTCCTGTAAAAATTGTAGGTTCTCATGCGGGAGTTAATGTTGGTCCCGATGGAGCTACTCACCAGATGCTTGAGGACATTGCTTTGATGCGTGTTCTTCCTAATATGATTGTTATTGCCCCATGTGACTCAGTTGAAACAAAAAAAGCAACCATTGAGGCAGCTGGCAACGGCAAACCAACTTATCTCCGCTTTGCCCGCGAAAAGTCTCCTGTAATGACAACTGATGATACACCCTTCAAAATCGGCCGAGCTGAAATTTTCTGGGAAGATAAAGATCCTCTTGTGGCAATTATTGCTTGTGGCCCCTTAGTTTATGAAGCTTTAAGAGCCGCAAAAGAATTAAACAAATCCAAAATTGGCTGTCTTGTAATCAACTCTCATACAATAAAACCTTTTGATGAGCAAACTATTATCAAAGCCGCAAAGTTAACCGGAGCAATCGTTGTAGTTGAAGAACACCAAGTTAACGGGGGACTGGGTGGAGCCGTTGCCGAAGTTTTAGCCAAAAACTTCCCGGTTCCGATGGAGTTTATCGGCATGCCAGATTGCTTCGGCGAATCCGGCAAACCAAAAGAGCTTTTGGAAAAATACGGCATGACAGCAAAAGATATCGTTTCAGCAGCAAAAAGAGTTATCAAAAGAAAAAACCCCTAGGGGATCGAGCCTTAATCGCCGGCAACTTCACTAATGTGCTTAACCCAGCGTGTCTTTAATTTTTTGACAAAATTCTCATCAGCTGTATAAAGAGTGCATTTATTTGCCCTTGCCACAACCGCATAAAGCATGTCGTAAACTGAGGTTTTGAGCTTTTTGGCAAGTCTTGATGAGTTGATAATATCCCTTTCGCCTATAGTCAATTGTTTGAATTTGAATTCAAATAGCTTAGTGAGGTTTCTGGTTACCTGATCTGTGGTGGTATCTGTTTTAGTCACCAAGGCGTTGGCGATTTCTAAAAATAGCAAGTACGGTACTGCTATCTGTTCTTTACCGTCAAGATGGTTCCCGAGTAATCTTAATGCCTCGTTAATGTACTTCTCATCTTTTCTTCTAACCAATTTGAGAGCAACTGAAGCATCAATAACAATCATTGCTCGTATCTCATTTCTATTAACTTCTCGCTGAAACTAATTCCGGGATTTTGTCTGTCGTTTTCTTTAGCCAGCTCATCCAACTCTTTCATGATTTGCTCGGCGGACTTTTTTCTCGTAACTTTTTTCTTTTTAAGCTTCTCTCTCACAATTTCGGCCACAGAAGTACGCTTTTTGGCAGCCTCCATCTTGAGCTCCATGTACATGTCTTCAGGAAATCTGATGTTTGTGGTAATCCATTTCATGATATAATAATACAATTGTATAATTGTATTGTCAATCCTCGATGAAGTAGTTAGAATCTTTTCCGTCAAGACAAGCTTTTAATTCCTCCGTCTGGCTCCATCCACACTTGCCATTTGCTTGCTTCTCGCACCTCGCAGTTTTATAACACTCATAAGTGGGGCTGTAAATGCAGATTGAGTAGATATCCTCTGAATCCTCGTTTAGACAAAGCTCGCTGCTGCATCCTCCAACTTTGCATCCCTCACCAATGTATCTTTGGGTGCTTCCAACACTTTCTGTTGGAGAAGGTTGGACTTTGTCAGTAAACTCACCACTTTGTCGCTCTTTTGTTTGATTGAGAATCGGAGTAGGAATTTTCGAGGAAGTTTTGGGGTTGGGATTAAGGATTGCTTTCGAAAAATAGGCAATTATTAATAAACAAAGCACACCAACTACTATACTAAGAAGTAATACCATCGCCCAGCGATGTATTGATTTCATTCTAATCGATACAGATTGCAGAGCCTACTCTCCCATTTTCAATATAACTAAAGCAGCCAAATGTGTTTTTATAAGTTTGACACTCGCCGGGAACTTTATTTTCATAGGAAATGCATTTTCCAAGGCTGCACTGACCTCCATCGTAACAAATTTCTCCTCCATCGGCAGCTGGAATTTGGCAATACTTTGTTTCTGAACTACCCCAAGCCTGCCAAACTCCACCTTTCTCTTCACATTCATTTTGGGTGGTGGCCTCACCAATCTGGGGTGGCTCACTTAAAAACTTGAAAGTGGAAAGAATGCTATCGACCAATTCTTTATCTGAGTGTTTCATAAAAAAATATTTGATTTCAATTATCTTTCCAGACGGGGATTCAACGCCAATAAGATTTAATTCATCTGCCGTAAATGCTTTATAAGTATTGAGAGTAAAATCATTGATATTTATGTTTTGATATGAGGCTGCTAAGTCTAAGAGTTTTTTAAAGCTTGTTTTACAAAAAGAAAGTCCCACCTGTCCTTTTTTTATTAATTCAAAATCAGCAATTTTTTTATCTTCAACCTCTTCTTTTATATTATTTGCTTCATTGGCGTCTTTTGGTAAAACCATAAATATGCAACTTTCCCCTTCTGATATTATTGCTTGCAGGGGAAGCTGGATAGAAAAACCAAGGTCACCCCTGGCAAAAAGAGACCAATTTTGTTTTTCTGGCATTTTCTCAGTTTGGGTGGGAACTGGTGATTCCGAGCTTTTTTGAGAAAGCTTTTGGCGAAGTTGATAATTTTGAAAGCCTAGGAGTATAAGAAGTATAGATAAAAAAGTTATAAAAATAAAAGTGGCTTTCATAAAGATAATTTTTTGCGATTTTTGGATAAATTGAGTATCAACCACTGTTTGTTTTTTGAATTCCTCGTCTCTAATGATGGGAGAAACGTTTTTGTGAATGACAACCCCCATAATCTTAGTTTGGGGTAGAAAGCTTTTAATTTCAAGAAGAGATTGTTTTTCAATTTATATTGTTCTTTCAACTCTAAGGTGCTAAGCTGGTTTTAGTAATGGTGGATGTTCAAAATCTCAAAGAGCTTGCTCAAAGTTTGGTTGCCAAAGGAATTTTGGCAGCTGATGAATCTTTGGGAACAATCCAAAAAAGATTTGATGCGGTTGGGGTGGAAAATAGTCTGGAGAATAGACGAAGCTATCGTGAAATGCTTTTTACAACCAAAGGAATTGAGGAATTTTTAAGCGGGGTTATCTTGTTTGAAGAAACTCTTGGCCAAGGAACAAAGGAGGGCACACCCTTTCCTAAGTTGTTAGCAGATAAAGGCATTATTCCCGGAATAAAAATTGATAAAGGTAAAGTGGATCTTTTGGGATACCCGGGAGAATTCGTCACGGAAGGTCTTGACGGATTGGCCAAAAGATTAGAGGAGTACAAAAGGTTGGGTGCAAAATTCACCAAATGGAGGGCGGTTTTTAAAATTGGTCACGGGATTCCCACTCGATGGGGAGTGAAAACAAATGCTCACTGTCTTGCCCGCTTTGCAAAAGACAGTCAAGAGATGAATTTTTTGCCTGTTATCGAGCCAGAAGTTTTAATGGATGGAGATCACCCTATAAATCAGTGTCAAAGAGTGACGGAAGAGGTTTTGAAAAGCGTATTTTCAGAACTCCTAGAAGCCGGTGTTAATTTAGAAGCTTTACTCCTTAAGGCTAATATGGTAATTCATGGAGAAGAATCCTTGCAAAAAGCCTCTGCCCAAGAAGTTGCTGAAATGACTATTGATACCCTCTTGAAAGTTGTTCCGGCACAAGTTCCCGGAATAGTTTTCCTTTCAGGAGGGCAATCACCCGAGGAGGCTTGTTTGCATTTATCTCTTATGAACAAAAACAAAGATAAATGTCCTTGGGAACTAAGTTTTTCTTACGGACGAGCTTTACAAGGGCCAGCCCTTAGGACTTGGTCGGGTAGGTCGGAAAACCTTGAAGCGGCACAAAAAGAGTTTTATAAAAGAGCAAAATTGACTTTTTTGGCTAGAAAAGGAGAGTATTATCCAGAAATTGAAAATGAATAAGCCATGAATGAATACGATTTAATTTCAGTTGGAGATGCTTCTTTGGATGTTTTTATTACTCCATCTGAGACCGAAACAATGTGCAGGGTCGATACAAAGGAGTGTTTTATTTGCTTTTCATATGGGGATAAAATCCCGGTCAAAACGCTTGATTTCTCAATCGGCGGCAATGCGGCAAACAATGCAATTGGAGTCACGCGCTTGGGGTTGAAGACGGCGCTTGTTTTGACAATAGGGGATGATCTTGTAGGAGATCAAATTGAGAAACGCTTGGCGGATGAGGGAATTGATTTGACTTATGTAATAAGGCAAACCGCGACCAACTCTAATTATTCAACTATTATTAATTATCAGGGAGAGCGAACAATTTTTAGCTATCACACACCCCGCTCCTATGAATATCCTGTAGAATTACCTAAAGTTCCTTGGGCGTATCTCACCTCTATGGGTGACTCCTTTCGTCCTTTTTACAACCATTTTGTTGACTGGCTTAAGAAAAATCCAGAGGTCAAATTGGCATTTAATCCGGGAACTCGGCAGATAAAGGAAGGGATTGAAGGGATAGGGGATGTTTTAGCTTTAACTTATATTCTTTTTGTGAATAGAGAAGAGGCAGAAGAATTAGTAGATTTTACTGACTCTCATGGGAAAGAAAAGGATTTATTGCAAGCTGTGATGAAACTTGGGCCCAAAATTCCAATTATTACCGATGGAGAAAATGGATCCTTCACCTTTGATGGCCAAAGGTATATTAAGGTGGGAGTTCTTCCTGTTGATGCCTTTGAAAGAACAGGGGCGGGAGATGCATTTGGGAGTGGCTGTCTTTCGGCAATTATAAAAGGTAAAACTTTTGCAGAAGCACTGCTTTGGGGAACAGTCAACTCCGCGTCCGTTATCGGTTACGTTGGCGCGCAAAAAGGATTATTAAAAGAAGAAGAAATTGCCACATGGCTTGAAAGAGCCAAAAGTAGTGGAGTACTAGTTGAAGAGTTCTAAGAAGGTTAGTATTATTAAATTATGAAAATATTTGTCAGCAGAAAGGTTCCGGGGTCTTCTTTGGAAAAACTGAAAAGTTTGCCACACGAGCTTTATATCTCTGATCTTGATAGACCATTAACGACCGAGGAATTTGTCGAAAAAGCAAAAGGGGCAGATATAATTCTGTCTCTTCTGACTGATAGGATTGATGGAGAAGTTATGGATGCTGTTGGTCCGCAGCTAAAATTAATTTCAAATTATGCTGTTGGTTTTGATAATATAGACGTTACCGCGGCAACCCAAAGGGGAATTGTAGTTACCAATACCCCATCAGATGAGGTTAATGAGGCTGTTGCCGAGCACACTTGGGCATTGATACTTTCTCTAGCAAGAAGAATAGTGGAGGCGGATGAGGCAACTCGGCGTGGGGCATATAGGGGTTGGGAGCCGGATGTTTTCCTTGGGGTTTCCCTTAAGGGCAAGACATTAGGGATTGTTGGTTTGGGGAGAATAGGAACAATGGTTGCCGGCAGAGCGGCCGGATTTGGGATGAAGGTTTTATATAACAAGCGTTCACCTGATCCAGATGCCGAGAAAGAATTGGGAATAAAATTTGCCAGTTTAGATGAATTGCTTGCGGCTTCCGATGTAGTGAGTTTACATGTTCCTTTAACAGACGAGACAAAACATTTAATAAGAAATGAGACCCTTTATAAAATGAAAAAAGGGTCTTATTTAATTAACACAGCTCGGGGGCCGATTGTTAATGAGTCAGATTTGGTAGAGGCCATAAGAAGTGGTCAGATAAGAGGTGCTGCCTTGGATGTTTATGAAAATGAACCAAACATAAACCCCGAACTTATTGGTATGGAAAATGTGATTCTTACTCCCCACATTGCTTCAGCAACATGGGAGGCAAGAGAGAAAATGTGCGAGCAGGCAGTTTCCGCAATCCTTGATTTACTTTCAGACAAAAAGCCGCAAGATATTGTCAATGATGAAGTTTGGGAAAATAGGCGAAAATAGATAATTTTGAGTAATCATTTTTGGATACTACTGATGATAATTTCCGCAACAAAATTCTGATATGTTTCCTTTTAGGTTTCACAAAGACAATGACGATAAAGAAAGCGAAAATAAACTTGTCCAAAAAGAAGAAAAAATTAAAAAGAAAAACAAAGACAAACCTCGTCAATGGACTAAAAAAGATAGGTACATTTTGCTTTCTGTAATTGCACTTACGACTTTGACATCTACCTTTTTGGGACTTACGGCTCGTGAGTGGAAACTACCCAATTTTCCAAGACTATCTCTACCCACAATTAATCTAGAAGAAAAATATGTTATTAGCAAAGAGAAAAAAGAGAATTTTGATGAAGTAGTAAAGTTGATAAAAGACACTACTCACAATTTGTCTGGGGTTTATGGAGTTTATGTTTCGCGACTTGACGGGTCAGGGTCATACGGAATTTATGAGAAAGAGGTGTTTACAGCAGCTTCCCTTATAAAACTTCCTCTCTTAATCACTCTTTATAAAGAAGCTGAAGAGGGGAGAATTAACTTAGAAGAAAAGTACACACTTAAAGATTCTGACAAGATAGCCGGGGCTGGGAGTTTATATTACAAACCTGCAGGAACTGTTCTTACCCTGCGCCAGCTGGCGCGCTACATGGGTAAGGAAAGCGACAATACCGCTTTTGGAATAGTCAGAAAAGTTTTGGGAGATGAAAAAATAAACAAGGTGGTTGAGGAGTTGGGAATGGAAAAAACGAGTCTTGGTGAGAATAAAACAACACCCAAAGATATTGCTCAACTTTTTACCCGGCTTTGGAATAATACTTTTATCTCCAAAAAGTCGCGGGAGGAGATTTTGGAGTTTTTGACAGATACCTCCTTTGAATCTTGGATTTCAAAAGGAGTACCAAAAGGTATTCGTGTTGCCCATAAATACGGCCGAGAAGTTCATGTAGTCAATGATGCCGGAATTGTTTTTACCGACCAGCCATACATTGTTGTAATTCTTTCCAAAGGAGTGGTTGAATCCGAAGCCGACGCCATTTTCCCAGAGCTATCAAGGATAATTTATGAATTTGAAGTTGTCAGCCGGTAATTAAAAAAAGCCTCTTAAGACTACCAATCAATCGATTGATTGTGAGTAAAACTTTATTTCCCAGACTGTTGTTCGTTAAATTTTTTTAACGATTCCTCCATATATGATTGCGCTTGATCTCCAAGTGCCTCAGTAATTGCGCGCACATCCTCTGCGAGATCATCGGGGACAGTCCTCAAACCTTTTTCAGCCAAAAGTTGAGTAAGGGCTACTGTATGTGCCGCAAGCAAAACTCGCGCTTTTGTTTCGTTATCAACACCGTAAAGTCTCGAGGGATCAATCCCCCAAGGCTCTCCCTGTTTTTTCGGTCTTTTTCCCACAACACCCATCACCTCATTAATTGCTTGTTTTAGTACGTGCTCGTTATCAAATTTTCCGCTTTCCTGTTCCATACTACCCTATTTTCTTCCTTTTCTTCTTTTTTGTCAAGTTTGGGGACAAATTTTGAATTCTAGTGTTCTTTTTTTAAGACTTGAAATGCGCTAGAATAAGTTTAGGATGAGAAGAATTAAGTTTTTCTTCAGGGTCTTTTGGCGAAGTATTAGCTCTCCAGAGTATTATCAAGACATAGCCAAGGCTAAGTTTTCTTTTTCTTTGAAGTATCTTTACTTTCTTTTGGTTTTGATTTCGCTTGTCTGGGGAATAAAATTTTCAGTCGAGGCTGTATCATATTTTCCAAAAATTCCCGCATTTATAGATAAAACAAAAATTGCCCTGAAAGATTTGTACCCTCCTCACCTTGTTCTAACAGTTAAAAATGGGGAGTTATCAACTAATGTCAAAGAGCCTTTTTTTGTTAATCCTCCAAAAGAATGGCCGGAACCTGAAGAAAAATTTGTACACTTTATAGCCATTGATACCAATGCAAAGATAGAGGATTTTGAAAAATACAAAAGCGCAGTTTTACTGACAAAAAAATATATAGTTTTCTGGGATGATAATAGTGGATACAGAATAAGGCCAATAAAGGAAATTGTCTCAAACATAACAGTTGATAGGCATTATTATGATAATCTTGTTTCCAAGATTCTACCTTTTCTTGATAATTTGTCTTATTTTGTTATTCTAGCTATCTTATTTTCGGTTCTTGTCTGGCCATTTTTAGGAGGGGTAATTTCACTTCTTGGGAGACTTTTGTGGCTGGTAGTGGCGAGTGTTTTTGTTTTGCTTATTGCCAAGATTATGAAGAAAGACTTGGGTTATAAAAAACTTTACCAGCTTGGTATGCACGCAGTCACTGCACCCTTCTTGATAGCTTTGTTTTTTGATCTAATTCGCCAACCGCGACCTTTTTTATTTACGTTTTTGATTTTTCTTGCTTTTATGAGTTTTGTTTTATATAAGTATCCTTTTTCAGAAACCCCGAATAGTTGAAAAAGCTGGTTCAAGTATTTGGCCGCGAGTGGGACTCTTTTTTTCTTCCTTGTTTTTTTGTTTTTCCTCTTCGACTTTCTTAATTGTTTCAAAGTTGCAGTGGGTTTTGGGTTGATTTTCTTGCAAAAACCACTCCATTTTTATTGGACAACCTTCGCATGGAAGAGTACCGGTAAGGGCACAAATTGGTAGTTGGACAATGCCATTTGGTATTGGCCAAGGATGGTTTTCTTTCCCCTCAAGCAGAAATCTCATAACCCTATTGAAAATTGGGGCTGCTCCCGTTACCCCGGAGGCAATGCGGGCCATTGGGGAGTTATCGTTGTTTCCCACCCAGACAGCAGTCAAATATTCCTGATTAAAGCCGATAGTTAAATTATCCCTAAGGTCATTGCTGGTCCCGGTTTTAACAGCAACTTCCGGGTGGTTGGGAATGACCAAAGATGAATTAAGACCAAAAGCTGGCGCCCGGGCGGTATTATCCTTAAGAATATCAATAAGTAAAAAAGCCACTCTTTCATCGAGGACAGATTCTTTTGAACAGGTCTCTCTGATTGCACCTATTCCAATTTTTAGAGATTTTTTTTCGCCAAAGACACAACCGTTTTCCTCGATAATTTTACCCTTATAGTTTACTATTGAAAGAATAGGTGAGAGATTTACCTTCTGGCCATAGTTTGCAACAACGCCATAGGCAGTAGCCAAATCAACCAAGGTTACTTCTCCACCTCCCAGAGTAATTGAAAGACCGTAGTTTTTCGGATCTTTCCAGCTTGTTATTCCCATTTTCCTGCCCATTTCAAAAATATTGGCAACGCCGAATTTGGCAACAGTTTTGACAGCGGTTATATTTCTTGATTCAGCAAGGGCGCTTCGCAGTGTTAAGTTACCTCTAAAAGAGGCATCATAGTTGCGCGGGGTGTAGGGGGGTTGTCCGGGAACTGAAAAGGTGGTTGGTGTGTCTGAAAGTATAGTTGCCGCTGTAAAACCGTTGCTTAAAGCGTAGGCATATGTCACAATTTTAATTGAGGATCCTGGCGAGCGAGGTCGCAAGGTAACATTTACGTTACCGTCTTTCGTTGTGTCAAAATAATCCCTTGAGCCAACCATTGCAATAATTTCTCCGGTCTGGGGACGGGTAACCAGAATTGCTCCATTGGTAACGTGATAGGCGGCAAGTTTATCTATTTCCTCTTTTAAAATTTTTTCTAATTCTTCTTGAACTTTGTAATCAAGGGTGGTGGTGACTTCTAATCCACCTTTTTCTACCATTTCCTCACCATATTTTCGTGCCAGAAGATCTCTGACATAGATTACAAAATGTGGGGCCTTGATATCTATTTTTTTCGAGGCAAAAGAAAGTTTTTCATTTTGGGCACTAGCCCACTCATCTTCAGTTATAAATCCGTGTTCCAGCATAAGACGTAATATCTCTTTTTGTCGCGTCAGAGCAGGAGTGATATCCGGTCCTAAGGGAGAGTATCTGGAAGGGCTTTTGGGCAACCCCGCAAGAAGGGCAGCTTCGGCAAGAGTCAGCTTATCAACGTCTTTGGCAAAGTAAAGCTGGGATGCTTCCTGAATTCCGTAGGCTGTGCCTCCGTAGGAGACCTCGTTAAGATACATCTCCAAGATTTCGTCTTTAGTAAAAACTGACTCAACCCTGACTGCAAGGATAATCTCTCTTATTTTTCTTAAAAATGTCTTTTGCGTCGAGAGAAAAACATTCTTAACAAGTTGCTGGGTAATTGTAGAGCCGCCTGAGAGTTTTCTTTCCCGAATATTTTTGATGATTGCGCGGATAATTCCCTTGACTGAGAATCCGGGGTGGTTATAAAAGGAGGCATCCTCAGCCGCCAAGGTTGCCTTGATTACATGATCTGGAATTTTTGTCAAAGGAACTATGGTTCTGTTTTGATTTTTGTAAATTTTATAAAGAAGTACTCCATTTCTATCATAAATTTTTGTTGAAACTTCTTGTTGTCTTGTTTGTAAATTTTCAGCTGGAGGAAGGTCAGCTGTTAAAAACCACCAGACAGACCAGACGCTTAAGAGAAAAAAAACTATTGTGGAAAAAAGAAATATTTTTTGTAAAGAAAAAGAAATTCTTATTTCTGCCCGAGAAAGTCTTCTAATAAAAAAGAGAAAAACAAATTGTAAGAGTTTAAATAAAAGATGAATTAAAAAAGCTAAGGCGATAAAACCATAGACTAAGACTAAGTACAGCGGATTGCCGATGGTAAAAGTTACCCGCCTAAAAAGAGTTATATATCTTTCCCAAAACTTTCCTCCGGTCACCCTGCTATTGTAACAATTATGGGTTTTATTTTGAAGTAGAAATAGACAGGGGATATTTTATTGTGATTGGCTTTGTGGGCATGCTGCAATCCAGACAGTAAATAACACCCAGTTGGTCATAAATTACAGGATGATTTTGAATTTCGATATTCTCGGGCGAAGTGTCTGGACGGGCAATCTCGCCAGTTGTTTTGTCTATTGGGATGTCAAGCCGAAGCTCGGCAGTTTGTTGGGGTAAAAAATCTTTTAGAAAGTATTCAAAACGGACTGGACAGCCCGGGTTTTCAGGTAGGCCGGAGGGGATAGATCCGGTTGTCCAGCAAATATTTACTCCGATAACGCCCTCTGGCTGTTGGGGCCATGCGTGTCCCTTATCGCTTTTTTCGTAAAATCCATTCTCAGCTTTATCCAAAACAGCCTTCATTATTTTGTTCCAAATTGGAGATGCCCCAGAAACCCCGGAGACTGCTCCTCTCATTTGGGAGTTATCGTTATTCCCCACCCAACTGACTACCAGGGCATGTTTTGTAAAACCGATTGTCCAGTTGTCGCGTAAGTCATTTGTTGTGCCTGTTTTGACTGACACTTCTGGATGCCCTCGAACATTTAAATATGAACTTTCGCCAAAAGCAGCACTTCTGGCATTGTTATCCAAAAGAGTGTGAGAGATAAGAAAACTCACTTCAGGTGAGAGAACTCTTTCTCCTTCGGAGTTCTCTATCTTTGTTTCTTCAAGAATCTTTCCACGCCAGTCTTCTATTTTAAGGATTGATATTAGAGGTTTTTTGATTCCTCCGTTGGCAAAAACTCCAAAGGCGGTAGCCATATCAAACGGACGTACTTCACCCCCACCCAAAGTTAGAGAAAGGCCGTAATTTGAGGGATCTGAAAAAGTTGTAATGCCCATACTTCTTGAAAATTCCACAAAATTTTCAACCCCATTAAGAGCCAAGACTTTTACAGCCGGGATGTTATAGGAATTTCCCAGCGCAAAGCGTGCCTGAACTATGCCGTGATATTGGCCATCGTAATTTCCCGGACAATAAGCAGTTTGCCCCGGGACTGAAAAACAGGTCGGAATATCTGCCAATATACTCCCCAGAGTAATCTTTTTATCTCTTAGGGCAAGGGCATAATTTAGGGGTTTTATTGAAGAGCCCGGCTGGCGTTTCGCAAAGATTATATTTACTTTTCCATCCTCATCTTGGGCAAAATAATCTTTAGAACCAACCATTGCAAGTATCTCACCAGTTTTGGGCCTTGTGACAATCGCCGCGCCGTTTTTAACGTTGGATTTGGCAAGTTTTGCCACCTCGGAGGCAACTGCACTTTGGGCATATTCTTGAAGCTCAAGATCAAGAGTGGTGGTTACTCTAAGCCCTCCTTGTTCAACTAGTTTTTCGCCGTATTTTTCAGAGAGTTGTTCCTTGACCCAAAGAGAGAAATGAGGGGCCTTAGGAGCTGAAATTGAAGCAAAATGTAGTTCTTCTTCTTTGGCTTTTTGAGCTTCTTCCTGGGAAATATATCCATCCTCAAGCATTCTGGTGAGTACAATTCCCTGCCTTTCTTTGGCCAATTCCGGACGAGAACCGAAGGGAGAAAATTTACTGGGAGCCGCTAGTAGTCCAGCCAAAAGTGCGGCTTCGCCTAAGGTTAAATCTTTTGCACTTTTTCCAAAATAAAGGTTGCTTGCCGCCTCAATTCCATAGGCGGTTGATCCGTAAGGAATTTGATTTAAATACATTTCCAAAATCTCGTCCTTTGAATAAATAATCTCTATTGCCGTTGCCAGAAAAAATTCTCTGATTTTTCTTTTTATGGTTCTGTCGGGGGTTAGAAGGGTGTTTTTGACAAGTTGTTGGGTAAGAGTTGACCCTCCTTCAAGGTGTCTTTTGAAAACTGTTTTATAGGTAGCCCTAAGTATACCTATAAAAGAGAAACCGTGGTGCTTATAAAAATCTTTATCCTCAATGGCGAGAGTTGCCTTGATGACATGGTCTGGTATATCGGCAAGTTTAATAGGGGTACTTCTTTTGTCTGCGTAAATTTCGTAAATTAATTTTCCGTTCCTATCATAAAGTTTTGTAGACACAGGGAGATTGATTGAGGCGATTTGATTTGGAAGTGGGATGTCCCAAAAAAGCCAAACCAGACTGGCCATCACAACGCTTGTTATCCATAATACTATCCAGCGCTTCTTTCTACTAATTACTAGTTTCTTTTTGTATTTCTTTGTTACCTTTCTCATGAGAAACAATTATACACTCTGTGTTATTATAAAAAATTGTATGGATGAAGAAAGGTTTTTCCAAAAACCTTGGTGGAATTATCTTGAAGAGGATCTCAAAGAACTTTTTCTCGAGTCGTTTTTCTTGATAAAGGTAGTTGGTCAATGGCGGAAGAATCTGCCCCACGAAAGAAGTGAGTTTCACGATTATGCATTTGTCGTTTTTCCTGCAGCAAAGGCTTACGAAGGATTTTTAAAAAAGCTCTTTTTAGATTTAGGATTTATTTCTCTTGAGGAATATAAAGGAAGACGTTTCAGGGTGGGTAAGGCCTTAAACCCAGAGCTTGACAGGGAGAAATATGCCAATATCAGCATTTATGACAAGCTTGTTTCTTTTTGTGGTGGTGAAGGGGTGGCTAGGAAACTTTGGGATACATGGACTCGCTGCAGGAATTTAGCCTTCCACTGGTTTCCCGGGGAGAAAAATGTTCTTACTTTTGAGGAAGCAAGAAGTTGCATAACAATGATTATAGAAGCGGTGGACAACGCCTTTGAAGGTTGTAAAATAAGTCAAAGGCCACAAAATGGATAAAAAAATAAGGCTTCTTAAAAATTCTCTAACGCTTTTTGTTTTTCTTCTTATAGTCTGGGGATTTTACAGGCTTTTATTCCAGCTTCCTGAAGAGGTAGAGGAGTTTGTAATTAAACCTCTTATTTGGTTGGGGGGAGTATTCTACTTTCTCAGGAAAGAAAAGGAAGACCTTAAAAGTATAGGTATTACTTTTGAGAAGATTTTTCCAGCAATTTATTATTCTTTAGCCTTGGGGATTGTTTTTACAGTTGAGGGTCTGATACTTAATTCAATCAAATACGGCGAAATAAGTTTTTTTGCCTATGTGGGGGAAAAGCCGATTATTCTTATGTTTCTTATCTCTTTTGCTACGGCAATTTCAGAGGAAATAACCTTTCGGGGCTACCTTTTTACAAGAATTTTAAGTGTTTTTAAAAAAGAGTGGATTGCGAACCTTTCAACGAGTGTTGGCTGGGCTCTTATCCATATTCCTGTGGCTCTTTTCGACTGGAAACTTTCTTTGCTTTCAATCATCTCCTACCTTATGTTAACAGTTATATTTGGAATTGGTTCTGCTTTTTTATTCGCCCGGACAAAAAACATTTTTTCTTCAATTCTTCTTCATTTTCTTTGGGAATGGCCAGTTATTTTGTTCAGATGATTGTATAATTGTTTGATGTTAGTTAAAGTACTAACCTCTTCTTTTGCTTTTATAGTGGCTTTGGTGGTGTTACTGATTTCTGCTTTTCAAGCCGCAACGCCAAAATTCGAGTTTGGTTCTTCGTTTGGAAATATAGACACTAAAAACAAAAATAATACTGAAATCATACACTATGTTTTACCAGATACAGGCAATATTCTTCCTAATCATTTTTTCTGGCCAGTTAAAGTTGCCCGCGATAAGCTTTGGTTAACTCTTACCACCAATCCTCTCAAAAAAACCGAAATTCTTTTGCACCTAGCCGATAAACGCTTGGCGGCTTCTAAGAAACTTATTATCCAGAAAGAGTATGATCTTGGTATATCTACCCTAACAAAAGCTGAGAAATATCTTGAAGAGACAGTTAGCCAGGAGAAAATCGCACGCCAAAAAGGACTTGGGACCAAAGAGGTCTTAAGAAAACTATCCTTTGCAGTTCTTAAGCACTGGGAAGAGATTGATAAAATCTCTTTCAGTGTTCCTCCAAGTGCACGTCAAGTTGTTATAGAAACTTTAGAATATCCCAAAAGGCTTTATGAAGATGTCAGGGCTTCGTGTGTAAAAGAGGGTGTAGAAGTAGTAGAGTGCCCATTTTTTAAGTAAAAATGATTTTATTAGCATTTTTTTTGTTCATTTTTTTTTGCAAACTATTCGGAAAAATTCTAAAAAGGAGTTCTTTTGTGCCCGTTGCATACATTTGATGTAATCTTTTGACATATTAAATGCTAGTTGACTCCATATATGTGGTGGTTCATCATTTTTTCGTAAACTATAGATAGTGCTTTTGTTTACATGCGTGAAATATGAGATGTCCTTTTTGTGGAGTTATCAACAGTCAAGTCTTGGAATCAAGAATAGTGGAAGAAGGAGAAGGAATAAGAAGGAGAAGAGAATGTGGAAAATGTGGTAAGCGTTTTACTACCTATGAGAAGGTTAAAAATATTTTTCTTTGGGTTATTAAAAAAGACGGGAGACGCGAACCCTTTGATAGGGATAAGATTCAACGTGGGATTTTAAAGGCAATTGAAAAGAGGCCCGTGCCTTTTGAGAAGGTGCGAAAAGTTGTGGATGAAGTGGAGCGGGAAATGCTCAGAACCCAAAAGGAGGAGGTATCTTCCCGTCAAATAGGTAAGGCGGTAATGCGAAGGTTAAAAAAGATAGACAAAGTTGCATGGCTTAGATTTGCGAGTGTTTATTTGGAATTCAAAGATATTACCGACTTTGAGAGAGCAATCCAACAAATAGATTAAAAAAATGGCAGAATTATCTTTGAGAACCACTAGATACAAAAAGGGAGTAAAAAGCTCAAAAAACACTGGACGTAAAACTAAAAACGGGGAGTTAGAGCTTTCTTTGGAGGATTTGCAATTCCCAGAATATAACCAAGTTATCGAAAAAATTAATAAAAAGGCTGGTAATCGTCCTTCTTTTCCTCGGGATTTATCAACCGGTTATTGGTCCGAACAGGCGCTTAGGGTTTTAAGGGAAAGATATCTTCTTAGAGATTTGGAAGGAAAAGTTATTGAAACTCCTGATGAGATGTGCTGGCGTGTTGCCTGGGATATAGCCTCAGCAGAGGTTGTTTGGGGAGCAAGCCGCGAAGATGTCGTTTTGCTTGCCAAAAAATTCTATAGACTTTTGATATCCCATAAGTTTTTGCCAAATTCTCCCACTCTTATGAATGCTGGAACAGGAAATGGACTTCAGTACTCTGCGTGTTTTGTTTTGCCTGTTGATGACTCCTTGGTTGGAATTTTTGATGCTATTAAATATCAAGCTCTAATTCATCAAAGCGGTGGGGGTACGGGATTTTCTTTTAGCAGGCTTAGACCAAAAGGTTCAGTGGTTAAAAGCAGTAAAGGGACTGCCTCGGGTCCAATTTCTTTTATGAGAATTTTTGATGCCGCAACAAATGAAATTAAACAAGGGGGTAAAAGAAGGGGGGCTAATATGGGTATTTTAAGGGTAGATCACCCGGATATTATGGACTTTATTCACTGTAAAGACGATGGAGGTATTACAAACTTTAATATATCTGTTGCCATAACAGATAAATTTATGGAGGCTTACCAAAAGGGAGAAAATTATGATTTAGTTAATCCGAAGACAGGACAAAAATCAGGAGAGCTTTCTGCAAGGGAGGTTTTTGAGGAAATTTGCAAAGGTGCCCATAAAACAGGAGACCCCGGGCTTATTTTTATAGATAGAATAAACAAAAGTTTCGCAAATCCGGTTCCTTCGCTTGGACCAATTGAATCCACCAATCCTTGTGGCGAACAGCCTCTTTACCCTTTTGACTCCTGTAATCTGGGAAGTATTTTTCTGACATACTTTGTTAAAGATGACCCGGCAAGACCAGACAAAAAACAAGTTGATTGGGAGGGTTTGGTTGAAACCGTAAAAATTGCCACCCGATTTATGGACAACGTTATTGAGATGAATCCTTATCCTCTTTCCCAGATAAGGCAGACAACGCTTGCAATAAGAAGAATTGGTCTTGGGGTTGGAGGTTGGGCGGATATGTTGATTGAGTTGGGGATTCCCTATGATTGTGAAGAGGCAATTAATTTAGGGGAGCAAATTATGAAGACCATTCAAGAAACAGCCATCGAAACCTCTAGAGAATTAGCCAGAGAAAGGGGTCCTTTTCCTCTTTGGCACGCGAGTATTTATAAAAATGAAAAACCCAGGAGAAACTCAACTGTCACAACAATTGCCCCTACAGGCTCTATTTCGATTATTGCGGGAACCTCAAGTGGTATTGAGCCTCTTTTTGCAATTGCCTACAGGCATATTGTGAAAGATAAACACCTTGACAGAATCCTTACTTTTATAAATCCCATGTTTGAAGAGATAGCCAAGCAAAGGGGCTTTTGGTCCGAGGAGCTTAAAGAAAAAATTACGCAAACTGGAGTGGTCGGAGAAATTGAAGAAATTCCTCAGGATGTCAGAAGAATTTTTGTTACAGCTCACGAAATTGACCCTGTTTGGCATATCAGAACACAGGCTGCTTTTCAAAAATATACAGACAATGCTGTCAGTAAAACGATTAATTTAAAACACGAGGCAAGTATTGATGATATTAAGAAAGCTTATTTATTAGCTTGGGAAACTGGCTGTAGAGGGGTAACTGTTTTTAGGGATGGATGTAAAGACTCGCAAGTACTTAATTTAGGTGTGAAAGATAAAAAAGATACTCTACCCAAGACCTGGGAGAGGCCTCTTCAGCTTTCTGGTTCAACTTATAAGATTAAAACTCCAATTGGCACTGCTTGGATTACCGTAAATAGCGACAACAATGGTAACCCGATTGAACTGTTTATAAATGTCGGAAAGGCGGGTAGCGATATTCAGGCAATTGCTGAGGCCTTGGGCCGAGTTATTTCGAAATCTTTAAAATTTGGAGGTCCTCTGACTCCAAGGGATAAGGCACTTGTGATTATTGATCAACTCCGCGGCATTGGTGGCAGAAGGTCGGTAGGTTTTGGTCCGAATAAGATTCTTTCTCTTCCCGATGCCGTGGCCGTTGCTCTTTCGATGTATCTTGGGTTAAAGGTAAACGGCAACGGTGTCTATAACTATTCCAATTCTACTACCGAGCAAGCTGGAGCTGTTGTGGTGGCGAACTCTGCCACTATCTCAAACGAGACAGGTGGTCTAAACGACCCCACAATGGCTTCAGCTTCTCATCTTCTTTTAGATAGGCCAGGGGATATTTGTCCCTCTTGTGGAGCGGGTACGCTTGTATTTGAAGAAGGATGTGTGAAATGCCAAAGTTGTGGCTATAGCGAGTGTTAACTTTATGTCTTCAAAATTTCCTGGCATCAAAGCGGTGATTAAAGCAAATGGGAAAATAGAAGACTTTAATCCCCAAAAAATAAGTGAGGGTATCTGGAAAGCTGCTTTGGGGGTTGGAGGAAAGGACAAAGATTTGGCTTATAACATTGGTGAAGAGGTTGTTCATCTGTTAAAAAAGCGTTATAAAAACAGAGTTCCTATTCCCACTTTTGAGATAGGAGAACTTGTCGAAAAGGTTCTGATAGAAAAAGGACACGCAAAAACCGCCAAGGCATTTATCCTTTATCGAGAAAACAAAAAGCATCTTCGTCAGGATAAAAAAACACTGGGCGTCAACGATGATATAGGTCTTTCTTACAATACCTTATATATACTTCGCGAGCGCTACCTAAGAAGAAATCAATTTGGACAAATAATTGAAACGCCAAGAGGAATGATAGACAGAGTCGCAAAGTTTGTGTCAAGGGTCGAAAAAGGAAAAAAGAAAGCTTATTGGTATAAAAAATTTTATGAGATTATGATTAATTTTGACTTTTTACCAGGGACAAGAACACTGGCTAATGCTGGTAAAAAAACTCCCCAACTTGCCAACTGTTTTGTCTGGCCAATTACCGATGACATCGACGAAATTTTTGAGATTCTTCACAAATCAACCTTAATCAAAAAACACGGGGGAGGTTGTGGATTTAATTTTTCAAATATCCGTCCAGAAGGAGATGTTGTTGGTGGGGTTCCCGGGCTTGCGGCAGGACCGGTTAAGATGATTGAGATTTTTGACCTTATGACCTCAATTTTTAAACAAGAGGGCAAATATGAAAGTGGCAATATGGTAATTTTAAACGCCGACCACCCGGACATTTTTAATTTTATTGCCGCAAAGCAAAGCGATGGTTATCTAACAAAGACCAATATATCAGTAGGTATAACCGATGAGTTTATGGAGGCGGCTCTTAAGGGTAAAAATTGGAAACTTGTGAATCCAAGAAACGCTATGGTAGTCAACACTGTGAAGGCAAAGTCGATTTTGGAGCTGATGGCGCAGATGGCATGGGCCACTGGAGATCCAGGGATGATTAATCTTTCTGCAATTAACCGTGGCACAGCTTTGGCAAATCCCCTTATGCAAAAGCGCGGCCCGATTATGGCTACAAACCCTTGTGGTGAGGAACCTTTGTATCCTTTCGAATCTTGTAATTTGGGTTATTTGAATTTTACGAAATTTGTTAAGGGTAAAACTTTTGATTTTGAAAGACTGGCCGAGGTTATGAGAATTGCAGTGAGACTTATGGATGATGTAATAGATTCATCTTGGTTTCCTGTTGCCGAAGTAGGTAGCGCAGTCAAAGCTCACAGAAGAATTGGAATTGGCGGAGTGGGTTGGGCAGAGGCTTTGGCTTTAATGGAAATTGCCTATGATAGCGAAGAGGCATTTAAATTAGCCCAAAAACTGACCAAAACAATGTATGAGACGGCTTTTGATACTTCTTGCGAGATTGCCAAAGAAAAAGGCCCTTTCCCTTTGGTAAAAGATTCTATCTGGGCGAAATCCAAGAAAAAACCCAGAAATGTTGGGCTTTTGACTTTTCCACCCTCAAGCGGAAACGCAGTGATTTGCGAAACTTCTTTTGGGATTGAACCGTTTTTTGCCCTAGCTTATGAGCAAAACGTTCTCGGGGGGATGAGGTTAAAGACAGTTATTCCGATTTTTGTGAGAAAACTTAAAGAAAGGGGGCTTTATTCTGATGATCTTATCCAAAAAGTCATAGATAATAACGGGAGTGTTCAGGGTATCAAAGAAGTTCCAAAGGATCTGCAGGATATTTTTAAGGTGGCTCATGACATTTCTTGGCGCGATCATATAAGAATGCAGGCAGCTTTCCAAAAGTGGACCGACAACGCAATAACAAAAACTATTAATATGCCAGCTACTGCAACTCCTCAAGACGTCAAGGATGCTTTTGTCTTAGCATGGAGGTTGGGTTGTAAGGGTTTGACTGTCTATAGAGATAAGACAAAAGCAAGCCAGGTTTTTGAATTTGGGGGAAGCAGGGGTAGACTAGAAAAAAAGCTTTGCCCAAATTGTGACATCGAACTAGTCAAAGATAAAAAATGCTATAAATGTTTACGCTGTGGATTTTCAACTTGTGAGCTATGAATGACAAAAGATTTTTGATTCAGAAAAAAGATGGGTAGCATCCGAATCTAAAAGATATCTTGAGATTTCTGGTAAAATGGCCTCATGCCGATTTACACCAGAAAAGGTGACAAAGGGACAACTTCTACTTTTAGGAATCCGCAAACGAGGATTTCTAAGGCTTCTGCTATTTTTGAGGCAATTGGGAATATTGATGAGCTGAATAGTTTTTTGGGAATAGTTATTGCTCAAACTGAAAATAGCCTCTTGAAGGATAAACTCACCGAAGTTCAAAATAATTTATTAAAAATTGGCTCGCAACTTGCTGGATCAAAAGTTAGAATAAGCAAAAACCAAATTATTAAAATGGAAAAGGATATCGACAAGATGACTTCGACCATGCCAGTTTTGAGGAATTTTGTTTTCCCCCTTGGTACAAGAGATTCTGTAAACTTGCAGTTTGCGAGAGCTTTGTCTCGACGCGCCGAGCGTGGGGTGGTGGCCTTAAATACAAACCAGAAAAAAGGGGAAGAAATAGTGCATAGTAATGTACTTAAATATCTGAATAGACTTTCAGATTATCTTTTTACTCTTGCTCGTAAAGCAAATTTTGATATGGGTATAAAAGATAAAATTTGGAAAACTTCAAAAATCACTAAGAAATCTTAATTGACTGGTGTTAAAATGAATCTATGCCAATCTCTCCAGAGCAAGAACCTAAAAGTCCGATAGAAGAGCGACCAACAGAAATTCAGGTTCCTTCTTACCTTGAGAAGGGCGGAGTAAGTCCTATTCAGACCCAATTTACCGCAAAAGTTACCGATGATAGCGGTAAACCTCTTATTCAACCTACAGATGATACAAAAGTTATCCCGATAGTTACCCTGCCCAAAACTCAACAAGAACTTGAGAAGGTTTCAAAAGGACCGGTCACAGATTCAATGACTTGGTTTGCGGCTTTTTGGCTTAGGATGCTTAAAAAAGCGCTTCATTTTGGCTGGAAAGTGTTGGGAAGGGGTGGAACAGAAAATGTTTAATCTTGGTCTGGACATAAATTTTCTTTTTTTACTGGCATTTCTTATTTCACTGACTGTTTTGGCAACTGTTGTCGGAGGTTTTTTTGTCCTTGATTTTCTAAAGACATGGGGTAGAGAAGAAAAATCAATAGATTCGGTCCTCTTGCAAATCGCAGTCCCCAAAGACAATGAGATAAAAATTGACGCTATGGAGCAGCTTTTTGCAGCCTTGTATGCTATTAAACAAGGAGGATGGAAGCAAAAGTATTTAACTCAGCCGGCAATATCATTTGAAATTGTTGCCAAAAAGGAGGATATTCGTTTTTATATCTGGACACCTGTCAAATTTAAGGATCTTGTTGAAAAACAAGTACACGGATCATATCCAGATGCCGAGATTCAAGAGGTACCGGAGTACAATATTTTTACAGAGGAAGGGAAAGTTGCCTATAAAGCCTTGCAACTTAAAAAGGATAACTTTTATCCTATTAAAACCTATAAAGATTTAGCTGTTGATCCACTTTCTTTAATAACTTCTGCGCTTGCAAAGATGGGAGATGCCGAGGCAACGGCAATACAAATTCTTATTTCTCCATGTGGTTCAGATTGGCAGTCTTCTGGAAAGAAATTTATTTCTGAAACCAAAAAGCAGGAGAGTGATCCTGAGAAGGCAAAATATTCAGTTGCTGCTAAAACTCTTGAGGCAATTGAGGGAAAAATTAGTAAGGTTGGTTTTGAAACTTCTATCCGTTTCGTCGTGGTTTCTGAGACTCAAGAAGCAGCCAAGGCGCACCTTACCAACATTTCGAGTGCTTTCGAACAGTTTTCAGGGGATCTAAATGGATTCTCCACACGCAAGATAATAAGAAAGGAGGCGTTTATGGAGGATTTTCTTTATCGCTATCAACCACGCTTTCATCTTTTTGGCAACAGAGTTTCTATCTTAAACCCCGAGGAATTGGCAACAATTTTCCACTTCCCCAATAAACTAATAACAACTCCTCATATACACTGGCTTTATTCAAAAACTGCTCCTGCACCAGCCCAGATTCCATCTGAAGGACTTTATATCGGTATGAGTACTTACAGAGGGCTTAAACGCCCGGTTTACATGACAGATGATGATAGACGCCGCCATATTTATATCATTGGAAAAACGGGGGTTGGTAAATCCCAACTTCTTATAGACATGATTTTGCAGGATATCAAAGCTGGAAAAGGGGTTTGTTTTATCGATCCCCATGATGCGATTGAACAGCTTTTACCTAGAATTCCTCCAGAAAGGGTTGAAGATGTTATTTATTTTTACCCTGGGGATACTGAACGACCGATGGGTATGAATTTGCTTGAAGCAAAAACCGAAGACCAGAAACATTTTGTGGCAACGGCTGTTATCAATATGATGTATAAGCTTTTTGATCCTTATAAAACAGGGATTGTCGGGCCGCGTTTTGAACATTCTGTCAGAAATGCAATTTTGACCGCCCTGGTTGAAGAGGGTTCAACTTTTGTGGAGGTTATGAAACTTTTGGAAAATCCGGGTGGCCCATATCTACAAAGATTTTTGGCAAAAATTAAAGACCCGATTGTCAGAAGTTATTGGACAGAACAAATTGCCCACACCGCTGAGTACCACAAATCTGAAACTCTTGATTACATAGTTTCCAAGTTTGGTCGCTTTGTGACTAATAAAATGATGAGAAATATTATTGGTCAGTCCAAGTCCGCATTTAATTTCAGAGAGGTTATGGATCAGGGAAAAATTCTTCTTATTAACCTTGCAAAAGGTGAGATTGGTGAGGAGAACTCGGGCTTTTTGGGTCTTATCTTGGTGCCAAGAATTTTAATGGCTGCAATGAGCAGACAAGATACTCCAGAGGAAGCTCGGCGGGATTTTTATTTATATGTTGATGAGTTTCAAAATTTTGCCACCCCCGACTTTGCCCAGATTCTCTCTGAGGCAAGAAAGTTCAGATTAAACCTTTGTGTTGCTAATCAATTTATAGGCCAGATGGAGGAGGAAGTTAAAAATGCTGTTTTTGGCAATGTGGGCACTATCATTTGTTTTCGAGTGGGAGTGACAGATGCCAGCTATTTGGCACATGAGTTTTCACCTGTTTTTGGTGAAGATGATTTGCTAAATGTTGAAAAATATCACGCTTATGTTAAAACCATAGTGAACAACGAGCCCGTTCCACCTTTCTCAATTGATTTATACAAGGATATCCAAAAGCAAAAAGAGAGTGGAAATCCTAAAATTGCCGAGATTATAAAGGAGATGAGTAGACTTCGATATGGTAAGGATGCAAGGCTTGTAGAGGTGGAGATAGCCAGACGTGCAGGGCTTTGATATAATATTGCCGCGCGCCCGTAGTTCACCGGCAGAACGCGACTCTTATAAAGTCGATGTACTTGGTTCGACTCCAAGCGGGCGCACTAGAAGGGTCTTTGGATTAAAGTTCTTCTAAAGTTTGTTTTTTGCCCGGTTCCTTAACTTGTGCCAACTCCAGGTAACGTTCGGTTGTTGAAAGCCTTTTGTGACCTACCACCTGAGAGATGGTGATAAGGTCAACTTCTGCTTTCAGATTTTCAACAATGAAAGTGGTTCTCAAATCATTTACAGAGTAGCCTGTAATCTCGGCCTTCTGCATATATCTATCAATTGCAGCTCTGATATTTCTTACTGCCAAAGGTTTTCCATTTTTACTCACAAAAAGGTAGGCAGAGTTGGTTTTGGGGCGATCTTTTAGATAATTCTCAATAGCAATTCGTGCAGGTTTATTAAGAGGAATAACTCGTTGAGGTTGTGTGGCGTACGCCTCGATTGTAATCTGGTTGCTTTCTACATTCTTTAGTTTTAGATTAGCGACTTCTGAAATTCTGATTCCCGTTTGGAGGATAAGTTCAACAATTGCAGCAATTCTGGGGTCACCCCTGACAACGTCCCTTAATGCCCTGTATTGTAGTTTTGAAAGAAATTTTGGAACTGAAACCTCAATTTTTGGGTGATTAACTTCCTTCGAGGGGTCACGGACAATAAGTTTCTCTTCGAAAAGCCACCTAAAAAATGTTTTGATAGCGTTGAGTTTTCTTGAAGTGGACTTAGGGGTGTATTTCTGGGCCAGAAGAGTATCTCTAAAGCTTTCAAGATCGCTTGATAAAATCTGATCGACGACAACCTTATTCCTTTTTTTAAGAAATTCAATGAGTTGTTCTAGGTCAGCCCTATAAGCTAAAATGGTTGCAGGGGAGCGTCCTTTGCTTGCAAGATTGTCTAGAAACTTTGGAACAAGCTTGATAATTGGTTCTTGAGTCATGCCTATAAACTTAAAAAGGCTACTGTGAACTTAAACTATATGATAACACACAACTCTAAAAACTCAAATATTATAGGAAGTAAATTTCGGCTGATTTTTCAGTATGGTTTGCTGGTAATTGCGTTTGGTCTTACTCTTTCCCTTATTAGTAGTATCCTTACATTTTTACAATCAAAAGAGAAACTCAAAAAGGAGGAGCTTCGGGTTGAAGCCCTTAAAAAGGAGAATCTTGAGCTTAAAAATAAAATCTCACAAGTAGAAAGCAGGGATTTCATTGAGAAAATGGCCCGGGACAATTTGGGTTTTGCTTATAGCGGGGAGTCTATTATTATTCTTCCCGATAAGGAGATAGTTAAAAAAGTTCTAAGTTTTGAAGAAAAAAAAGAGGATACTTTGCCAGATCCAAACTGGAAAAAATGGATGCAGTTGTTTTTTTAACCCCTTGTTTTATATATGTTGCGGGGCCGGGAGTCGAACCCGGCCTGTGAGATTATGAGCCTCACGTGCAGCCGTACACTACCCCGCACGTCACTAACAAGCTGTATTATACCCCACGCTATCAAATTGCATCAAGAATCTTGTGTCAATGTATCGATACATCGATACGCTAGATCTACAAGACAGTATATACTGAATTAATGACGGATGTTTGAATGGTGTTCATGTTTTTCGTAAAGATGATTTTCAAGAATACAGCGATATGGAAGTAAGAGCTAAACCTATTGAAATAATACAGGTTAGCGCAGCAGATTTACCCGAGAACATTGAGGTTCTCAACACTCCAGTGTAATTTTTGCTATAATACATAGAGTAAAGTCAGCGCAGTTTAGCTGGTGACCTGCCCGCCATCAACTGTCGCCATGGCGACTGCAAAGTATGACAGCGGATTTGTTTTGGCAGGGTAGCTCAGTTGGCAGAGCATCGGATTCATAAACCGACGGTCGTGGGTTCGACTCCCACCCCTGTCACCAATAGTCTTCTTCCCTTTAGCCTCAAGATAAGCTAAGATATATCTATGGTAAAAAGGGTTTTATCAGGTATTCGTGCTTCGGGGAGACTGCACCTTGGAAATTATCTGGGTGCGGTCAAGGGCATGCTTGAACTTCAAGACAATCCCAACTACAAGACCTATTATATGGTTGCAGATTTACATGCAATAACAACTCCATACTTACCCGAGTCTCTTAAGAGAAACAGGATGGAAGTAGTTCTGGACTATCTTGCCGCAGGCCTTGATCCGGAAAAATCGGTAATTTTTATTCAATCGGATATTCCAGCCCATACTGAACTTGCATTTTACTTTTCGACTTTGGTTAGTGTTGCGCGCATGCAACATCTTCCCACCTTCAAAGAAAAAGTAAAAAATCAACCCCAATCAGCCTCAATGGCCCTTCTTGGTTATCCTGTTTTGATGGCAGCAGATATCTTGGCTTATAAAGCCAATGCAGTTCCTGTGGGGGATGACCAGCTTCCTCATCTTGAAGTTGCCCGTGAGATTGCTAGAAAAATAAATGCAAAGTATGGTCTTGACTTTCCCGAGCCTGTCCAGTTCAAAACCCCTGGCCATTACGTACCATCTTTGACAGGGGAGGGCAAGATGAGCAAATCGGTCAAAGGTAGTTATATTAATTTAACCGACGACTTAGATACTATAAGGGAGAGACTTGCCAAAGTTCCAACCGATCAAGGAAAAGGTAGGGTTTTCCCCCAAAAAGGAGGCGTTGCCAGCTTGTTGACCCTGGTTGAACTTTTTCAGGGCAGTGAAAAGGCAAAAGAGTATAAAAACCAATATATCAAAAGTGGTATAAAATACTCGCAATTAAAGTCTTCTTTGGCCGAGGCAATCTACAGCGAATTGGCTCCAATCCAAAAAAGAAGGAGCGAACTGGGGAAGAATCTAGATTATGTGCAAAAAATTCTTGAGAAAGGGGCAGAAAAAGCCCGCGACGTCGCAAATCAAACACTACTAAAAGTTCGCAAAGCAATGGGATTTATGATATGAATGAGGTTACAATTGAAGATTTTCAAAAGTTTGATATAAGAATTGGAACAGTTGTTAAAGCCGAAACTCCCAAGTGGAGCCATTGGGTAATTAAACTTGTGGTTGATTTTGGAGAAAAGATTGGCCTAAAAACTATTTTTGCAGGAGTTATGGGCTATTATAAAGCCGAAGAGTTACAGGGTAAACAATTCCCCTTTGTCGTCAATATCAAAGCCAAAAAAATCGGGCCAGAAGGAGACGTAAGTGAAGGAATGCTTTTGGCGGGAGATATTAATGACAAACCTATTCTTCTTATGCCACTTGACAAAGTTCCAAATGGCACTAAAGTAAGATGAGTGCTTATGAGACAGCAAAAATCAAATTTTAAAAAACCGAAGCATATTGAGTTAAAACTCAAAATAAATTTGTGGAAAGTTGTTATAGGAGTTATCATCTTTTTTATTTTCGCGCCCGTTATTCTTGCTTTTTTCCAATCACAGCTTGAGAGTGGGCAACTGGAGCTTACGCAGGCTCTTGAGGATATTAAAAATGGTCAGGTAGAAAAAGTTGTTGTTCAGGAGGAAAAGCTTATCCTGACCTACAAGGATGAAAGTATCAAGGTAACCACCAAGGAAAAAAACATAAGCTTTCCAGAACTTTTGGAAAAATCAGGAATCAAACCAGAAAAGGTTAATTATAGTGTTTCGGACCAAGCTGTTTTTAGAGTTATTGGGGATATTTTGGGTCTTGTTTTACCTCTTGTCCTTATGGCAGCTTTTTTCTTTATTTTACTTCGGGCACAAAACAAAGGTGCTCAAGATATCTTTTCTTTCGGAAGAAGTCGTGCCAAGCTTTTTGCCAAAGGCAGACAATCCGTAACCTTTGCCGACGTTGCCGGAGTTGATGATGCCAAAAAGGAACTTGAGGAAGTAGTAGATTTTCTCAAAAATCCTAAAAAATACCGCGCCATTGGTGCTCGTACCCCCAAAGGAGTTCTTCTTTTTGGTCCCAGCGGAGTTGGTAAAACACTTCTTGCCCGTGCAGTGGCGGGGGAGGCTGGGGTGCCCTTTTTTTCAATGGCGGGGAGTGAATTTATGGAGATGTTGGTTGGGGTTGGTGCCTCGCGGGTTAGGGACCTTTTTGCACAAGCCAAAGCTTCTGCACCATCAATAATCTTTATTGATGAGATTGATGCAATAGGAAGACAAAGAGGCAGGGGCGGGTTTGTTGGGGGGCATGATGAAAGAGAACAAACTCTCAATCAGATTCTGGTTGAGATGGATGGCTTTACTCCAAATGATAATGTAATTGTTATTGCGGCCACAAACAGAGGTGATCTTTTAGACCCAGCGCTTTTGAGGCCTGGAAGGTTTGATAGACGGGTAACTCTTGATATGCCGGACAAAGATGGAAGAAAGGCAATATTAAAAATCCACGCAAGAGGTAAAAGATTTGCAAAAGGGATAAACTGGGATCAAGTAGCAGACAGGACTGTAGGCTTTTCGGGAGCTGATCTTGAGAACATGCTCAATGAGGCGGCAATTCAGGCAGCCCGTGCCAACAAAAAAGAAATTGATATGGTCGATATTGAAGAGGCCGCCACAAAAGTTAAACTTGGTCCTGCTAAAAAGAGGCTTCAGAGCGAAGAGGATAAAAAGCTTACCGCTTACCACGAAGCAGGACACGCCATTGTTACCCATGCTCTTCCCAAAATGGATGCTGTTCACAGAATTTCAATAGTCGCAAGGGGAATGAGTTTGGGACACACTCTAATTCCACCCTCAGCTGACAGGACTCATGAGACGAAAACAAGAATTCTTCAACAAATAACTGCCATGCTCGGGGGAAGAGCTGCTGAGGAGATTGTTTTCAACGAGATGACTTCCGGGGCTTCCAATGATATTGAAAAGGCAACACAGCTTGCCCGGGCAATGGTAGTTGATTTTGGAATGAGTGAATTGGGTCCGATTAATTTAGGGCCACAGATAGAATTTAGCGAATTTGGCGCCCCCAACTGGATGGAGCCAAGCGAAATTTCTCAGGCAATGCAAGAAAAAGTGGATGCTGAGATAAAAAGAATCATAGACACCTGTTATAAAGAGGCTTTGGAGATTGTCAAAAAGGATAAAGATAAGCTGGATGAAGTCGTGGCAGTTTTGATAAAAAAAGAAACGATTGACAAAGATGAGTTCGAAAGAATTGTTGGCAAGAAGCCAGAAAGCAATTCTAATTAAGGATAGTTATCTTCAATCCTGATAGATTTTATGCAAATCAGGATGTCTGATTGTGTAAGATTTTAAGTTGTTTCCTCTCCTTCTTACTGCTGTTGAATTATATAAAAAATAAGAGTTAATACCATTATCTAAACCTAAGCGATAAAAACTTGAAATATGTCCCAGTGGTTTAGATCTATTTGTTTCCAAGTATTGTATTAATCCCAAACCAGATCTTTTTACAAAGACGTTCGCGTTTGAGTTTAAATCAGAAATCTTCACAGCTATCATCGGATAGAGAAAAGATCTAAATACTTCTAGATGTAGCTGGTCGTTGACAACTGCAAATTATGACACTTTATCAGTTAAATCATCTTCAAGTTCAAATACAGAGTCGGTAACTGCATAGATATCAGGTACAAACGAGCTTGATCCCCAGACTGCACCCATGGTTCCCACACCCATCAATAGTTTGAGAAACCTTCTTCGTGTTTTTCTGGTTTCTGCACCTAGCCCCTCATTCGCCCCAGCGGCTATAAAGGCAAAAGGGGCTGGTGATAAATCAACGGCTGTTCTAATAGCCATCTTTTTAATAGGGTATTAGCTTGATCTAATGGTAAATCTAGATAGACAACGGTTCCGCCCCTGGCCAAAGTTTCATAAATAACATAGTACTGAGAGTGGTTTGGGTTGCGAAGAATTTGGTTAGTGGTGGCGACTGCATCATTCGAGATAGCAATTCCATGGCCGGCTTCGACAAAAATCAGGTTATGAATTACTTGACTTCTTGGTATGGATGTGCCTGAAGAAAAGACTATATGATAATTAAGGCCATTGATTTTTCTATCCACGCTAGTTTCGAGAGGAGGAAAACCAAGGTAATCGTTAATTGCAAGTTGGCTGCCAGCAATAGTGCAAGCTGCCACAACTAGAGAGTCTCGAAGAAACTTTTTCCTGCTCTTGCGATAACTTTCTATAGACAATGTGGGCTTAGATTAGCATATCTTGCTAAAATACATCAACTGTATGACTAAACTTGTTTTAGTTGATGATAATGTGATCTGATATAATATAAGCATGGGAATATCATTACCATTAACTATCAAGATCACAAAGGATAAAGCGTCTTCTGACGCTCCTTTTGTAGCTTACAATCCCGAACTTGACATTTCCTCTTGTGGGCCAACCGAAGAAAAGGCTCGAGAAAACCTTCGCGAAGCTGTACAGATAGTGTTAGAAGAAATAAAAAAAAAGAAAGAACTTGATAAATTTCTACGAGAGATGGGCTTTGAAAAGAAGAAAAATTTCTGGCAACCACCAAAAGTTAGTTTCGAGCCGTTTTATTTCTCATTTTCTTAGTTATGCCTCAAATAACTCCTGTTGATTGGAGAACACTTTCAAAAATTTTTGAAAAGTCTGGCTGGAAATACTCTCGAGCAAAAGGAGACCACCTCGTTTATACAAAAGAAGGATTCGTCAGACCTGTTGTTATACCAATGTATAAACAGATCCCAGAATTTATTATTTTAAACAACTTGCGAACCGCCAAAATTTCTCGAAAAGAATACTTCAAAATATTAAAATCAAAAAAATGACCAAACTCGTTTTAATTGATGGTAATGCGATTTTACATCGGGCATATCATGCCCTGCCCCCTTTGACTTCCAAGGATGGTAAACAAATCAATGCTGTTTATGGTTTTACCTTAATGCTTCTGAAGATTATTCAGGACCTAGCACCAACTCACATAGTTTGCGCTTTTGATACCCCCAAACCAACTTTTCGACACGCGGAATATGTTGGTTATCAGGCGCAGCGGCCCAGAATGTCTTCAGAACTATCCGAGCAGTTTGATCTTGTCTATCGGGTCTTGGGGGCAATTGGAATTCCAATTTTCAGACAAGAAGGTTATGAGGCTGATGATATTATAGGAACGATTGCAAAACAAGCGACTGATAACGACAAGAAAAACTTTGAGGTAGATGAAGTTGTGATAGTCACAGGAGACAGGGATATCTTGCAGCTTGTGACCGATAGAATAAGAGTTTATATGCCCATTCGGGGTTTGACGGACGCGAAACTTTTTGGAGTAAAGGAGGTTATCGAAAAAATGGGAGTTAAACCTTCACAGATAGTTGACTATAAGGCCTTGGTGGGAGATGCTTCTGATAATTACAAAGGGGTTTTGGGAATTGGTCCCAAAACAGCAGTTTCTTTAATCAAACAATTTGGCAGCCTTGAGGGTGTCTATAAACATTTGGGAGATATACCTTCCAAAATATCTCAAAAACTAGCTCAGGGAGCCGAAGAGGCTGGGCTTTCCAAAAAACTTGCGACCATAGTCACGGACGCACCTATCACTTTTCATCTTGATGAGGCTGCAGTTTGGGATATTAAAAGCGAGAAAGTTTTGAAAGTTTTTGCAAAAATTGGTTTTAAAACTTTGGCAAAAAGGGTTCAGGAAGTCGGAAAGAAGATAGAGAAGGAAAAACAGATGCAACTGTTTTAACGCCCGCGGACGCCATGAAAATTGCTCTAGTCCATGATTATCTTGGTGATTTTGGAGGAGCCGAGAGGGTCTTAAAGGCTCTTTCAGAGATCTATCCCAAAGCTCCAATTTATGCGATTTTTTTCAAAAAGAACTCTCCTTGCTGGAGGGAATTTAAAGATAAAAAAGTAATCCAGAGTTGGTTTTCGTATTTGCCTTTTTGTGATAGATTAATTTCGCCCCTGCGTTTTCTGATTCCGTTTATTTGGGCCAGTTTTGATTTCTCAAATTATGATTTGGTCATTACCTCTGCCAGTTGGGCGATAACAAAAGGTATGCCCAACGCAAAGCTGGAGATTTGCTACATTCATACTCCGCCGAGGTATTTATATGGTTATGACACATCAAGAAATTGGGAGGGTAAATGGTATTCAGGGATTATCAAAGCCTATGCCCTAATAGTTAATCACTTTATACGTATGTACGATTTTACTAAAGCCCAAAAGCCAGATTTTATTATTGCAAATTCGCTAAATGTCGCCAGGCGGGTCGAAAAATTCTACCGCCGCAAAGTCGATAAAGTTGTCTACCCGCCCGTTGAGGTTGAGAAATTTCAACCCAAGAACTCTAAATACAATATTCAAAATACTACATACTATCTGTCTGGTGGCAGATTAGTTTCTGCCAAGAACTTCGATCTAATCATCAAGGCCTGCCGTAAGGCAAAAGTCAATTTAAAAATCTATGGTGACGGAATTTTAAGGCCGGAGCTGGAAAAATTAGCGGGCAAAGAGATAGAATTTTTAGGAAGAGTGAACGACGAAAAATTAATCTCTCTTTACCAAAATGCCAAGGCTTTTATTATTGCCCAAAAGGATGAAGATTTTGGTATTACTCCAGTTGAGGCAATGGCAGCGGGTACGCCGGTAATAGCTTTCCGTGGCGGCGGCTATACCGAGACAGTAACTGATAAAACCGGTGTTTTTTTTGATGAGCTAACAGTTGATTCTCTCGTAAAAGCAATTAAAAAATTTGAGAAGAAAAAGTTTTGTAAAAAGGATTTATTAGCCTGCGCACAAAAATTCTCAAAGGAGAGGTTTAGAAAACAAATGACCAGTTTTATTGATAATTTGAAAGTTGTAAATTAAACATATGCCTGAACTACCCGAAGTAGAGTCAATCAGGGGTCAACTTGATAAATATTTAAGGGGTCATAAGATCCAGAAAGTGAGTGTTCACACTCCAAAAATTGTTTCAGGAGATGTTAATAAACTCGTAGGAGGTAAAGTCAAAAAGGTCCGCCGTTTTGGCAAAGTATTATCAGTTGATCTTGATAATAGCTATTCGTTTGTTGCTCATATTAAACTTACCGGCCAGTTTATCTATCGTGGCCCAAACTTAAAAGATCCTCCGGACCTATCAAAAAAAGTTATTGGTGGCTTAGGTGGCCGCCATACTCATTTAATATTCCATCTTGATCGCGATGGCAAACTTTTCTATAACGACGTTCGCCGCTTTGGCTGGATTAAGATAGTTGAAACCGAGAGTGTCACTGACATTGATTTTATTAAAAAACTTGGACCAGAACCCCTAAATGGCTTAACCTTGGAGCTTTTTTCTAAAATCTTAAAATCAAGTAAAAGTGCTGTAAAAATAGTAATTATGGATCAGTCCAAGATGGGTGGGGTGGGTAATATCTATGCCAATGATGCGCTGTGGCTTGCAAGTATCAATCCCACTCGTCCTGCAAACTCTCTAAAAGAATCTGAAGTAAAACTTCTTTACAATTCAATTATTAGAGTTTTAAAAGAAGGTATCAAAAGAGGCGGGGCAAGTGAGCTGGCTTTTGTTACCCCAGATGGAGGTGAGGGTAATTATCAAAATTATTTTTTAGCTTATGGTAAGGAGGGCAAGTTTTGTTCTAGGTGTAAAAAAGCTAAGTTTATAAAAATAATGTTGGGTGGCCGCGGCACCTACTTTTGCCCGAATTGTCAGAGACAAAAGACAAGTGACAGGTGACAAGATACTGTACAAAACAGGTTATAAAAAACTGATCGCTTGGGAAATAGCGGACAAGCTGGCGTGGAGTGTTTATAAACTTTCCGATAAATTTCCCCTAGATGAGCTTTTTGGATTGACTTCTCAATTAAGATATGCCGTTTTGTCTGTGCCTCTTAAGATTGTCAAAGGTCATGCAAGAAATAATCAAAATGAATTCAGAAGATTTTTGAAAATAGCCTTTGGTTGACTTGCAGAAACGGTTACCTTAGCAATAAGGAATATCAAAGAGTTAGCCATATTCGAGAAAATTATGGAAAAGTGCTCTGGAAGATTATGATCCAAAAAATCAAACTTACAGACTTTAGAAATTTCAAAGAAAAGCTAATTGAGTTTTCACCAAAAGTAACTTTGATAATTGGCCCTAACGCCAGCGGCAAAACAAACATTCTTGAGGCAATAAATTTAGTTGCAAGCGGCAAAAGTTTTAGAGCCAAGATTGAAGAGGAAATGATTAGTGAAAATGCTGAAATTGCCCGCGTAAAAGCAAAAACAGAGGAGATATTAGAGGTAGTATTGACGAGAGGTGAAATGAATTTAGGTAGAGAAGCTCATCTTTCCCCTAAAAAACATCTTGTTCGCAAAAAACTTTTGGTAAACGGGGTAAATAAAAGACTTATAGATTTTGCTGGACGCTTCAAGACGGTTATCTTCGGGCCATGGGACTTGGGATTGGTGACCCAATCACCAAGTTTAAGAAGAAGTTTTCTCGATGCTGTTTTATCTCAAAGTGATCGCGAATATCGCCGCAGCAACCTTTCTTACGAAAAAGGTCTACGTCAGCGCAACAGGCTTCTTTATCGTATCCGCGAGGAGGGTCTATCGCGCTCACAGCTTATTTTCTGGGACCAACTCTTAATAAAAAATGGAGATTTTATAAGTCGCAAAAGGGAAGAATTTATTAATTTTGTAAACCAAGAACCAAATTTTGACAATTGTAGATTCACACTCGTTTATGATAAATCTGCAATTTCGCATTCCCGTCTTGAGCAATACGCGGCAGAAGAGGTTGCAGCAGCAACCACTCTAGTTGGTCCCCACAGAGATGATATTCAGTTCAAAATTCAAAATTCAAAATTCAAAATTGAGAGAGACCTTTCTCGTTTTGGTTCCCGGGGCGAGCAGAGAATGGCAGTTTTGTGGCTCAAACTGCGGGAGCTTGAATATATTGAAAGGCAGACCGGTTACAAACCCACACTTCTTTTAGATGATATTTTTTCAGAATTAGATAAAGCTCACAGAGAGGTGGTTATGAAGGTAATCAAACACCACCAGACAGTAATTACAACCACAGAGTTACAATATGTCAAAAAATTTGCCGAGGTTAGGAAAATTATTCTATAAAAAGGAAAATTAGTATCTTCTTTTAATTAATTTTGTCAGATTATAAGTTACCAGAACTGCCAGAGCAGTAACAATCACGGCGTATAAAAACATTGATAGAACTTCTGATTTGTTTCCAACGATGGGGCTAAGAAATTTATCCATTGCCCCTTTTATAAAATCATTCCAAGCCAAAGCCGACACAAATCCAAATCCGCTGGTTGCAAGCTGAAGCATTTGCCTTATTATTTCCTCATGAAGTTGTCTTTTGGACTTTTTTGCCATAAGTATTAAATTAAGTATACAATACATCAAATGACCACAAAATTCGACCCCAAAATCCTCAAAGATTTATACAAGCCACCCCCTGCGTCAGATGGTGAAGACAATGGTCAAGTGACAATTATTGGTGGCTCCAAGCTTTTCCACGGCGCCCCACTTTTATCATTAAAAGTAGCCTCAAGAATTGTGGACATGGTTTTTTTCTCTTCACCCGAACCATCAGTTGGAAAAGTTGCGAATTATATTAAGGCAAAACTTGGCTCGTTTATCTGGGTTCCTTGGAAGGAGATTGATAAATATATTCAAAAATCCGACGCGGCTCTTTTGGGCCCAGGCTTTATGCGTTACAAGACTGAAGAAAGCCATAAAGGTGGTGATTTATCTTACTGCGACGAAGCCTGTCGAATGTCCCGCTTGATTACCAAGAGACTTCTTCTCAGACATCCTTATAAGAAGTGGGTGATTGATGCGGGAAGTTTGCAAACAATGTACCCCGAGTGGATTCCAAAAAATTCAATTCTTACACCCAACAAAAAAGAATACTCTATGCTATTTGGCAAAATGGATATTGCCGAGGCTTCTAAAGAATACAGTTGTATCATTTGCCTTAAGGGAGAAATAACCAAAGTCGCCTCACCTCAGGAAGTTGTTGAAATCTCCGGTGGCAACGCTGGACTAACCAAAGGCGGCACAGGAGACGTTCATGCCGGCTTAACTGTTGCACTTTTGGCCAAAAATGAGCCTTTTTTAGCAGCTCAAGCCGCAGCCTATATTATTAAAAAAACAGCAGAAAATTTGGCAGAAAGTGTTGGAGTTTACTTTAACGCAGACGACTTGGCAGATGACGTTCCAAAAACCTTAGCACGCCTGGGTTAGCTGTCTTGTTTTTTCCGCAAAGATTGCGTTATATTTAAAATATGTATTCTCCTCGCTTTAGTATTACCAACAAGATTCTTAAAAGCATTTGTCAAATTGAAGCGGCTAAAGAGGTAATTGAAAATGCACCCCTTATTCCATCCTACGAGAAAGACTTTGTTTCTGATGCGATAGCAAGGACTGTCTATCACGGAACTCACATTGAAGGCAATGATTTAACTTTTTCGCAGACAAAGCAAGTTCTTGAGGGGCAAGAAATTACAGCCAGGCAGCGGGATATTCAAGAGGTAATAAATTACAGGAATGTGGTTGCGCTTTTGGATGATCTTGTGAACAAGCGTGGTTGGTATGACATAAACATGTTGACAGAGATTCACGCTGTTGTCGTTTATAAAATTGTTCCCGAAGAAAAGGCAGGCAAAATAAGAAACACTCAAGTCCTTATAAGAGAGGAGGGAACGGGTAGGGTCATTTTTACTCCACCGCCTTTTGTCGAGGTACCATTTTTACTTGAAGAGTTTCTAGCTTGGCTAAATTCACCAGAAGGAAAAGAGATTCACCCAGTTTTAAGGGCTGGAATTGCCCACTACATACTAGTTGCCATTCACCCTTTTGTGGAGGGAAACGGTAGAACTGCTAGAGCTTTTGCAGTTCTTATTCTTTTAAAAGAGGGTTATGATATTAAAAGGTTTTTTTCCCTTGAGGAGCACTTTGATAAGGATTTAAGTTCTTACTATGAAGCCTTTTTTAAAGTCGACAGTCAATCTCCGAATATAGCCGATAGAGACTTAACACCTTGGCTAGAGTATTTCTCAGAGGTTTTAGCCATAGAGCTTACCAAAATTAAAGACAAGGTTAAAACATTATCTGTTGACAGTCATCTAAAAGTGCGCATAGGTGCACAGATTGCTCTTTCTGAAAGACAGGTAAAGCTTGTGGAGTTTTTGTCGGAAAAGGGTTGGGCAATAATGAAGGATTTAGCAGGAGTTTTGCCTATGATTTCAGAGGATACAATTTTGCGCGACTTGAAGGATTTAATGGCAAAAGGTATTGTCAAGAAACGTGGAAGTACGAAAGGATCGCGCTATGTTCTAGCAACTCAGGAGTAAAATTATGGCAAAAGACCCGCAATTTTTGTATATGATATTGGTTTTGCCAGCCCTTTTTGGCTTGACTTTAGTTGGAGAGGGGCTTAATAAGATTTTCCACCAAGAATGGAATGGTCTAATAAATATTGCTTTTGGACTGGCTTTTATTGGAGTGGTTGTTTTTGCCTATCTTTTCTTTTCTTCTTACTTAGCCACCCAAAGAGTATAATATACTCATGAAATTTAGGGAGTTTGCTTTTTATCTTAATAAACTGGAGAGAACTTCCTCAAGGATAGAAATCACCAAAATATTGGCCGAACTTCTTTCTAGGAGTGAGACTGATGAAATAGACAAGATAGTTTATTTATCTTTGGGCACTCTTGCTCCCAGTTTCAAGGGTATAGTTTTTAATTTGGCAGAAAGGATGATGATTTTGGTTTTGGCAAAAGCATTCAAAAAAGATGTTAAAGAAGTTAAAACTATCTATAAAAAACTCGGAGATTTGGGTGATGTTGCTGCGGATTTGGCCCAGAAGTCAAACTTAGAAACCAAAGACTATTCGGTTGAGAGGATTTATAACTGCCTTTTTGAAATTGCCGAAGACCAAGGTGAAGGAAGTCAAGAAAGAAAAATCAGCAAAATGGCTCAAATCCTATCCGAACTTGATCCGCTAAGTTGCCGCTTTGTTTCAAGAATCCCAGTAGGAAGGTTAAGGCTGGGTTTTTCAGAAAAAACAATTTTGGATGCCTTGAGTTGGATGGAGAGGGGGGATAAAAGTTTAAAGCCCACCTTGGAGGAGGCTTATCAAGTTGTTCCAGATGTTGGACTTTTGGCAAAGGAGGTAAAAAGGCGTGGAGCCGCAAGTGCCGCAAAAAATGTCAAACCAGTAATTGGGATTCCAGTTCTTCCCATGCTTGCTCAAAGACTCAAAAGTCCTCAAGAGATGATTAAAAAAATGGGCGAGGTGGTTGTTGAGCCTAAGTTTGATGGCTTGAGGGTTCTTATTCATTTTAAAAGAGGAAAGAAAAATTTTATAAAGGCTTTTACTAGGAACTTAAACGATGTGGCGGGGATGTTTCCCGAAATTTATGAGATTAAAAAATACTTAAAAGCCAAAGAGGTAATTTTGGATAGTGAAGCCGTGGGAATGGATCCTGAAATGAAGCGACTTGCCGACTTTCAGACGACAATGCAAAGAAGGCGCAAATATAAAATTGAAGAAAAGTCCAAAGAAATACCTCTTAGGTTTCAGGTGTTTGACATTATCTATAAAGATGGAAAAAATCTTATGAATCTTCCATATCTGAAAAGAAGAAAAATTTTGGAAAAACTTTTTATACCCAACCAGCTTTTTGTGGTAGATGAAAAAGCGATAACTTCCAACCCCGAGGAAATAAACAAATACTATAAACAAAAAGTGGCTGAGGGCTTGGAAGGAGTAATGGTAAAAAAAGCCAACTCAACTTATGTTCCCGGAAGAACAGGTTGGCGCTGGGTAAAGATGAAGGAACAGGAACAAGCTCAGGGAAAATTGGCAGACACAATAGATGCAATCATTATGGGTTATACCTTGGGTAAGGGTAAAAGAGCCAGCTTTGGAGTTGGGCAGTTTTTGGCTGGTATCTTGGATAAAGAGATGATAAGAACTATTACAAAGGTTGGTACTGGCCTAACGGATGAGCAGTTTAGGGAGTTGAAGAAACGTTTGCTTAAAATTCAAATTAAAGAAAAACCGAAAAACTACGAAGTTCATAAGGACCTTTATCCTGATTTTTGGGTAGCTCCAAAGGTAGTTGTAGAAATTGCAGCCGATGAGTTGACAGTTAGTCCCAAACATACGACGGGTTTTGCTCTGAGATTTCCTCGGCTAATTCGTTTTCGTGATGATAAATCGGCGGAAGAGGCAACAACTTTAGATGAGATTAAAAAACTTTTTAAACTTCAGGGAGTTTAATGTGTTAGGATATTGTTTATAATGTTTATTATCAAAGAATTCTCTAAAGTTTTTTTAAAAAAGTTTAGACAATGATAATCATTACCCTTTTTTTATCACTTTTTATTTTTTCTTTTTTTCTGATTAAATCTTCAGACCTTGTAATTCTTGCCATAAGAAGGATAAGTAAAAAAGTTGGAGCTAAGGTTTTTGTTTTGTCTGCAATAATTTTGGCGGTTGGAACTTCGCTTCCGGAATTTTTTGTAGGAATTACCTCGGCTCTAGAGGGTAGTCCGAACTTAAGCTTGGGTAATGTTTTGGGAGCTAATATTGCCAATATTTCACTTGTGGCAGGGCTAAGTGCCTTTATTCTCGGTAAGGTAAATATAAAAGGCGAGGCAATCAAGAAAGATCTTTTTTTTGCCTTTTTGGCAGGACTTTTACCTCTTCTTCTAATAATAGACAGAGAACTTTCAAGAGTTGATGGCCTTATCCTTTTGGCTGTCTATGCTGGCTATGCGTCAAGCTTTTTTAAAAACCGGTTTGTGCAAATCGCTCAGGAAAATCTGGATCAGAAATTTGTGCATCGTTTTTTGCGGGAGTTCGTTCATACTGAAACAGTCTTATCAAAGGATTTGGGCAGTCTTTTTATCGGTATTGCTCTTTTGCTTTTTTCAGCCGATGTAATTGTGCGAGTGGGTACCTTTTTGGCTTCTCTGGCCGGTGTACCAGTTTTTATTGTGGGTCTTGTTATTTTGTCGATGGGCACGACTCTTCCTGAACTTGCTTTCTCATTCAAATCACTTGGGAATAAAGAACCCAGTATGTTTTTGGGCAATCTTTTTGGATCAATAATTGCCAACTCTACTCTTATTCTGGGGACAGTTTCCGTCATATCCCCGGTTAGCTTGATGACAGTTGAGAAATATTCGTTGGCGGCAGTCGCGTTTATCATCATTTTTATCACTTTTTGGTTTTTTATAAGAAGCAAACACCGGCTTGATAGGTGGGAGGCGGGAGTACTTCTTGTGATGTATCTTCTCTTTCTGGTTGCCGAGTTTAGCTAGGTGGGTTAAAATACCTTCACCATGAAGGTTACTGCTGATCTTCATTTGCATTCGCGCTTTTCCAGAGCTGTTTCTTCGCAGATGAATGTTTCGACTATCGCCAACTGGGCGGTAAAGAAGGGTATTGACCTTGTGGCAACAGGAGATTGGACGCATCCTTTATGGCTTCGCGAGCTTGAAGCAAATCTCAAAGAGAATGAGGAGGGAATCTACAGGCTGAAAGGTTCGGATAAAAATTCGCCGGGATTTATTCTTTCAACTGAGATTAGTTCTGTCTATTTACAATCAGGTAAAAGCCACAGAATACACTATCTTGTCTTTGCCCCCAATTTTGAAGTTATCGAAAAGGTAAATAAAGAATTAACAAAAAAGGGAGTTAATTTACTAAGTGACGGAAGACCGATTCTGGGTATGTCAGTAAAAGTGGTAGCAGAAGTCCTTTGGAATATTGACAAAAGAATAATTATTATCCCGGCCCATGCTTGGACTCCATGGTTTTCTTTATATGGCAGTATTTCTGGTTTTGAGAGTATCAGGGAGTGTTTTGGTGAGTTTGCCGAAAATATTTTTGCAATAGAAACTGGCCTTTCAAGTGATCCGGCTATGAATTGGAGAATTGGAGAGCTTAATAGTAAGAATATCGTTTCTTTCTCTGATGCGCACTCACCCGCAAAACTGGGGCGCGAGATGACCATTTTTAATCTAGAAAGCTTAAGTTTTGAAAACTTAAGGAACTCTCTTATGAATCCTCAAGGTATTTCTCATACCATAGAGTTTTATCCTGAGGAAGGGAAATACCACTACACTGGTCATAGAAATTGCAAAATAGTTTATTCCCCAAACGATACGCGCAAGAGAGGAATCACCTGCCCGGTTTGTGGGAAACCCTTGACAGTGGGTGTTATGAGCAGGGTGGAGCATCTTGCCAAAAAAGAAATTGAGACAGAAAGTTTTATTGATGAGTTTGGGGTTCGTTGGATAAAATCAAAAGACCAAAATCGTGCGCCATATGTAATGATGGTTCCTCTTTTGGAGATTATTTCCGAGTCTTTAGCCAGTGGTGAAACAAGTCAAAAAGTTCTGCAAATTTATGACCAACTTGTTAATAATTTTGGGAGCGAATATAAGGTCTTACTTGAAACTGCCTTGTCTGAATTGGAAAAGGCTACTTATCCAAAAGTGGTTGAGGGAATCAAAAAAGTTCGCTTGGGAGATATTCAAATTTTACCGGGATATGATGGAGTTTATGGAGTTGTCAAGATTTGGCGCGAGGAAGAACATGTGTCCGTACCTTTCGACCAAGGACACCTTTTTGATTAGTCTTTGATTGCCATTTTTTCTTGACAAAATCCAGTCTAATTGAAATTATGTATATAAGGGAGTATAAGGAGGTGAGAAATTATGCCAGTTAGTTCTGGAACTGGACTTAGTAAAAACACGGCGGCAGCACTATCTTATGTTTTGGGTCCTATCACAGGAGTGATTTTTCTAATTTTGGAAAAAGATTCCTATGTGCGTTTCCATGCAATGCAGTCAATAGTGGTATTTTTGGGTTTGTTTGTTTTACAGATGATTATGGGCTTTACAATAATTCTTGTTGCTCTGGTGCCTTTGGTAGGGATTGTAGGTTTTATTCTTTGGCTTTTTCTTATTTACAAAGCCTGGCAGGGTGAAGAGTGGGAGGTTCCTATTGTTGGTAAGTTTGTAAGGCAATTATTGGGAAAGTTATAGGTTCAACCATGACAGACGCAGAGAGGATGGTTTGGGAGATTAAAACAAAGTATGCTTTAAATTCTCCCAAAGTCCTCTCAGCAATGCTTTTGGTTCCGCGAGATAAATTTGCCCCTTCTAAATTTCGTCATCTTTCTTATGATGACCGGCCGGTGCCAATTGGTTTTGGCCAGACAATGTCTCAGCCTTATACAGTTGCCATTATGACACACCTTCTGGGTCTTAAAGGGGGGGAGAAGGTTTTGGAAATTGGAACGGGGTCGGGCTATCAGGCTGCTATCTTATCTATTTTGGCAAAGAGAGTTTTTACGATAGAGATAATTAGTCAGCTTGCCAAACAAGCTAGAGAAAAATTAAAGAAACTGGGTTACAAAAATGTAAAAGTTAAGTGGGGAAGAGGAGAGCTGGGCTGGAAAAGCAAGGCACCTTTTGATGCAATTTTGATTACAGCCGGAGTTTCCAAAAAAGTTCCAGCGAGTTTGTTTGAGCAACTTAAAATGGGAGGAGTTTTGGTTGCGCCGGTAGGGGAAGGTTATGACAAGACAATGACAAAATATAAAAAGACAAAAAAAGGCATAAGAAAGTCTGAGCACGGCATCTTCAACTTCGTCCCGTTTGTTTCATGAAGTAGGGGTTTACTGATAGAATTGTTTCTATGAAGCTTGTTATCGGTCTTGGGAATCCCGGTGAGGAATATAAAAAAACCCGCCACAATGTTGGCTACCTTTTTGTTGATAAGCTTCTTTCCACCAAGCTCCCAAAAGATCTAATAGTCAAAAAAACAGGCGTATTCATGAACTCCTCTGGCGATGCAGTTAGAAAATTCACTAGTATCTACTCCCTGGTGCCTAGTGACTTATATGTAGTTCATGATGATCTTGATATAAAATTGGGCAAATATAAAATTCAGTTTGGAGTAGGCCCCAAGGAGCACAAGGGCCTAAACTCTATTTATGAGGCTTTGGGCACTAAAGATTTTTGGCATTTAAGGATAGGAGTAGATAACAGAATAGCAGATAAAGAAAAACGAATAAAAGGCGAGGAGTATGTGCTTCAAGACTTTGACGACGAAGAGTTACTGGTAATTACTAATGTAATCAAAAAGGCAGTTAAAGATTTAGTCTTGAGGATTAAAAAATAACGGGCGATGGTGTTTTAATTATTTTATGGATAAACAACTGGGTTTCTCAAAAGTTGGGGATATATTAAAAAAATTCAACTCTGACAAAGATAAATACATTTCGCGTGAATTTCAAAAATATGGCTATGAATTGGCAAAAGAACTGGATGACCTAAAACATAAAGCTTTATACATAAAACTAGCCAAAGAGACCCCAAGGGGTTTATTGGAGGCAGCTCGCAATTTTGTCAAAGACGCTGCAAGCGTCAAATCCCCGGCGCGCCTTTTTATGTGGAAATTAAGGCAGCTTAAAGAGCAGAGTAAGTTAACACCCAAAAAGAGTCGAACGAAGTGAGAGTCTCTTGTTAGGTACAACCACTTTTTGAATATCTTCTTGAACTTTCTTCTTAAATAGTGCAAAAATGTTATAGTCTACAATGAGAAAGTATCTTTACACCCACCTTATTTTTCTGATAGTAGTTTTTGCTGTTGTAACTCTTATTAAAAGATGGTTTTCACTGGGCTATCTTGCTTTTTGGGCTGGAGGTATTTTGGGTACTTTTCTTCCTTTTCTGGATCAGCTTGTCTATGTTTTTTTCTTGCGTCCCCAAGATTTAGATTCTTTAAGGGTTCGAGAGATTTTAGCTAAAAAGCAAGTTTATAAGGCTATTGAGTTTATTTTTGCAACAAGTAAAGAAAGAGATAATTTGATATTTCACACAGCTTTCATGCAGATATTTTTTTTGATTTTTGCCTTTTGGGTGGTAAGCTCCTCTGGTAATCTTTTTGGGAAGGGGCTTGTTGTTGGATTAGTCCTTTCTTTATCTACCGATCAATTCAGGGATCTTTTAGAAAAAGGTCAGATTAACAGCTGGTTTAGTGACTTTAAAATTAGTTTGTCCCGCGAAAAAGCGCTTTTTTATTGGCTTTTAACATTTTTGTTTGTGTTATATCTGGCATTTATGGCCTAAGACAGTAAAATGCTGACCTAATCTAAAAGATTATGAGGGTTTTAATGTTTGGATGGGAGTTTCCCCCACACAACAGTGGGGGTTTGGGTGTTGCCTGTTATGGGCTGGCGCGAGCTTTGGCAAATCAAAACGTTGAAATCATATTTGTTCTTCCTAAAAAGCTTGATATCCGGGCAGATTTTCTCAGGTTAGTTTTTGCGGGTTTACCAAACGTAGATGTAAAAGGCGTAAACTCCCTTCTTTACCCCTATATCACCTCGGCTTCCTACTTAAAGCACGCAAGAGACTGTTTTCAAGGTATTTATGGTGCAAGCCTTTTGGAAGAGGTAGCCCGTTACGCGAGACTGGCGGCTGAGATTGCCAAAACTGAAACATTTGACATTATTCACGCACATGATTGGTTAAGTTTTGGCGCTGGGGTAGAGGCTAAAAAAGTCAGTGGCAAGCCCTTGGTTGTGCACTTTCATGCAACTGAATTTGACAGGTCTGGGGGTAACAATGTTAACCCAGATGTCTATGAGATAGAGCGAGAGGGAATTGAAAACGCGGATAAGGTTATTGCCGTTAGTAGCTTTACCAAAAATCTTCTATCAGAGAAATATTTTGCCGATTCAAACAAAGTTGAAGTTGTCCACAATGGAGTTGAGGCTAATACTCTTTATGATTCGGGTTCAGACAAAAACAACCTTAAAAGTCTGAAGAAGGCAGGCTATAAAATAGTTTTGTATTTGGGTAGAATCACTTTGCAAAAGGGACCTGATTATTTTGTAAAAATGGCCAAAAAGGTATTGGAGTATTATCCCAAGGTTATTTTTGTGGTTGTGGGAAGTGGTGATATGGAAAGACAGATGATAGAAGAAACTGCCTGGCTTGGAATTTCAGACAAATTTATCTTTACAGGCTGGCTAAAAGATCATGAGAAAGGAAAAGTTTATGAAGCGGCTGATCTTGTGGTTATGCCCTCTGTTTCCGAGCCTTTTGGAATAGTTCCTCTTGAATCTCTTTTGAAGGGAACTCCTGTTCTTGTTTCAAAACAGTCGGGAGTCTCCGAGGTCTTATCTCACGCCTTAAAAACCGATTTTTGGGATGTTGATGATATGGCGGATAAGGTTTTGGGGGTCTTAAATCATAAAAGTTTGCATGATACCCTAAGAGACAACGGTCAGCTTGAAGCAAGGCAGTGCACTTGGGATAAAGCTGCCAAAAAGGTAATTGATATTTATAATGTTTTAGTGCGGCCTGCTTTTGCTTTTGTATAAGGTACTTTTATGATGTCGATTTGTTTTTATTTCCACGTCCATCAACCATATAGAATTAAGAAGTACCGCATCTGGAATGTGGGGACTGATCCTTTTTATTTTAACGACGACGGAGAAGGCAACCTTAATAATAAAAAAGTACTTACAAAGGTAGCGAAAAAAAGTTATCTACCCACCAATAAAGTGCTTTTTGAACTACTTAAAAAATACCCGAAATTCAAAGTTAGTTTTTCTTTTACTGGAGTTCTTTTGGACCAGTTAGAAGAATTTTGTCCCGAAGCCTTAAAATCTTTTCAAAAATTGGTTGATACAGGACGGGTTGAAATTTTGGCCGAGACTTACTATCACTCACTGTCGTTTCTTTTTTCAAAAGAGGAATTTAGAAGGCAAATTGCCCTGCATTGCAAGAAAATTAAAAAACTTTTTGGATTAAGACCAAAAGTTTTTAGAAATACTGAGCTTATTTACAACAACGACCTGGCGGTTGAAGTAGAAAAGTTGGGTTATCTGGGAATTTTGGCAGAGGGAGCAAGCCATATACTTGGCTGGAGAAGTCCAAATTATGTTTATAAACCCAGGGGTACTAAAAAAATAAAGCTTCTTCTAAAAAACTACAAACTCTCAGATGATATCGCGTTTCGTTTTTCGGCTAAATGGTGGGAAGAATATCCTCTGACTGCAGATAAATTTGCCAGTTGGATATCGGCTATTCACGGATCTGGACAAGTTGTCAACCTTTTTATGGATTTTGAGACCTTTGGTGAACATCAGTGGGAAGATACGGGAATTTTTGAATTCTTAAGGCATCTGCCGGGCAAAATTTTAGCGCATCCTGACAGCACTTTTGTTACTCCTTCAGAGGCAGTGAGACTTTATGAACCAGTTTCAGAACTTGACGTTCCCGACTTTATTTCCTGGGCAGATGTCGAGCGGGATCTTTCCGCTTGGCTTTCCAACCCCATGCAACACGAGGCGATAAATAAACTCTATGAACTGGAAGAAAAGGTACTACATTCCAAAGATAAATCTCTGATTGAAGATTGGCGGCGTCTTCAAGAGTCTGACCATTTTTACTACATGTGCACTAAGTGGTTTGCAGACGGAGATGTTCATAAATATTTTAATCCCTATAATTCTCCCTATGATGCATTTATTTATTACATGAATGTTTTGAATGATTTAAAACTTAGAATTGATAATCGAGTAAAGGAGGTGGTAAAAGAAAGTGCCTAGAAGAAAGATTGTCAGAGAGTATTTCGATGCTCCAGAAGATAAATATTTTTATGTTAAGGATGGTCCAACTCTTAGAAACCTTCGTGATTTAAGGGACGCGCTTGCCAATATTACAGATGAGCAGTTTAGGCAACACGTAAATGAGGGGCGAAATGATTTTGCTGACTGGGTTTGGAATATTTTTAAGGATTATGAACTTCAGGATAAATTAAGACGCCGTTGGACAAGAAAACAAGCACTGGATACAGTTGTCAGGCACCTTGCTGCCTACTACGATAAGTGGTTAAACCAAAATGCCTAAAGCTCTAGTTGTCGGCAATGGAAGCGTTTTGATCTGTCTGGATCAACACGGACAGGTTAAAGATTTCTACTACGACTATGTGGGATTGGAAAATCACATGACCCATCCGGCGGTAAATAAAGTCGGAGTTTGGGTTGACAGTTCTTTTGTTTGGCTTGATGACCCTTCCTGGGAAGTAAGTATTGATTATATGGAGGAGACTTTAAGTGGAGTGATAACAGCAGAGAATAAAAATAAGCAGCTAAAGCTTATTTTCAACGACGTTGTCTACAACGAAAAGAATATCTTTGTAAGAAAAGTTACAGTTCAAAATCAGGCTAACAGGAAAAGAGAGATAAGAATATTTTTCAATCACCAATTTGGGATGTATGGAATACCAAAAGGAGACACGGCCTATTTTGATCCCGAAGACAAAACTATCGTCCATTATAAAGGTCGACGCATTGCCGTCATCGGAGGAATTTTGGATGGTGAGTCTTTTGGCGATTACTCGGTGGGTCTTTTGCGCATTGAAGGAAAAGAAGGTTCATGGAAGGATGCCGAGGATGGAGTTTTATCTAAAAACCCCATTGAACACGGATCTGTCGATTCGACTATCGCTTTTATAAAAACCCCGGACGCGGGTGAGGAGTACTCTTTTGCCCAGTGGGTTTGTTTTGGCAAGACGATAAATGAGGTCAAAGATCTTCATAAATATATTCTTGAGAGGAGACCAGAGCATATTATTGAAACGACTCAGGATTTTTGGCACGCTTGGGTTAATAAACTTAATTTCAGTTTTTTCGGACTTGACGCGGCAGTTACCCGGCTTTTTAAAAAATCTCTTCTTATTATGCGTACCCACTTTGATAACACAGGCGCTGTAATTGCCTCTGGGGATTCCGATATGCTCCAGTACGGTCGGGATACTTATGGTTATGTCTGGCCAAGAGATGCCTCTTTTGTTGCTATGGCCCTGGATCAGGCGGGATATTTTGAAGTGGCTGAAAAGTTTTTTGAGTTTTGTAATGAGACCATAAGTGAAGAAGGTTATTTTTTCCATAAATATCGCTGCGACAAATCCATGGGCAGTTCCTGGCATCCCTGGGTGGATGATAAAGGCAACAAGAAATTGCCAATTCAGGAAGACGAAACAGCACTTCCTATATATGCTCTCTGGCAGCATTATGAATTGGCGAAAGATTTGGAGTTTATTGAAAGAAATTACAATTCTTTGATTAAAAAGGCTGCCGATTTTTTACTTACCTATAAAGACCAGTCGACCCATCTCCCTAAACCCAGTTTTGATATTTGGGAAATGAAGTACGGTATCTCCACCTTTACCGCCTCAGCTGTCTATGGAGCCCTCGTGGCTTCGTCCAAGTTTGCTAAACTTCTTGGTAAGGAAGATGATGAAGTAAGATTCGCAAGCGGGGCAAATGAGGTCAAAGAGGCGATAGCAAACTATCTTTACAACAGTGAAGAAAATTATTTCTACAAGCTTGTGGATTTAAAAGAAGACAAAATTTTGCACGATAAAACAATTGACGCAAGCAGTTTCTATGGGCCTGTTCTTTTTGAAGTGTTTAATATTGATGATGAGAGAATTGAGCGCTCTTTTAAAACCCTGGAAGAAAAGCTTGTAAACAAAAATCAGGTTGGAGGAGTAATTCGTTTTGAAGGAGATATTTACCACCAAGAGACAAGCAATCTGAGTAACCCATGGTTTGTAACAACTCTTTGGCTGGCGCAGTATTTTATCTTTAAAGCCAAAAAACCAGAAGAAATGGAAAAAGTAAAAGAGATACTAAATTGGGTTGTCAAATATGCAACACCCTCGGGAATGCTTTCCGAACAAATCAGTGCCTTGGATGGCCGGCAACTTTCGGCAAGTCCTTTGTCTTGGAGTCATGCCCAATTTGTGATAACTCTTGTTGGCTACCTAAATAAACTTGAGGATTTTGGAGTTTGTGTTGCTTGCAATCCAGTAAAATGAGAGCGTTTCTTTTTGATATCGGTGGAACAAATACCAGAATAGCAGTTTCAGATAGAAGTGGGAGTTTGGGGAAGATAAAGACTTTTGCCACTCCCCAAGATTACAGTCAAGGAATTGAAACTCTTGTTAAAGAAGCTTCTGGTCTTTTGGAATCTAACCAGGTGGATATAGTTTTTGGCGGAGTTCCCGGTCCTTTGAATAAAGAAAAAGAAAGCTTAATTGGGGCTCCAAATCTGCCCGGCTGGAGTAATAAACCTCTTAAAAAGAATTTAGAGAGTGTTTTTAAGACAAAAGTTTTTCTTGAAAACGATGCTGCCTTGGCCGGGGTAGGGGAGGCGGTCTGGGGGGCGGGTAAGGGTTTTTCGATTGTTGCCTATTTAACCGTAAGTACCGGAGTTGGGGGTGCAAGAATTGTAAATGGCAAGATTGATAATAATGCCTTGGGGTTTGAGCCGGGACACCAGATTATTGACAAGTTTACTACTTTGGAAGATTTAGTTTCAGGAAAGGCTTTGGAAAAAAGGTTTTCTCAAAAACCGGAAGAAATTGCAAAAGAAGAAGTCTGGGAAGAGGTTGCCAGATATCTAGCAATTGGAGTAAACAACATCATTGTCACATGGTCACCCGAGGTGGTTATCTTGGGTGGAGCAGTGATGAATAAAATTTCCCTTGGAAAAATTAGATTTTATCTTGGACAGTTTCTTAAAATTTTTTCTCAATACCCAGCTGTTACCACAACATCACTAAAAGGATTAGGTGGTCTTTATGGAGCCCTTGCTTTGTCTTTCGGTTCTTGACTTGGTGTAGGTGGAGTAGGTATAGTGAAAAACGTATAAAGATTATGGCTTTATCTGTAGTTACTGATCAGGATTTTGAGGAGAAGGTGTTAAAATCGCAATTGCCGGTTTTGGTTGATTTCTGGGCTCCTTGGTGTGGTCCTTGCAGGATGGCGGAACCAATTTTGGAAGAACTCTCAAACGAATATCAGGGAAAAGTTACAGTTGCCAAAGTTAATGTTGACGAAAATTCCCAGACAGCAGCAAAATATCAAATAATGTCAATCCCAACAACAATTCTTTTTAAGTCCGGAAAGGAAGTGGGAAGACAAATTGGCTTTGCGGGAAAAAATGCATTTGAAGATATTATTAAAAAAGGATTATAAAGGAGGTGATAAATTTTGGATCCAGATGATACTAACAAAATGACGGGGAGTGGCACAATGCCCCAACCTCCAATGGATGAGACAACTGCTTCCGTTGGAGTTTCTACGCCAACTACCCCCCTATCAACACCCCCAGTCTCGACAGTTCCTCCTGCTCCTAAACCACCCCAAGCTGGAGTTGGTATAGCCGGGGTAGAAGAACCAGAAGAACCGGAGACAATGGCCCAGCCCGAAGAGCCTCAGGGAAAAGAAGAGCCACAAACAATGGCCAGTCAGCCTCGGGAGGAAACTGAAGAGATGGGTGGAGGAACAGGCGGGTTTTCAGGAGGAGGTGCAACATAGTGAGTTTTGAAGCAAAACCAGTTGCCGAGGTTGGACTTTGGGATGTTATCCTAATTGGTTCGGGACCAGCATCTTTGACGGCTGCAATTTATACCAGCCGGGGCGCAGCCTCAACTTTGATTCTTGCCGGAGAAAAGTGGGGAGGACAGCTGATGTTAACCACTGTGGTTGATAATTACCCTGGAATGCCGGGTATTATGGGCCCAGAACTCATGCAAAAAATGAAAGACCACGCGCTTTCATTTGGCGCAAGCTGGATAGAAAAAAACGTAACCGGGGTTGATTTCAAGAAAAGACCTTTTGAGGTTAGAACTGACACAAAAACTTTTCTTACCAAAAGTGTTATCGTTGCAACCGGAGCTGAAACTTTGTGGCTAAATGTTCCCGGAGAACAAAAACTTATTGGCCGTGGAGTTTCCTCGTGTGCTCCTTGTGACGCACCTTTTTTTAAAGAAAAAAAAGTTGCGGTTATCGGCGGAGGAGATTCGGCAATGGAAGAAGCTTTGGTTTTGAGCAAATATGCCCTTGAGGTTACAGTTATCCACAGAAGAGATGAATTTCGAGCTTCAGCAATCATGCAAGAGAAAGTTTTTGCCAACCCCAAGATAAAAGTTCTTTGGAATACTGAGGTGGTAGAGGTGGTGGGGGAGACAAAATTGGAAAAGATTTTGCTTAGAAACAATAAAAACGGTTCAACTAGTGAGCTGGTTGTGGATGGAGTATTTATTGCCATTGGACATTCGCCATCCTCTAAGATATTTGCAGGGCAATTAGAGCTAGATGAAAAAGGGTATATCAAAAAATTTTCAAATTCGGATTCAGGTTTCTCGATGGCCACAAGCGTTAATGGGGTCTTTGTAGCAGGGGATGTTCATGATTATCACTACAGACAGGCGATAACGGCAGCCGGTTTTGGTTGCATGGCAGCACTTGATGTATTAAAGTACCTTGATGAACTCAGAGAGCTCCAAAAAACAAATTAAAAATTTCAGAACGTTTGATTTATACTCCTTCTCAAAGTGATTCGAGAATTTTATAGGCAATCACCGCTGCCGATCCCCAGACATTGAAGGATTTATTTACACCAAACATTGGTAGTTCAACAATAAGCTCTGCGTTGTCAAGAACGTCTTTTCCAATTCCTTCTGTCTCATTGCCAACTACGATAGCGCAGGGAAATTTCAACCTTTCGGCAGTTAATAACTTGTAGTCAATTGCCCTTTTGTCTTGCTCAACGGCCAGAATCTGAAAACCTTTGGATTTTAGTTCAAGTACAAGTTCCAAAGTGGAGTCTTTTTTTTCCCAGGGTACCCAGTTTTCTGTTCCAACTGCGGCTTTATGAATTCTTGAGGATGGGGGATATTCCATCTTTCCACAAAGATAAATCTTAGCTGCTGCCACTGCATCCGCCAGCCTGAATAAAGACCCAATATTATAAGTGTCAATAACATTGTCTAAAACAAAATAAATAGGATTTCGTTTGATATTATTAAGCTCTTTTGGAGTAGGCTGGGAAACTCTGAGGTCTTTTGATCCAAGTTTAATCATCTCAAGGCTTTTTCACTCTCTTTTGGCTGCGGGGCAGGGATTCGAACCCCGATTAATGGATCCAAAGTCCACTGTCCTACCCTTAGACGACCCCGCAACAGGAATTAGGTTGTATTTTAGCAAAAAATTGGATTTTAAGGAATTATTCTGACTTATAATGTCAAAAGAAAAGTTTATAGTATCAACAATATACCCCTGCTGTTCTAGTTCATCTAATGATGATCGTTAAAAAATTTTAGAAGGATGAAGATAACTGTAAATTTCCACCAGGGGTTTCTATTATCTAGACCAAGATTGCATTACCCTGTTGATTCAATTAAAATATCAGTGTTTGCGGTCCCGTAGCTCAATGGCAGAGCAATCCCGACTTAGTCGGGAATGGTTAAGGTAAAATGTACCTTTATATCTTATTTAACAAGGAAGCTGATAAATACTATATTGGAATATCCGAAGATCCAAACCGAAGACTGAAAGAACACAACAGTGCGCAATCACGCTTTACTGGCAGGGTTAAAGGAGATTGGATATTAGTATATTTAAAATTGTATAATTCTAAATCCGAAGCGAGAAAAGAGGAAATTCGGTTAAAAAAGGCAAAAAATAAGAAGTATATTCGGTGGTATATTGACCACAAATAATCTTGGTCCCGTAGCTCAATGGCAGAGCAACAGCCTTTTAAGCTGATGGTTGAAGGTTCGAGTCCTTCCGGGATCACCAGAAAGGCTTGTTATCACCCCCAATTACTTTTTGGACACGCTGCCATTTCGGCTATCTTTTTTATTTCTTACAAAATAGACCAGCCAAGTGGTTCTTTCGCTCATTGGTATTACCCTTTTTTCAATCAGCTCAAAATTATTCCTTTTTAAAACTTTTTGAAACTTCCTATCTTGCCAATAAACAAAGAGTCTTGGGAGTTTTTGGGGCTCGTATTCTTCAAATTTTTGACCCTTACCCTGCTTTATTGAAATAAATCCAATGCCACCATTTCTAACAACACGATGTAAATTGCTCAAAACCTCATCAATTCTGTCTCTGGGAACATGAAGTAAAACTGCTGAGGCCCAAAAACCATCAAAGGTATCTTCAGGAAAATCTAAGTCATAAACTGATTTCTGTAAAAAAGTGGCTTTTGGATTAACCTTTTTAGCTACCTTCAGCAAAGCTTGTGAGACATCTATGCCTGTATAGTCATAACCCTTGGCAATTAATTCCTTTACATCTCTAACACCACCCGCACCAGTTTCAAGGACATTACCATTGGGGAGTAGCTCCTCAAACCGATCCATCTCGTTACCCCAGAATCTTTGGGAAGAGTGTTTTGAAGCCCAATCAGAAGCAATAATATCGTATGTCTTTATGGTCTGTTTTTCCAGTTTAGTAAGTTTTATGTCTTTTTAGAAGTCTGAAAAAATGTGTAGTCTCGCAAGCGAGTGAGCTACAGTTGTCTTGTTTCGAACTTAGTTGTAGATAAGTTTACTAAGTCTTTGATAGATTTTGTTGATGTTTTTTGTTTTTAAAATTTAGTATTTTTGAACATCTTTTTTTTATTAATTTGATTTTTTTAAGTAGAATAATGTTATAATTTTTATTATAGCATCGATGACTTCTGAAAATCCTAATCAAAGAATAGTTGAATATTGGGAAACGCAAAGATTACCTCAAATGCATAAAACTTCACCGGAATTTAGGAATAGGTTAGATTTATCTTATAATGAAGGAGTTTTGACACAATTATTTCAAGAACCTTTTTTATCACCTGAAGAAATAGAAAGAAAACAATTCGAAAGAATCAGACAGCTTTTATTTTTAGCTTATGAAATACCAGTTTATAGAGAAAAATACGAGCAAGTTGGATTTCATCCTAAAGATTTTAAAAGTTGGGATGATTATTATAAATTACCAGTAATTACTAAGGATGAATTAATAACTGCTTTTCCTGATTATTGTTTAAATCCAAACTATCAAATAACCGATTTATTTCCAACCAGGTCTAGTGGTTCATCAGGAAAAACCTTAAGAATTATTATTAATACCTTACTATTAGACAATTTTGGTTGCAGATGGGGGGCAATACACTAAAAATCACGTGGTTGCCCATGTATATACGGTACCATGGTGGGTTGATTCATTAGGTAGTGGTGATTATCAAAGTATTTTTATAAGTAGTTTGATTGAGTCCAAAGAAATTGCTAAGATTTTGGAGGAAGTTAAACCAGATATCTTATCTTTATATCCGACCAATCTTCAGTCACTGCTTCCTTTTCTTCCAGAAGAAGTAAAAAATAAAATTATCTTAGCTGTAGTACACTCAGAAATGTCTTCTTTAGAAGAAAGAAGAGAAATGTCACAGCGGTTAGGGGTACCAGTTTTAGATGAATATAGTTCGGAGGAATTAACAAGAATAGCGTTAGAATTACCATGCGGTCATTATCACCTTTGTGAAGATACAGCTAGGATAGATGTTGTTGATTCACAAACTTTAAGACTTATTCAAAAAGGAACAGGATTGGTAATTGGTACAAATCTTCTTAATACCGCAATGCCTTTTATAAAATACGTTCAAGGTGATTATGTTACTTTGGGAGAACCTAATGATTGTGTGGTAAAATGGCGCCAAATTCAAAAAATTGAAGGCAGGCAGAATGATGCTTTTATTAAAGAAGATGGAAGCGCTGTTCCCGCAGGAACAATTTTAGATATCACTTATCGTTGGATGTTTGATGTTGGAGTTAATATTCAAGAATTCGAGATAATTCAAACTGGAATTAATAAATTTGAGGTAAGATTAAAAGAACCATCTTTATTTAGTGATTTAGAAAAACAAAAAATTTCTTTTGGTCATCTAAGAGAATTATTACAAATTGTATTTGGAGAAAATATAAACATAGTTTTTAAACCATTAGAGGAGCTTAAAAGCAAATCAAAAACACAAAGAAAGAGGAAGCCAATTAGAAGAGAATTTTAATAATTTATGAAAATCATTTATTTTAAAAAACTATCAAAAGAAGATCAAAATCTGATTAATGAAGCGGAAAGAATAACTTCTTATGCCTATGATCCTTATTCTCAGTTTTATGTCGCCTCAACTATTTTAACAACAAAAGGAAATATCTATAAAGGTGTTAATATCAATACTTGCGCATATGGAGGAATTTGTGCGGAAAGAGCCGCTTTGTCATCAATGGTAAGTCAGGGAGAGTATGGTATTAAAAAAATCGCAATCATCTCCAAAAGTGATCATTTTAAAGTAAAAATTCACTCGGGTCCTTGCGGGATTTGTCGACAAATGCTTTGGGAATTTGCCGAGCTTTATAAAACAAATTTTGAAATCCTTGTATCTGACTCAGAGAAGAAAAAAGTAATGATTACAACCATTGAAGAACTTCATCCAAAAGGTTTTGGTCCCCGGCTTTGTTTTGGTAGATATAAAAGATATTTAAAATAAGATAAGTTATTATTTCTAAACTTTTACCTTTGAACCCTTAGGGTTGTTTTATACTTGAATCTTTAATTTAAGGTTTAAAAGTTTGTCAAGTACCCCTTTTGGTAGACACGAATTCTAATACAAGTGTTTGTGTTTGAAAGATATTGGTGACATTTTTAGGGTGGTGTGGATTCTTTGCTTGTTGTAGTAATTAATGGTTTGGTGTACTCCTTCAATAAGCTCTCCGGAGGTATTAAATCTCTCAAACTCAAGTCCCAAGTCAGTCTTGAAATTATTGTAGAAACTTTCCTGATATCCATTCTCCCAAGGAGAGCTTTTCTTGCTCATTGAGATTTGGATATTTAGGGTATTCATAAGCTCTGAGTATTCTCTTGAGCAGTATTCAGTCCCTTGGTCTGTATGAACTATTTGAAGGATTCCTGCTGTAAGGACTGCGTCCCAGAAAGCCTCAAGTACAAACCTCTTTAGTATGTTTTGTTGAAATGCTCCAGCCAACTATTTCTCTTGTATATAAATCCATAAAAGTGGCCAAATAAACAAACCTTCCTCTCCACCTCAAGTAAGTGAAGTCACCAACAAAAACAACTCCTGCCCTCAATGGACAGATCCCTTTAATAAGGTTTTGGTACTGGGATTCTGGCCTACGTTCATCTCTCCTTTTTCTCCACCTGGCTTTTCTTTTGTAAGGCTTGATGTCATACAATTTCATCACCCTTCTAACTCTTTTCTTGCCAACTTTAAGCTCCAAAGCTATTCTTCTGTGGCCATAGCTTGGGTGGGTTGATAACACAGACAGTATTTGAAGCTTCAAGAGCTCATCTTTTGAAGCAAGATTGTTTGAAGCCTTGTAAACCCCGGCCCTCGATGCTCCAATAACACTGCTCAATTTCTTCTTGTCAAAAGCAAGAAACCTCACAATAAGACTTTTTAGAATATCTGGCTTCTTTGTAGAGACTCCATAATCTTTGGAAACATCCATAACCTTTGCTCCACCTTTGATTTTAGATAAGATCTCCTCTTTAACTTCTTTTGATATTCCTGCCAAATTAATCACCCCCTAAACAGTAAGATTCATTTTAGAATCTGTGTCTACTTTAAGGGGTACCTGTCAAAATAAATTTTCAGAAATTTTTGGTAGAGAGATAGGAGAAGTTTTTAAAGAACAAATCCAAACTTTAACTTCCTTGGGATGGCTTTTAGAAAAAGAAGAAAATTATGAAATTACGAGAGAGGGACTTTATTTTATTGATAACATTTCAAAATTTTTCTATACAGAGGAGAATCAAGGTACAACACAGCCGTGGCTTAAAAACCTTTACAATTTTATACCAGAGAAGTATTATAGCAAAAGAGTATCTCGATAATAAAAACAATATTGAAAAAGAAATGTCTCGTAAGATTAAAGTACTACTAGACGGATGGTGAGAAACAAGAGCTTTAACTCTTGATTGGATAAACGAGCTTCCTCTCGAACTATTGAACCGGCGATTACCCAGGCCAGGACTTAATACCTTTTCTAAACACATTGAGGAGTTGGGAGATGTCCAAAGAGTTTACACCAACGTTTTAAAAGGAAAAGAACTTGATTTCTCGAGTGTTACGGATGGTTCTGAAGATATAATTGTGAAAAAAAAAAGAATTGTTGGATCGTTTAGAAGCAGTAAACAATCAATTTTTTAAAGTTGTTGAAAGCATAACCGATTGGGATCGGGAGGTACCACTTTTTGGCAAAAAGCTGCCGAAATATGCAATCATTGAGATAATGATAAGGCATGAAACCTTGCATCATGGACAATTCATTGCTTTTGGGTATCTTCTGGGCGTTAGCTTTCCGCAGAGTTGGATTGAAGCATGGGCTCTACCTAACAATAGTCGCAATGCAAAATGAAAGAGTTTGAACATGAGGATAAGAAAGCTTTAGAAAAAGCTGTATACTCTGGAGATTCCCTAAAATAGAAATTTGCTTGGGATGTTTTTAACACCCAGTTTTTTGATTATAAAGGAGATGCTGAAACAATTGACAGGTGGATTAGAGAAAAAGCTGCAGGAGTAAGAAACGTATTAGAATTAGGTTGTGGAGCAGGGCGTTACTTAATGCTATTGAGAGAATATGGCTATGATTGTATGGGTTTAGATAAAGACGGGGAAGTTATAGATTATGCAAAAAAGTTAACCAGTGGGGTTGATATAAAATTTATAGTAGCCGATATTTTAGGTGAGTTTCCTGAGGGAATCAGAAATCGTTTTGATTTAGTTATGGTTAAACATTTAAGCTTGTCCTTGACGGATACTGAAAAAGCTTTAATTTATGCGCGAAGCTCCTTGAAGGATGATGGTCCAAAACTAATAATAATTGATTTTCTTATAAAGAGGACAGAAAAGCCGAAGGAAAGTATATCTAGCGTAGATAGCTACGCTGAAGATAGCCTCCAAATAGTCAGATTAAATCAAATGGAACGATCAGTAGATTTAGATAAATATAATTGGCAAGAGGTATATTTCTTAAAACAAGGGGGTACAGGACCAGATGTGAAAGTAAATAACCGAACTTTATGGTTTTTTGCTCCGGGAAGCGTAGAGGAATTATTAGATAAAGTTGGAATATCTGTTATGAAAACTTCATCGGAAGAGGTAGGAATAAATGGATTATCGGGGCTAACTATCTATGGTAAATTTAGAAAATAAAGTTTCCGTTTATATATATAATAGATTAAAAGAGGCAAGCAATCTAAACTTTGCAAAAAGCAGGAATAAGGTTTTGGGAGACAACTATAATTCTTTAGGGGTTGCGACCAGGGCAATTAGGAATATCGTAAAGGAAACTTATAAAGAGAATCCGACCCTCAAAAATCCCTATCTGTGACCCCACCGGGAATCGAACCCGAATTTACACCTTGAAGGGGTGTCGTCCTAACCGTTAGACGATGGGGCCATAATTTAAGTACTTCTTCACTGCTTCAAATACAGCGACTCTTTGTATTATACACTAGATTAATGCCAAAAGAGTACTTTTTGAGGTATCTCTCAAACGGAGATTGTAAAGTGAAGGGTAAAACCACACAACAAAAAGTTGAAAAGAGGATACTAACCAACAAGCTTAATATACTACCTGCTATCAATGAAACCTTGATACTACAAAATAGAGTTGACATTTTTTGGTTATCTGCTATCTTAAAAAAGAACTTTATTATATGAGTCAGGAACAGAGTCAGGAACAAGGAGAACATAGTAGTAATGTGGGGTATTGGATGATGGTTTTGAGTAGCGATGGTAGCGATCTTAACTCAATCCAAGAAATTTATCGTTTTTTAAGTAAAAGTTGTCATCCTGATGCAGGAGGGGATGAAAGGGTAATGAGAGCTATTAATGCGGCTTACGACAATTTGAAGAGACAATTTATTAGAAGACCCCCAGTAGGTTGTCGAAATTTTTCCAGAGAAGTTCCACAGGAAGATGAAGGAGGTTTTACAGAGGGAATTATTAATCCTGAACCAGAAGGTCAAGCCGAACCAGATAGTGACTGGGTATTTCGTCAAGGATTCAGTCTATTTTAATCCCAACCCCTAAGAAAAGATTACCAAACACTTAAACCCTGCCTGTCATACAAGGACTTTTTTTATAGATATCTAAAGAGAAGATATAATGATTTAGAAACAATTACATCCACACTTGAGAAGAATTCTTTTTCAGATTCAGGAATTACCCAAAACTAAGATGTATAGAAGAGGTTGTTTATTGCTTGAATACAACTTTTTCAAACTTCACTTAGGAATAGATTTAAAAACACCATATGAAGCTGTCGCAAATATCCTCGACGGTTGACCTTTTGCTTTCATTTGATATAATGATATCTGCCTCCGAGATATTCAAGGAGAGCATATGGATTAGAAAAATTACCAGATGTGTGATTTGGAAGGCCACCATCTGGTGGCCATTTTGGTAAGTTCACAGGCACCTTGACAATTTTAAGCCGGAAAACAGAAAATTTCGAAGTTTTCTAGGGGAAGCGTTTCCCGATGCAGAATCGGGAGCATTTTTGAGGGTTTGATCCTGGCCCAGGATGAACGCTGGCGGCGCGCCTTAGGCATGCAAGTGGAGCGAGCGTAGCTCACAACATTCAGCCTCCAACAAACAACACACAACTTTCTGCTATGATTAGATTATAAGTTTCCGTTTTTTGAACTTTAAGGTATATAAGGACTCAAAGAATCTACATCGAAAAATAGTAAGATTGTCTGCCAAATTTCCAAAAGACTTCTATTATCTAAAAGATCAGATAAGAAGAAGTTCTTTATCGATAGTCTTAAATATAGCAGAAGGTTCAGCAAAAACTTCAGACAAAGATTTCAACAGATATCTCGAAAATTCGATGGGTTCAGCAAATGAAACAGCATCCGCGTTAGATGTTGCTTTTAGTGAAAAGCTGATTAACTCTAAAGAATTTGACGAGTCAATTGAACTTTGTGAAAGCGTTGTAAATCAACTTGGCGGTTTTTCTAAAAAGTTGAAAGTTGGTAGTTGAGTGTTGTGAGTTGCGCTAGCCGCGAACGGCTGAGTAACACGTAGGAATCTACCCCTTGGTGGGGAATAGCTCGCCGAAAGGCGGGGTAATACCGCATAATCCCGATTTAATCGGGAAAAGGACGTAACTGTCCGCCGAGGGATGAGCCTGCGGCCCATCAGCTTGTTGGTAGGGTAATGGCCTACCAAGGCTACGACGGGTACCCGCCCTGAGAGGGGATACGGGCAGAATGGGACTGAGACACGGCCCATACACCTACGGGTGGCAGCAACCGGGAATCGTGCGCAATGGAGGCAACTCTGACGCCGCGACGCCGCGTGTGGGATGAAGGCCTTCGGGTTGTAAACCACTTTTCCCCGATGGGAGACCATCGGGGGAATAAGCACCCGCTAACTACGTGCCAGCAGCTGCGGTAAGACGTAGGGTGCAAGCGTTATCCGGATTTACTGGGCGTAAAGCGTTTCGTAGGCGCTCCCATAAGTTACATTTCAAAGACCCCGACTCAATCGGGGAAAGGGGTGTAATACTGTGGGGGTTTGAAGGACTCCGGGGCTACTGGAACTATCGGTGTAGGGGTGAAATCCGTTGATATCGATAGGAACTCCAAGGGCGAAGGCGGGTAGCTAGGAGCCTCTTGACGCTGAGGAACGAAAGCTAGGGGAGCGAAACGGATTAGAGACCCGTGTAGTCCTAGCTGTAAACTTTGCTCGCTAGCTATTCTCTAATTTTAGGGGGTGGCGTAAGCTAACGCGTGAAGCGAGCCGCCTGGGGAGTACGAACGCAAGTTTAAAACTCAAAGGAATTGACGGGGACCCGCACAACCAGTGGAGCATGTGGTTTAATTCGAGACGAACCGAAGAACCTTACCCGGGCTTGACATCCCGATGACAGTCCTAGAGATAGGATCTTCTTAAGCAATTAAGACATCGGGACAGGTGTTGCATGGCTGTCGTCAGCTCGTGCCGTGGGGTGTTCCCTTAAGTGGGGTAACGAGCGCAACCCCTGTCTTGTGTTGGATGTTCACAAGAGACTGCCCCGATTTAATCGGGGAGGAAGGAGGGGATGACGTCAAGTCAGCATGGCCCTTATGTCCGGGGCGACACACATGCTACAATGGAGCCGACAATGGGTTGCCAAGCGGTAACGCGGAGCTAATCCCATCAAACGGCTTCTCAGTGGGGATTGAGGGCTGCAACCCGCCCTCATGAACGCGGAATTGGTAGTAATCGGCAATCAGCCAAGTGCCGGTGAATACGTTCTCGGGTCTTGTACACACCGCCCGTCAAGTCAGTGAAGTTGGGGGCACCCGAACCCCGATTGAGTCGGGGGAAGGTGAACTCAGCGACAAGGATTAAGTCGTAACAAGGTATCCGTACTGGAAGGTGCGGATGGATCACCTCCTTTCTAAGGAGTTGTGATATTTCACACCCGGTTTTTAAGACCGCGGTTTGACCTTACAAAACCGAGTCCGCTTCCCCTAGAAAGCTTCGAATCAAGAACCCCCGATGTAAATCGGGGTTTTTTGATGGAAAAAGGGAGTCTGTTATTCGAAAATAGACGTTTTATAATCGATTGACCGTGAGTTATTTTAACCTTTTTACCACACAACTGTCTGTATTAATGTATCGATACATTGATACATTTTCTCTCCGAGGCTAATTCCCGGAAATTTATGGTGCTACGGGCCCCCCTACACTAAAGCTTTGGAGGGGCAGGCCGGACAGAGGGAAAAGAGAGGAGGGATAATTCACAGTTTTTCTGACTTCTGATATAATTATTTCAAATGAGAAAAGTAAAAGTGCTTCAATATAATGCTGTTTTTCAGGAAGAGAAAGAGGGTGGGTTTTCTGTGTGGGTTCCCTCTTTGCCTGGTTGTGCTTCTCAAGGTGAGACTTTCGAGGAGACGGTTAAAAATATCAAGGAAGCAATTGAGTTGTATCTTAAGGAAAGTCCGGAGGTTCTAGAGCAAGGCGACGAGTCTGACGAGAAACAATTCTTTGTACCCATAAAGGTTTCTTATGCCTAAGTTGCCTCAAGTTTCAGGGAAGGACGTTGTTAAAGCGTTAAAAAAGTCAGGTTTTTAGAAAGTTTCGCAAAAAGGAAGCCACGTAAAACTCCAAAGAAGGTTGTCTGGTAAAACTCAAACGGTAATAGTTCCGTATCATAAAATTATTAAAAAGGGTACGCTGCGAAATGGGATTTTAAGACCAATAGGATTGCCTGTTGATGAATTTTTGAAGTTACAAAAAAGTAGAATAAAAACTTTCCACCCTTGGCGAAGTTGGGTCAGTCCCGAATTCATCGGGAAACAAACGGGCCGGATAGAGGGATATTTCTTTTAGATAGTTGGGAAGTCCACTGTGAGCGAAGGTTTTTTGGTAGTAGAGATTTTCTTGGAAGCATTAAGAATCTCCACGCCGATTATCTTACCTTTGGAATAATCAACCATTATGTCCTCACCAATCTCAACCGTTTTTGTGCTTTTGGCCTTTGGATTGAAGGATAGATACATTGAATCTGATTTTGGATCATAACTTATTCTCATGTTACTAATTGTCACAAGCTGTTACGACAATATTATACTAACGCCCTCTTTCTATCAAGCCAATACTGTGTAATTACAATATGATTATTGTTTTCAACTGAAACTATTACTTTTAGGTAGTTTTTTCCAAGATCCTTTAGATAAATTTTCTTACCTAATTTGCCTTTGCGAATTTGGTCTGGGTTAGTAAGTGTAGATTTTACATATTCCTTTTTAATATTTCGAAGTATAAGCATTTCTTTGGAGTGCTTGGTGAAGACAATTTTCATGCTTTTTGAGTATAGCATAGGAAATTTTGCTCGTTTCGTCCTATTCCGAAGTACATCAGAAATGGACTCACTGTGCCCAGCGAAGCCTTGGCGAAGTTGGGTCAGTCCCGACCAGCCTTGCCGGCAGGCGGGTTTCATCGGGAGACGAACACGGAACCGCCTACACAGTCGTCTGATGCTCCAGCTGATGGCGGGCAGGAGGGTTTGGTTTGGTGTTAATATGAGTTTGTATGAAGAAAATATACTGTTTTGTTGATGAAACTGGGCAGGATACTAAAGGTAAGAGTTTTCATATAGTGGTTGTAATCATCGAAGGTAGAGCTGTTGAGCTAATAAGGAAAAGTCTGATTGTAGTTGAAAGCAAAACCAGCAAGGGTTTCAAAAAGTGGGGCCGAACAGATCTGAACACGAGGAAAACTTATATCGGACAAACCACCTCTCTGATTAAAGGCGGCGGCCATATATTTTATGCTGTATTTCATAATTCTAAAGAGTATGTTGCCTTAACAGCTTTTGCTCTGGTGCAAGCAATTCTTTCGTATTCTGATAAAAAAGTTGAGTGCAGTATTATTATCTATGGTCTGAAAGAATCCGATCAAAAGAAAACTTTGAGTGTTATAAAGAATTTTCATATTCGATACAGAAAAGTTAGAGGTCTCAAAGATCAATCAGAACCAATTCTGCGTCTGGCAGATAGCATTGCGGGTTTAGTAAGAGATGAGGACGAAGGAGAAAGTTACGCGGAGGGCTTGCTTCAAAAGTTGAAAAATGGAGGAATTATCTCACAAATAAAAAAGTGAGCCAGCTGTCTTGGCTGACTCCACCCCACATAGGCTTGGAAACCAGAGGCCACGTTGGGCTGTCCCTATCCCTGGTAAAACAGGGAAACCTATCCATAACGGAACAGTATTCAGGCAATTTAATTATACAAGAAACTGTCAAATTTTGCTTAAGTAAAAAAAGTGGCATGATTTTTGTGTACCAGTGTATCGATATTGATACAATTTTCCATAGGAAAAGGACCTCGCTCAAAGCTAATTTCTTGAGTCTTTTTGTTTTTCCCAATGTTTTGTAAGGGTGACATTGATAAAATTTTTCATCGTTTGGGCTAATTCGTATCGACCGTCTTCTAACTTTGTCAAAAAAGGCGATTCTAAAAGTTCTTCCACTGCTTGTTGGAATTCATCATCACCAAGTTCACTAACTCGTTGTAACATGCTTGGATTTGCAGATGTTTTAAAAGTAGCGCCGCCAATAAGAAGTTTCTGTTGATGTCTGGGAAGACCCACAAAGAAAAGGAGTTTTTCTCGGTCTGACATTTTTTCAAATTCTTCAAGTGTGGGAAATTGTGGTTTTGGTTTATCGGTTTCCGGCATAAGTATATTTTAACAAACTATTTTCCAATCAGGTGTTTTGCTAGGGCTTTCCCCAACTCAACTCCTGAAAGGAGCGCGAATGATATTGAAAGCTCTCCGGGGCAGGAGGGCTATTTAAAAAGATGTAGTAAGATGGGTTTATGAGAGTTGAAATAGATCAATCTGGTAAAATCGAAGATAAAAGCAAAGTTACTATTATTGCCTTTTCAGATGGAGTAAGTTTTTCTGTAAAAATTCCAGGAAGGGTCAAAAGACAACTGCAAGAGGAGTTCAGAAGAAGGGGTGAACCGCAGCTTTTTATTTAAAGAGTCTTTGCGGCTGGAGTTTATCTGCTTTGTAAAAAATTTTTCCAAAAACTAAATATTGTTATCATAGACCGCGAATACAAAGGCCATGAATCACAGATAAAGGATATGTTGCTGGAATATATCAGAAAAAAGAAGGTTAAAAAGGTTCCGGAGTTTGAATTTGAGGAAATAGGAAAAAAGTCGAGGGCTCACGATTTAGCTTCAAGAGTGGCTCACAAGAAGAAAAAAGCTGATATTACTCTCTCTTTGAGGCAGATAAGAAATTTTGCAATTAAAAACGACCGAGCGTCCCGATAATCGGGACCGAGGATTACTTAAGCCCGGACTAGAACCGGTGGGTCGGTAACCGGCTCGGTCTAGTACTAATTATACAAGAAACTGTCAAATTTTGCTTAAGTGAAAAAATGGCCTGATTTTTGCGTACCAGTGTATCGATACATTGATACAATTTCTCTCCGAGGCGAATCCCCGAAATTTAGGGTGCTAAGAAAGAATACTCACAATCAATCGATTCATTGTGAGTGGATATGGTTTTAAGCCAAAAAAAGAGCCCGGAGAGAGAAAATTGCTTTGATAATTACTGGTGACCGATTGGTCACAATAATTGCAATTTCCCCTACTTCCGGGCTCAGACTATCTCCAATCAGGTGTTTTGCTAGGGCTTTCCCCAACTCAACTCCTGAAAGGAGCGCGAATAATAAAGCTCTCCGGGGCAGGAGGGCTTGTGATGCGCGTTTACTCCTGTGCGACTCCAATGGCTTCTTCGCCGAGGGAGTTGATGAACGCGATAGCGTCCTCAAAGTTGGGCTGTACCCAGTCTTTGCCCGGGACATACCACCACGGGTGTTCCTTGCTATCCAACGGCAACAGCTCGAAGCTGAAGCCGAAGGCGCTTAGTGAAACCCGCCGGGGCAGAAGCCGTTCGGTCAGGCGAACTCCGATGTCCAGTTTGCCGAGCTGGGCGAGACTGGTGAGCCAGAGCTCATTGTCCAGCACTGCAACCGCCTGACCGTCGCCAACAGGGCGAAGCGCGATGTCCGGAACTCCCGGGTCTATCTGCTCGACGATTCCCGTCGCGAACTCAAGCCTACTGAGGCCGAGCCCGGAGGCGTAGAAATAGACGTATTTACCATCGGGCGCCCAGCGTGAGTTCTCCGCCGGGATTTCAGTATCGCTTACGCGGCCGTTACGCACACTCACAAACGCCAAGTTCCCAGCAAGGTTGGTGTAGGCCACCAGTTTCCCACTGGGATCCGCCGACGGGTTGCGGCCAACCGCGTTCCCCAGTACTTCGTAGAAGCTTCCGTTTTTGTCTGTCCGGAAGATCTCGTAAGTCGTTGGGTCGACCGCAATGATAGCACCATCCCGTGCCCACTCGACGTCGATCGCCTGGATGGGCACGCCGCTGTGGGCCACCACGCGCTCATGCGTTCCAGCTGGGGTCGAAACCCACAGCTGTTTGTCACTTCCCGAAAAAACCAACGTGGTCGCCAACCAGCAACCCGAGGGGTCGATGGTGACATCCCATTTATCGGTCAGGCGACCATCGTTTCGGCGCGTGTCCCACTCTTGGGTAATCAGCCTCATCTCGCCCGACTCGAGGTCAAGGCGAAACAGCTGGCCAAGAGGGGCCGCATTCCACTCGCCGTGGACCATTTCCTCGTCTTCGCAGACGATCGGTCCCTGGACAACGGGCTGCGAGATTGACTGGGAGCGACAGGATGGGTCGTCGACAGGGACACATTCCCCCGTCGACAAGCAGATGTTCACCCAGTCGATCGGTCGACCGAAGACCTTTTCGCCTGTCTGCTTAATGCAGACGTCTCCGGTCTCGCCGGTGGTGACTACGGGAGGCACTACTGGCGGAACGACGGGCGGAACGACTGGTGGCACGTAGCCACACTCTTCCGCCTGCTCGTTGACGACGCGGGTCTCCCCGGTGGGGTACCATCTCGTCCAATGGCCGTTGACGTAGTGCCGAACCCATCGACGCTCGATCAGAGTGGTTGTCCCATCGATGCACTCGGGGCGCCACTCTTCCTCTTCGCACGCAAGCGCGGAGGCGAAGCTGATCGCTAAGACGACCAGCACCACAAGAACTCCGATCCAATGCATCTTTCTCACTGTACCCTCCTAAGGTACTATTCAGAACTTCGTAAAAAAACTCTGAACCTTACGATATACTCCTGCCCCGGAGTAGCTGCACATAATGTGCAAAGGAGACTCGAACCCTAAGCAAATTGCTAGAGCTCCAGCTCCCCTGTGCACATCACGTGCGTGCTTAACCAGAACAAGAGGTGGTACCTATAGTAGTACGCCCTGTCTTACCCCTTTAGCTTTCATATCATTCGCTTGTCAACGTGCTATGCACTTTTTAATGATCAATGCTTGATAGCCAATGCAAATTATTGGCTACCAATTCTTAACCATTAAAGATTTGAGGTTGACAATTGCCCAGAAGAAAAGTATTATATCCTTAAATCCCTTTGTGGGTAAGTTTATACACTAGGCCACGAGGGGTTTTTTGTTTGCGAGGTATTACTATTGACATAAACTCTTTCCTTTTAGTATTCACATTCTCTTTAACTTGCACATAAAATTTTTCTTTATTCCTCGTGACTCCGTAAAACCTATAAAGCAATTCGCTTTTCTTGTTAGGATTCGGCTTTGATGTGGGAGTATTTCTGCTTTTTTGAACCAGTTCAATCGCGCAAGGCAGAAACAGCACTTTTTCTTTTCTTTGTCTGGGCGGCTTTTGATAGAGATGCTTCCAAAAGTATGTAAAGAAAATTTTTTGTTTTCCAAAATATGCACTTCTTATATAGGGTTGTCTTTTTGTTCGACACATAAGTGCCCTGAAATAATCACTTGCTCTTTTGAGAATTTCTTTATCGCTTCCTGCCCCTGACAACTTTGTTGACTTAACAGGAAAATAGTGCATGAGTTAATATTACACCAATCATAAGGTACATCTCGTTGTAAGCGGTTGTACCTATAGTTTTATTTGTCAATGTACTGTATTTTCACAACCCCGAGCTTTCACGGGATGTGAGCCTGCCTTTCAGCAAGTCAAGCCTGATTTGCGCAGGCAAGGGTGGGGGCAAGCTTTCCAATTGCTTTAGAGGATTTGTCCGCCTAAAGCGAACAGCCTGCTCCCACTCCTGCCTGTACAAAATTCAATTGACTCAAGAGCTTTTAAGATACATAAATAGTTATGCTTACAAAATCTGACCTCACAGCTATTAGACAGGTTGTTAGAGAAGAAACAGAGCCTCGATTCGACAAACTAGAGGAAGGTCAAGCCTCTCTTGCCACAAGAATTGACAAGGTCGACAAGAAATTCGATAAACTCTTTAAATTTCTTGATAAAGAATGGTCAAGGCTATTTAAGCGTGTAAAACACCTCGAGAACCACCTCGGTATTCAGCCTCCAGCCGAACTTTAGTCTTGAGTCAATTTGTAAATGTGCTCCTAAACTCAAAAATCTCGCCCAGAGGCGAGATTTACTAATCCCTATTTATCCTCTAAAGCTTTGTCCCGATTTAATCGGGATTGCTGGCAGTATATCATAGAGAGTGCTAGTTGTCAAGTGTTATAAGATACAAACACATCTATCTTGTACTTTACAAGCTTTGTTTATGGGATAGTACTGGTAAGAGTGTGTTATACTAGCATTACCATGGGCACTAAAGTTTTAACTTACAGAACGATTATCAAAAAGATGGGAAATATTATCATAGCTTTGTTCCATCCCCTCCATGTTGTAATACAGACTGCAAGACAGTAGAAGACAAAGAAAAATTTGTGAGCACTACTTGACAGATCTGTATTTCTTGTACTAACATTGTCATTACCATGCAAACACAAACTATTTTTAGAGCGGGGAACAGCGACGTTGTTGCTATCCCAAAAGATTTATTACGAGAGCTGAAAATGGCTAGCGGTCAAAAGGTCATTGTTGCCAGATTGCCCGGAGAAGAGGCTATTGTTATTAAAAAGGCAGTAAAAAAGGTAAAGACAAAAAAGGGTAGAGTCAGTGAAGAATTTAAAAATTGGTTGAGCAAGGTTTTAAAAGAGGACAGAGAAATTTTAGATGAGTTGGCGCTACGTTGATATAGAGGAAGTTTATTATATCCACAGGCAGTTATCAAGAAAGCTGGAACCAAAGCAAGTATCCGTGACTTTGGGCTTCTTCACTCAGCTATTGAGCGTCCTAAGGCAACATTTGAAGATGAGGATTTGTATCCAACAGTTTTTTTGAAAGCAGCCAGCTTGCTTCAATCTCTTTCCCTAAATCATCCTTTTACCGATGGTAACAAAAGAACCGCGTGGCTTTCGGTGAAAAGATTCTTATTTATAAATGGATATCATTTAAAATCAGACAGAAAAGCAGCTGTTGAATTTATGCTTTGGATCGATAGCCCGAAACCAGACATAGCAAAAATTTCCTCTTGGCTTAGAAAACACTCCCAAAAAACTTGAGTGTTATCCTTCGAATACTGTCCCTGAATTTGGTTTTTCTTTTTGTTTTTTGCCCCAGCGCTGTCTTGAGACTTCAATTACCTTTAACCTGTTTTGATTCTTGGATGCTGGCAGGGGGAGGGTTGTTGCCAAAAATGGGCGAGTTGAGTGCCCCTCAATCATCAGTTTCACCGCAATTTGAAAATTGGACAGGTTTATTAAATCAGCTTCAGAAAAAACTCCAGCAAACTCTTTATAAATAATTGCCGCATCGTTGGCTCCTACTGAAAAAGAAATTATGGTTCCGGCATTGCCAAGAATTGCTTTTTGAATTTCATCCGGAATTTGGGCCATATACTGGTTGGCAAGCATAAGGTTAAGATGATATTTTCTTGCCTCAGATAAAATTTTGATAAACGAGCTGGTGGCAAAATTTTGAAACTCATCCACATATAAGTAAAAGTCTCGTCTGGCCTCTTGGGGTATATTTACTCTGTGCATAGCCGCCAGCTGAATTTTGGTGATAAGCATTGCTCCCAAAAGCGAGGAGTTGTCCTCGCCAAGCCGGCCTTGGGAAAGGTTGGCAATGAGTATCTTGCCCTGATTCATAATTTGGTCAATTTGTATTGAGCTTTTGGGTTTACCGATGATGCGTCTGATTAATGGAGAGGCCACAAATTGGCCAACTTTGTTTAAAATCGGGGAAATTGCTTCCTCTCTTAAATTATCTGGCATTTTATTGAATTCGTTTTCCCAGTACTGTTTCATCACAGGGTCGGTTATCTTGGCCACCACTTTGTTTCTAAAAGACCTGTTTGTCAAAAGAGTCAAAACATCCCCCAGCGTTGAATTGGGAATTTCTGATAAAGTCAGCAAGGAATTTCGCAGAATATACTCAAGTCTTGGGCCCCAGGAATTGCCATACAATTTATAAAATATTGAGACAATTCCGGAAACCACTAGTTCTGCTTCTTCTTTATTGGTTACTTCAAGGGGATTGATGATAATCGGATAGTCCCGGTCAGCCGGATTAAAATAGATTGTATCGTTAATACGGGAGCGGGGAATATAGTCCAAAAGTATTTCGCAAAGATCTCCGTGTGGATCAATGACTGCCACTCCGCGGTTTTTCTTAAAATCGTCAATTGCCATATTGGCGATAAGAGTTGATTTTCCAGTTCCTGTTTTTCCAATTGTCCAGATATGCCGGCGGCGGTCAGGGTCTTTGATGCCAAAGGTAGTTTCTTGATTTTTGTATAAAGTTTTGGCAAAAAAATTTATACTTTTTTTCTCATCATCGGTTTTACCAATAGCAACAGGCAAATTATCAGGTGGTTCGTATAAAACAGAAACACCCCAGGCAACTCCAGGAGTTTTGATTTTCTCGC
>Ga0209102_1000029_pt1 | contig 93508 bp, 85 predicted proteins | sample ConPoolayeHmetaG_FD_185483 | JGI IMG/M metagenome (GOLD analysis project Ga0209102, IMG submission 185483) | Hot spring microbial mat communities from California, USA to study Microbial Dark Matter (Phase II) - Cone Pool mat layer H metaG... ... | reverse complement strand
GGAGGCCTCGCGTGCCAGGTCCCTCTATATGTCCTATGATTTCCATGGCGCCGCTTCAGCCGCCGCGGAAGCCGTGGCGATGCTGGAGGCTGCGTTGGATGACGCCGTCCGCGCAAAGGACAGCGCAATGCTTTGGGTATTCCTCGTAGAGTGGTTGGCGGTGATCTCGACTTGCATGGTCTCCGGCCTGGTGCTCTACGAGTTGATGATCGCGCGGCGGCTGCTCAAGCCAGCCCCATCGAGCATCTTCACCAAAGGCATGTCCTAGAGACATGAACGCGATCAAGCTGCCGGCGGGGATTTGCCGTGCTTCCTATGTCCGACCTGCTCTCATCCCCCGCGAGCAGGCCAGCCATCCGGCGGGCAATCGTCCTTCTGGCAGTGCTGGATATATGGGCGGCGGCGCCAAGCGAAACCCATGTCGACCGTTGGTCGCCGTCGAGACCCCAGCCTCGCCCGCTGATAACACTAAATAGCCATCGGCCGATGCGCGGCCCGTGAGAGAAACCGCGGTTGCCGCTGTGTGCCTGTACCTCGCGGCAGCCTCGCTTGGCCCGACGGGTCTCGCGGCGACCAACGAGACGATCGCGAGGCAGCTCATGACCCAGCTGGGGAGGTTCGGGCCGTCCTATCCCGACTCACCAGACAGACACGACGCCCTTCTCCAGATCGACAGCCTCTTCCTGAACGATAGCCTTGGACCGCTCCGGGCGTTGGTCAAGGAAATGATCTCGACCGCGTTGTCCGACATCGTGGGCTACCAAGGATCGGCCCCAAGGGTGTGGTACTTCTGGAACATGGGCTACATCGTAAAGGCGAAGGGCCAGGTGCTGGGGTTTGACCTTGCCGAGCTGCAGCTCGCACCGCTCAACGCTGAACAGAAGAAGCTGCTCGGCCAGAACCTGGACGTACTGTTCGTCTCCCATGTGGACAATCCGCATATAGACAGGGACCTTGTGTCGTACATGAGGGCCGAGTCGTTCGTCGTCTGTCCGGCTGAGGACGTCTCCTTCTTCGATACCGTGTTGGACAGGAAATGCGCGATCGTTGGCATGAAAGCGGGGGAGAAGCGTCAGGTCGGCTCCACGTCCGTGGAGGCTTACCCCGGTGACCACGGCGCCGGGGGACCCAACATGCGCTGTTACTTAGTATCAATTGGTGGAACCAAGCTCATGCAGACCGGCGACCAGCGCACCGTTGCGGAGTGGATGAAGGAGGTAGGCAGGAAGTCGCTCGACGTTCTCATGATCAACCCCCTTTGGGAATACAACTGGACGGTGGAGGCGGTCAGGACCATGAAACCGTCCTGCGCGCTGCCCGGAACGATGTACGATATGTCGCACGAGAAGGAGACCTGGCACGGATATCCCTATGCCTTCCGGCTCAGGGAGGACGTGGGGCCGAACGTGTTCCCGATCTTCTTTGGGGAGAGGATATCGATCCCGACGTCGTCCTCGGATTCCCTTTCCTTCGTGCTAATCGGCCTCGTTGCGGCAGCCGGCGTCGCGGTAGCGTATGGAGCGGTGGCCCGGAGGAGGAGAACGCCCGGCGCGAAGCTTCCCAAGCCAGCTGCGGATTTGATGTGCCAAAAGAGGTACGTTCCGGAGCTTTGCGTGACGTGCAGGCACTACGTCGTGAAGGGCGGCAAGATCCACTGCTCGAAGCACAACATCGCCCTCGACTCCGAGACCTAGGTCAGTCCTCAAAGGGGATGGGAAGCTTGTGCTTGGAGCAGTAATGACTTCCGGCCCTTATCGTGTTGTATCTGCAGAACGGACACAGTTCTTTGGCGGGCTTTCCCTGGCAGACCTCGTATGGCCTCTTCTTAGCCCTTCCCGCTTGGGCCGTTCCTTCCTTGCGTTTCCGGCTCCTCACGACCCAAGGCGAGACGACCCCCAGGACCAAAACGATTGCAACCGCAACATAGAGGAGTGGAATCCCGCTGCCTTCAGGCTTGGCTATCTCGCCCCTGAATCGCGTGACCCCGGCGGATGTGGCAAACCAAACGTAGGCACCGTCGACTGCAATGTCACGGACTTCGCTGGACGCAAGGCCCTCTGACCTCCTGTAGACGCCGATGCCGCCCCGTCGTCCGATGGCCGTGACTCCGAAAGTCAAGCTCCCGGCCCATATCCTCGAGTTCGTGGCGACGGACCCCACCGAGTTGTCCGCGAGTCCTGTGGACTTGTCGTAGGTGACGATCGAGCCGTCTTCAGGATCGTACCGGCACAACCCTCCCGCCCCGGTGCCTATCCAAAGGAACTCGTCATCTGCGGCCAGCGCCAGGATCCGACTGTCCGAAAGGCCGTCGCCGATGCTGACCTGCTTCTTGAAGCTCAGGGAGGCGCGGTCGAAGCCGAGGACTCCGTTCGCGTTCGTCCCGAACCATATCATCCCTTTCAGAACCGCCACCGCGCTCGTTGTCTTCTCTGGCAGCCCCGCCCCGCCGATGGTCTGGAACGAGGGGATCTCTGCGTCGAGAGAGGCCCGTGCTCCGCCGCCCGAGGTTGCTATGTACAGGTACTCCCCGTCGCTCGCTAGGTCGGCCACGCGGTTGTCGGGCAGACCGTTCTCCGTCGTGTAGGACTCCCAGGCACCTGATCTGTACCTAAACAGCCCGTCACCGAAAGTTCCCAGCCAGACGCCTCCCTTGGCGATATGTATGCATACGACCCTGGTCGCGAGGCCGGGCGGACTCATGGCAGTCCAGGTCCCGCTGGACGCAGCGAACCTTGCGACCGCGCCGGCCATCCCAGCCCAGACTTCGCCCTTCGAGGCCGCTATGCTGAACACGTTCTCGTCCGGCAAACCTTCATCGCGGCCAAAGCTTGTCCACGTTGCTTCCTCTGTCTGCGCATCGCAAGACGGGGGAGAGAGCGTGAGGACTGCGATTATGCAGGCCAGCCCCGCCGCTACCGTTCCTCGGCTTTGAACGTAAGCCGGTAGACCACAGCGATCGCCACCAAGCCGAGCGCGGTGAACAGCGCCAGACGAATGATCCTTCTCTGTGAGCTCTTCTTCCTCCACTCCGATGCCTCCTTGGCGAGTTCGGCCTTCTTCCGCTGGAACGCATCGAGGCTTGATTTCAATGCTTCCATGCGTTGCTGCGAGGTAGTTCTGCCCCTTTCCGCTGTCCATCTCAGGCAGCTTTTCAGCAGTGCCTGGAATTCCGGGTTGTAGACGACCCCGGAGTAGTCGTCGGGGCCTCCCCGCTCCGTCAGGCCGAATGCGGGGAGCACTACAGACCGGCCCGCGTCCTCATAGGCTATCACCGCCGGCACCATCCCGTCCTCATAGGAACTCTTGGCCTCCTGGGTCTTGTAGACCACGGCCATCGTGCCCACGGATGGCTTGGGAGGATCCCTGGCTTTGGTCTCGCCCGCCAAGCTTGACCAGTAGAGCCTGACATCGCTGAAGAAGATCTGGTCCGGCAGCCCGGCGGCGATGGGATGGGTTGGGTCGCTTTTCACGTAAGTGTGTCCCATGGCTATCTTGCCTCCCACCACGGTCAGACGACCTTCGCTTGTCGCATTAGCAAAGACGGGCAGGATGGTGCGCGAGAGATTGGTCGCAAATGCAACTTCGTTGATCCCGATCAAACCTACGCCTCTATCGAACAGCTCGATCATCGCCGCCTGCAGTTCAGCAGGGATCAATGCCGAATAGATCGATATGATTCCGACATAGGTCTGGGGGAAGGCTAGGTACTCGACGAATTCGCCCAGCGAGCCCACAACGACTGGCTTGAGGCCCAGCGAGGTATCGTTTGCGATGATTTGGGCGAGAGCCGATGCATAGGCCCCGAAGATGTTGCTTTCACCGGGCAGCTGCTGGTAGCCATTCGCGCAGAGGATCGGCACGATTCCTTCCTGGCCCGTCGCGATCGGAAGGCAAAACGCCAAGATGATGAATGCGACGAACCGCGTTCCCGGCATGGCTACACCTCCACGTAACCTCCGTTCTCGATGATGTGTAGCAGGATCTTGTCCGCAGCCAACTCCCCATCGATCTCGAACTTGACCATGTGAACCAGGTACTTGCCGTAGAGCTGCTTGGCGAACAGCTTGGGATAGGCACTGTATGCTGAGCGGATGCGGTAGACTATGGAGACCCGGTCATTCCTGGCAAGATCGGAGAACACGATCCTGCCCTGTCCAGGGGCCTTGCTAGCCGGCAGCGCGCCGGCCGCAAGCGCGGCCTTGTCCTCCGCGGACACGTACGTCGTCTTGTTGGCGTTCACCGTGATCTCGAGCCCCTTCAGGGAGATCTCACGCATGAAGAAGTAATCCGAGACCCCCTCGTAGAGGCCTTCGATCATCTTGGACTTGTTCAAGACGACCGCGTAGACGGTCGGGTAGTAGGATGACCCGCTCGGCGGAAGAACGGGGTTGAGAGCCGGACCGAAATCGTAGACCACCATGGTTCGCCTCCCGCCCCCGATGTCCACATCGGACACCGTCACCTCCGGCTTGTAGCCCAGATCCTGCACCAGGCCAAGCTTTCCACTGATCTGTTCGATCACCTCGCCGGCCCTTCGCGGATCGTCCACCTTTGGCGAAGCCTCGGTGAAGTTGGGCCGAACCGGCATGAGGAAGGAGAACGACACAGCAACCTGTTTGAGCGGCTCCCTGCAGATGAAGGCGACCGAGTACTTGTCCTGATCAAGCTCCGATACGCCCGCGAGAGCTTTCAGCGGAAATGATTGATCTATCACGTTGATGGGCGTCTCTATCTTCTCTTTGATCAGGTAGAGGGAGATCAGGCTCCCCACTATCAAGGATATGACAAGGACGCCGATGAGCCGCCTCTCGACCTTCATGATCGACCGCCTCGGTTTGCAGAGAGGGAGTATAGAAAAAAGGGAAAAAAGGCAGAAGGCTCAACTTCTGCCCCTAAGTCTCCTGGCAGCTGCTAGCGATACGAGGAACAGTGCTGGAATCACTGCTTCAGGGACGCCAAAGTAATTGGTGTTGCGAAGGTCCCTGTACATGTACGGCCAGGGCGTCGACGAGGACAGCACCAAGCCGGATATCGGCGTCTCCACCCCGAAGATGCCCTTGGTGGCTATCACGCTCACATTGCCCCTCTCGTCGCCGTACAGAAGCTCGGTTATCCCGTCGCCGTTCATGTCCACGGCCACCGCGTGGTTCCACCGGAACCTGCCTGAGTTCACGGCCTGGTAGGTCCAGACGACCCTCCCGTCGCTGCCGCGCAGGGCATAGATCCTGCCGTCCGAGCCTCCGACTATGACCTCGGGCTTCCCATCGCCCGTTATGTCCGCGACTATCGGATACTCGGGCTGGAAGGCCCCTAGGACCTGGCTCGATAGGTTCTGCCTCCAAACCACGGCTCCCTTGTAGTCCAAGCAGTATACGAGGCCGGTTCTCCTGAGAGTGAACACGGTCTCCAGCTTGCTGTCGCCGACCAGATCCGCAACCTGCGCCTTGCTTACCCTCACCCGCATCCCTGAGTCGAAGACCCACTTGCGCGTGCCCGTGTCGTCGACGCAATACACACGCCCCTCGTAGGCACCGCCAACGACGATCTCAAGATACCCGTTGCCGTCGATGTCCGCTATCGAGGGCGCCGCGTTCAGGCGATCGCCGGGCTCCACAGGGCTCACCCATAGAGGTGTGCCGTCGGCCTTCCACGCGTAGATCCCGTAGAGCACCTCGTCCTCCGACGTCATAACTATGTCCAGACTGCCGTCGCCGGTGATGTCCGCCACCGCAACCGTATTCTCGCCTATCGATCCAACCGGAGCTTCCCACAAGGTCTTGCCGGTGTAGTCGAAGACGAAGAATTTCTTGAGCTCCTTCGAGCCGACCAGTATCTCCAGCTTGCCATCCTTGTTCAGATCCACCAGCGTGGGCGAGCAGTACAGTATGTTCGGGTCGCTGGGGGGCACCCCCGCCCACAAGAGCTTGTACCAGAGAGTCCTGCCCTGGTTGTCAAGCACCCGCATCGTTCCGTTCCTGGTATTGAAGACGATCTCCGGTTTGCCGTCGCCGTTGATGTCGCCAATCGCTGGCAACCTATAGATTTGATAACCGGCAGTGTAGCGCCACAGTTCTTTCTTAGCCTGGTAATCCAACGCGAACAGAATGCCCGTTCCGCTGGTGCCCACGATGATCTCGGGTTTGCCATCGCCGGTTATGTCCGCTGCGAAGGGCGGCGCCTCTATGCTGCCGCCGACATTGTAGGTCCATATGGGGTACTCCCTCGGGAAGTAGTTGTTGTTGTTCGGGGTTCTGCACATCAGTGGCCAGGGGGATGACCAATCTCCCACGAACATGCCTGGTGTCTTCAGCACGCTCACGTTGCCCCTCTCGTCCCCGTATATGATCTCTGCCCGCTGGTCGCCGTCCAGATCGGCGACGCACGGCTGGTTGTACTGGAACCTCCCTGCGTTGATGGCTTGGTAGGTCCACACAACCTTGCCGTCCGCACCGTTCAGAACGTAGATCTTGCCATCCGAGCCGCCCAGAACAACGTTGGGCTTGCCGTCGCCCGTCACGTCCGCAAGAACCGGTAGCTCCGGATGGAATCCGTTCAGAACCGGAGCTGTCAGGTTGGTTATCCATAGCTGCTTGCCGGTGTGGTCAAGTGCATAAACGAGACCCGTTCTCTTGACGACGAACACGAGATCCAGCTTGCCATCGCCGTTGAGATCGCCCAAGGGCGTCTTCCCCACCCTGTCCCGTTTCCCTGCAGAGTCTGCCGTGTCGAACACCCATTTCCTTGCGCCCGTGCGGTCGAGGCAGTATACGCGGCCTTGGTAAGCACCGCCAACAACGATCTCCACGTAGCCGTCGCCATCCAGGTCCGCAATGGACGGGCAGAAGTTGAGAATATCTCCCGTCTCAACCTGATGGACCCAGATCGGTTTGCCGTCTGCCTCCCAGGCGTACACCGCATACAGGGTTGCGTCCTCCGACGTCAGCACAATCTCCAAGTCGCCGTCGTTGTCGATGTCTGCCACTGCAGCAGTGTTGTCGCCAATCTTCCCTATCGGAGCGTTCCACAGCTCTTTACCGGTGTAGTCGAACACGAAGAACTTCATGAGTTCCTTGGAACCGACCATGATCTCCAGCTTGCCATCCTTGTTGATGTCGGCGAGAGCCGGCGAGCAGTACAACCGATCGCCCGGATCAGTGCTGGGGTCCCCAGCCCATAAGTTCTTTTGCCAGACAAGCTTACCTTGGTTGTTGAGGACCCGCATCGTGCCGTTCCTCGCATTGAAAACGATCTCCGGCTTCCCGTCGCCGTCGATGTCGCCCACCGCGGATATTCTGACGATCTGGAATCCAGCGTCGAATTCCCACAGTTTTGCGCCGTTCACGCCGTTGAGCACCGTCAGCTTGCCCGTTTCCCTGCCTCCGACGATCAGCTCGGGCTTGCCGTCTCCTGTTATGTCAGCCGCCATTATGGGCGATTCAATCCTGCCGCCCACGTTCGTGGTCCAAACTAGTGTTCCTTCAGCTAGCACTGGTACGATCCCTGCCAATCCGATCAAGCACGCAGCAAGTGCGACGCTGATCGGAAAGACTCGAAAACTCCTGCAGACCTTCATTTCATCCTCCTCTCTCCTTTCGAGTAGGCGCGCAGAGGCTTGTCGGCCTTCTCTTAAAGGTTGCGTCACCCAGTTCAGTTCACCGTCTAATCCAACCCGATTCAACCAGATGGACCCCTGGCCTGCGATGTCCCCGGATAAAGGACGGATGGCTAGAAACCCTAGTAGACCAAGAGACGCTGTCGAGGGGCCGCAGGGGCAAGAACGCCCTTGAAGGATTCGGTCGAGCCTTTTAGCCAGCACATCCGTACGTCCGAGAAGCTGCTCCCGCGGAATCAACCTTGAGGCCCGCCCGAGCAGGGATCACCCCAACATCGAGGTGGGATCGACTCGGCAGGCCCCGCAGATGTTCGGTAAACCCACATATGCCACACTTTGCAAGAGGAGCTATCGGTGGCTCAGCCCGAGGAGACACCGGCTTCCAACCCGCGACCGGGTGTATCGAATGGGTGGATGGGATTTCGGGTATCTCTTCTTCCCCGGAGGAGACAAAGGACTCCGGCCTCTCCAATCGCTTTGTCCGAAGCCCTGTGCATCAACGTGCCGTCCCGAACTTAATCGCCTGCTGGAGGTCATCCGGATCGGGAAAACGGAAGAGTGTAAACACGTCCCTTCGCCTGACAGCGAGCCCCAGCGGGGAACACTTAAGAGGCCTCGAAGGGCCCGAGCGAACCACATGAAGGCTCTGGCATCTGCATTCGGGATCGGTCTCGTAATCCTCGCATCCCTCGGGTGCATCCCGGCCCGGCAGGATCCAGCAACCGGGAAGGTACGCCTTCTCTACATCGGGGATTACGTTGGCCCCAACACCCCGGCCCGCTTCCTGGACGAGGAGCCGCTCATATCCGTGAGGGGGGTGCCGGCCACCCTTGCTTGGTACCAGGAGACGTTCATCCGGAAATTCATGAGAATCTACATGCCGCGAACCTACGAGGACCTGTCGGGCAATAACGATGTCATCCTCTTCAGCGACGCGGGGGTGCGGATGTTCGAGGCCAGACACTTCGCTTGGTTCAAGGATGCCGTTGTGAATGATGGACTGGGCATGGCGATGATAGGGGGCGTGGAGAGCTTCGGCGCCGAGCCCGGTAGGCCGCCCTGGATTGGCACGACCGTCGCCGAAATACTTCCCGTTGAGGGCGTGTTCCAGAGCTTCAACCCGGCGACCGGCACGGTGGCAATCCTCAAGCCGGACAACGAGTTCATCGCAAGCCTTCCCTGGGATACGTTGGTTCCCCCGATGAACACGTTCCTGAGGTTCAACGATCTGATCCTGAAGGAAGGCGCCGATGAACTGGCCGCGCTGATGGTTGGGAAGGAGAGCCATCCCTTCCTGGTCACCTGGCTGCAGGGAAAGGGACGGACGTTCGCCATGGGGGCCGACTGGACGCCCACCGGCGGGGTCAACTTCATGAAGTGGGAATACTACGGAGACTACGCAAGCAACCTAGTGCTCTACACGGCGCAGACAAAGGTGCCGTCTGAACATGGGCTCAGACACGCATACAAGACGCTTGCGATGAAGTACCGGGACGGCAAGGTCCTCTTGATGGCGACGCTGGACTTCGTGGAGAAGTTCAACGCAAACACGCGCTCCCTCGTCATCGACATAAACGCAAACGAGCTGCAGAAGAAGGAGGCCGAGAAGCTGTACATCGAGCAGGACTTCGAGGCAGCCGTGTCCAAGATGAGCGAGGTCATCCAGCGAAACGACGAGCTCACGATCGAATCGTTGAAGCTGAGGGACAGGGCACTCCTCTGGGTCTACGTCATCGAGTACCTGGTCGTGACCGCCACCTGCCTCATCACGGGGACATTGGTTTACACCTTGATGATCAGACGCAGGCTCTACCGCGAAGTCGAGATGACGAGGGGCAAGGGAAGAAGGCTTTGAAGAGCGCGAGCCGCTACGCTTTCATGGTCTTCATCCAGTTGCTGGCAGCGCACGCCAGCGGCGGGGCATCGGCCGACTCGCCCTACGGCGTGGTTCACGGAGATCGCACCTCCTTCCTGGTGGAGGGCGGCTTCAGCTGGACAAGGGTGGACTTCAACTGGAACGCCATTGAACCCCAGAATGGCACCTTTACGTTCGAGCAATACGACAGTTTCGTTGAGAACTGCACGCGCGCTGGCATACACGTCTTGGCCATACTGGACTACTCCGCCAACTGGGCATCGTCCGGCCCACCCGACTGGAAGGACATAGACCGGTTCCCGCCCAAGTACATGAGCGACTGGGAGGAATACGTCTTCCAGACCGTCAGCCACTTCAAGGACCGCGTCAAGCACTGGGAGGTCTGGAACGAGCCCAACATTCGGTACTTCTGGTTTCCAAAGGCCGACGCGAAGGAGTATTACCGGCTGCTAAAGTCCGCCTACGCCGCTGCAAAGAGGGCCGACCCGGAGTGCACTGTTTTGATCGGAGGGATCATAGGATTCGACGTGCGATACCTCCGTGAGGTATACGAGCTGGGCGGAGCGAGGTTCTTCGACGTCATGGCAATCCACCCCTACTCGGCCGAGCCCTACGACAGATGCAACTTCAGCGGCAACATGTCGGCGCTCAGATCGCTCATGGCCGAGTACGGGGACTCGAAGAAAGAGATCTGGTTTACGGAGCTCAGCTGGACGGTCTCGCAAAACCTCTCGAAGGATGACCAGGCAGCCTACCTCATCCGCTCGTACGTCCTGTCCTTCGCGGAGGGCGCGGACAAGTTGTTCTGGTTCAACCTTAACGCGGCCCCGCCACCGGAGGAGAGCTCCGGGCTGATCGAGCACGATCTCACACCAAGGCCGGCCTTCTGGGCCCATAAGGCCCTAGCCGATATCGTAGGACCGGCAGAATACCGGTGTAGGGTCAAGCTTGGCACGGGAATCCATGCCCACCTTTTCCACCGGGAGGGAACGTACGTCATGGTCCTCTGGGCCCCCAACGAGACCGCCGAAGTCAGACTCAGAATGGCATCGAGGAGTTCCAGCCCCCGCCTCTGGGACATGTTCGGCAAGGCGATTCAGCCATCCATCAAGGGACGGTTCATTTCGCTTGAAGCGTCACCACACCCGATCTTCATCTCGAATCTGAGCGAGGACGATGTTCAAGCACTGCTGGCCCGACGGGGTTGGATTCCGTTTGTGAGCTTGGCCGCGCTGGTCGCCGCGGTCGGATGCTCGATGGCATACCTTTGGGTGCGGCGACGCCGTGGCCCAGCTCCTACGCAGCGGGCCGATGGGGAGAAGCCGCCAACCAGGTCCGCGACGAAGTTCGGAGATGTGCCGGCCGAATGCCAAAAGGCTTTCAAGGACACGGTCTGCCTCAAGTGTAGGCACTACGTGATCCAGGGAGGAACTGGACGTTGCAGGAAGTTCGGCATAAGGTTGGACTAGCCCTCCTTGCCTGCGCAGCCATCACGATGGGATTCTTGGCCCCGGCTTCAGCCGCCCGCCACGACCCCCAGACCGGGCGTATCAGGATACTCTTCATCGGCCAGCTCGTCGGCGCGGTGAACCTCTTCACCTCTTGGTACACGATCGAGCCGAGGATGACCGTTCAACCGGTTCCCTGCTCGCTCCAGCAAGTGTTGTTGACGGAGGCCAAACGCCTCGTCCGCCTTTACGTTCCACGCACCTACCAGGAGATGGTTGGGAAGTACGACTGCGTCGTGGTCCAGGACCTAGGCCCCGACGTCCTCTCACCCAATTTCCTACCAGACTTCCGGAGAGCCATCGAAGAGGAGGGCCTGGGCGCAGTCCTCGCGGAGTTCGTGTACTGGGTTGGAAACGGCAACAGGATAGACCTCTGGATGGCCTCGACCTTCTATGATATCGTGCCTGCAGACATACTGTTCGGGATCGAGATCCCACAAGGCCAGAACTCCTTCTACAAGCTGGTTGGAAATAACCCCATCCTGCAGCTGCCCCAGATCGAGAAGTACCAGATGAACGGCGGCCACCACGGGCCCATGATAGCCCGCCAGGGCAGCGAGGTCCTGGCCATCTGGAGGGGCCTCGAGTACCCGGCGGTGACCTTCAGGAATTCGGGACGCGGCGCGCTCATCCAGATAGGACACGGATTTGACAATATCCCATCATCCACCTTGTACGACTGGACATACTCCCAGGACTACGCCTACAACCTCGTCTACGGCGCGACCCAGGAGGAGATCCCCAAGGATCTTGAGTTGGTGAGGAAGGCGAGGTCGCTCTTCACCTCGGCCGCTGAGAAGAAGTCCCTGGTCTTCGCGATCCTGGAGTTCGCCGAGAGGTTTGGGGCCAACACCCACCCGATAACGAGGGAGATCGGAAATCTGGCGGAGAGGTACGCTGAGGGCAACTCCCACTACATCGACGGAGACTACGAACAGGCTGCCGCGGTCTACGAGGAGATCATCGAAGAGTATGACAGGCTTGAGGCCAAAGCGCTCGCGCTGAAGGACAGGGCGCTTCTCTGGGTCTACACGATTGAGTGGCTCTCCGTGTCAGGCACCTCGATGCTCTCGGGGTTTGTCCTTTACTCGCTCATGGTGAGGCGAAAGATGTTCCGGGCAGTTGATTCCACCAGGACGGCCTCCAAACGGAGATCGACATAGGCCCCTTGGGCGGGAAGGCTGGTCGGACGGCCGACCGAGCTTGAGACGCCCTAGGTTCCGCTTCCGGCGGCTCCCGCTCCCGAACGCCTCCAGCCCTTGACGGATGCCAAGGCAAGGCTTGCGCCCGCGGTTATGAATGACGTGTCGCTGTCGACAGCGCAAAACCTGAAACCCATATCGATCGCGTCGTTTACGGTTTCCCGGGTGCAGTGCATGCCGGGCGCCACGCCATGCCTACGACAAGCCTCGACCACGTTCCTGAGGGTTTTCCGAAATTCCGCGTCCTTCCACGGCGGCGGAGGGCCGACCCCAAGGTTCATTGAGAGGTCCCAAGGACCTATGAAACAGGCATCGATGCCCTCAACGGCGAAGATCTCGTCCAAGTTGTTCAGGGCCTGACGAGTCTCGATCATTGCCGCGACGAGGATCTCGCGGTTGGCCGTACCGAGGTACTCGGGATCCCTCAGCATTGCCCTCCTTGGCCCAACGCCGCGGATGCCCTCCGGAGGGTATCTGCAGGACCTGACGGCGGCGAGCGCCTCTTCGGGGGTATTCACCATCGGCACGATGACTCCGAAGGCGCCGATGTCCAAGACCCGCTTGATGAGGACGGGATCGTTCCACCTGAGCCTCACCAGGGGCACGCAGTCCTTGGTGAAGCCCATGGCCTGCATCATCACCTGTACGGTCTCAAGGCTCAGCGGGCTGTGCTCAATGTCGAACGTAAGCCAGTCAAAGCCTAGGTCGGCCAGCCTCTCAGTCACATCCGGATGACCGATGGTAACCCAGGTGCCGATCGAGACGTCACCGGCCTTGAGCTTGGCCTTCACGGGGTTTTTCATACGACGCATGCCTCGACTATGACCGTTCTTGAAGGTTTCCCGTAAGTAGACATCTCGGGCATTGTGGGGCTCCGGCATGCGGCTTTCACCCGCCTCCTTGTAAAGCCGTCGTCTGACGATGAGAATCCGCAGGCTTACCTGGGGGGCCAATGGCTTGTCTGGTGCGACAGGTTTGCTGTGTCGTTCGAAAATCACTCCATCCCCCCGTTTTGGGTGTGTCGGTGGGCAAGCTGACCTACACAACGATCCGGTAGACGGTGCGATGCGAAGAAAAGGGTGGGATGACCAACAACGAGATCGCGGGAGCCTAAGAGATCAGCACAGGAAGACTCCAACAGCTGGGGGCCGCGGCGCGTTAGCATCGAACATTTATCTACAGCTCTCCGGGGTACGGGTCAGGGAGGCCACATCGTGGACAAGATACGAGTGCTCTGCTGGTCCGAGAGGACTGAACCCCCAAACGTCTATCCCAATGGCATCAACGGCGCAATCGCCGAGAGCCTCAACAGGCACAAGGATGTCTCGGCTAGGACTGCCTCGATATCAGATCCCGAGCAAGGATTGACGATGAACGCCCTCAGGGAGGCGGAGGTGCTCATCTGGTGGGGGCATGCGAAGCACGGGGAGGTCAGGGACGATCTGGTCGATCGCGTCGTCAAACGCGTGAGGAACGACGGGATGGGCTTCATACCCGTCCACTCGGCCCACTACTCCAAACCTTTCAAGGTGCTCACCGGCATGCCATGCGACCTGGGCGGCTGGCGCGAGAAGGGCGAGTGGGAACGGATCAAGGTCATGGATCCCAACCACCCGATCGCGAGGGGCATCTCTGACTTCACCATCCCCCGCGATGAGATGTACAAGGAGCCTTTCGGAATACCGGAGCCCGAGGCATTGGTCTTCCAGTCCACCTTCGAGGGCGGCGAGTGGTTCCGCTCGGGGGTTGCCTTCACCTTCGGGAAAGGCCGGGTCTTCTACTTCAGGCCCGGGCACGAAACGTTCCCGGTCATGATGGACAAGAACGTCCAGAAGGTCCTCTACAACGCAGTGCTCTGGGCTGCGCATAGGACATAGCGGGCAACGGGGGTTGGCACATGCTCAAGGTTGGCGTCATCGGGATGGGAGGCATCGGAAACACCCACGCCGACATGTACAGGCAAAATGAACGCGTCAAGTTGGTCGCCGTATGCGACCTCATTAAGGAAAGGGCGGACAAGGCAGCGGCCCGGCTCGGCGTGAAGGCATACTACAGCGCCCCGGAGATGCTCGATGCGGAGGAGCTTGACATAGTAAGCGTCGCGACCGCAGGAGTTGAGAACGGTTCCGACCACTTCGAGCCCACGATGCAAGCCTTGGACGCGGGCGTCCACGTGCTCTGCGAGAAGCCTCTATGCAACGACGTCGCCAAGGCCGAGATGATGGTCGAGAAAGCCAAGGAGAAGGGCCTTTGTCTGGGTACCAACCTCAACCACAGGTTCGTGCCACCAGCGGCGAGGGCCAAGAAGTACATAGAAGACAAGGAGCTCGGCGAGCTTCTCTTCGTCAACATGGCCCTCTGGATAGACAACCCCAACGAGTCCTCCCCCTATTTCCACCTTCGTGCCCTCCATCCGCACTCCATCGACGTGATGAGGTACTTCTGCGGGGACGTGACCAAGGTGCATGCATTCTTCACCCGGCCCTCTTACCGAAAGATCTGGTCCAACGCACAGATCAACATGCTGTTCGCCAACGGCTGCATCGGACACCTGACCGGTAGCTACGACATGTCGGGCAATCACCCGATCGAGAGATGCGAGGTGGCGGGAACCGAGGGCAGGTTCATCATCGAGAACGTATTTGAGAGCCTGACGTTCATGCCCAGGAGAAGGCCGGAAAGGATCGTGTACAAGAACAACATCTTCAGTGGCGTCGGAAGCTTCAGGGACACGTTCAAAAACCGCATCAACCGCTTCGTGGAACAGATAGCCTCAGGCTGCAAGCCAGAGGAGATAGAGGCCTCAGGGGCGGATGGATTGGCCGCCCAGCGCATAATCGAAGCTGCCATAAAGTCCCACGAGACCGGCAGGGTCGTCAAGCTCTAGGCGAATAGTGGTCGCATGCAAGACCTTACCGTCGCCGCGGTTCAGATGAACGCCGAGCTTGGACGAACGCAGCAAAACTTGCGCAAGGTGCGAGCTTGGACCGGCAAGGCCTCCAAATCGGGTGTGGATCTGGTGGTCTTCCCGGAGCTTGCAATAACCGGCCACTGGTGCAGCCCGGAATCCTGGAAAGCCTCGCAGGCCGTCCCGAACGGTCCCGCAGTCGTTGAGATCGAGGAACTGGCTAAGAAACACGATCTGCACATCTCCATCGGCATCGCTGAGAGGGAGCACGGCGTGCAGTACAACAGCCAGATCCTTGTTGGGCCCCAAGGCTACATCGGGAAGCAGAGAAAGCTGCACATGTCAAGCGACGAGTATTTCTATTTCAGGGCTGGCGCCGAGATGCCCGTCTTCGACATCGGCAAGTGCAAGATCGGCACGGCGATATGCTACGATAACTTTTTCCCCGAGGTTCCCCGCATCCTAGCCCTGAAGGGCGCGGAGGTCGTGCTCAGCCGCCATGCGGCACGGTTCGGGAAGTGCAGGAAGAAAGGGCAGCGAAAGATCGTGGCGGATCAAAAGAAGTTCTACCGAAAGGTCTACGCATCAAGAGCATACGACAACGGGGTTTTCTACGTCATCGTGAACCAGGCGGGGCGGGCGGGCGAGGATACTAGTCATGCCGGCGGCACCATGGTACTGGACCCCGAGGGGGAGGTCGTGGCGGAATCCAAAACAAAGGTCATCGAGGAGGAGATGGTGATCGCCGAGCTGAAGTCGTCCCTCTACGAGAAGAGACGCAGCTCAAGGTGCTTCAACCTCGTCACAAGAAGGCCCGAGATATACGGCGAGATCGCGCGTCCAGCAAGCTGATCTTTGAGGGGTTGGCGCGCGCGAGTGAAGCTTCGGGACAATCAACTCTCGGTAGGGCCCGTGGGGAGCTCCTCTCGCCGTCCGTGCCCGCCGCGCGCCTCGCTGATCCTGCAACCGTCTACGCGGCGGGGAATAGCATCACGGACAGGATTCCAGTTAGGAATATTCCATCAAAGGTGCCCGCCCCCCCAATGCTCACCATGGGTGCTCCAAGACGGGATATCCTCCCAAGGTTCAGCAGATCGGCGCCGATCAGGACGCCTAAGACTCCTGATACGTATGCGATCCCCGCGACCTGATGGAACGGCAGACCTAGGATTCGTGTCACGACATAGGCCGAGGTTGCGGCGGACAACGGCGGGATGAGAACCGGGATAGAAATGCCGAAGCCGGGCACCGGCCTAGCCAACGAATGGCAAACGATGGTGACCATGATCGTCGCAGCCGCGAAGCCGGCGAGGGCGTTCGGAGCCATGACGAGAAGGAACAGGCAGATGGCTACCGGTACGATGCACCCGCCCAGATTCACAGCTACCTTCGTTTCCTGGATGACCGTGTCAATGAACGGGACTGGATACAGGAAACCTAGAAAGGCCGGCCGCATGGTGAGCGTCTGAACCCGCGAGGCCACCCTCGCGACAGGGATGTTGATCCAACTGCCGCCCAGCGAGATGAGAAGGGCCAGCATGGCATACTCTGGCGGGAGCCCGATTTGCCGAAAGGCGCTTCCGGCCACCCTGGTCACGATGAGGGCGAAAAGGAACATGGTCATGAGGAAGAGGAGCACCATGTATGGCGCTATGACCGGCGGCGTTGCCATCGCGAGCGACCTAGGCCCTCTTGCCCTCATCGTATCATCAGGCCGACCAGGTTTCATAATTGTTACTGAAGGCGCGGAGCCGTAGCTTCGAGGATTTGTGATCGCGATCCGGCTGGGACCTTCCAAGAGCCGATAACCTTTTTCATCCGACCTTGAGCGTCGAAAGATGGTGCTTACATGAAGGCTGCGGTTCTTCACGCGATCAATGACATCAGGTTCGAGGAAATCCCGACTCCGAAGATACGTGAGAACGAAGTCCTGCTCAGGGTCAAGGCATGCGGGCTGTGCGGAACGGACGTGCACTTCCTGCGCGGCGAATGGGCGGTGAGGATGCCCTTGGTCCCTGGCCATGAGTTCTCGGGCGAAATCGCCGAGGTCGGCAGGGAAGTGACCAACGTTTCGGTGGGAGACAGGGTCTCCATAGATCCCAACGTCGTTTGTGGAGTGTGCAAGAACTGCCGCAGGACCGAAAGGAACCATTTGTGCTCGAACATCAGGGCCATTGGGGTCGACGTCGATGGCGCATTCGCGGAGTTCGTGAAGGCGCCTCGGGAGGTCGTGTATCGCCTTCCACCGAACGTTGACTTTGAGACGGGCGCAATGACGGAGCCCGTGGGATGTTGCATCAGGGGATTCGACAACACCAGAGCTGCGCTGGGGGATACGGTCGTGGTGATCGGAGCAGGCCCGATAGGGCTGATCCTGCAGCAGATGGCTCTCCTGCAAGGTGCGGCGAAGGTCCTGACGATTGAGCCCGTGGAAGGCCGAAGGCGAATGGCAAAAAAGTTGGGCGCGCACCGAACCATAGACCCCGCCACGGAGGATGTGCCCATGATCGTTGCGGATGAAACCGAGGGGAACGGGCCTGAGGTCGTCTTCGAGGCCGTTGGCTCGCCCAAAACCATTTCGCTGGCGCTCCAACTTGCTGGAAGGGGCTCAAGGGTGAACCTCTTCGGCGTCGCACCACAGGCCTCAGAGGTCACGATCAAGCCGTTCATGCTTTACGACAAGGAGCTCAAGATCTCCGCATCGTACAGGGACCCTTTTACCTTCGATAGAGCGATACAGCTCTTGGCCAACGGCAGGTTGGATGTCAAGTCGCTCATCACCCACAGGTTCCCCCTATCCAAGGTTGGCGAGGCCATGGAAACCTTCGAGACGAAGAAGGAGGAAGCCATAAAGATAATGCTCCGACCCTGACGTCCCTCCACAGGGCAGGCAGAACGCAGGATGCCTTGGCCACAACGCGCTGAGCGCGAGTGGTGCTGGTCCGCCTTCTCGCTCACGATCCTTGATATCCAACCTGCTCGAAGCGGCGCCGGTTGCAGCTTGCGAAACAGGTTTATGCATGTACATACGCCGCTTGGTCCCGCAAATGATGATCTCCTATCTGGTCATAGCGGGTGCCACCTGGGTCGGGTTCAATATCGGGGCCAACGATGGCGCCAACTGCGTCGGAGCCTGCATCGGGGGAGGAGCCCTCGGATTCCGCAAGGCCGTTCTTCTCGGCGCAGCATTCGCATTCGTCGGCGGGCTCTTCGGGACAAAAGTCACCGCCACCATATCCCAAGACGTGCTGCTGCCTAGCGACCTCACGCCAATGGCCGCCGCCGCCTGCCTCTTCGCGGCCGGCTCAGTTGTAGCTCTCGCCACGACGTTCGGCATGCCCGTATCAACTTCCCACGCGACCGTGCTCGCGATGGTGGGCGTCGGCCTCGGCACGAAGGCGCATATTGAAATGGCGAACCTCGCCAAGATAGTGTCCTCTTGGGTCATCCTGCCCGTAGCTATGATCGGCCTTTCATTCCTGATCATCACCGTCCTGAAGTCGCTCCTCTCGCGGGTCAGCTCGCTTGTGAACCTTGAGATCATACTGAAGTACATGTTGATCGCCAGCAGCATGTACGCTTCATTTGCTCTTGGTGCAAGCCACGCTGGACTCGCGGGCGGAATGGTGGAGGGGGCAGAAATCCTAGGCCGCTTCGGGGCGACGCTCTTAGGATCCTTTTGCATCGCGGCCGGCGTCTTGTTTTTCGGCGGTAGAGTCATAAGGACGCTCGCCGAGGGAATCACTCCCTTGAGTCCGGTCTCTGCCTTCGCGATGCAACTCTCCGCCGCCGTGGGGCTGAACGTGTGTTCGATCCTCGGATTGCCTGTATCCAGTTCACAGGCCATCGTCGCGGCCGCGGTTGGGGTTGGCCTCGCCCAGCGTGGGACGGCAGTGAACAGCAGGCAGATAGCCAAGATAGTCGTCTTCTGGATCGTTATCCCCATCGGCACTTTCCTAGCGACATATCTGTTCTTCCAGTTCATCGGTCACCATGGCTGAGGCAAAAGATTCTTCATTGGAAAGAATGTGGAAGGAGACGTGGTTAGTTGGTAGGAGCAAAAGAGAAACGTGCCATGGAAGGGATCAACACACACATGAAGCTGGTCGCTGATTGCACGACCCAGCTGGCGAAGGTGTATCAGCTGTACGTGGGGGGCGACCCTGAGAGATACCAACAGGAAGCCATGCGGATGCGCGAGATGGAGCGCGAGGCTGACGAGGTCAGGAGGCAGGTGGAGCTCACCATATACTCTGGTGCATTCATGCCCATCTACAGGGAGGACTATCTGTCCCTGACCGAGCTGATCGACGAGGTTGCAGATGGCTGCCTTTCAGCGGTAAACCTCCTGTCCCTAACGAGGGTCAGGATACCGAAGGCAGCGGTGGACAGGATCGCTGCGTTGATCGAGAAAACCATCCAGTGCGTCGATGCCTTGCGGCAGTGCGTATCGATCTGCTTGAAGGACAGAAGGAAGGCAGCTGAGATGGCGGCACGGGTGGAAGAACTGGAGGAATCCATAGACCAAGACGAATTCGATCTGCGCTCTGCCCTTTACAGGATGCCAATAGAGGGTTACGACAAACTGCTGCTCAACGATGTGGTGGAAAGGATCGGGAGCATATCCGACACCGCCGAGGACGTGAGCGATAGGATAGTCATCATGGTCAGCAAGAGGGGATAGTCCCGTCCCGAACACGATGCCCGCGTAAACACCTGACCCGGTCAGGGGCCTGCCCGGATCTCGGCTTTCCCAAGCATAGCTAGCGGCTACCAAAAATCTTTAAGGCCACCCGGCGAGACCTTCGCGTTAATCCGTAGGTCGCGGTGCTGATAGCCAAATGGGGCTGGCGAGCTTCGTCCAAGAGATAGGTGAGGTCCTCGAAAGGAATCTGAAGAGCAAGGCCGTCATCGTCACCATCATGGTCCTTGCCGCCCTCTTCCACGTAGTCTGCTTCATAATCCTGGGAATCCTATCGTTCACGCTATACATCCGCTCCCTGAGAGGCCCGTTACCCCTCTTTCCGAAGCGTGATGATAAGGAGACCGGGACGATAGTCATCGGGATCGTGCTTTTTGGTTTCGGCCTCTACTACCTCGTGAGATCGTATATCCCAGAATTCGGGTGGCAGATAGCGTTCGTGCTGGTCGGTTCGTTCTTGATCGCCTTCGGGCTGAGCAGAGGAAGCGAGAGGCGTGAGGCGGGACACTAGGCGGGACAAGTACCTGCTCAGGGGATTCTTCGCAACCACCCTCGGCCTGATGTGGCTTGCGGCCGCAAAGCAACTTGTAGAGTTTCGGCCAGGACCGTACATCGCAGTCTTCTGCATGGCCTTTGGAGCGGAGATGGTCGCAATCGGGCTAATCAGAGAGCGCGCGAGAAGGTCTTTGCCTTGAAGATTGATCCGCTGCCATCCGCAATCGCCGTCGGCATCTTCTTGATCACGATCTCGGTCCTTGACCTTTCGTTGGCGCCCGAGACGAGCAAGGCCTATCTGGCGATCATGTGCGGAGCCATGTTCTTCGCCGCGTCCATTGTCTCAAGACGAGGAGGGGCTGCTGAGTTGGGTGCTCAGACCGTCGCCTCCTATGCCACGCTCTTGGTCGCCGCGCTCGTTTTCTTCTCGCTGCCCCTTCCGGTACCCATTTTTTCGCTCGTCACCGGGCAGGAGGCCGTCCTTAGCGAAGCCCATGAGGGAAACATCACGACTGCCAGGGTCCTCATCAGCTTGGATATGGTGAACCTTGAACTCTCGCTCGAGAACTCCAACACGTCGGGATACAGGATAAGCTCCGAGATGGCAGCCCGGGGCGTGACCAAGAAGGCAGCGTCCCGGGTCTTGGAGAAGTGCAGACTCGAGATATTTGACGTGGGGGGCAACATCAGCGTCCGATTGACGGGGCCCAAGCGCCTGCAGATAAGGGTTAGGCCTCGCCTGACCATCCGGGTGCCGACGAACGCCACCGTAAACCTCGAGGTCAGATCTACCAAGGGGTCGCTGAACCTGACCGGGCTCTCCTGCGGAAGGATAGGCGCTTGGATGAAAACGGGCACCATCAGCGCCCGTTCTCTCAGCGCGTGGTCGTGCGAATTGGTCCTGGACAACGGTCCAATCGACATCGAAGTCGTGGCTCGACAGCTTCGCCTCCAGACCATAATCGGCGACATCCGCGTCCTGTCGCTCAGGCCCGAAGCCGATCTGTCGGCAGAAAGCGTTAATGGCAAGATAGACGCTCGGCTGAACTTTTCGGACGAGATCGGCTACTGGGTCGAGGCCGACACAATCGGTGGATCCATACAGGTCAACCTGACCAACGTTCTCGTGATCAAGCAGAAGACCGGCTTCATCTCCGTCAGAAGCCGAGATCTAGAGGAGAAGAAGGCGATCACCAACGTATATGCAAGGACGACAACGGGCAACATCACGATAGCTCAGGCCTAGCCGTCCAACCACTTCGAAATGCCGACAGCGCACACACTACTTCTTGGCCTTGGCCAGGCCCAGGCGTGCCCTCATGTCCTTGTTCCGGATCAGCTTTCCGACGATGTCTTTCAGCAAGGGATTCTCTCCGCCGCGGTTCTTCGTCTCGTACTCAAGGGCCATGAGCGTCTCACGAATCTTCTTCTTGACCGCCCTAGAGGCCAACGGCATGGACGCCTTCTGGTAGAGGGAAGAGCTCTCGTCGTAGCACACGATGGCCCTCTTCATGCATTCAACTCTGCCACCAGGGTTTGATGACTCCTTGTACGCCTTGAGCATGAGGAGGTCACCTTGACCCTCCAGTGACGAGGCTTCTAGCAATCCGGAGGAATCGATCTTCATCTCAATCTAAGATCTGCGGCAGGATGCCGAATCTTCTTAAATCTTGTCAACTCTCCCGACCCCGGTATGCGATCTCCACTCCTGTATCCCGCCTCCGTTCGGACTCTGCCACGACTAGGCCGGCGATTATCGCTGCAGAACAGGCCAGTTGGACTGCTGAGAGCGAATCACCCAGAAACGCTCTCCCAAGTATCAGCGCGACGACCGGAACCAGGAATATGAAGCCCGCCGCCCTTGAAGCCTCCATGCGGCTGAGAGCCCCGACATAGCATGAATAGGCCAAAACCGTCGGAACCAACGCGAGGATGAGCAGCAGTCCTACCTCTGAACCGGATAACTTGGCCACCCACCCGAGCGGTTCGGTCGCCGCCGCGAAAGCCAATAGAGGAATCGTCCCGCCGATCGAAGTTCCGGCAAGCAGCGACATGGGGTGCACCCTATCCAGTATGGACGCCCTCAGCGCAACGGTGTAGAAGGCGTAAGCCACGCTGCTGCCGACGATCAACGCCAGTCCGTATGCGGAAGCGTTGCCCGACCCTTTCGAACCGAACGAGAGCACCATCGTCCCCGAGAACGCCGCGATCGACCCAACCAACCTCCTTGCACCAAACCGCTCGTCCAGAAGAACCGCCGCGATGATGGCAGTGTAGATCGGGCCCGCCCCTTGGACGACCCCGGACAGGCTTGCGCTGAGATGGAGCATGCCGTAGTTTTGGAGGATGTTCGGCAGGAAGGTGCCCACGAAACCTATGGCGAAGAACCTTCCCCACAAGGCACGGCTGAGGAGCTGATCCCGCAGCCTCGGAATCGCAAGGGTCACGCATAGCAGGACGAGCGCAGCGATCCCAAACCTTGCCGCTGCGAGTCCCGCCGGCGGCAGGGTGCCCAGCGCCATCTTTATCCACGTGAATGATGCTCCCCAGCAGACGACGGATACGAGCATCAGGCAGCTCCCAACCAGGCCCGAGTTCGATCGGCTCTTCAACGGCCGGTCCAGGAAATCCTTCGATAAATGTCTATCAGTCGGCGAGTCGGCGACTAGCCGGCCAGCCATCCTACGTTCGTTCTGCACCCCCTGGCAGCTTTCCAGTTGATTATCGTTAGGGCAACCTTCGGGCAGCGAGCCGCGAGCCGTGAGCCGTGAAACCTTTATTAGGCCTAGTCCGTGCTGCCTCGCACGCGGGTGATCGCGATGAAGTTGGCATGCCAGGAAAACTTGGTTCCGGGCAAGACCCTGAACGAGAAGCTCACCAAGATGGAGTCGTACGGATTCAGGGGGGCCGAATTCTGGGGCCGAGGACTGCCCGAACGGATGGATGAGATAAAGGAAGCCCTTGCCTCCACAAAGCTGAAGGCCTCAACGATATGTGCGGGCTATGGGGGGTGCCTGCTGGACACCGACAAGAACGAGAGGAAGAAGGCAATGGAGGACATCAAGGCGCTCCTCAAGGCTGGAGCTGACCTCGGCGTGGTTGGGCTCATCACGGTTCCGATCTTCGGCGGGCCGCGCATCCCGGACCTCACCCCTTACGCGCCTGCCGTGGAGATAGAGAAGAAGCTGCTCGTGCTGGAACTCAAGGAGCTCGGCAAACATGCACAGGACGTCGGGTGCCTTGTCCTGTTGGAGCCGCTGAACAGGTACGAGACGCATCTTCTCCGTACCCTGAACGATGCAATGGAGATCCAGAAGGCGGTGGGCATCGACAGCGTGAAGATAATGGCGGACTTCTTCCACATGAGCATTGAGGAGAGGGACATCGCAGCAAGCCTTCGGGAGGCTGGGGACGCTGTGAGCCACATACATCTGGCCGACAGCACGAGGCAGCTGCCCGGTTACGGGCATACCGATTTCAGGTCCGGCTTCGCCGCGCTCAAGAAGATTGGATACGACAAGTACATGGCACTCGAATGCGGCGTGCCCGGCGACCCCGAGGTTGAGCTTCCCAAGGCCGTCAAGTACCTCAAGTCGTGCATGTGAGGCGATTACGTGCCGGTCAGAGTCGGATTCGTCGGCGTAGGCGGAATAGCGCAGGGACACCTCAACAACGTCAAGAGGAATCCCCTGGCCGAGCTCGTCGCCGTCTGCGACATAGTTGAGGAGAAGGCGAAAGCGGCGTCCGAGAAGTTCGGCGCCAAGCCCTACACCAACTTTGCGGACATGATCAAGAGGGAAGATCTGCAGGCGCTCTACGTCTGCGTCCCGCCGCACGCACACGGCAAGGTCGAGTTGCTCGCGGCTGAGAAGGGGATATCCCTTTTCATAGAGAAGCCGCTGGCCTCCGACCCGCTCACCCCGGAGAGAATCGCAAAGGCCATCTCGAGAAAAGGGGTGATCGCAAGCGTGGGTTACAACTGGCGTTACAGCGACATGACGGACAGAGCCCTCGAAATCCTTAAGGACAAGACCATCGGACTGGTCCTAGGATACTGGATGGGCGGGCTGCCCGGGGTAGCTTGGTGGCGGGTGAAGGCCCAGTCGGGAGGCCAGGCCGTTGAGCAGACGACTCACATCTTTGACATGGCGAGATGTCTCGCCGGCGAGGTCAAGACCGTCTATGCATCGGCTGGGCTCCAGTGCATGAAGGACGTGGAGAACCTCGACGTGGAGGACGCCTCGGCCGTGAACCTCACCTTCAAGAACGGGGCGCCTGGAGCCATAATCTCGACCTGCATGCTCAGCCAAGGCTATCGGGTGATGATCTCGGTCTTCTCGAGGGACCTAGCCTTGGAGCACACGCAGGGGACCCTCAGGATCATGACCCCTGCGGAGGAGAGGTTGCTCAAGTCAAGGGTCGACCCATATGCCAAGGAGGATGAGATCTTCATCGAGGCAGTGTCGACGGGAAATGCCTCAAAGATAAGGTCGCCCTACGACGACGCGCTCAAGACCCACCGGGTAACGATGGCGGCAAACCGCTCCATGCGAACCGGTAGGCCAGTGGCACTGTAGGATTCGGGTTGGCCGGCCTTCCGCCCGTCTTAGGCCTTCAGCGTGGCGATCGCCCCGGGGTCAGATGGCTAGAGCGCGCAAGGAAGGCTTCGTCGAACACTTCTCCGAAAGCATGTACAAACTGCGGGGGGCGAGCTCTTCGATCGTTGTCCAGGAACGCGTGAGGCCCTACTCGAGCAAGCGGCATCTTCGCGTCCCATCTCCTGGCGCCGACCCAGGCAAACAGCCGGTTGGCAAAGGCCCGGCGTCCGAAAGCTGGCCGCGAAGGCGAGCTTGGGCGGCATTATCTTGCCGAATGCCAAGCGTGCCACGAGGCATGGGCCTAGCAGCCCGAATCGCAAACCCAGTTCGACACTAGAAAGATTCAGAAGGGCAAGAAAGCAAGGTCCGTTAGAGAATCTGGCAGCGATACGAATCAAAAGCACGGAGAGAGCGCGGGGGGTCCTCTACAGATCCTACCCCCGGATCAGCGGCGGCAGCTCAGCCAACCGACACCTCGTTATCGCCCTTGCTGCCGACGGAGAAGGAAATGGGTCGTGCGGGGATCTCGAGCATCTCGTCCGGACGCAGCAGGGAGACGGCCGCCTCCCTTCCGATGATGTGTATGTAAAGGATTCTCTCGGGGCTCACTAGATCCGGGCGCGGCCTCGCGATGCGATGCCAAAGCACCTCAACCAGCCGGGCCAGGGCACTGGAGGGTCCGCCCGTCCTGTACACCACCATCTTCCAGCCTTCGCCCTCGCGGATCCCATCTGCGACCTTGGAGGCGAGCTCGGCGACTCTGACCGGATCGCTCGTGCACCAGAAGTCTGCGGGAATCCAGCATCGGGTGTATGAGAACCTCTCCGGCTGGATGGCGTACAGATACCTGAGACGCCTCACCACCCTGCGTGGCTCTTCTTCCACAGCAAGCTTCACGACGCCCTCCACGTCGGCGTCAAGCAGCGACGCCCGACTTCGAACCGCGCCCAGCAGGTCGCAGACCTCAAGCCTCGCCTCCGCCGGGCAGGCCCGATCGTACGTTGAGAGCAGGTTGGCCAGGCGCTCCATCGAACCAATACAAGTCAAGCGGCTAGAAATATTGAACGCCTACACCCAGGAGATTCCCTGCGAGGGTCTCGGCGCCAGTCCAAGAGCCAGCCTTCAGTCCGCCGACCCATGGACCCTACTCCAATTCGGCGTGGAGGTCTTCAAAAAGCCCCGTGAAGGCGTTGATGTACTCCTTTCGCTGCCCGTCCTCTGAGGCGTAGGTGACCTCATAGTAGGGCATATGCACGAGGCGGACCCCCTCCAGTCGATATCCGGGGTAAATGGTTCGCACCAATGCTTCCACGCCGTCACGGTCGTATCTCATTTCGAGGACGCGTTCGGCCCTCAGCACGGCGGTGCTGGGAAGCTGCCCCTTGACCGAGTCCGGCCTGGGAGGGAACCTGATCCCCTTGGACAGGGAGCCTCTGAGGCGCCCCTTCCTGTCCTCGGAAAGTTCTATGATCCCCTTGTCCGAAAGCTCCGTCATGGCCTCGCGTATCTTGGCCCTGCCCATGCCAAGCTCCGCCTCGCATTCCTCGGGCATCCTCCCATGGATCACGCAGCGCAAGACGCCAAGATGCCTTTCGCCAAGCGAGGTCAGGGAACGAAGGTTGCTTGACCTCCTGAAGTCGCGGAAGTCCACGACGAGCTCCCTAAGGTATGCATCGAAGAGCACCGTGCACCTGACCACAAGCCTGCCCGTCAACCACCCCTGCTTCCGAAGCGACAGGGTCGATTCGAACATCGGGCAGTGAACCAACTGAACCGACTCTATGAACTCCTTTGGCCTGCCCGTCCAGCTCTTTCTTATTCTCTCGAGTGCCATGCCCTTGGCGGAGTCCAGACGGAGAACCACCGGGTAGGACTCGACCTCCTGACCGTGCAACGCCCGCGCTTCTGCTGTGTGCGAGCGCACCTGGGATGTCTGGACAGCTGACGGTTCCGGCTTGGATTCAGCCCCAATCGTAGGTTCCATGAGGCTCGAGAGGCCGACCTCTTCCTCCTGGGCCACCTCTTCCCTCTCAAGAGCCGGGAACTCCTCCGTCACCTCTTGCGACTCCGGACCGCTGACTATTAGGTGGTCCGCGTAGTATCTCGCCTTCCCGCGGCCGGCATGCTCCGAACCCAGGATGATCCTAGGAACCTTCTCCCCCTGCTCGGGCTGTTCCCCGGCGTCCGCACCAGACCCTTCACCCGCCTCCAGATCGCTCGGGAGGCCGGGTGGACCAAGCGGAAGTTGGAGCTCAGCCTCAGCGGGTTCTTGGGAAGCCGGCTCATCCGGGCTTGCGGAGACTATCTCCAGCGGCTCGGCCGGGGTTTTCTCCACGGTCGCGGAAGGCGGGACGCGACCCGCCTCCTCGCCCCATATGCTGGGTATGCTCGAAACTCTCCCTTCCTGGGTGGGGCCCGGTCCCGCCTTGCTCGATGTGTCGAGAGGCGGAAGTTGCTTCTGCGGCACTGACTCCTTTCCCGAATGGTGGGTGAGCCTGGGCCTTATCTGTATAAGGAAGGCGCGCTGCTGCGTCTTCTGGTCAGCAAGGATGGCAAAGCCGGACGGTATCCCTCGGACGAAGTCGGAATCGGCCAACTGGGGAGGAAGCTTGGCCGGCACCCTCCGCAGCAGCGCCGCTATATCATCCTCCAACCCGAGGCTGTGGCCGATCAGGATGTCCACCTGCGACAGTATGTCATCATCCGTCGCAGCCGGCCTCTGCGTCGCGAATACCAAGGCACAGCCAGGCTTGCGCCCGACCTTGGCGTACTCGATGAGGGGCTTCGATGCCGCAGTCAACCCCCTCCTTGGGATCAGAAGGTGGGCCTCGTCTATCATGAGCCAGGTCACGGGGATTCTCGGACCCTCGCCAGCGAGCCCAAGCTCCTCCCTGCGGGCATTCTCCATCCTCGCTTGCAGGATCTTCTTCGCTATGATCCCTACTATCAACGCCCTCATCTGGTTCTCAAGCTTGGGGTGGCTTACGTCGATCACCGTCACCCTGTCCCAGACGGAGATTTCCTCTATGGGGGTTCCCTCCCGGGAAAAGATGCCCCAGTTCTCGGCGGCCTTGAGTCTCGCGATCACGCTGCGCCGGGTCGAGCGCGCGTATCCCTTCTCCTCCGAACAGAGCTCGATATCCCTATCCATGACGTCGATTATGTCCTCGATCGTGTAGTCACTGCCCTTCCCCGGGATGAATTCGACCTCGTTTAGGCCCTTCCTGACCTTGTACCCTTGCCTAACTTTCTCCAGCGCCTCACCTATGAGCAAGCCTTGAATCTTGAACCTGTCCAGGCCGAAGACCAGGCACCATTCCTCCGAGGTGAGCTCGGACGGCTTAATGGAGAAGGACCCATCCAGAACGTCGTTACCTTGTCCGAAGATCCCGAGAGGCCCGAGGATGCGGACGTTATCCAAGGCTTGGGGCTTGAGCCCCCATCTTTCCAGCTCGCTGATCTCCTTCCGGTTCTGGTTTTCCTTCTTCAGCGACCAGTAGATGCCTATCGGATCGACTATCACGGTCCCGATGCCGATCCTGGTTCTGCATAGTTCCTCGGCAATGACGCCCAGGGTGTAGCTCTTCCCGCCGCCCCTCTTCCCGCAGATGAAGATGATGTGGGGAAACTTGGCATCGACATAGACGCGGTACCCGTGGAAGGACTGCCCACTTGCCTGTTTCTCGCATACCGCCCCGATGTCAAGGAGGCCCTCGAATCCCTCCCGCTTCTGCTCTTTCTTGGTCCTCCCGACAATGATCGCCTCCTTTCCCGGGTCAAAGACCGGGTCGAGGCGCTCGTCCACTATGGGCCGGAAGCTCGTGCTAGCGTAAAGTCTTCCCAACCGCGGCGGCTCCCGCGTCTCAAAAGATTGGCAATCCTCTTATATTTTTTCCAAGATCCAGCGCGCAATGGCAGCCACGATTCGCGCGACAGGGACCGCCGGTTGGCTACCGTCACGACCTAAGAATGGGGCCCTCGACGAGCGAGGTCAGTGGTCGGCCGATTCCCCGCCTTTCCGATGGGCCAAGAAGCTCCACCGAATCATCGCCGCGATGCAGATCAGGCCCAAGGCCCAGAAGATGCCGAGGAGGACCATCCTGCGCATTCTCTGAGATCGAGCCCTGCCTTGGGAGCGGGCGAGAAGCTCATCCTGCGTCTTCTCCCGTTGGGCGACCACTTCATGGTAGTTCGCTGAGTACGCATGGAAGCGTACATTGCCCTCGCAGACCCAGCGGTAAGCATCGGCCAACAGAACCTGGAACTCGGGCTGCTCCAGGAGCTTGCCGTAGTAACTCTCCGCGGTGGGCTGTTCCCTCAAGAAAAGGCCCGTGAAGGTGGCCGACCGTCCCCCGCGCTCACCCTCATAGGCGATCACAAGCGGTGCCCCGGTCTTCTTCTCCCGGAACAGCACCGTCCTTTTCCCTGGCAGAGCTTGCACATCGACGAGCTTCTTGTCCTGGTCACTGGCATAGGCGAAGAACTGCCCTACGACGTCGAAACTGTCCGGAAGCCCGTCTGCGAAGCCTTCCAGGCGATCGGCCCTCACGTACTCATTCACGTATGTGCCAGCCTTCCTCACGCCGCTCCCCGTGGTGTTGCCGAAGGCCGGGAAGACCAACCTGGCCAGGTCGCCCACCTGCGTCTGCCACGAACAACCGTAGAAGCCGATGGCCGAGCCGCCGCTGCGGAAGTACTCGGTGACTGGTTCGACCAACGCCGTCAGATCGCCGGGGGCAACGGAGGTCAGGATCAAACACTTGACGTTAGGGAGCGCTAGGAGGGACCCCACGAGGCTGGGATCGCTGGCCACGATGATCTCCTCCCCCTGAACGCACGAGGCGTTGAGAGCTGCCGCGACCCCTTGCGCAAGGACCCTCATGCTCCCGTCGTAAACCACGATGATTGGCCGGAACTCTGCACAGAGGGATGGGGATATGAGTAAAAACGACGCCGCCCAGAGACAGAACGCTGCGCCCCTCACTGCTTCACCCCCCTCTGCATCGGGTCCATCAACACGGCCTCCAGCGCGCCGTCGCAGTAGCCGGTGACCAGCTCAATCAGGTATCTCTCGGGCGCCCAGGTCACGATCTGACGGAGGCCGTCTTCCGGGATATCGATCGTGAAGGATACCGAGAACCTTTCGTCTCTCTTAACGGCCTCGAAAACGAGGACGCCGTCCGCGGGCGCCTCCGATATGCGCGGCAATTGTTTCAGCATGGTGCCGGGCCTGACGTACTCCTTCTTCTCAGTGCCCCGAGAGATCGTGAGGTACTGCAGGCTCCGCTCCGGCTCCATGAAGAACCCGGGGTAGCCCTCAAAGTAGCGCACCTGGTCGCCCCTCACGAGCATCGCAAAGACGAGCGGCAGCTTTGACATCATGGACCTATTGTTGAATGCCTCAAGGAACCTGGAGAAATCCGCGATCGTGGCTCTGTACCTAGTCCCGTTCAGTTCGGCGTCCCTTTCGATGATTTCGGCATATCCTCCCAACGCCGCCACGTAGCTTTCGAGCTTGGCAACGTTAGGTAGGTCACGTAGGTCCACCGATCCGGAGGCGTTCGCGCCAAGATCCTTCTCGTACAGGGACGAGAAGCGCAGCTCCACCCTCTCGAAGTCTCTCGTTGCCATGAAGGAAAACGACAGCTCGCTGTCAAGACCCATGGCTTGCGCGCGCTTGACCAGCGCCAGGGGATACTCGTTCGCGAGCACCAACAACGCGTCCTCTTCCTTCGGCTTCACGATCGTGGCCACAAGCAGCGTGGAAAGTATCACGGATGAGGCGATTATGGCCCCAAGACGTGGATCAATCCTCGGCAAGTTCGCCATCCTCCTAGACCCGAACCCTAGCTCACACCCTCTCAAGCCGCGTGAGTCGAACTTCGGCATACATCTTCCTACGGACCATCAGCGTATAAAGCAGGAAGCCGCACAGCAGGAACGTTCCCGTCACGGAAGCCCACTCGATCAGATAGACGTTGAAGAGCGCCTTCCTCGCCAGCGCCCTCGCCTCGTCCACCTTCTCGTTGACGAGCCTCATGGCGTTTTCGTAGGCCTCCAGCGCGGATGCGTATTCGCCCGAGAAATAAAGCCTGTCCGCCTCAGCCCTCGCTCTATCGCAGTCGATCGCCGCAGCCGTAACGGCAGCGAAGTTGCCCCCAAAGCTGTCAACGATCTCAACCATCGAGTCAAGCGTCGAACGGACGTCCCAGTACTGCCTCGCCCTGCGCCTTATCATGTAGACGACGTCAAGATCGTCAGGAAGCCTTCTTCCCGCGGTGAACATCACCATGTTTATGGCGAAGTCCGGGTAGTACTCCCAGGTCATGAAGATCATCCCCCCGGCAGGAGTCCAATCCGTGGTCATCGAGAAGCCCCTTCCCTTGCCGACATCCCACCAAGCCAGGTGCGGTATCCTTCCGTAGCTGAAGGTCTCACCCTCGGCGACTAGGTGCGAGGTTTGCTTCAGCACCGTGAGGTGCCCCTCGCTGAAGACGCCCTTCGTCCCCAGCGTATCCCACGGCAGGCTCTTTCCGAACTCGCCCTCGCGGTCAACGATGACCATCCGGATTGATTGGTCGCAGTACCGGTGATCCAGCATTTCGACCGGCAGTACCTCGGCCACGGTCGTGGTGCTCCAGCTTGGCATCACCGTTCCCCTCCCCTCGTAGCTCTCGGCGCCGCCTATCATGATGATGCCAAGCCCGCTATCTGTGACGGCCTCGCTCATCCAGCTTATCTCAGCTGGCCTGAAGACGTCCTTGTTCGCATCGCTGAGGATTATGACGTCGAAGCCGTTCTTCAGCCGATCGGGAGTTCGTGGCATGTAATACCTCATCTGCTTGTTGATGAGATCATAGGTGGCGTGGAAGGTGCAGGCCGTGACGGGGGTGGCGACGAAGCTCGGCTCCAGTTTCATATAGGGAAAAGGGCTTCTGGCGGTGATCGCATCCCCCAGATACAAGACTCGAATCTTGCCGGTCTGGGGATCGGACCTCATCTCCCTGGCCTGGCTTCCGCTTGTCGCCAGCATCAGGACACATGCCAAAGTAAGTCCGGTTGCCAGACTCCTTTGCACGGGCATGGTTTGGGACGGATCCTGGATATATATCCAACCCCTGAAGCCCGGAACCCAAGCCCGTCCGAAGTTGCAAGGAAAGGGCGCGATCAACCCGGTAGGTTGCGATTTGCCGAAGCCGGCTGCACATCGAGGTTGTCCGCCATGAGGTTCTGCCCGGATGCTTACACAGTCCACATTCCGTACGTACCGGGGAATAGCAGACTGTCCGGATTACAAACTCCCTTTGGGGAGGTTAGGTAGGGCGTCTCTGCAAACGGTTGCGCCTGGACCTGAGGATCCGAGCTGGCGGTTGCCCCGGCAAGAGGTGCACCACGCGGCACATTGGCTTCGACCTTCTTCCGACGTATCTCATAAGGGCTTAGCGGCCATTTGCCTTAGAGTTCCTCGATGGACACCTCCAACTTGGCAATTCTCGCAGCGTGGGTGAACGGTGACCCACGCCTAAGGGGCTGGCGACCGATGATTTCCTACGTGACCGCCACAGGCGTGCCGATTCTTGTGCCGCAGAAGTTGCGGACGAGTTCTGCGTCTACTGGAGGGTGTTGCCCTCCGTCCGTGGCCTGAACGCCACAGGACCGATATGATGGCGAACGTCGTGCTGTATTCGCTCGACCTGCCGTTGGTCTTAGACGTTCGCGCAAGACGCGAGGCCGGCTTCCCATGTCAGACCTCAGAGCCCAGGAATCGCTGGTGGCCTCCATGATTGAGTACGCCGAGAAGTTCGGAGCCAACACCGTTCCGCTATCCGAGCGGGTCTCGAAGTCGGGCGCCGAGATGGGAACCGCCAAGCAGCACTATCTTGATCAGGAGTACGACAGCGCGATCACATCATGGACTCGATAACCTCGGCGATGGCCGAATAACCAGGGAAGCCGTGGATTTGAAGAACGCGGCGATGCGGTGGGTTTTTCTGTCCGAGTGGCTGGTCGTCACGGGGACTTTCTGCATTTCCGGCATCTCTGTGTGGAGCCTTATGGTTCGTCGGAAGGCCTACAGGGCCGCCGCCACCACCCGCGTTTCCCCTGCGTACAGAGGCAGGGGGATATGGTCTGAGGAGAAGCGGTAGGTCAAGGCGGCCTTCTCCGGTAGTAGAAGGGTGGAGGCTTCTTCCTCTCCTCCTCCAGAAATGCTAGGATCCCGTCCGCGCCCCCTCCCGATCGCGCCAACACAGCCAGACGCCCATCAAGCCTTCCGACGTCCAAGACCGCGGCGGACGCGGGGTTGAAGCGCTCAAGCTCCTCGTCAGCCAAAGGCTGTGCTATCAGACCCGTGGCTTCATGTAGAGAGAAGGGCAACCTCTGTACCCCTTGGCTGGTGCCATAGTAGCGCTTCGGATGCATGACGCACCTCAACAGGTCCTCGGGGCACTGCTCGCCCGCCTTCCGGATCAGAAAGTGCTTAAGGTTTAGAAACAGCCTAGGGGCGACTGCCAGGAAGGGCCGTCCGTCGATCCGGTCAGGGAAGGCCGACGATGGGATGTGGACGTGAAAGCCGCTGGAACCACTGAACTTGACCCAGTGAGGGACATCCAATTCCTCGAGGACGCCCGCGATGGATGCGGCGACCCTTCGCGCCGGCTCCAGGGATGTCCTGCCATCTATGTCCAAGAAGAAGTTGAAGGAGTCCTTTGTGCCCTCATCGCCGAACTGGGATGGCGGCCTCGCGTAGCCCGCGTGCGTCGCATGCAATCCAGGATAGCCTTGGGAAAGCGCCGGCAGGCCTTCCAGCAGCTTTCGAAACCCTTCCCTGCTGGAAGGGAATAGAGGCTTTGTGAACGAACTCTCGATCTCGTCTTTCGCATAGTTGACAACGATGCCCCTTCCCCTAGCCACCCGGAACATCGCTTCTAGGATCTCAGCCGTACTGGCTAGGTATGAGTAGGGACCCTGGCCCAAATTCGGCAAGGGTCAGACCTCCCCTTCCTCCTGAATAGCAGGCCAGCTAAAAAAATGCTGACCTGTGCTCCGCTCTCCGCACTCCTAGCGCATTACTTCATGAGAAGCGGGATCAGGTCAATCAACCGGCAGGAGTAGCCCCATTCGTTGTCGTACCAGGCGATGACCTTGGCCATGCTGCCGCCGATCACGTTGGTCGAAAGGCCGTCCACGATCGCGGAGTGCGAGTTGCGCATGAAGTCGGAAGAGACTAACGGGAGCTCCGAGTAGTCAAGGATGCCCTTCAACTTGCCCTTCGCGGCCTTCTTGAAGGCGGCGTTGATGTCCTGGGCGGTCGTCGGAGCCTTCAGGTCCGCGACGAGGTCCACCACGGACACGTTCATCACGGGGACCCTCATCGCCAGCCCGTCCATCTTGCCCTTCAGTTGCGGCAGGACCTCGCCTATAGCCTTTGCCGCGCCGGTAGTGGTGGGGACTATGTTCATTGCCGCCGCCCTTGCCCTCCTCAGGTCCCTGTGCGGGAAATCCAAAATGACCTGGTCGTTGGTGTAGGCATGAACGGTGGTCATGAACGCTCGCTCTATGCCCCAGTTCTCGTCCAACACCTTGGCTACGGGGGCCAGGCAGTTGGTCGTGCACGACGCGTTGGAGATGATGTTGTGCTTCTTTGGGTCGTAGGAAGCCTCGTTGACGCCGAGGACCAACGTCACGTCGGGTTCCTTCGCCGGAGCCGAGATCAGGACCTTGGACGCGCCAGCCCTCAGGTGCTTTGACGCGCCCTCCCTGTCCGTGAACCTCCCCGTGGACTCTATGACCAGTTCGACCCCGAGCTTCTTCCATGGGAGCTCTGCGGGATCCTTGATGGCGAAGACCTTCGTTTCCTTCCCGTCCACGACGATCGCATCCTCCTTGGCGGAGACCTCTGCCTGCAGATTCCCCAAGACCGTGTCGTACTTCAGAAGATGGGCGAGGGTCTTGGCGTCCGTCAGATCGTTTGCCGCAACGATCTCGATGTCCTTCCTTCCCATGGCGGCTCTGTAGGCGTTCCTGCCGATCCTGCCGAATCCATTTATTGCCACTTTGACTACCATTGCACCACCCAGTTCGGGAGTCCTGCTGGCTCTGCCGAAGGATATAAAAATTGATTCTCATCGACCACGGGCTGCGAGCGGCAACGATCCCTTCCCCCAAACGCACCTCGATTCCTGCGCCGTCACTCCTCTTCGGAGATTCGACTCCGACGTCCTCAGCGGGACAGCCTCTCAGGGGTGCAGAAGCCAACCACGGGCATAGGGACGGGACCCAGACGGGCGGTAAGGGACCAAAGCTTGCGGCAGACGAAGACGAAGCCAAGGCCTCTCGGCACGCGATGCCTAGCATGCTCGCAGGCCCAGTTCTTGCTTGATCCTAACCTCAAGCATCGCTCGTACGACTTCGAAAAGCTTGCGAGTGTCAACCAAACGCACCTCGGCGCCGCCGATCATGCCCTTGACCTGGCCGCCCCGATCGTCCAGAGGTCCATCGACCTTGCGGAAATCTCCCAGGAACTCCTTCCAAGACTCGGGCAACTCCACCCCGCAGTCACGAACTGCCACCCACTCCGCCACGTGTATCGTTGAGTTGACGCTGTGATCGACACCGATGAGCAGTATCTTTCCCCCCGCCTCCATCATCCTGTAAAGCGGATGATCCTCAAGCCTCTGTCCGGGTCTGTTGTCGTGTCCCTCCAGGATTCTGTTCGCCAGCTTCCCCCAGGCCGCAAATGAGCCTGAGTACTGGTGGCTCCTGATGGTCCCGGGACGCCGCCAGAAGGTGTCAGGAATGATTCCGGTCCAGGCCGGCATCCTCCATGGCCTAACTTCTTCGGCAGGAAGGGGCGGAGCATTCCGGACGAGCTTGACGTCGGTCGAGCCCGTGAAAGTCGAACCCTCGAAGTGCATCTCCCATCCGTTCCGGTCCATGATGCGCTTCCTCTCGCCCAGAAAACGCCGGTAGAGGTCTTCCACGGACGCGAACGGATACCTGATTCCGGCCTCCTCGGATATGGCCTTGAGCCGCTGCCACAAGGCTACTGCCTTGCCCTCGAAAACTATCCCTCGTCCGGAGCCTTCGGAGCCATTGATCCCGGCTTGGAGAGCAAGGGCCTCCAAGAAGTAGATCAGCTCCCCGCTGTAGGTTGGCATAACCAGAGTTCCCTCAGGCGTCAACACTTCCTGCAGCGCATCTATCACTGCATCGGCGCCTCCCACCACGTACCCCAGACTGCTGAGGCGGCTATGGACAACGACGTGATCCCCAGAAGCCAGCCCCATGGATCGTAGTCCCGAGGCAATTTCCTGCTTTCCGACGACCACCCCTCGCCCACCGGCCATCGAATCCCTGCGGGTTCAAAGCGCCATATCACTTTTTCCCCAAGACGCCAAGCCAAAGGTCGGCCGCCACCAAGATCAGGGGCACCCTCAACGAGACTAACACGGTTGCCGCTCGCGGTCATCCTCGTTCTTGCCTTTTGAGCCCTCATGCCTTACACGCGATGCTCATTGCGATGCGGATAGTCGGCATCTAGATGGCCTGCGTCTAGGACGCGATCATGCCACTGCCCACCGACCAGCTCACCGACCGGCATCATTCTGGGGCTGCAACCTCGATCGCCATCCTTTCGTCCCCTTCGGCGCACCAGCTGCTTACCGGCTTGTGCTCAGAAACCTTGCTCTTTTGAGCTAGTCAGCGCGCCTTCGCATTTGACCGAAACTCGGGCCGGTGCGCACGCGCCGAGCAGGATAGATTCCGAACGTCACCGTCCCACCATCTGTGTAAGGGTCCCCGGGGTCGGGACATTGCACGTATGCTACCCCGCCATCTGGCCCCAGCCCGAGGGAGGCCGGACTCATGCCCCGGCTTAAACAGGCCAGGAACGGAAGGATGGAGCCCAACGCGTGCGAACATAGGGCGTCGCTTCTACGCAGGTCAAGCCTATACCCCTGTCGGAAAATCATTCGATCGCCGGCCTTGTAGACTGGGCAGCGCCCTCGAATCCTCTCAACCTTAACCAACAGATCGCATCCCTTCTCCATGCAATTCCCCTCGCCGCCGCGCCCCAACGCGAAGCTGAAAAACGTTTTCAACCTCGGTGGCACCGGGGCTCCATGAACGCGCCGTCCCTTTGTCCGAACGTCGATAGGATTCGCACGATCCTCTCCAGCCAAGCCGTCGGAAAAGCGACGTCGATAAGGGGGTGGGTTCACCGGATCCGATGGAGCAAGAACGTGACCTTCGTGGTCGTGCGTGATCCGACGGGGATCATCCAGTGTACCGTTAAGCCAGACTGTCCCGACTTTGAGGCATCGAGGGACCTCACGATCGAATCATGCGTGGCCCTGGCCGGAGTGGTCAAAGAAGATGAGAGGGCACCGGGCGGGTTTGAAGTTTCGGTCTCCTCGCTCAAGGTCATCGGGAAGGCGCAGCCATTCCCCATAACCGAGGACCAAAGCACTCCCTTGATCCTCGACAACAGCCATCTGTGGGTAAGGTCGCGGGAGATGACGAACGTGATGATAATCAATGACTCGGTGAACCGGGCGATCAGGGAGTATTTCCGACAGCACGAGTTCTACCAAGTCGACCCCCCGATCCTAATAACGGCCGCGGTCGAGGGCGGATCCACCCTCTTCTCTTTGGACTACTTCGGAATGAAGGCCTATTTGACCCAGAGCTCCCAGTTTTACCTTGAGGCCTTCATCCAGAGCTTGGAGAGGGTCTACTGCTGCGCCCCCTCCTTTAGAGCCGAGAAGTCCCGCACCCGGCGCCATCTCACCGAGTTCTGGCATCTGGAGGCCGAGGAGGCATTCTGCGACCTTTGGGGTTCGCTGAAGACGCAGGAGGAAATGATCGCACATGTCGCACAGTACGTCGCGAGGGAGAGGCCCAGAGAGCTGCGCGAGCTGGGAAGGGACCCGTCGTATCTTGATTCTATCGAAGCTCCCTTCGAGAAGATTCCCTACGACGAAGCTATCGCCATCGTCCAGAAGAAGGGACTTGAGATGGAGTACGGCCAGGACTTTGGCGTCGATCAGGAGAGGGCGCTCGTCGAAGAGTTCGATCGGCCCTTCTTCGTCCACAGCTTCCCGAGCGAGGCGAAAGCCTTCTACCACCGGCCGGACCCGAACAATCCCAAAGTCGTGCTTTGCGCCGATCTCCTCGCGCCGGAGGGAAACGGCGAGATCATCGGCGGCGGCGAGAGGATATATGAGCTCGACCTCCTGCTTCAAAGGATAGAACAGGCGGGGCTGAACCCGGCCGACTACGCTTGGTACGTGGATCTGCGGCGGTATGGCACATGCCCCCACGCGGGGTTCGGGCTGGGGGTTGCGCGGCTGGTGAAGTGGTTCTGCAAGCTCGACCACATCAGGCAGGCCGTACCGTTTCCCAGGACGATCAACCGTATCTATCCCTGAAGACAAGTTAGGGCACGAGTCTTACCCAGGGCCCATCATCCCAGCCGCCTCATACGCGGACAGCCCGACCGTGTCTACGTTGGTGGCGAACCCGGGCCCGCCAGCAGCCACGTAGCCGTAGCTGGCGCCAAGCGGACTCGGTGTGATCCAGAAAGCATACAGCCGGCCCTCCTTGAGGCAAAACCGAAGCCGAACCGCCTTCCCGGCTAGGTCCGAGAGGTCCTCCCCCCCTTCCCATCGAACTTCGCGCAGGGTGGAATCGCACGAAACGGGGATACATCGGGCGAGCGAGAACGGTTCGATCACATTCCCCTTCCTGTCGAGCACTTCTACGCGGAGCTCGCCTTCCGCTGAGTCAACGTTGACGAAGAGGTGCCGTCCCTTGAACCTGACCATCCGGGTGACCAACGTGCCCCAGTCCTTGCCCGCATCCATCGAGGCGAAGCCATCCCGTCGCAACACCGCTAGGCCCGTGCCGCATGCTCCCGACTTGGACGTGCCTCGCACCCCGGCTCGACCGCTCACGTAGAAGAAAAGCCGGTCGCCCACGACCAGGCAGCAGCCCCCAGCTGATTGAACGTTGCCCCAGTTCCAGTCACCATACCTCTCCGACACGGGGATGAACGGGGTGCGGACCGGCCGATGCCAGTGGAAACCGTCGCGGCTGAAGCCCACGACGATCTCGTTAATCTTAGGCCGGTCCGTTGGCTGGCCCCGCCAAACGCTGAAAAGCCCGAGCAACAGGCTCTCGTACGCGACGGCGTCTAGGTTGTAGAGCTCCGGCCTCGTCATCAGGCTGGGGTGCTGCAGGTCAAGGCCGTCAGCCCGCGTCCAGAGGGGAGGTTGGCCAGCTTCCCAACGGGCCCCCGCAAGAACGTCCCGGTTCTCCCAGTATCGGCGAAAACGCCCCATCGTATCGGGCTCGTAGTCTCGCAGGCTAAAGACCCAGACCCGGCGGAAAGGATTCCAGAAGACGGTCGTGCGATCGCCGCAGGGACCGCTCCGGGCCGCAGCATCGGACCAGTGGATGCCATCCGCCGAGAAATGTATGGAGAGTCCCCAGGCGCCTTCGCGGTGGGAACGAAACATCTTGTAGCGCCGCGCCGGATCTGCCTCTTCCAGGTCCATCCATATCGTGACGGAATCCCGGTCTCCCCTATGGACGATGTTCGTGGGAGGACAAACGTCCAGCGACGGTTTTTCCCAGTGGATGCCGTCCCGCGAGACCGCATAGCAGGTCGAGCTGAAACCCGCCATGTACCACATCCTGAATGAGCTGGATTCAGGATCGTACCAGACGCCGTCGCTAAATACCATTGCAAGGGGGGAGTCGCTGTCGTTCTCCCAGAGCCTGTCAGGTTTCAGAACGGGATTGATGGGCAGATACTCCGCGGCGTGGAACGTTCGTCGGAGCGTCGTGTGCTCGATGAGAAAGTCGTCCACGAACAACTGGCGTCCGACGTCGATCGGGATGATCGCCGGAGGCCGAGCTAGGTAGGGGGGCAGCCCAGGATCCGAGGGAAGGGAACGCCTTCCCGGCGGCCAGGTGCGGGGAAGCCGGATGCCGTTGTAGAGGGTCTGGCTTCCCGACTTGTTCGCTGTACGCACCGTTGTTCGTTTTCCCATGTCTTTCATCTCGTGTGGACCGGGGCGGACCGCACAACTCCCGATAGGTCTTGCTCGGGGCAGTACGGCATCTCTGGGCGGAGACTTGCACTGCGCCCTTTTATAACCGTTGCGCGATCAAGCGATCAAGCAGCCGGACGGTCAAGGGATGGGACCGCGGGGTTCGGGATGCGGCCGGTTTGTCGCAAGCTTCATCGAGCCGGTATCTGAACAAGGACTGCGAGCCCGAAGTTCTATGCTCAGCCTAGCAGTTTTGAGCCTACGCCCGAAGATCGATGAGAACGAGCGCACGATTCAGCGGAAGCGAAACGTTGCATATGCGAATGCCGTCAAGGTAGGCTTCTTTTGTGCCATTGTGCGCATGGGCATGGACAACGACGGTCGGTCTTCTCTCTAGGATTATGGACTCGAACCGCCGGGTCCCGAGCCATGGAAAGCTTGACTTGGCCTCACCCTCCAAGGTCAAGTAGGTGGGGGCATAGTGGGTCAGGAGGATCTTGATGCCAGCGGGTTGCTCAAGGAGCTTGCCTACGGTCAAGACCCTGGCACGATAGATGTCCGTGATGTGTGGGATGTTTCGCTTCTGCCAGCTTGTCGGCCTTTCCAGGCTCCCGGTGGACCCGACGATCAGGGTGTCTGTGCCCCCGATGTCGAGCCTGGTTGCCTCGTCATCGAGAAACTTGACGGAGGGGTTCTGGCTACGTATGGCGGGCCTGTCCTCCTGAAACTCGGTGTTGCCGAAGGCAGCGATGATCGGGCACGCGACCCGGCGGCGGATGATCGATACCACGGTAGAGTAATCGGTGACCGCCCCAGGCTTGAGGACATCCCCTGCGATGAGGAAGACGTCCGGATCCCGATCTAGCGATCCCAGGGAGGACTCGAGAAGGCCGGTGTAGAGGGGATGGTGCATGTCCCCGACGGCCGCGACCAGCAACTCCTGCATCCTCCCGGTCCATCGCTAGGAGGCAGACCGGGGACGGATGTATTCTCCCTTTCCCTCGACTTCCGCGATCTCTCGCTTGACGAACCTGAACATGACCGGTGCTCCACATCTCGGGCAGTTCAGCAGATTCGGCTTGATCCTCGCGTTGCACCGTCTGCACCATGGCACCGCTACCTTCACCCGATCAACTCCGCCCCTCAGATGGCCAACCCAAAAAGAAAATGGTTTCTCAATATGCGAAGGGACGCCTCGGGGCAGCCCGGACCGAAGATAATCCCTTGCAGCGCTCCGCGCTGGCACCGGGCCGGGCCCAAGAAATATTAAAGAGAGTTTCCCCAGGACCCCGCCAACGGGCCCGTAGTCTAGTGGTTGCCGGTCAGGCCACAGATGACGTCACCCTCACACGGTGAAGACCCGGGGTTCAAGTCCCCGCGGGCCCACTCATATCCTGCCGGATAGGCACCTCCAAAGCACGCCCAGTCTCGCATCCAGCCTATCCTGCCGAACGGGCCGAGCCCACCCCGGGGACAGGCCTCCCTGAAAACCCCGCTCCACCCATCACTGGTGCGGTGCCTCGGAATCCTGCACCAGCCTCCTTCCCCAAACCACGAGCAAGGTTGGAAGGACGAACATTGTGGCGACGAAGCTGTACGTGATCGTCAGGGCTACGATCCCACCGAACTCCTTGACGGGCGGCAGCAGGGAAAACACGAGCAGGCCAAATCCCGCCACGGTCGTTGCCGCGGAGCCGAAGATGGCCGACCCTGTGTGGGTGACGCTCTCTTTGCAGGACTTGTAGGGGTCGCCCGATATGCGTATCTCTTCAGCGTAGCGATGGGACAGGTGTATGCCATATGTTATGCCCAGACCTATGGTCAGGGCGGACACGGTCACAGTCATGACGGTGTAGGGGATGCCAAGCGCGTACATGCTTCCCAGGATCCAGGCGCTGCACAGAAGCACGGGGGTGGTGGTGATGGCGCCCAAGACGATCGACCTCTCAGTCACCCAGAAGACGACAGTAAGGATCAGGAAGGAGGCCACTATGGTGATCACGAAGGACATCGTCATGCTTTCCTGCAGGCCGTCCAAGATCCGCCGGATCATGATCGAGGACCCTGTTACGCTTACCCTGTCAAGTATCCCCTTGCTCACCAAGGATCTGAGAGGCGCCGCATCCGACTCAAGTTCCTGGTAGAGAGCATCCGCGATGTCCCTGCTCGCAGACTTGATGCCTATCCTCATCACCGTGCTATCATAGCGGCCCTCGGCATCCCGGTGCAGAAGGGCGCGGGCCATCGAGCTTGTGAGCCTGCCCTCGTACAGGTGATCGAGCAGCTCTGTGATGTTCTCGGCCGGAACCGTCCCGTTCGGGGCCAGGCTTGACCGAAAGATCCGGCTGAACTCTTCGTCGTAGAGGTCAAGAGGGTCCGCGATGCGCCCATCGTCCGCCGCGTCCTGCATGAGGGAGAGAATTGATGATACGGCCGGCCGCATCCCGGCCGGGGTCGGAACCATCGAGATGTGCGCATCATCCATCATGTTGAGCGTGGTGGCCTGTATGGCTTGGAGCACCTCGGGGTCTGAGAGATTTCCCCTCACATAGATCTCCGAGCTAGCCGTCGTCACGTTGAAGTTCTCGAGGATGTAGCGGAGATCTTGGGAGTATTTCAGATTGCGTGGCAGGAAATCCTGAAGTTCGAACCTGGTCTCAAGCCGCGTCGCGGCCACGAGGGCCACCGCGGTGACAAGGATGGTAGCCCCGATCACAAGCCTTCGCCGGCGCTCGGCGGCCGAAGCCCCGAGCGTCAAGATCGCGCCTGCCGCCAGGGAATGGCTTGACCTTCCTCTGGGGCGAGCATCCTCCCCGCCACCAGAGCGCCTGTCCAGGAGCTGCCTGCATGAGGGAACCCAGGCCAACATCACCACGAACGCCGAGCATATCCCAAGGCTGCAAAGGATGCCGAACTCCCTGATCACGGAAAGCTCGGACGTCACATTCGAAATGAAAGCGACCACGGTGGTGATGGTCGCAAGCAGAAGCGCCGATCCAACCCAGGCGACGGAGGCGTGGGAGGATTCAGCTGGGGAGGATCCCCTTACCCTCTCCTCCTTGTAGCGGAGGGTGAGATGTATCCCGTAGTCTATCCCCATGCCAACTATCAGCACGGGCACCGCCAGCGTGAGGGGGTTGAACACGAATCCAAGCGTGGTGCCCAGGCCGTACGTCCACACAACGGAGAACCCAAGGGCAGACAGACTCAGAAGCACGTCCCACAAGCTTCGATACACGATGACCAGCACGACGACGATGAGCGCGAAGGCGCAGGGAAGCAGAATGGCCATCGATCTTCGGGTCGCGCTCAGAATCTGTTCCGATGTTAGATCGCCGGAGGCGACGCCCATAATCGTCGATCTGAGGTCCTGTTCCAGGATCGTTTTCTCCATAGCCCGCGCTGCGAGAAGAAGGGCATCGCCATTGGCATTTCCTTGTCTTGCCAACGTCGCGTTGAAACCAGCAAGGATGATCGTTCCCTGTGCCTCCAGTATCCCTTCATCGGGCGAGAAATCCTTGGTCACGCTGGCGATGATCCCGGCCCTGGTCTGCTGCACGGCCGAGTCGAGCCTGGCAACCGTCGTGCGTATGTCCAGTTGTTGGACCATCTCCGCTGCCGAGGATATGGCATTCGACATCAAGGGGATCATGAGTTTGAGCGTTGCCACTGCAGCCAGGGCCCTTGAGTCGCCCATCACGGCCGGATCGGAGGCCGCGCGGGCCACCACCGCGTCCAGGCCACTGAGTTCCTCCGAGACTGCGCTGGCCGCGGACGCGGCCGCCTGAGCCGAAAGGACCATCGAGCCCGTCGCCGACCCATCGTAGGCCAGAACCTCGGATAAGAGACTCCTTACCTCATCCCAGCTCAAGGCCTGGGCCATCCTGATCTTCTCCGTGTAGTTCAAGGGCGCTGCGGTGCCTGGGGCTCCGCTCGGGGCCTGGAACGATCCCATCTGACCCGCCAGCCTGACTGCTAATTCGAGGATGGTGCGGTTTGCTTCCAAGACCGCCGGCCCTAACTCGGGGCTTCCCATTGCAGCCTCAATCCCGTTCCTTGAGACGAGTATGGCTTGCCGCAGGGTCCCAAAGGAACCGTTCATCTGTTCGAAAAGAGGACCGAGCTGTGCGGTCATGTTGCGTATGGTCTGGATCAGGCCCCTTGCCGAGATGATGGTGTCGGCGACGCTGGTCATCCTCATCGGATGGCCCTCGGGCAGCAGGAGGATCGAAACTTCAGGGTTCTCGGAAATGGCCTCCTCAACCCTCAGGATCTCGACCAAGCTCTCCGGTGCGAGGACGTTGCCGCCCTTGGCCCTTACCAGCACCTGGACCACCTCCGTGGTCTGGAAGTCTTTTTGGATCATCATTGAGGCGTTGACCAGATCCGAGCTTGGCATGAACATCATCTCGTTGGCCGCCATCTCCGCGCCTTCGAGGAGGTAGATCCCACCGAACAACAAGGTCAGAGCAGCCACGCCGACGACCATGGCAACCGGATGATTCGAAACAGCCCCTGCAACTGCGAGTTTTGGCAACTGGTACTCCTCCACATCATTTGACGGATCGTAACCAAAGAAGCCGGTCCCAACGCTATGTCGCTTCCCGGGAGCCCTCGGGTCGGCCTCTTGAGCCCATGCCCTGCTCCAACCTGGCCTTGGTCCTGGCAAGGACGCGGATGAGCGCATCGAGGGCATCCACGAGCGACCGGAGCCTCTTCTCCCGGTCCGGCGGCGAAAGCTCATCCAAGAGTCTCAGGTGGGTCCGAATCCATTCACCGTCGTCCCTGTTCATTGCATCCACGAGGTGGTTCACTACGTCCTCCGCCTCCCCGAATAGGCGAAGGAGCTCAGACTGGCCCTTCGCAGTTATCGCATAGACCCTTCTTCTTGCCTCGCCCCTGGCCGGCTGAACAAGCCCCTCCCTCACCATATCGTGCAAAAGAGGATAGATATTGCCAGCTTTCGGGGCCCAGAAACCGTTGCTCTTCGCGGCTATCTGCCTTATTATTGCGTACCCGTGAAGGGGTCCCTTGTACAGGTTGGCCAGGATGAACAGCCTAAGGAATCCCTTCTTCATCTGGGAAGCCGACTGGGCCTGCTTCCGCATGGAGATCCGCCCGCGTACATATGCCGGGGATATATATGTTCCCTATATACCGCCCCCTTGACTCTGTGGGCCTCACTACGATCTGGCGTGAACAAGAACTACGCCCAGTACGATCAGGCACAGGCCGCCCGCTCTCAACGTCGTGAGCGGCTCGCTCAAGAGAAGCCTCGCCAGAACCGCCGTCACCAAGTAGCTCAGAGAGAGCAGCGCCACAACTCTGACCAGATCCGCATAAGAGATCGCGGCGATATAGAAGACCCCGGATGCCACCGTCAGCAGGGCCCCCGCAATCACCCACCTCGATGTTAGGAGCCCTCTGATAAAGGCCAGTGAGCCCATCGTTCCAACATCGACATCACCGAACCGACCGATGCCAAGTTTGAAGCAGATGTTCGAGAAGCCGAAGAGGACCGCCGATGCCGATGCTAGGACGATGGCCATGCCGACTCTCAACCGATCACAGGCCCCGCACCCGCTCGGTTCTCTCATATATTTATTGCCCATTCAGCCGCTCGACCATTCAGTCCTCGGACGAACGATATCATTATCTCGATGAATGCGGTGCGTACGACCATGTTTGGCCTGCCCTTCACCAGGCGGTGCCGGGTCTGCGGCTCCAAGGAGGGCCTTAGGGCGTGCGTGGTCTGCGGCAAGAACGCGTGCCAATTGCACATGGTTGGCGGCAAGTGCCATGCCTGCATAGAGAAGGAGCCGTTCACGATCCAACAGACAAGTGGCATCAGGCTCGAGCGGGAGGAACAGCGGAAGGCCCGTGCGGACGCTCTAAGGACCGAACTTAAAATCAATGCGGACCCCCTGAGGCTTCTGGACGACCTTTACCTTCTCCTAGGGGGCAGGCCGGGAAGCCGGCGGTCGACGACGACTCTGGGATCGCTTCATCTTGACCAGGTCCGGCACAGCCTGATGTTTGACAGGAATATTGCGAGGAGGATAACCTGCACGTCCTTCGTGCACCTGAAGACAGCCGGCCTAGCCGAGGTGGAGACCCGGCGCCCCTCGGCCCTGTTCGGGTATCTGGATAAGGGGGCTCTGGCGATGATCGACTCGACGACGCGCCTCGCCCATGACCAACTCATCAGGATGATCGACTTGGTATGCCTCAGCCTGTCAGCACAACGCGTCCAGTTGTTGGAGGGAGATGCCTTGCTTCAGGAAGTTAGAATAGGGGATGAGGTGCCTTGCCCGTATTGTGGAAACTGGCGGGGGGTTTGCCAGTGCCCCCGTAAGATAGAGGGGCTAATCGGTGCCTCTGACTACTTCAAGACCGCCATGGACTCAAGCCTAAGGCAGAGAAGCGTTGCCCTCGAGATGCGTGGAGACCCGAAGAACGTTGAGCTTCGGGATCGTGTCGAGCGGTGGCGGCGGGCGCTGCAGTTCTATTACTGATAGGTTCTGAAGCCGAAGGATATGTTCTGGCCGGTGTCGAGGGTCACGGAGATCCTCGTCCACTTGTTGTTCGTCGTCCCGACGGCGAAGCTTGAGATGACGTCCTTCTTTTCACCCGACGCCACGTGGACCTGTCCTTGATCCATGGCCTTTCCGGCCAGATAGGTCTTGTAATAGTATGTGTGATCCCTGCCCATCCTGTTCTCGATCGTGAACCTCAGGCGAACGCTGGTGAACTCCATCACCTCGCGCGGATACTCATAAAAGAGGCACTCTTTCGAGGTCGCGTCGGCAAAGACGAGGTATGTCTCGCCCAGCTTGAGGGTCTGGTATATGTTGAACCTTGACTCCTCGCCATCAAGGTCCAACACGAGGACCTCCTGACTGCCGTCGGGATCGAGAACCCAGAACTCGTGACCGAAAAGCTTCCCTGCCACCACGATTCCCGAGAAGTTGAAATCCCGCGGGCCCTGGTAGGGCTGAAGGGGGACCTTGTGGGTCACGAAATACAGCTCCGTGAACCTGTCAACACTCACCGGTTCTGAGAGGAAGACGGCTCCCAGAACGAACCCCACGAGGCATGCCCCAACGAGTATGACCATGACCAAGTCATCGGTGTTCCGGTCAGACCCGTCCACGGAATCCCGCCCATCGAACAACCTTTAAATCTTTGCCCGCCGATCCTCAACCGTGGCCCTCCTGTCCCTTCCCTCGATCGAGGAGATCAGGAAGCTTCGCAGGAAGCTGGGGCTCACGCAAGCAGAACTCGCCAAGCTGGCGCAAGTTAGCCAGTCGCTCGTTTCGCAGATAGAGTCGGGCGAGGTCGATCCAAGGCTATCCACGCTAAGACGGATAGTCGATGCCCTAAACCGGGAGGAGACGGGACGGGAGGTATTCGCCGAGGACCTGCTCGTGAGGGACGTGGTATCCGTCTCCCCGGACGACCTGGTAACGACGGCGGCAAGCATCATGTGGGCGAAGAAGATATCCCAGTTGCCGGTGTTGGAGGACGGGAAGAACCTCGGAAGCATTTCGGAGAAGACCATCACTGCCGAGATCGCGAAGGGCGGCACCAAGGACCTAGCTAGGCGAACCGTGAGGGAGGTCATGTCAGAACCCTTCCCCATGGTCGGCATGAGGTCAAGAATGGAGGTCGTCCTCTCGCTGCTCCAAGAAAGCCCAGCAGTGCTCGTGCTCGATGGCGGCAAGGTCAGCGGGATCATAACAAAGGCCGATGTTCTGCCGCGCGTGCGGAGCGTGCTCGCGCAGGGCGAAGAGGTTCAGGCGCGTCCGGCTACCAACAGCTCCAAGTAGGACCTCCTCTCGGTCTTCAGTCCCAGCTGCGCCATGATCCCCAGAAGCACGGGAAGCCTTTCCCTATCATGTGATGCGGACTCCAGCTCAACGAATCTTCCCAACCCATCGACGTCGTCCAGGTAGAGCAGGGTATCCCCTTTCCTGAACCCCCTTCGCGCCTTGACGACCCGGGCCGCCTGGGAGAAGCCGAGCTTCTCCAGGATCGATGCGATCTCGGGGGACGTTGGTATCTCGATCTCCTCCCTGGTCTTGGAAACCGCGTCGAGCTTGGGTCCCTTGTAGGACAGAAACCATCTGCCCGGCTTTGGACCGATCCGGCGCAGCCTTAGAGCCTCGTCCGTCTTGGAGAATTCCCGGCACGGATGCGAGAAGTAGAGATCCTCTTGGACGACCTTGGGCAGCACCTTCCAGCCCCGCACAAAGCCCTCGATCCTGCGGAGTTCATCCGGGCAGGATACCCTTGCCTTCACCTCGACCTCGATCATCCCGGCTGGCCGTTGATGCGGGCAGCTGAAAAATCTATTAGCCGTCGGTGCCAAGCTGGAACCGTGAAGGTGAAGATCTCCTACTTCGGCCACCTGCGCGAGAAGGCGCGGGTGAAGTCGGAGACGGTTGAGGTTGAGTCCTCCCTTAGCCTTGGAGACCTCTTGGAGCCAGTCTTGAGGAGGAGGAACATCCTAGAGGAGGTCTTCGGCACCGAGGATGAGCCCCAGATGCCGGTCAACATCCTGGTCAATGGGAGGAACATGAAGTTCCTTGACGGTATGGACACAGCTCTAAGCGAGGGAGACGAGGTGAGCATCTTCCCGCCGACGGGCGGGGGTTAGCACCCACGGTAACGGGCTGGCTATCCCTTATAGACGAAGACGTTGTACATCAGGACGTAGATCACGAACCAGGTTAGCAGGTAGATGTAGAGCCCCTTGGTTAGGACCTTCAGCCTTCCGCCGGCCTCCTGTATGTTGGTCCCAAACCACTCCACGATGTATGTGCCCATGTAGCCGACTGCGAACACCAAAAACAATATGAGCGCGATAAGCAGCGGTGTCTTCGCTGCGCTCGTGTTGTTCCTCATTGCGATGTCGACGGAAGTGGTGACAGAGGCAGCGATGATTCCCACAAGGGCAAACGCCAGATACCTTCGAACTTCCTGATCCATGATCAGCTAACTCCCGGGTCGATCGGATTTGCGCCAGATGCACGCGGTTGATATAAATTGTATCGTCAGGGAACTCCAATCGATCATCGGTTCGAGGGTTGACAAGGTCTTCCAGGACAACCCAAGACAGATCAGGATTCGGTTCTACGGCGGGCCGTCTGGGCGAGCGGAGCTCCTGATCGAGGCGGGAAGAAGAATTCACCTGACGGAGTACAGGAGGAAGAGCCCCAAGCTCCCGACGAGTTTCGCAATGTTCCTTAGGAAGCATTTGTCCAACCGAGTTTTGTCCGCCGTATCGCAGCACGATTTCGATAGGATAGTGTTGCTCGAGTTCGGCGACATCACCTTGGTTGCGGAGATATTCTCCCAGGGAAACATCGTCCTCCTTGACCGCGACTCCCAGGTCATGCTTTCCCTCAAGAAAGGACCCGAGGATCGGGTATCCAAGGGCAAGCAGTATGCCTTTCCCAAGCCCCCCGTTTCCCCGTTCGAGATCGCGGACGTGAACGCCCTTCGCGCAAGCCTTCAACGCGCCGACCTGGTTCGATCGCTGGCCGTGGATCTTGGACTGGGCAAACTCTATGCAGAGGAACTCTGCGCAACCACGGGGTTGGACAAGGGGACGAAGCCGTCGGAGCTCACTGATCAGGAAGCGCTTGCCATAATCGACTGGATCAAGAAGCTGGAGAGATCCGTATCCGATCCCAAGGAACCGGTCATCTATGGGCAAGCGGGGCCGGAGGAGTTCTCGCCCTTCCCACTCGAATCAAGAAAAGACGAGAACCCCACCATTGCAAGGAGCTTCAACGAAGCCGCGGATCGCTGCTACGCTCATGGCGAGGTGAAGGAGGCGGAGCAGGAGGCGGCCTTGCGAAGAGAGGATGCTTCTCGCAAGCTTGTGGAGAGGCTCCAGATCCAGCAGACCCAGCTGGAACAGCTTCGATCCAAGGCAAGACAACTGAGGGAGCTCGGCGACCTCGTGTACTCCAACTTCCAGGTCCTGTCGGAATTGGTGGAGGAGCTTCGCCGCCAGCCCAAAGTATCTAGGCAGAGCATCCTTGAGCCCCTAGCCAAGAAAGGTTTGCGCGACGGTCTCGTCGCTTACGACCCAGCCACCAGGACCATCACCCTTAGGATCAACGGCGTTGATGTCCCATTGAACCTTCGCCTCACTCTCGGAGAGAACGCGGCCGCATTCTACGACAAGGCGAAGGACCTAGAGGCGCGCGCGGAGGGAGCGGCACGGGCACTCGCACGCACAAAGATCGAGCTGAGCTCCTCACTTATTAAGGAAGAAGCCCCACCTGCCTTGGAACTTCGGCCGCAGAAGAAGGAGTGGTACGAGAAGTACAAATGGTTCTTCAGCTCCGACTTGAACCTGATCATAGCTGGGCGCGACGCCCGATCCAACGAGATCCTAGTGAGGAAGTACCTGGAGGACCAAGACATCTACGTTCACAGCGATACGCCGGGAGCCCCGTCGACGATTGTCAAGCCACATGACGGTCGGATCGGGCCCCAAGCTATCCGGGAGGCATGCATCTTCGCATTGATCCACTCGAAGACATGGAAGGCAGGGACCACGTCCGGCGACGTGTACTGGGTGAGAGGCGACCAGGTTACCAAGAGGCCGACCCCTGGGGAGTATGTCGCCCGAGGCTCCTTCGTCATACGGGGCAAGAGGAACTATCTCAGGGGGCTTGAGGCAAGGTGCGGCATCGGATGGTTTGGGAATCGATTCATGTGTGGGCCCCTTGAAGCTGTGGCCCATCGATGTTCCCCCGTCCTGGAGATTGCTCCGGGCGAGCAGAAGAAGAGCGACGTTGCGAAGGAAGTTATCAGGCGTCTGGCACCCAGGGATGTGCCTGCGGACCTGGATCAGGTCATTCAGGTCCTTCCCGGCCGCACCCTCAGGATCATCGATCGGGCTTAGTCTGCCGGACGATTCCAATCAGAAGCTCGAAATAGACACTTTTATTAGCGAACACGGGCCGCAAAAAACCGTTCACAATTGGTCGTTTAAAGAACAGCTGAACAGAGGGCCGGCTGATGTCTGAGATGCCTGTCAGGGAAGCAATGAAGAGCGACCTGGTCACCGTCAACCGTGGCGAGACCATGGACAAGGTAGCCCGCCTCATGACGCAGTGGAACGTCGATGTCGTAGTCGTGATCGAGGGCGGCAAGCCCGTGGGCCTCGTAACAGGGAAGGATATACTGACCCAGCTGGTCGCCGAGGACAAGAAGCCATCCAAGGTCCGCGTCCAAGACATCATGTCCTCGCCCCTCATCACGGTGTCGGGGGACGAGACGGTGTCGGACGCCCTGGACAAGATGATGGAGTTCGACGTCAGCCAACTGCCGGTCTTGGACGGCAACGATCTCATCGGCATAATCTCCAAGGAGGATATCTCGACCGCAAAGGAGAAGAGCTATCGGCTGTACGAGCCGGTCGAGGAATACAGATCCGAGGAGGACTACCCGGGCCCGGCGATCTGCGAGATATGCGGCCAACACAACGTCCACCTGCGCGAGGTGAACGGTCGCTACGTCTGCGACGACTGCGCCAACATCGCGGAAACCGACAACTTCTAGGAACCTTTAGCGGTCAAGGACCATCGAAGCCCCTTTATGGCCTTCCCCTCTTCCCCGATGATTCTGAAGTAGAATCCCCATGCACCGCGATGGTTGGTCACCTTCAGCATGATAGGGATCGTTCCCCCCGGTAGTTCGACCGTCATCCGGTCCTGATCGGGTTCGGCGCCCCTTATTTTGTCGAGCGCGAAGACCTGCCTGCCCCCGATCCAGAGCTTTGCCCCGTCGTCGCTTCCGAGGAGCACCACGCCCCTTGCCCGATCGCGGACATTAGCGTACGTAAGGGCGTACGCGCACATATGCTCATGCGGATGCATGATTCGGCGCAGATCCACGAAACCCGTGCTCGCCACGCGGGCCGGGCGCCACCTAACCCTGCCCGATGCACCTTCATACGACGCATCAAGGTCGATCTCCATCTCCGGCGGGTACGCGGTCGAGAAGCCAACGCCTTCACGGTTGTCAAAGGGCCCAATGACGTTCCAAGCCTTCGGGGAACCCCAGGGGGACAGAAAGTCCACCGTCTTCCCCTCGCGGATCCTGCGGGCAGCTTCGCGGATCCTTGAGTCGGGGAACGGCTCTGCTTTCCGCATGACGTCTATGTAGTCCTCAAGGTTCTCAACCACCGGCAGCTCGTCGCTCGCTTGCCCGTTGTATCGCACCATCTCGTCCTTGCTAAGCTGCCAGAGCGTTGAGCCATGGCAGTATATCCAGACGTATCTCTTGCAGACCATGCGCGAGACTGCGAACTGCGTTCGGAACTCTTGGACGGAGTAGTTCTCGCTCTTGTCCGCATAAGACCCAACTATCCTGTCGCCAAACTTCTCCCTCTTGCCCCCGTAGCCGAGGAACTTGCCCGTCTCGTCGAAGATCTGACGATAGTACCCCAGCGGCCAGAGCCCGAAGGAGATCGAACATCTTTGCCTCCAATACGGCCGCGATTCCCTGGCCAGGATCGCCTTAGCGAGCGCGTTTAGATCCTGTGCGTATCTGATGAGCCATTCGGGGTTAGTCCTAAGGTACGTCTCCTCGGTCAGGAGGTGCAGTCCCCCCGGGCAATCGCGGTCTGCCATCTCAACGCACATGCCACGGAAGAGGTCCGCAGCGAGCTCCCCGTAGCACTCCGGTCCCTGAGGGAGGTGAAGGACTTCCATCTCCGGGAATTCCTCGACCATGGATCGCACTATCTGGGCTCCCCGTTGCTCGGACTTCTCGCGCAGACGCGAGAACGGGTACCCCGGTTTCCTGTAGCCCTCCCACGATAGGTCGTAGATCTCACTGACGTACTCGATGTCTATGGCAAGCCCCCGGAAAAGGCCCTCGCGCGCAAAGATCGCGGCCTGCCTGAAGTTCTCCAACAACCGCGCCCATCCCGAATCGTCAAACCAGTCGGGCAGGCGGGTGTAAAAGGCTACCTTGATGAAGTTCCGATCGATGCCTTGTTCCGCGCACGCCCGGTTCATCGCCCTGGTCCGTCGAAGAAGGGGATTGCTCGCCCCGACTATGCGTTTGCCATCCGCAAACCACACATCGCTGTCCCAGTTCGACATTATCTTGGCGAGCATGAAGCCCCGTATTCCGCGTTGCGCCCAAGCACCCGCAGTGTCCGCCACATACTCAAAGGGGATAGTGGCGAACAGTAGGGTGGCCGGATATTGCGAAGGCGCTTCCTGAGAATCCAACTCGATCATCCTCGCCAGTAGCCCAGGTGCTGCGGATAATTATTTCGCACCATTCCCGCGAAAGACTCCCGTGGTTGCGAGCATTGCCCGCTTGCCCAGTTTCGGGACGATCGTCCTAGTATCCGTGATATCGGGTTCAACTCTGATCCACAGGAGGAAGGCATCCTGCCCGAAGACATGGGTCCGACGGGCACCATCGGCGACGCCCGGTCCAAGCTGAAGGCGAGCCCGAGACCTGCCATCCCACCTAAGGTCAGGACTGCAGGCGAATTGCCTCCGGCCCCTTCGTTGCCCCGAGAACCAGTTTGTAAGGAACCTCCTCCATCAGGTTCTCGATCCCGGATCTGGACTCAAAGATCGACGGGTCAAGGAACTCCTCTATCGGCCCCTCTTCCTTTGCCTCGCGGGACACGCCGTACCAGTATACGATCATCCCGTGGCCATAGGCCTCTTCGTACCGGCTGACCTGGTATCTGTGGTGTCTGCGTATGTGCTGCAGATCGCCGAAGAAGGCCTTGCTCTCAATCCAACAGATGTTGTTCCTGCCGTCTATCCTCTGCGGTGACTGAAAGAGAAAGTCAGGGGTCGGAATGCCGGCTCCAGCCTTTTGGTCCTGCTCGGTCTGGAACTTCAGCCCCTTCTCGGAAAGCCAACTGGTCAAGAGGGCCTCGCCCACCTTGCCGAGCTCCCGGTAGATCTGGAGGGACCAAGGGGAGTCCATGTAGTCCGACCTGACCACCCTGGCTATCTCGGATGCCATTCGCCTGTGATCCCTGGGGAGGTCGTGCTCGATCTCAGTGCCCATGACCATCTTGCGGAAGTCCGTCTTCGACACCCCGATCTCCGATGCTATGATGCGACCGATCACGATTGGGGGAAACGACCTCATTCGGGCGATCGTCTCAACCGTTTCACCCCTTCTCCACTGTCCCGCCAACCTGGGCGAGAGAGCCTTCACCTTCCAGTAGTTTCGTATCACGTACCGCCTGTAGTCCTGGGTGTGGATGGCTACCAAAAGACCCGTTGGCAGGCCGGTTGCCCGGTGGATTCGAGGAATGTCGCCGATCCATCTGATGCGAGACGATAGAGCCCGGCACTCCCTCTCAGTGAGTTCCCTCAAGAAACCATCTTCGAAAGCGCGGCCGTTCTCGGGCCGCCCAAACTATATCCTTAGGTATTTTTGTGATCTGCCAGATAAATGTCTTACCAATGCCGACCTTGCGTGCATCAAGATTTCGCCAAGTCGGCGCTCCGGCCCCTTCGGACCTTCTCGCCGTACCATCCTCCGGTAACGTGCAGGTAGGCATTTACCGCCGCGGTGATCCCTTGGCCCACAGCAACGCCGATCTGATGGACGCCACCCGTGATGTCCCCCGCAGCATAGACCCCCGGGACGTTCGTCTCCTGTCTCCGATTCACCACGATAAAGCCTTCCTCGTCGGTTGAGACCCCTGCATCCCTTGCCAGTTCACTTCGAGGCACCTCCCCGACGGCGATGAACACGCCATCAACCTCGATGCTCATGATCCTGCCGTCCCCAGTGTCCTGCAGGACCACTCGATCCACATCTTTCTCGCCCTGGATCTCCACGACCTGCTTGTTCCAGAGCATCTCGATCCCGCTGTCTAGGACTCGCTGCTTCAGGACAGCATCGGCCCTGAGATCCGATCTCCGGTGCGCCATGAAGACCTTCCCGGCGATCTGCCTTAGATACAGGGCCTCCATCGCCGCCGCGTTCCCCCCGCCCACCACCATCACTCTGCTCCCCCTGAAGAAAACGCCATCGCACACGGCACAGTAACTCACGCCGCGGCCCCTGAACCGCTCCTCTCCAGGGACTCCCAGTCCCTTGTGGGTACAACCAGTAGCAATTATGACGGCGTCTGAGCGAATCTCATCAGAGGCGGTGACCACACGTTTGCTTTCCCTGCCAAGATCCAGCCGCACAACCGTCTCAGGGATGATTGTCCTGAGGCCGGCAGATTCAGCCTGCCGACGCATCCGGTCGACGAGTTCAAGCCCGCGGATCGCCTCGACCCCAGGGTAGTTCTCTACCAACCAAGCCTCAGCGGCCAGACCGCCTGCCACCTCACCTATCAGGATGGTCCGGATTCCAAGCCTGGCGCCATATAGGCCAGCCGAAAGGCCAGCCGGCCCCGCTCCGACGACCGCGAGGTCGCAATCCTGCGACATCCTCTCCTGAGCCTCACCGGAGGGGCACCAGAAAAATATGTCGCCAGGTATCTGAGCCCCGCTTCCCCGTGCGTGCTTGGCCCGCCTGTTGTCGCCTCAAGGACATTGCATTCGATGACATCGTCGCTTGGGCTATTCTCGATTCCAAGCATAAGCCTGGCCTGGCCAGGACCTGACTGCAACGGGGATTCGCGAACCCGCGGCAAGATACGCAAACTTGGCTTCATTTTTCAAGAAACGGTCCAACTGCTCTAGGTGGGCCAAAGGATCGCTCCGTTGGACCTAGCAAGGCCCTTCGGATGTTTGGTTAGGAAGTCTCCCCACAAGGACGAGTTCACCATCTCATTCTACCGCAAGGGTCTCATCCTCGCAGAAGCCCACATCGCCACCGTGGAAGACCTCAAACCCTTCAGGTGTCGAATCCATGCAAACGAAGTGGACTTCTTCATGCAGCCGAAGGAGCTCCTCGCAATAGTCAAGAAGGCAAGGCAGCTGGTCATGTTGGACGACGAAGCGACCAGAGCGGTGGGGCGACAACTCCAAGCTCTGTTTCATAGCGCTCCACAGGCCTGGGCGAAGCCTTGCAGGTTGTGCATGTTGCAGGGATCCGTCAAGATCCCGCTCCCGCCAATAAGGTATGGGGCCCAAGAGATATGTTTGAAGTGCGCCAAATCACAGTTGCTCAAGGAAGCACGTGCAAGAGGGTTCCAGGTGAACGACGCCTTGGCAGTTCACCTGGGGCGGGTGCTGGAGAGGGCGCGGGACTACGACACCGCCTCCAGGATCATCTCGGCTGAGTATGATCCGGACCGCGATTGGCATCTCAGCGTTTACGACGTGATCGAGAAGAAGCCGTCGAAAGGCGACAGAATGCCGATCGAGAAAATCGTCGATCTACACCCGAACCCGGATCATGCCGCCCAGCTAACATCAAGGCTCAAAGAGATCGGCATCGAATCGCTGCTTCCCGTGCAGGCCGCGGCCGTCAAGGAAGGTCTTCTGAGCGGTCGTAACATCCTCATCGTTTCCTCCACTTCAAGTGGCAAGACCCTGATAGCGGAAATGGCTGGAATCCCGCGGGCCCTGGGCGGGGCCAAGTTCCTTTACCTGACGCCTTTGGTGGCGCTTGCCAACCTCCGATACTGTGAATTCGAGGGCAAGTACAGTGGGCTTGGCCTCAGGACTGCAATTAGGGTCGGAGTCGGCCGGATTAGGACGGGACGGAAGCTTGACCTCAACATGGACATCAAGGGCTCCCAGATAGTCGTCGGCACATACGAGGGGGTAGAGCAGACGCTGAGATCGGGCGCGGCCAGGCTCCTGGGCGAGGTAGGGGTCGTCGCGATCGACGAGATCCAGAACCTTGCGGATAGCGAGAGGGGACCGAGGCTGGACGGTCTCATCAAGAAGCTCAAGGTTCTATTTCCCCGCGCTCAGTTCCTCTACCTGTCTGCCACGGTTGGGAATCCGTCCGAGCTGGCAGCCCAGCTGAAGGCGCACCTCATCCTGCATGACGAGCGCCCGGTGCCCCTCGAGAGGCACGTCATCCCCATATCGACGCCGGGCGAGAAGATGCGGCTAATGAGGAAACTGATCGAAAGGGAATTCGCCGCGGTCTCCCCCGAGGGTTACAGAGGCCAAACGCTGGTTTTCACGAACTCGCGCAGAAAGTGCCAACAGATCGCCGCCGCCCTCTCCAACCCCTCAGCGCCTGTCAAGGCCTACCACTCGGGACTTTCCTACGAGAGGAGGAGGGCGCTTGAGTCCGAGTTCATGAAACAGCAGATTGCGGCCGTTATCACGACCTCAGCTCTGGCAGCGGGTGTCGATCTCCCAGCCTCACAAGTTATCTTCGAGACCCTGGCAATGGGCATGGAATGGATCACCCCATCCGAATTCCACCAGATGCTGGGCAGGGCTGGCAGGTTGGGCTACCACGGAGCGGGGAAGGCCGTTATGCTGATCGAACCAGGCCGTACGTTCAGCAGGGCGGAGAAGCGTACGGAGGATCAGGTAGCGATGGATCTTCTCACGAGCAAAATCGACCCGGTGAAGCCATCATACACCCAAGGACAGCTCGCCGAACAGATCCTTGCGGACGTGAGCACGTTCGGCGTTCTGAGTCCGTCCGAGCTTGAGCGGATCCAGGAAAACAGCGTGGGATTTGCATCCGAGACCGCGCCTCTCGTCGACGGGCTCGTGCGTTCGGGGATGGTCCGGAAAAGGGGCGGGTTTCTGGTGATAACGAGCATCGGGCGGACCGCGTCCGAGTTCTTTCTCTCCGAGGAAGAAGTCGCCTTCATGGTAAGGGCCGTCAAGAAAGGTTCCCCTCCTTTGAGCACGGTCGTGGCAACGAGCGCCTTCGACCGGGTCTACGTATCCGAGAAGCTGCAGAAGAACATGGAGCGGTCATTCAAGAGGGAGACCTCCAGCAGATTCTTCGATTCGGAGGTCCTGGACCTCCTATCGAGGCCCAAGGGCGTATTTTCAGACTGGTTCAAAGAAGCGATCGGGAGGATCACGCTCGACATCTTGGCCTGCGACTGTCGCGATTCGCCGCACTGCGAATGCCCCCCGAGGAAGCTATCGGCGATAATCCTGCAGCTGCGGATCTCCGGCCGCTCCCCGGAAGCCATATCGAACGAGATCATGGAGAGATACGGAATCGAGGTCTACCCGGGAGACGTCCTTGAGTACCTAAACGACGCCGCAAGGCTCAGCGAAGCACTGTGCAGGCTCTGCGACGTATTGAACAGGCCCAAGCTCGCCGACAGATCCCACGAGCTCTACCTGAAGATCGTCGGATGATCTCTAGAGCATGTCGACGAAGGCCTGCAGCTCACGATCTGAGTCGAGCCTAACCTTCATTATCGAGTGAATCCTGCAGAAAGCCTCGATCTCACCTGTTAGGTCTCCCGGGCTCGCCGAGTAGTGATTCGACCCGGCCGCGGAAATTAGAAGATCGCGGGGCGCGCTTATCTTAATGGGCGTGTTTGGCCACATCTTGCCCCAGACTATCTTCTCCCTTATGTCTTCGGTCATGCGCACTATCTGGCCCTTCCCGTACTGCATCCAGTATTCGCCGTCGATGCGCGTCAGCCGGGCAACCGTCACGTCCGAGGGCTTGCTGTAGAAGCCGACCGCGCCGCCGGAGGCCCCCTGGACTTGCCCCTTGATCCAAACCTCGGGGAGGCACTCGGATGCATGGGGTGAAAGGCAGGAATAGTAGATCGAGGCTGCTCCGCAGTTCGAGATTATCATGAGGTTGTCATCGACGTACTTCAGGTCCCCGAATAGCGGTGGCGACTCAGGATTCATCTGGTGAAGCAGCGCACAGGTCACCAGGCCCTTTACATCCCCCTCGCAAACCACGGGGATCGCTGGCTTGGGACCCTCGGCATCCTCCGGATACGGGATCAGTGCTGGGATGAGACAGGGCGTTACCCCGTATTCCACGGAGAGCTCTGGCTGGCATCTTATCGAAGCCCCCATGATCGGCTCACCGCCGGCCAATTTCTCCGAAAGGTCATCCTTGGCTGCAAGGTAGAGCGCCACTTCCTTCCTGAGCGATTCCTGCGTCAACATGCGGTCGTCGAACTCGATCTTGCATCCCAGCCTGCGAAGCCAGGAAATCGTCCTATCGATCCGATTCGCCTCGCGCAATATCTTCTCTGCACGCCGTACCAAGCCCTGTTGTTCCTCCATGAAGAAGTCCCCGACCATGAAGCTCTTCAGCCTCGGTAGGTCGTCCTGAAGGTGCTCCATCCTCAGGCAGTACGAAGCACCCCAGAGGACCAGGGACCCCCGCGCCAGCCTAGAAGCCGCCGAAACGCCCCGTACCCAAGGAAGGATCTTTTCCGGCCGCCCCTGGAGCCGCTGATGCCTGAGCATGTTGTCGTTGGATGCGTTCTCCCAAAAGCTTGCGCCGGTTGAGGAAAGACACGTTGAGCCGGCCCACGCTGGATTATGTTCCGCGTACAGCAGCACGGGCAGATCCAACTCCCTCACCAGCATGATCGGCAACATCGGCTCCGTCCAGTGCCAGCAACCCAGTATGAGAGCCTCCGCACCCTCGGTTCTGAGGATACGCGCGGCCTGCTCCACCTCGCGTTTTGTGCGGAGACCGAACATGTCTTTCTCGGTCCACCGCCTCCTAAGCCTCGACATCGGGTCGACGACCTTTATGCCGCTTCGCCTCAGGAAACTTGTCAAGGATCGATGCTTTTCGTGAAGATAGGCTTCGCGCTCCATGGCCAGTCCAGTGTCTCTCGGATCGGTGAAGGTGATCACGCCCACTACGGCTTTGGGTTCGACCATCAGGCCACCACGCGCCCACGGCCAAGGGGGCAATAAATATCTTTTTTCGCACGCGCTCGTTATTTTTCCAGACCATATCCGCCAATCGGTAAGTCAATGAAACCATTCATCGCCCCAGGCATATACTTATAACTAACATCCGACTTCGTCGTCGCAAGGAGTCCAACCTTGACCCGGGCGCGCAACAACCTGCCGGCAACAATGATGCTCCTCGCAGCCGGTGCGTTCGTGGTGGTTCTCCTCGCGGGCTGGGTCGGCGGGAAGGGGTTCGTTAGGCGAATCGGCACGCTTTCGCCGGGTTACCTTCTGCTCGCCCTCTGCGTGGAGATTTGCTTCATGCTTCTGGGAACGTTGAGATGGTCGATCATCATACGCGCCCAGGGAGGCAGAATACCAAGGGAGCTCCTGGCGATTAGCTTCTCAGGAGCCTTCCTCAACAACATCACCCCCGTATCCAGGACGGGTGGCGAGCCCGTCCGAGCCTACATGCTCAGTAGGGCAAACGGCACCACATTCGAGGAGGCAATGGCCACGGTCGTCGCGGACCGCGTCTTCGACATGGTTCCGTTCGTCCTGATCTGCCTCGTCTCTTTCGCACTCATCACGGCCTTCGGAGTTGCGCCCGGTCCCCTTGTGCTTGGTCTCATGTTGCTCGGTCTTGTCGCCGCGGCCGTCCTCTCCACCATCCTGATCGTGGCATCCCTAAGGAAGGAGGCGGGCGTGAAGCTTGTCCTGCTCGTGGTCGGAAGGCTTGAGCCGTTCGTGCGACGTTTCAGGCCGGGCCACGACATCAAGGCAGGGACTCTGCAGGTGCTCGAGAGGTTCTACAGGGGCACCAGGAGCATAGCCGGTAGGAGGAGCGTGCTTGCCCGGGGGACCCTCATCTCCTTCATCCTCTGGCTAACCATAATCCTCAGGCTCAAGATAGTCTTCCTCTCCGTCGGTTCGGATCTTCCCCTCATCATAGTGAACGTCGTGGCCGTCGCATCCACGTTCTCCGGTTTCGCCCCCCTTCTCCCTGGCGGGCTAGGGGCAACCGAGGCAACGATGATCGCACTCTTCGTTGGATTCGGGACCCCAAACGATGTGGCAGCAACCGCCGTGCTGGTCGACAGGGTTGTATCGTACTGGTTCGTGACCGCGATCGGCGCCTTAACCTCTGTCCGCCTATCCCTGAAACTCAGGGACGTGGAGCGATAAGGGTAACTCATCCAAGCTTCCTGGCAACGACCTTGCGCAGCTTGGTGCCGCAGACGGGGCAAAAGACTCCCTGGCTGAAATCCCTCTCACAGGCCGGACAGGTCATCTTCCACTCGTACACTGACGCTATCCCGCGGGTCCCTATCGATCTGTACCCGATTCCCAGGACCTTACACATATTCTGGAGCCCATAGTCGTCGGTCAGAATGACGGGGTAAAGCCCTGCCCCTCTCAGGTCCACGGCCAACGCGATGAGCTTGATATCCGTTTCGGAGAGTTCGCCGCCTATCCGGGCAAGCCTCCCCCTGACCAGCCTGACGCTCTCAGCGGAGGAATCCCAGACCCGCAGCCGCCCGGACTCGATGAAAGCGCCGACCAAGCCTGCAGCGGCCAGGCCACGGGCCTCCTCCACAACCTCTGGGACGGTATAGTGCGCTGTCGAGGCAGTGGGAACATATCCGCTTATGACCGATGAAGTGTCCAAGACGAAGACCCGCGTCCTGATGCGACTATCCCCCGATCCTTTGACGAAGCTTCGCCCAGAAAAGGTCCGGACGCAGCACAGCAAACACGGCTTTCGACTCCGACCTTCGGACCCTCACCTCATTGCCCTGGCCGGCGCGCCCGACTACCCGCCCGTCCATCGCAAGGCAACACTCGTCGCCTGGAACAATGACTATCTCCTTCTCCGGCGAGACGACCAGCGGGCGAATTGGCCTGATTGCCCCAAGAGGTGCCACGACCATCGCATCCAAACCCCAGTCCACAACGGGGCCCCCGGCGGACAAGGAGTGTCCCGTCGAGCCGGTAGGGGTCGACACGATAACTCCGTCGCCCTCAAGCATGAAATCTCCGAGGGACTGGATGCCAACACTTGCCCGGAATATCTTGCCCGTTTTCGTTCCTTGAACCAGAAGCTCGTTCAACGCCGAGCCAAGCTTTTCGGCTCCTAGTCGGACCTCCACCTTCATCCGCGTAACCAACTCGAACTTGCCCGACGCAAGCCTCTTCAGCGACGGGAGCAGATCCCTGGGCTCCACCTGGCTCAGGAAACCAGTCCTTCCCATATTCACGCCGCATATGGGAACTGCAGAATCACCGAAGCACTGGACCGTGCGAAGAATGGTGCCGTCCCCGCCGAAGACTAGGACGAGGTCAACGAGGTCGGTCGCAGGATTCAAGCCTGCCAGAGAGGAAGATATCTTTCGGTTCCTTGCCGCTATGGCGGCAAGGAGGTGATCCTCGGCGAGCATCGATTCGACTTTGCCCTTCAGATAGGACACGGATTCGATCGCAAGATCAACAGCTCTGGGCGAATCGTTCGCCATCATGCCCAGCTTCTTTATTTTCATCAAATCCAACCTTCGCCAGACAGCAAGAGCGGACGGCGAGGCCGACCCATACCCGGGCCCCAAAAATATATTTATATCTTGCTCGGGCGGCAGAGCAGGCAAGTCGGTAGCATGGCCCGAAGGATCGCCGAAGTGCGGACGCTGAAGGTCGGATACGCCGTTATGATAGACGGTGAGCCGTGCAAGATCGTGAGCTACACAACGTCGAAACCCGGCAAGCACGGGGCCGCCAAGGCGAGGGTCGAGGCCATGGGAATATTCGACGGACAGCGCCGCGGCTTCATCTTGCCGGTAGATGCCAAGATAGAGATCCCGGTCGTGGAGAGGAAGACTGGCCAGTTCCTGGCGGAAATGGGCAATTCCATCCAGATAATGGACCTGGGGGACTATTCTACCTTCGAGGTCCCCAAACCCGACATACCCGGCCTGACGCAGGGAGCCGAAATCGAGTACCTTGAATTCGAGGGAAGACGGCTCATCGAGCGCGCAAAGAGCGGGTAGGGACCCCTTCCTTCTGGGTTGGGCCGATGAGAAAGAAGATAGAGGATGTCGAGATTTGGCCAGGCATGAGTGCCGCGGACGTCATGCGCGAGCTAGGTCGAAGCGGCGTATTCGGCGCAGGGCGAACCAGCAGGGCGACCGATATCCTGCAGAGTATGATGGAGTCGAATGCCACCGTCTTCTTCGGCTTGGCCGGCGCGATGGTCCCCGCCGGCATGAGGCGCCTCGTTGCCGACATGGTTCGCGACGGAATGATCGACATCCTCGTCTCAACCGGGGCAAACGTCACACACGACCTCATGTGCGCCTTCGGGATAGCGCGCTGGCGTGACATCCGCTACTCCAGCGATGCTCAGCTGAGGCGCAGGGGCGTGAGCCGAATCCTCGAGGCGTTCATTGACGAGGAGGGCTTCGCGACCTTTGAGAAGAGGATAACCGAGCTGCTTGAGCTCTGCGTCGGCAGCAAGGGCGAATCCAAGATCTCGCCGAGCGAACTGTTGCGCGAGATCGGCCTGCATGTCGAGGATGAGTGTTCAATCGTCGCCAGCGCGGCAAAGGCGGGGGTACCCATCTTCGTTCCAGCATTCACCGACTCGATTCTTGGAATGCACACCTACTTTTACTCTCAAGCCCATCCGCTGGCACTGGACGTGCTCAAGGACTTGGGCAAGATCATCGACCTGGCATACAGGGCTGAGCCATCGGGCGCAGTCCTAGTCGGGGGAGGAGTGCCCAAGAACTTCATCTTTCAAAGCAAGCTGGTGGCCCCGAAGGGCTTCGACTACTCGATCCAGATCACGACCGATAGGCCCGAGCCCGGCGGCCTTTCAGGAGCCACCCTGGAGGAGGCCATCTCCTGGGGAAAGGTCGACCCGAGAGCCCGGACCGTAACGGTTCACGGGGATGCCACCGTTTTCCTTCCGCTCATGGTCGCAGCCGTCCGCGAAAGGCTGGGCACCAAGCTCCCGCGCAGGGGAAAGCGTCCATGAAGTACCTTGTCCTCATCCCCGACGGCATGGCCGATTACCCTCTTCGCCAACTATCTTGGCGAACGCCCTTGATGGCTGCCCGGGCCCCGAACATCAAGTCCCTAGGGTTCCGCGGCAGGATGGGACTCTACCGAAGCGTGCCGAAAGGATGTCAGGCGGGAAGCGATGTCGCCATCATGTCCATCATGGGGTACGACCCAACCACGCAGCTCACCGGAAGGGGGGCAATCGAATCGGCCGCTCTCGGGATCGAGCTAGCGGAGGATGAGATAGCATTCAGATGCAATCTCGTGACGTGCCGCCGCGGCCGCATATCAGACTACTCGGCGGGGTACATCAGCAGCACGGAAGGCAAGGCACTGATCCTCGCGCTGAATGAAAGGCTTGGAGACGAGGACGTGAGATTTCACCCTGGAAAGAGCTTCCGGAACATACTGGTGTTGAGAGGCCGGGAGTACTCGGACGACTTGGCCACCACGCCCCCGCACGACATCGTTGGGCAGGCCTTCCAGCGCTACCTTCCCAACGCGCGATCGGGCGCCGCAAAGCGGACCGAAGAGAAGGTGAGGAACCTGATACTGGCCTCCAGGGATGTTCTGGCCGACCACCCAGTCAACCGGAGGAGGCAAAAGGAGGGGTCAAACCCCGGGAACATGATCTGGCCTTGGAGCCCGGGGCACCGCCTGAGCTTGATGCCGTTTGAGGAGATATGGGGCATGAGGTCCGCTGCCGTGGGGGCCGTGGACACCATAAAGGGTCTTGCGAGGAGCGCCGGGATGCTGGTGCCCGACGTTCCGGGGGCCACGGGCTTCGTGGACACCGACTACGAGGCCAAGGCCCGCGCTGCCCTGGACGCGTTGCGGACCTGTGAGGTCGCGTTCGTTCATGTCGAGGGCATCGATGAGATGGGGCACTCAGGCGATTTCAAAGGAAAGATGAAGGCGATCGAGGACTTCGATTCGCGTCTGGTTGGAAACCTGTTTGCTGGCATGGACTCCCGGGGCTGGGAATACGACGTCGCGGTGATCCCCGACCACTATACCCCTTGCACGGTCCGCACCCATGTGAGGGATCCGACTCCCTTCGTCATCGCTGGGAAGACGTCTGCACCCACGAGGAAGATCGAGTTCAACGAAGAGAACGCGAAGCTGGGAGACCTTGGAACGTTGAAGGGCGACGAGTTCATGCGCCACGTCCTCAAGGACTAGGTCCGGCCTTTCTGCGGAGGTGTGCCCGATTGATGAGGTACTCCCCGCGGGACGTCTCCCACCTGACCTCAGCCGAGTCGATGACGATCCTGCTGGAGAAGAGAGGACAGTCCAAGACGACGGTTTCCGCCTCACCCCCCTCGAAGGAGATGTTAATGAGCCTCTTGGACCGAAGCTTCTTCAGGTCGTCTATCGTTGCCGCGTCGATGGTCCTACCCAGCCACTCGGGACCCATGCCGTCGGCGTAGACGCCGACGATCATTATGCAGTACGAATCCTGAAGCATCCGTCTGAGAAGGAGCTCAGGGTTCGACCCCCACAGAGGGGCAAGGACCGCAAGCCCAAGCTCTTCGCAGACGCTGGTCACCCTTGCGAGCTGGTAGTTTGACGCCACCGTCCCCGTGAGCACTCCATCCACATCAAGCCGACTCAGAGCCTCCTTGAGATCGGACAGCTCCTCCTCCTTGATGCCCGAGCTGTTCTGGCAAATGTGGCGGATGCCCATCGATGCGGTCTGCAGACGCGTGAGCCACAGATTGGGCACGTGGAACATGTATGAGTCATCCCGCTGCGGGAATATCGTCACGGCGTAGGGCACCTCATGCCCAGCCTCTAGGGCCCGCTGAATCGAATGCACGCTGTCCTTCCCCCCGGAGAGCAGCGAGGCAAGGCGCATGGCCCATCAATCCCTGTCCCAGATGTATCGGTCCTTTTCCTTCCGCGTCTCGCAGATCTTGACGAAGTTCTTCTCGACCTGCTCCCAGTCCCGCTCGTAGATGTGCAAGGCGGAGCTGATGTCCACGTAACGGCCGACCTCATACCCCAGTTTGTCGGCGAGCATCTTCTGCATCTTCGTGAAGGCGTACACGTTCAACCACCACGCCTTCCAGAGGTCCCTGGACCTCCAATATGTGTGGAACTCAAGGCGTCCATCCACAACCCTGCACCATACCCTCTGCAAGCATGGCGGGTCGTCCTTCCACGGATCATGCACCGGAAGCCATGTGATCGCCTGAGCCCTTCTGGTGTGGGGGGCCTTTGACAGCTTCTTGACTATGTAGTCAACCTGGTCTATGAACGGCGGCTGCGGATAGCCGTCCACGCCCGCGGGGTACCCGAAGAGCCTCTGATGGTAGGTGTACCACCAATCCTTGCCAACCCTGTGGTCCTCGATGCCCTCAAGGATCTCCCGCGTGTAGCTATCCTTAACGTGCCAAGCGAAGGCCGCCCTATGGATGATTGGCTGGCTCATGGGATCGGTTACCTCTATGCAACCGATGACATCCTTCGACCTCTCGCCGTACTCCGTGGGAACTATCGACCCCTTCCTCCAGGTGTGGAGGACCGCTGCCTCCCACGCGCGGCCAATGCTCGTTTCCGATATGCACATGAATCGGTCAGACATTCGATCAGCTCACGACTCCTCTAACACCTCGAAGTCCGTTCCAAGCTACTCGGACCTGCGTCTCGGCCTTGCATAGAACAGGGATTGAAACAGCATGAGAACCGGCAGTATCTCAAGCCTGCCCACCCACATGTTCATTATTAGCATCGCCTCAGCCACCGGATTCATTCCGGCCCGGGTTATCCCAACGGATAGGCCCACATTCCCCTGCGCTGAACAAACCTCGAAGAACACATCGCTAGCGGGAACGTCGGGGCCCACAGCGTGCAACAGCACGATGACCCCGACAAGGAGCAGGACCAAGTACATGAAAGAGAGGGTGGCCGCTTCCAGCACGACGCGGGAGGTTTCTTCCTCCGACAGCATGACTTTTCCCAGCTTCTTCGGCACATAGCCACCCGACGGCATGAAAGTCTCCATGAACTTCCATCCTGCCCCCTTGGTTATCAGGACCAGCCTGACAAGTTTTATGCCCCCGCACGTTGAACCGGCCGCGGCCCCTGCAACCATGGCCATGGAAAGAAGGATCTTCGCAGATGGCGTCCAGTTGCCAAGATGGGCGCTCTGGAATCCCGCGGTGGCGATGCCGGAAACGAACTGGAAGGACGACACTCGAAGCGCCCTTGAAAATGCTCCTGAGACCGGCCCCCCAAAGTAAAGCTCAGCCGTCAGCAATGCGATCCCGAGAATGCACAGGGTAAACAGCACCTTGTTCTGCACGTCCTCGACAAGCTCGCGAAGGCGGCCGCGGAAAACGCGATCGTGAACCACGAAGGAGATTGCACCCATCAAAACAAGGCCCATTATCGCCAGCTCAAGTGCTGGATTGCCGTAGCTCCCGATGCTGCCGTTCTTGACGGAGAACCCGCCGGTAGCGAGCGCCGTCATCCCATGATTTATCGAGTCCCACAACGGCATGCCCAAGGCGAAGAGAATGCCCACCCCCGCGATCGTGTAGATGGCATATATCCTCCACATCTGCCTTACCGTGCCCACTATCCTCGGCTCAAGCCTATCGGTCCTTCCCTCCCCCGCATACAGCTCGAAGGCGCCGGTGCCCGGCCTAGCCAAGATGACCAACATCAGGACTATGATGCCCATGCCCCCCACCCATTCCATCAGGCTCCTCCAGAACTGGATGCTGCGGGGGAGCAGCTCCTGGCTCACCGCCACCGAAAGGCCGGTCGCCGTCCAGCCGGACATGGCCTCGAAGTAACAATCCAGCGGCGTCATGTTCAAGATGAGTTCCGACCCTGAGGGCAGCGATCGCGCGGCCATGGCGAACGGTATCGCGCCGAACGCTGGAACGATCAGCCAGCATATCGCGGCCCCCATCATCCCGTGTTTGGTCCTCGCATCCGACGATCGCCTGAAGGGTAGATACAGAGCCAGACCAGCAATGAAAGACAGACCCGAACCAAGCAGGAAGCCTGGAGCGACGAAGGGCTCAGCGAATACGACGCACACGATCAAAGGAACGAGCATGACCGGTGCGGAAAGGATCAGGACTCTACCGACTATGTTGGAGAGTATTCCGAGATCCCGCCTCTGCACCAAGAGATGGCCTGCCAAGAACCAGCTCCCGCGATGCGGTGGGCTGACTCTCTTTTATCTCTTTGTGCGGGTGCCTCTCGGCCTACTATGCGGCCACGAACCCGGGAGGACCCGGATATGCAGGCAATTAATAAACGGATGGCCGATCCGGTGCGTGAGGGCGGGCGATGAAAGAGGAACGGACCTACGCTGAGGCCGGAGTGGACATAGAAGCCTCAAGGAAGGCAATATCCACGCTGGGGCAGTGGCTTGACAAGACTCTTTCCTTCAGGCCGGAGAACACGTTCCCCGAGGTTAAGGGGCACTATTCGGGCTTGTACCGCCTCGGCGATGGCAGTGTTCTCTCGATGAGCACCGACAGCGTTGGCACCAAGATGATCGTCGCATCCATGATGAAGAAGTACGACACCGTGGGCATAGACCTCCTTGGCATGTTGGCAAATGACATCATCTCGGTTGGTTCAACGCCCGTCTGCATGGTCGACTATATCGCCGTTCAGAAGGCAGACGCCGACCTGCTTGCCGAGATCGGCAAAGGGATATACGAGGGCTGCAGGCAGACGCGGGTTGTGGTCGTCGGCGGTGAGACTGCCACGGTGCCCGACATCGTGAAGGTCCCCGATCTGGCAGGGGCGATCGTGGGGATCTCGCAAGAGGAAGAGCTCATCACCGGTTCGGAGATAGCGGACGGCGACGTCATCGTGGGGCTCGGGTCATCTGGCATGCACTCCAACGGTTACACGTTGGCCCGCAAAGCGTTTTTTGCCTGGAATGACTTCTCGGTCCACGATCCGCTTCCGACGGATCCGTCGGTGACGATAGGGGAGGCGCTGATGGTGCCCACGAGGATCTACGTCGATGTAGTCCTAGACATCACAAGGAACCTCAGGCCTCATGGGCTCGCCCACATAACGGGCGGGGCCCTCACCAAGCTTCGTCGCCTGAAGAGGGGCATGGGGTATGTCGTCGACAACCCGTTTCCCTCGCAACCGGTGTTTGAGGCGGTGCGAAAGCTTGGCCGCGTGCCCTGGGCCGAGATGTACAGGACCTTCAACATGGGCATGGGGTTTGCCGTGATAGTCGATCCCGCGGACAGGGACCAGACGCTGGAGATCAGCCGGAAGCACGGGCTGGAGGCGAAAGCTGTGGGAACCGCAGTCCGCGACGCTGAGGAAAGGATCCTCGTGAAAGCCCAGCAGAAGCTCGTGCTCTAGCCCTTGTAACCCCAGGACCGTCGGGCCAACTCCACCACCCGGTCGACCTGTTCCCGGGCCGTGCCCAGATATGTGAGCGGGTCCATAGCGGCCTGGATTTCGCTGGGACTCATTAGCCTGGATATCTCTTCGTCCTTCTCAAGCGCCTCGGCGAAGTGCAAGCCCCCGGAGATCGCACTCATCGAGGCCCTCCTCACCATCGAATGAGCTTCCTGTCTTCCAACTCCCTTGTCCACTAGGAGCAGCATCACCCTCTCCGCCATGATCAAGCCTTTCGTAATCCCCAAGTTCCTAGAGATATTGTCGAGATTGAACACCAATCCGCGGAGAACCTCAGAGGCCAGTCCCAGGATGTAGTAAAGGTACATCGTCGCCTCCGGGAGCACGACCCTCTCGCACGAGGAGTTTGTCAGGTCCCGCTCGTGCCAAAGCACGTTGCAGAGGAGCTCAGGTTCGACCAAGGCCCTCACCGTGCGCGCCAAGCCGCATATCCTCTCTGACCGCACCGGGTTCCTCTTGGAGGGCATCGTGGAGCTGCCCACCTGTTTTTCCCCGAAGCCCTCCCTCAACTCATCTATCTCGGTGCGCTGAAGATTCCTCACCTCAGTGAAGATCTTCTCAAGCGTCGTGGCGATCTGCGCTAAGCAGAAGAGGTAGTCCGCATGTCGATCCCTCTGCAGAACCTGATTGGTCACAAGGGGTTCGCCGAGCCCAAGCTCCTTCATCACCAGACTCTGGATCTCAAGCGCCTTCGGACCAAAGCCGGCCTGGGTGCCGACCGCGCCCGTCATCTTCCCGACGCACACCCTCTTCGAGGCCTCGTCCAGGCGCTCTATGTTGCGCTGCATCTCGCAGGCCCAAAGCGCGAACTTGAGCCCGAAGGTCGTTGGGAGTGCGTGCTGGCCATGAGTCCTCCCTATGCACACGAGCTCTTTCCTGTCCCGCGCATGATCCAGGAGGACGTCTCGTACATCGACAGCTGCCCTGCGCAGCAGCTGGATCGAATCCCTAAGCCGCATGGCAAGCGCAGTGTCGGTGATGTCGTTTGACGTGGCCCCGAGGTGGACGTAGCGGCCCGCGTCGCCCTCGCACACCTCGGTCAAGGCCATCACCATGGCCATGACGTCATGGCCTATCTCGCGCTCGATCTCCTTGACCCTCTGCAGCGCAACGTGCTTGGAGCTAGCCTTCCTGCAGATTTCTTCCGCGGCCAACTCCGGGATGTTGCCGAGCTTGGCGTGTGCACGCGCTAGTGCCGCCTCCACACGCAGTTCGCAGTCGAGTTTGTGTTCCTCTTCCCATATGGAGGCCATATCTGGCCGTGAGTATCTCCCCGAGTCGATCGCAGTCACTGCCAACCGTGGACACCTCTAGTGTGGCCTCGGCCTGAACAGATAAATCGATCGGGGAGTTGGGCGTCCGAGCCTAGATTGCCCTAGAGGAACATTGCCTCCTCGACTTTCCGAATCTCACTCGGCAGCTTCTCGGGCGGAGCCTCGGCCTCGTCGGACTCCTCATCAGAGTAGGCGGGCACCACGCCGATGTTGTGCTCCTCGAACTTCTTGACCAAGACCTCGAGCCTGCTCATCTTCTTCTCGAAGTTCCTGGCGTTTATTATCTTCCAGACGAACTCCTCAGAGAATACGACGGTCAACTTCCAAGCACCGGGCACGAGTAATTAGCCATCAGGCTCTTAAATATGACTCCTAAGGGAGGCTTGATCACCTTTCCGGCCCCCTAGGGCTCCGGCACTATGAAGTCGTCCCCGGCCTCATAGACCATTTGGATCCCGTTGTAGAGATCCTCGAACCCCTCCCCCTCCTTTGCTGAGACCTTCACGAGGTCGAAGGGGCCCTCGATCTCCATGAGCAGGGAGCAGAGCTGCAACGCGAGGGACTTCGCAGGACCCGCCTCGTCTTGAAGGGCACGGTAGAGCGTGTCGGGTTCTGAACACCAGGTGTCTATAGTTTCCCTTTGCTCGTCGGAGAGCATGTCGTACTTGCTGAGTACCCGGATCAGCGGAAGTCCCAGCCTAAGTTCGGCGGTTGCGGATAGGAGCAGAACCGACGTGAAACTCGAAGGCGTCTGAGCTAAGTAAGGATCAACGAGGAACGCGGCGATCGTCTCCTCCTTCCCGAATGCCTTCGCTATGTAGGTCCCGGATGCTCTGAAAACGAAGAGCTCGAGCTGCCCTGGTGTGTCGACCATGAGGTAGTCGGGGTCGTATTCCTCTATCTCCTTGAGGATGTCCCCGAAATCCTCGGCGACGAGATCACAGGAGACTATGATCGCCCCGTTCGGGCCCAGGCCATACCTATCCATGACTTCGTCCAACCGCACGTACTCCCTCACGTCGATGTCCGGGACGTAGGGCAACCTCTCGGCGCCCGGGTCTAGATTTGCCGTCATCACATTGACGCCCCTTTCTAGGAACCAGCTCTTGGCCGCGCTGGCCATCGAAGACTTGCCGGAGCCCGCCGTGCCCAAGAAGAAGATAACCCTCATTTCTTCATCATGCTTCAACAGGCGCGATTGCTCAAAAGTGTGATCGGAGAAGGCACCGGATTGCCCGGACGAGGGAGAACCGTTGCCACAACGTGGCTGTTGCTGACCGCGGCCCGATGCCTTCCCCGAGCAGGGGAAATCGCAATGACCGGCCTTATCTGCCACTTCTCCCCTGATGAAGATTCCCTCCATTCATCAACTCACCGCAGGGGCGGCAAAAACCGATATAAGAAGCGGTGAGGTGCTAGCCGACGGTGCTGCTGCCTAGCCAGATATCGAAGATGCAGATCGACGAGGTCGTTGTGAACGTGAAAGCTAGCGTGCGCCAGATCGATCTCGTCGCGGCCAAGATCGGTCCGTTTGCGGCGGGCACTGAGGTCAAGATGGAAAGGTGGCAGGCCGAGGTCCTCAGCAAATGGGGAATAGTTGACAGGCCCACCGACTCGAGGACCCTCCTCCTGAAAGCATACACCCTTCGAGACAAAGAACAAGCGACGAGGTCTTTGGAAGAGATGGAAGACGTCTTCCAGATCATTCCCGAGATTGTGCAAAGCCTTCAGGCCGAGGGGCAGTTAGTCCAGAAGATCGGGGCAGTCAGGGCCCTTCATGAGGACCTTTTGACTTCGCGCACGAACAAGATCACCAGGATCGCAAGGATGGGCCAGGACCCGGCGGAGAAGCTCAGCCCCGAAGAATTATGGCTGTACCACTCTCTGAGCAGGATATTCAGCGTCTGGCGGACTGAGACCGAGCGGTTGTTGGACCCCGGGAGAGAAAAAGGCGACGCCCTATGAAGGAGAGGTTTCTGGAGTTCTTCAAGTCCGCAGAGAAGGATGGGCAGCTGGTCTATCGCCAAGCCATCCGCGAGATGCTCCTTGCGGACGAGATATCGCTTGAGATCGACTTCGGACACCTGAGGGGCTTCGATCCTGACCTGGCCGAGGAGGTTATCCGGAACCCGAAGCAAGCGATCGAGGCGGCCTCCCTGGCGATCAATGACCTTCTAAGGCTGGAGGGCGAGGAGCCTCTCGAAGAGGTCCACGCAAGGTTCAAGTCATTGCCCAAGCTAACCCAGATCCGCGCGATCAGAGCGAAGGACATAGGAACCCTGCTCATGCTGGAGGGCGTCGTCACGCGTGTGACCGATGTCAAGCCAGAGCTGAGCGAGGCCATCTACAGGTGCGAGCGATGCGGGGAGATGATCGGGGTCATGCAGACGAGCAACCGTATCAAGACACCCGCTCTGTGTGAGAACCGTTCCTGCGCATCGCGTGGGCCCTTCACGCTTGTCGGGGAGCAATCCAAGTTCACGGACTGGCAGAGCGCGCGAATTCAGGAAAAGCCAGAGACGTTGAGGGGCGGAAGGATGCCCGTCTACATAAACGCAATCCTCCGCGAGGATATGGTGGAGAAGGTTCAGCCGGGCAACCGCGTCACCCTCACCGGCATCCTAAAAGCCACCCAGCCAATCCAGAAGGGCAGGGTCAGCGGCACCGTGCTGGAGAAGCACATCGAAGTGAACTACATTGAATGTCAGGAAAGGGGAATAGAGGAGATCGAGATAACCAAGCAGGACATGGTGGAGATAGAGAAGCTGGCCAAGGATCCACTGATCTGCCAAAAGATCATGAGATCGATCGCCCCGTCCATCTGGGGCTACGATCCAATCAAGGAAGCAATCGCCCTACAGCTCTTCTCAGGGAAGTACAGGCTTCTGCCAGACGGCACGTGGCAGAGGGGAAACATCAACATCCTCCTCATAGGCGACCCTGGGGCTGGCAAGAGCGCCTTGCTCACATACACGAGAAACTTGGCCCCCCGCGCCGTATACGCATCCGGCAGATCCAGCTCGGCCGCCGGACTCACCGCGGCAGTTCTCCGCGATGAGATGAGCCTGGGATTCGTTCTGGAGGCAGGAGCACTCGTGCTTGCCGACGGCGGGATCGCGTGCCTTGATGAGTTCGAGAAGATGAATGAGCAGGACCGCGCGGCCATCCACGAGATCATGGAGCAAGGCACACTCTCGATAGCCAAGGCGGGCATAGTCGCCACCCTCAATGCAAGGACCTCCGTGCTTGCTGCAGCTAACCCGAAGTTCGGGCGGTTCGATCCATACAGGAGCCTTGCCGACCAGATCGACCTCCCCCCCACGATCCTATCGAGGTTCGACTTGATCTTTCCCATCAGGGACGTTCCCAAGGAAGACAAGGATCGGATGATAGCCCAGCACATCCTCAGGTTCAGATCCATGCCTGAAGAAGGGATGAAGCAGGAGATAGACCCGGATCTTCTCAGGAAGTACGTGAGCTATGCGAGGAAGAACATCAACCCCACGATAGGGCCGGAGGCCGCCAAGCGAATGGAGGACTTCTACGCCGATATGAGACGGGGAGGGGCCGAGGGTGCCAACCCGGTCCCCGTAACGCCCCGCCAGCTCGAATCCATCGTGCGCCTATCCGAGGCCAGGGCAAGGATGAGGCTCTCCACTGAAGTTTCGATCGAAGACGTCGACCACGCCATAGGTCTGATGGAGTACTGTCTACGGAATGTGGGGATCGACCCGGAGACGGGCAAGATGGACATCGACAAGATGCTGACGGGGAAGTTCAAGTCCCAGTGGGATCGGCTGGCAAACCTCTCCGACCTGATAAAAGACCTCTGCCAAAAACACGGCGGGCTGGTTCCCGTTGACGAGATACTTGAGAAAGCGCAGGAGCAAGGCATCGACGCGAAGGACGCCACCAAGCTCATAAGCGAGATGAAGAGGAAGGGCGACCTCTACGAGCCCAAGTTCGGCTACCTGAGCCGGGCGTAAAGGCCACCCGGAGCCGACTCTTGAGAAAGATACTTATGCCGTGGCGGGGCAGGGACCGTGACCCCGGCGCGGGCTTCTGCTTCTCGGTGATTCCGTGCTTGCCGTAGAGAAACTAAAGGCTATGGTGAAGAGATACCCGCTTTGCGACGCTTGCCTCGGAAGACAGTTCTCCCACGACATGAGCTTGGAGGAAAGCATGCGGCTAGGCCGAAAGATCAGAAGGTTGGCAGGGGCGGACGCTGCCGGCTCACCCTCGGAATGCTTCATCTGCTTTCCGACCAGGCAACAGCTTTCGGAGCTGGAGGGGCAAGTGCCCCGGACTATGGAGGGCATCGAGTGCGAGACCATCCAGGTTGGGGTGAGCGTACCGGACGAGCTCACGAGGAGGGAGGACGAGCTCAGAATCCGATACTGCCTTCTGGAGAGCGAAAGCATTCGTAGGGAGCTCAGCCATCATGTTGGTCAGAGGTTGGCCCAGAAGCTGGGAGTCAAGATCGACTTTGAGAAGCCCGACGTGACGCTCGTCTTCGACCTTTCGGGCAGCACGCCGAAGCTCCAAGTCCAGATCAACCCGCTCTTCATCTTCGGGCGGTACAGGAAACTTGAGAAGGGGATAGCTCAGACCAAACGGTACTGTTTTTCGTGCCACGGCAAGGGTTGCGAGTCGTGCCTTTTCACGGGATACGAGTCGGAAGACAGCGTCGAGTCGATGATAGCCAAACGCATCGCGGACTTCTTCGGCGGCAGCGGTTGGAAGTTCCATGGGGCAGGTCGGGAGGACATAGATGCGCGCATGCTTGGAAACGGCAGACCTTTCGTTCTGGAGATCCTTAACCCGACGAGGAGGAAAAGAGACCTAAGCGAGCTGGAAGCGGAAACGAACGCTAGATGGAAGGGCAAGCTGGAGGTCTTCGGCCTCAGACCATCGACCCGCCGCGAGATGCAGCATATCAAGACGAAGAAGTTCGACAAGACCTATGAGCTGGTCATAGCCTTCCCCGATGGGGTGAGCGAGGAAGCGCTCAGGAAGCTACCAGAGAAGATGTCCGGATGCGAGATACGGCAAAGCACGCCGCTCAGAGTCCTGCCGAGGAGAAAGGACGCCGTGCGGAAGCGTCTGGTCAAAGCCCTGCAAGTGTTGGAGGTGGATCCCGGCGGTCGGAAAGCGCGGATTCGGCTTCGGGCCGAAAGCGGGCTCTACGTGAAAGAGTTTGTCACCGGGGACGGCGGGAGGACTGAGCCGAGCATAAAGGACATGCTTGGCGTAACGGACGTTGAGGTGGAATCCCTAGACGTGGTGGGCGTGCACGATGATTTGTCCTGAGAGGATATCCGAACCGGTTAGGGTCACCCCCATATTCGCTGAGTGCGACGTCCTCGTTGTGGGAGGCGGACCCGCAGGGATTGCTGCAGCGACAAGCTCGGCCAGGAACGGGGCAAGGACGATTCTGGTGGAGGCATACGGGTTCCTCGGCGGAATGCTCACCGCGGGCATGGTAAACGTGATCAACGGGTTTCGAAGCCAACGCCACCGACACTGCCCCAGGGCCGTCGGAGGGGTGGCCCAAGAGCTTGTTGAAAGAATCGCCCAACACGATGGAGCCTATCTCCCCGACGGATACGTCCCCTACTGTGTGGTGGTGGATCCGGAGGTCGCAAAAATTGCCGCCTTCGAGCTCGTACGGCAGTCCGGAGCCCGGATGCTGCTCCACACCATCGCCACGAACGCCTTGAGGGAGGCCGGCTCCATATCCGGGATAGTCACGCACAGCAAGTCGGGGCGGAGGGCGATCAGAGCAAAGGTTGTGGTCGACTGCACCGGCGATGGCGACATCGCCTCCAACGCTGGGGCCGCATATGAGGTAGGCCGATCGATCGACGGGAAAACACTGCCGATGCAGTTGATGTTCAGAATGCGAGCCGTGGACTGCGGCCGGCTAGCGTCCTACGCCTATTCCAACAGAGCACGCCTGCAGCCGATGTATGACATCGAGCCGCTGGATCACGTGATCGAGGCTGCCGAGCTTGGGAGGCCGTTCGGTGTCAGCGGACTCGGCCTGGGTGAGGGGGAGAACTCAGGCACGTTCTCTTGCATTGTGTGGAGAGGAAGGGCATTGGTCTGGGCCTCCAGACAACACGAGCTCAAAGGTATTGATGTCGAGGACCTGACGGTCGCTGAGATCGAATCTAGGCTGGATCTCCCGGCGATAGTGAGCAAGATCAAAAACGTCCCCGGCTTTGAACGGGCGGAACTTGAGCAGACGGCAGCACAGGTGGGCGTTAGGGAGACGAGGCGAATCGTGGGCGACTACACGCTTACGGAGAAGGACGTCATCGACAGGGGCGAGTTCGAAGACTCGGTCGCCGTTGGGGCGAATCCCATGGCATGCCTTGGGAGGAGACCGATCCTCGCGCACGACGGTTTCGAGATACCTTTCAGATGCCTCCTGCCGGAAAAGGTCGATGGCGTGCTTCTGGCAGGCCGGTGCATCTCGGCAAGCCATGAAGCCCATGGATCGATCAGGGCGATGGCAACATGCATGGCGACCGGACAAGCCGCGGGGACGGCAGCCGCCCTTTGTGTCATGACCGGCGAGATCCCACGCCACGTTAGCGTTCCGCGGCTTCAGGCTCTCCTGCAGGCGCAGGGCGCTATCGTGAGACGGCCTTGACTCCCGGTCTCGACATGCCCCGAGAGCCCGAGAGGATATATTTATATGGATTTTTATCCGCAATTGAAGCGAAACCCTGCGTCACGTGCTGGAGGGACTCTCTACCTAATTCTTGCGCGACAGGACCTGACTGGTTCTAGGGTGTGCATTAATGGCCGAAAGATCAAGAGGAAGAAGGTCAAAGACGAGATACAAGCTGCGGAAAGACCTTCGCGATAGAAGATGTGCCAGCATAGCTAGGGCCACCCAGACGTTCAAACAGGGCGACATCGTCCACATCAAGGTTGACCCAGCCGTCCATGGCGGCATGCCCCACCCCAGGTTCCATGGGCTCACGGGCATAGTCACCGAGACCAGGGGAAGAGCCTACCTAGTCAAGGTCACGGCTGGGCGCAAGGAGAAGACGATCATAGTTTCTCCAGAGCATATGTTGCCCCAGAGGTGAGTGAGCCATGCTGGCCAAGGAAATTATCTCCGAGAGATACGTCACAGTCCCGGAGGTAAAGGACCTCCTAACCAAGCGTTCCAAGGTCGACGAACTGAGGTACGAGCAGCGGACCGCCCTGGAGTATGCGACCCGGTTCTCCCGGACCACTGGAAAGGAAGCCAGAAGACTGGTCGATAAGCTGATGCAGGAGATCGAGGGTCTGAAGGAGCACCAGGCAGTGCTCATAGTGAACCTGCTGCCCGTTGACAGGAACGACCTTCAGCTAATCTTCGCAAAAGAGAGAATCCGGCTGGATGACTCCAAGATCGATGCAATCCTCCGCATAGTGGAAGGAGCCAAACTCATCGCACTCTCCGAGATCGAGTCGGAACTAGAGAAGGCCCGCCAGGCCGAGAAGGAGGCCTTGGAAGCGGAGGCTGCAAAGCAGAAAGAGGCCCCGAGCGCGCGGGAAGAGAAGGCAGACAAGGCCGAGGAGCAGGGAAAGCCCAAGAAGTCAGAATGAAGGGCGGGGGACCTAGGTGTACGAAACATATGGCTATGTCCTAGATTACCTCAAAGAGGGTTATCCCGAGGATGACAGGCCTAGCTACCTCAAGGAACCCATAGTGCAGATCGTGGGCGAGGACCGTTTCACCCTGCTGGAAGCGACCCCGAAGCCCAAGGTGACGATAGAGGTCTACGAAAGGGTCTTCGTGGGCAAAGCGGAGAGGGACAAGATAGGTTTCATCAAGCGGCGGATATCGTACGAGGACCTGACCTCCGCCGCCAAGGTCGAGCTACCTTACGTCGTCGAGAAGATCGTGGAACGCAAGGAGAAGGAGTACGTCAACTGGTTCAACACGGCCGCCCCCCTAACGACCAGGATGCACTCGCTGGAACTGATTCCAGGCATCGGCAAGAAGATAATGTGGGAGATACTTAACGAGAGGAAGCGCAAGCCATTCGAATCATTCAAGGATATCTCCGAGAGGATTCGCCTCATCCCGGACCCAAAGAAGGCGATCGTGAAGAAGATACTCTCCGAGATACAAGAGCAGGAGAAGTACTACATATTCGCCAATGTCATGAGGAAGTGAGATGGTCCGCCTGCCTGGCGGCATCCGTCCGAGTAAGCGCCTGGACCAGTACTTTCTCACCGACCAGAGGATCCTTCGCAGGGAGGTCGATCTGGCCCAGCTCGCTCGCTCGGATGTCGTCCTCGAGATAGGCGCTGGCAACGGGTGCCTCACCCGGATGATAGCGGAAAGGGCCGGGAAGGTCATAGCGATCGAGAAGGACCGTCGACTCGCCTCTTTCCTCTCCCGGAACTGCCAGGACAACGTCGAGGTCTTGGAGGGCGACGCCCTCGATCTCGATTTTCCGCCCTTCAACAAGGCTATGGGGAACCCGCCATACTCCATATCCAGCCCCTTGATCTTCAAGCTCCTGGGCTACTCGTTTGAGCTGGGGGTCTTCACGTTTCAGTATGAGTTTGCCCAAAGGATGATCGCCCGGCCGGGGACCGAGGGCTACTCAAGGCTGTCGATGATGCTTGCGCTAGCCACAAACAGGATATCCTTGGAGGAGGTCGTTCCAAGGGAAGCCTTTTCACCCGTCCCCGAAGTGGACTCCGCCATCGTGGTCATAATACCGAAGCCCGCCTTGAAGTTGGATCCGGTCTCCAGCCACGTCATCAGGATGCTCTTCTGCCACAAGCGCAAGACGCTAGCAAACGCCATCAAGGACTCCGACAAGGAGCTGCGAAGGCTTTTCGGGCTTGGTTCCTCAGAGGTCTTGCAGGCGCTTCAAGCCGACTATGACCTGAGGGTGTACCAGATGACCCCCGAACGAATCATCTCCCTATGCGAAGATTTCAAGAGGCTGATCGACCGGCGAGCCTAGGCTCGATCCGAAATCATTTTCACCAAGCGCGGCTACCTACATCATGAATGTTAAGCCTTGAGCAGTACGTCCTTTTCCTCCTCTCCATGAAGAAGGAGGGCAAGGCGGTCGACCTCGCCCACATACGGGAGAAGGCCGAGAGGGATATGCCAGGGACGAACTTGGGCGCAGTTGAGGAAGCCCTGGATGCACTCATCGGCCGCGCGTATGTCTCCAGGCACGATGGCAAATTCGTCGCCACGGAGGCTGGGCGGGACAGCTTCAAGGGCATGTTCCCGGCGATAGAGGAAGAGCTCAGAAAGGTCAACGAGGCATGGACCCTCGTCTACGTTGCGAAGAACTACTACCCCGAGGTTGCGGAGGAAATCACCGCGATCTGCAAGGACAGATACGTCGGATTCTTCTGCGTCTTCACCGAGGAGCATTTCTTCAGGAGGAAACTGGGCAGGGACTACATAACGATAAGTCGGCCATCCGAGCTCTTGCGCCTGGTGGATATGCACTACGTGGACGTGATACCGTGCGTCCACAGGATCGGCTGCGACCGCCCTGACTGGCTCGTCATAGACCTGGACGCTGGCGCTTCCGTCCCGCTCGCCCAGGTCAAGAAGGCCGCGCTGCTTACTTACGAGGCCCTTCTCGAGCACGGACTCAAGGCCGCACTGAAATTCTCGGGCAGCAGGGGCTTCCAGGTCTGGGCTCAGATCGCCGAGTTCAAGATGCCCGATCGCTATAGGCCCCTCGTGTCGGGCGGAAGCAGCCAGCGAGCCACCAGCTTCTTCTCCCTTTTCGCCGACATGATCGCCTACATCGAAGCCCGGATTCACGACCGCATGGAGGGCAAGACGACGAGCACGGTGGCCGACAAAGAGAAAAGGGAGGACAAGATCCTTCTGGATTCGAGCTCCATGAAGGAGATGGGACTCGTGAGATCTCCATACAGCCTCCACCACAGAACCGGGCTAGTCTCAATGCCCCTTTCCGCGGACGAGGTCGAGACGTTCGATGTCTCCATGGCAAGGCCTCAGAACGTCCTCGCGAGATTTCGTAAAAAGGGCAACGAGTTCCGGATTCCGGCAAGTAACCCGGAAAAGATAGTCAGGGCGACCTTGGATTGGGTAGAAGATAATAACCGGCGCGTCTCCTAGGCGGATCAAAGGCTGCGTGACCTTACATGACCAGCAAAGGCAGCATCATTAGGAGGTCGAGGTTTGAGCGGCCCCAGGATGAGGAAGCGGCCCGATTCCTCTCATCTATGTCCCAGGACCGGAAGATCTTGGAAGCCGACATCTGGGTGGACAAGGCCCACGTCCTCATGCTGAACAGGCAAGGGATAATCTCGAAAGAACACGCGCTTGCCATCCTTGGCGCGCTCGACGCCATTGCGTCAGCCGACCCCGACGAACTCCTGTCCAAGAAATCCGACGACGTGCATGTCCTCCTGGAGACGGAGCTGATCCGAAGGCTGGGGGAGGACGTCGGCGGCAGGCTCCATACTGCGAGGTCCCGAAACGACGAGGTGGCATGCTGTATTCGGATCGCGCTGCGGGACGAGCTGACGCTCATCCTGGAAGGGATATCGAAGCTCCAGGTCGTTCTCCTGAATCTGGCTGCCCAGCACACGAAGACGATCATGCCTGGCTACACCCACCTTCAGCGGGCCCAGCCGACCACCCTGGCGCACCATCTCGTGGCCCACGCCTATGCCTTGCAGAGGGACGCCGCCCGCCTCATGAGCTGTTACGACAGGACCAACGTAAGCCCCTTGGGAGCCGGGGCGATGGCCTCGACGAGCTATCCCATCGACCCCGAGCTGACGGCCGACCTGCTCGGTTTTGAATCCGTGGCGCGGAATTCGATTGATGCGGTCGCATCTAGGGACTTTCTTCTGGAGGCGCTCTCCTGCCTCTCCATACTTGGGACAAACCTCAGCCGAATCGCGGAGGAGCTGATCCTATGGAGCACATCCGAGTTCGGTTTCATCCAGTTTTCAGACGAGTACTCATCGACCAGTTCCATCATGCCCCAAAAGAGGAACCCTGACGTGGCCGAACTCGCAAGGGCTCGAACCTCAACGGTCACGGGATGTCTCTTCTCGGCTTTCGCCATCTGCAAGGCTCTGCCGCTCTCCTACAACCTGGACTTCCAGGAAGCAACCACCCATCTCTGGCGGGCGACGGAGACGATGCGATCCATCTTGGCCGTCCTCAGCGGAGCAATCTCGACTATGACGGTCCGTGGCGATGCGATGAGGCAAGCCGCCACCGCCGGGCTCACGTGGGCGACGGATCTCGCCGACCTGATCGTGTTGGAGCATGGACTGCCCTTCAGGACAGCCCACTCCATCGTCGCTGCCGTTGTAAGAGATTCGACGGGTGAAAGCGACCCGGAGCGCATATCCGCGGCGATCTCCCGCGCTTCCAGGGAGGTCGTCGGGAGGGAAATCGTCATCCCCAACGAGAAGCTCCGCCGGATCCTGGACGTCGAGTCCAGCATTGCCTCAAAGAAGGCCTGCGGCGGCCCATCGCCGGCGGAGGTGCAAAGGTCGATCCGCAGGCTGAGAGCCTCCGTCAACAGAAATCTTTTGTGGGCCGCCGCAAAGCAGAGAAGAATCTCCACGTCAAAGGAGAAGGTCGCGGCCCTACAGGCCGCCCTCTCCTGCTAGCAGTTGTCGGGTGCGTCGTGTGGAATGGTCTCAAGGCAGTGCAGAGGATAACCGCGCGCGGCGTTTCATGGCCATGGCAAGGGATAGGCTGGCCGAGGCCGCTCGGACGGGGGCCGATCCGTCGGTACTGGACCAAGCAAGCAGATATCTCTCGGATGCGCAGTATCACTTGGAAAAGGGGGATGAGGAGACGGCTCTGGCATCGGCCAGCTACTCGCATGGCCTCCTGGATGGCTGCCTGGGCGTCAGTGAGGCCAAAGCCAGACAGACATCATTGCTGGCGAACGTCTTCATCAACGAGCTTCGGGGGACGCCATTCGTAACGCACCTGGCCTCCTTACTTGGGATCGGCGAGGACTCCATAAACATCACGCTGGAGATGTTGCAACGGCAGGGCCTCGTTACGCTGAGTGGCGGACGGGTCCGACTCACCCCGGCAGGGAGATCCAAGCTCAAGGTTGGACTTGTCGCCGGAGTCTTTGATCTGATTCATCCGGGGCACATCGCCCTGCTGAGATGGGCCAAGAAGCGCGTCGACGTCCTGACCGTCGTCGTCGCCCGCGACCCAGGCTCGCAGATGAGGAAGGGCAGGGCACCCGTCCAGAACGAGGCCGACCGTCTAGCCGTTGTTTCGGCCCTCAAACCGGTCGACTACGCGTGTCTGGGTGACCGCGAGGATATCTACTTGCCCGTCCTGCGGATCCGGCCGGACCTCATCATCCTTGGAAAGGACCAGGACGCGGACCCCGCCAAGATAAGGTCGGACCTTGCAAGAAGAAACCTAAGGGTGAAGGTCGTGAGAAGCCGCGCATGGGACTCGGGCGATCTGTCCAAGACCACGAAGATCGTGGACGAAATTAGAAGACGATCATCAGGGACTGGAGGGAAGGACCGTTAGGCAGACCAGGTCCCCGTCCCTGAGGCCCAGCCTCTCCCTCAAGTTCACATCGGACACGACCTCTAGGACGTCCTTGGGGTAGTGGGTTCTGTCAGGGATGAATATCACGCCTTGGGCCTCGGAGCCGATCCGCACCCTGAAACATTTCCCGCCCCCAAAGCTCCGGCCCCCGGACTGAAATCCGTCGATCTTGAGCCCGGGCCTTGACCGGATCTCGTCTGCTGAGCCGGCTGGAATCCTCAGGTTCAGGGTCCCTGGGTAAGGATCAAAACCAAGCCTATCCCTGAACTGTTTGCGGTAGCCTTCCTGACTCATGTAGTATGCTCCCTCGCCAAGCCCGGTGAAGACGGTGCCCTCGATCGTGCATCCCTCCAGTATCTTCGTCAACAGCTTGTGCAGATCTTGGAGCTGGTTCATCCCCGCGGGCGTGATCTTGACTGTCTGGGCCTTCCCTTCTTTCTGTCTGGTCACAAGGCCGTTTCTCTCCATGCACATCAGCACGCGGCTGGCGGTCTGTTGAGACCTCCCTATTGCGGCTCCCAGCTCCGCGGTGGAAACCTTGACGTGCCTCCTATCCGCCCCGCGCAGGGCAAGCTCCACAAGATAGGCCAGTTCTAGAAATCGCATCATCATTGCCCATCGATCATTGTACCGATGCCCCTGTCCGTCAGGAGCTCCAGAACAAGGGAATGCGGCGTGTCCCCATTCAGTATGTGAGCCCGACCGACCCCCGCGTTGAGTGCCCTGATGCAGGATTCAACCTTCGGCAACATGCCCCCGCTGATGACATTAGCCTTGATCAGGTTTTTGAGCTGTCGAAGCGAAAGGGACGAGATCAGGCTCGAGGGGTCTGCGGGATCCCGCATGATGCCGGGAACGTCCGTAAGCACAACGTACTTCTCAGCGCGAAGCGCGCCAGCGAGGTCGCCCGCGAGGATGTCGGCGTTGATGTTAAGTCCTTTTCCTTCGTCATCCATGGCCACCGGCGCTATGACCGGGATGAACCCTGCATTTGATAGCGTCTCCACGACCTCGGTGTTGAGGGACTCGACCACCCCGACCCTGCCAAGCTTTGGATCCTTCACCTTTCCCGTTATCAGCCTTCCGTCCTTGCCAGATATCCCAACCGATCTTCCGCCCTGCTGCTCGATAGCGCAGACGATTGACTTGTTCACCTTGCCAACCAGGACCATCTCGACGATCTCCATCGTTTCGTCGTCCGTAACCCTGAGGCCTTCCACGAAGATAGGCTCCTTATGCATCCTCTTCATGTAGGCCGATATCTCGTCGCCCCCACCGTGGACAACGACGGGCTTCATGCCGACGAGCCTCAAGAGGACTATGTCCTTCGCCACGTTGGCGAGCTTGTCTTGGCTCGAGCTGACGTTGCCCCCGAACTTCACAACGATTGTCTTGCCGTACAGCTTCCGTATGTAGGGCAAGGCCTCCACGAGGGTCTCAGCCACTTGCTCCACGGACAGATCTGGGCTCACCACAAACCCTGATTGCACGACACCTGGGACACGAGATATATATTTTGTCCGGCCGCGCTTCGCGGACTCAGATGATGCTGACGGTTGGAGGCATCAACGTCTCGATCGCACACTTCGTAGAGTTAGGAGGCGTCTTCGAGAGCCTTCACGGCCACAACCTCGTGCTCTCCGCGCAAGTGGAGGGGAAACCTGACACCGGCCTCGTGATGGATTTCAGAGCGCTTGAGAAGCTGTTGCGCGACGTTGCTTCCCTGATCGACCACAGGCTCATCATTCCAAGGGACAATCGGAACCTCAGAATCGCAAAACGGGAAGGCATGCTCGAGATACGAACCCCCTCCAAACGTTACTTGATACCAGAAACCGACGTAATTCTGCTCCCGATGACGAACTCCACCGTCGAGGAGATAGCCCGTTTCGTCTACGAGGAGGTCAGCATGAGGCTGCCGCCCACGGTCAAGCTGGAAAGCGTCTCCGTCGGCGAGCGGGAAGGCAAGACGGCGACCTTTGGACCAAATCCCTAGGATGGCCTAGCCTTCTCCACCCACTCTTTTCCGTACTCGGTCAGGGTTATCTCCTTCTGCCTGCCGGTGTAGGAGGTCGTCACGAAGCCGCATCTCTCCAAGGTCGCGATCTGTTTGGCCGCCATCACCCGATCGGTCGGCGTCGGCCTCCTGCCAAGCAGCTTCACCAGAAGGTCGGTTATCGAGGGGGACCTCCCTCCTGCCTTCTCCAAGGCCTCAAGGTATCCTGGCTCGATCTCCTCCTGTTCGATCCTAATGGGGAGCGGAGGACACTTCAGGACCTTCCTCACCCCGACGGCAAGCTGGGGAACCTGGAACTCGCGCAGCCCTTCCTCGATCACCTGCTTCATGTGTTCCAAGGCCTCCGTCTTCTTGGTATCTAGGTATGTCTTGAGGTCCTTCTGCAAGACCTCAAGCTTCCTCCTGGCCACCTCAGGGGTGAAGTACGATCTTGGGCTGACGTAGTAGATATTGGCGCCGATCTCCAACGCAGCGAGGAAGAGGGCGCATGAGACTATGCGCGTGCCCGACGAGATGTCGATGAGGAACTCTGCCTGCGGGGAAAGCTTGGCAAGAATGGCGCGGAAGTCTAGGTATGCGTCCAGAAGGTCGAAGAAGTTGACCCTGAACGTGGTGATGTCGATCATGTCCTGGTCGACTGGGATGATGGGATCCTCTGCAAGCTTCTTCTTCAGGTCCGTCAGCAGCTCCTCGATGGTTATCTCGACGCCCGACATCTCGGACGATTTCTTCTTGTTTCGGATTATGTAGACCTTGTCCGGCTGAAGATGCGTTATTGCCCCGATGATTCGATCCCTCTCGAGGCCCTGCGGGACTAGAAGATACCTCGGCAAGCAGACACCGAAAAGCGAAACACATCGGACGAATAAATATCTTAATGTTTCACACAGGCGGAAAATGTTTTCACTGCCAATCGAAATGAGTTCGCCATCGCCATAGCAACTCATTGACGTTTATATGATTCGCTTGCCGCACCCCCCTCAAAGGAGCGACATGGGCGGTTCTAAGGTCATCGGCGCCGACGAGGTTGGCTCGGGAGATACCTTTTGCGGGCTCGTGGTCTCGGCAGCCTGCGTCACGGATGAGCAGGAGGAATACCTGAGGTCTCACCGCGTCAGGGATAGCAAGAGGATCTCCGACTCCATGATTGGCCAGTACGTCGCGCTGATCACCGAAGCGGGCGTTCGCCACAGCACGATCGTGGTAAGCCCACTGCAGCTCAACAGGCTTCTGGCAGAGGGGTTGCCCCATGTCGAGATACAGAACATGATGTATGAGAGAGCCATCGGTAGCCTCATACAGAAGGTTGGGAAGCCCGACAAGGTGTATGTTGACCAGTACCCAGGGGCAAGGATAAGCATCGACCATCAATCCCTTGAGCTGGTTCCCGGAGCGGGCGAGAAGTACTTGTGCGTGGCCGCGGCCAGCATCATGGCCCGGTCTGCGTACCTCGGAATGAGGAGATGCCTCGAGAGGGAGCTTGGAATGCCAATACCTCTGGGCAGTTCGAAAGTCGAGGAATTGCTCAGGCACATGATCCACAACGAGGTAGACATCACCAAGTATGCAAAGCTTTACCCAAACAACGTCAGGGACTTGCTGAGAGAACTCCGCTAAAGCCACGCGGGTAAAGACACGCCGGCCAACTGACCGACACGCAGCGGATCGCACACGGAACCATGAGCGGGGGGATAAGCCACGTTGATACAAACATTTATGAGTCATCAACGAGAGTAATCCGCGTGGCTAGGCCGAAGGTCTCCAAGACCATTCAGGAGATAAATCAGAAGATACGCGACGGCAACGTGGTCGTGGTGACCGCGGAAGAGATGCCCGACATAGTTCGGGAGAAGGGCCCCGTCAAGGCCGCCGAAGAAGTGGACGTGGTCACGACGGGCACCTTCGGGGCGATGTGTTCGTCGGGGGCCTGGCTGAACTTCGGCCACGCGGACCCTCCCATCAAGATGAAAAGGGTCTGGCTTAACGACGTCGAGGCGTATACCGGAGTCGCTGCCGTCGACGCCTACATCGGCGCTACGCAGCTGAGCGAGACGCGCGGGTTTGACTACGGCGGGGGACACGTGATTGAAGACCTGGTTCGCGGCCGCGCCGTATCCCTGAGAGCTGAAGCCTACGGCACCGATTGCTATCCCCGTACCCACCTTGAGCTTGAGATCGCACTCGAGGACCTGAACCAAGCCGTGATGCTCAACCCCCGAAACGCCTACCAGAGGTACAACGCCGCAACCAACAGTAGGGATGAGACCATCTACACATATATGGGCGTCCTGCTGCCCGAAATGAGGAACGCCACCTTCTCGGGCTCCGGAGTCCTCAGCCCACTTTGCAATGACCCGGAGTACAGGACGATAGGCCTGGGCACAAGGATATTCCTGGGCGGGGCCGAGGGATACGTGATCGGCCCGGGCACCCAACATTCGCCGGCTGACGGCTTCGGGACATTGATGGTCAAAGGGGACCTGAAGCAGATGTCAGCCGACTACCTTAGAGGAGCAACCTTCGAACGGTACGGGACCACCCTATACGTCGGCATCGGGGTCCCGATCCCGATACTCGACGAAGGCCTAGCCAGATCCACCGCGGTGACCGACGAGCAGATCAAGGTCAAGATCTTGGACTACGGCGTGCCGCGGAGGGACCGGCCGGTGGTGAAGGAGACGAACTACGCAGAACTCAGGTCGGGCCGGGTAACCATCAACAACCGTGAGGTTCCCGTATCCCCGCTCTCCAGCTTCAAGATCGCGAGGAAGATCGCCAATACCCTCAAGGAACGAATAGCCGGCGGGCAGTTCACGTTGACGGAGCCAGTCGAGCGCCTTCCGCGGAGGGCACGGTTCCGCCCGATGAAGAGCGAGGCACTCGTTCCATTCGTCGAGGACGTTGCGACGGGAAAGGTGGTGACGGCACCTCCACAGATGAGCATAGAGGAGGCGGCCAAGAAGTTGACCGTTGAAGAAGTCAACAGCCTGCTCATCGAAGACGAGCAACGCAGGCTGATAGGGATCCTGACTTCCTGGGACATCGCCAAGGCCGTCGCCACCGGGATCGACTGCGTCGGGGAAGCCATGACCCGGAAGGTCATAGTGGCACACAAAGGAGAGCCCATCTATCTTGCGGCGAGGAAACTCGAGAAGCACGGCATAAGCGCGCTTCCCATAGTCGATGGCAAGAAGAGGGTGCTAGGGATCGTATCGGACGAGGACATAGCCAGGTTCGTGGGGAGGAGGAGACTGTGACCTACTTTCGACTCGAGTTCCCGCGTGAGATCGTGACCGAGCCAATCATATCGGAGACGATACGCCGCACCGGAACCCTGATCAACATCCTCAGGGCAAGGGTCGATGAAACCCATGGGGAGATCATCGCCGAGGTCACAGGCGAGGGATCGGAGGTCGAGAGGGTCGTCACCTACCTCAAGGAGCGCGGGGTGCTGGTCGAGGAGCTCAGCGGCAGCGTCTCAGTGAAGGTGGACGGATGCATACACTGCGGGGCTTGCGTTTCCATCTGCCCCGTCGGTGCGATATCGATGGGGCGCGAGTATGAGGTTGTATTCGACGCCTCTAGGTGCATATCATGCAGGGTCTGCGTCCCGGCGTGCCCGGTGAGAGCCATACAGGCCCCACCCCTCTAGGGGGCTCTTGAGTGCGATTGGGGATTGGCAATGAGATCGGCATCACCCGCGAGGGCCAGCACCTCGGGGAGATCCCCCCAAGCAGCCATCTCCTCCCCGCGCACAATGAGCACGCCTATTGCACCAATGCTCTGGGCCTTTGCTATTCCAATCTTGAGACCATCCTCTCCCCTAACTTCGTTGCAAACCGACGTAGCTGCCGCGTCGGCTATGATCGCCGACTTCCGCGAGTACACGACAACGGCATCCGCCTCACCAAAGCTTAGGGACTCGCCAACCGTGGCCGAGCTGGTACAGAGGCCGGCGTAGGAACCGCCGGGACTTACCCTCAATCCCAACTTCCCGGAGAGCGGCGAGCTGCCGGCGTATATGCCCACGATGAAGGGACCATCGCCATGGAGGCATATGTCGCCGCCGTTCTCCACAATCACGTTGCGCGCGCCGGCCTCCACAGCAGATCGAGCCGCCACCTCAGCCATAGCCCCCGCGACCGCCGCAAACGGGCCGACGCCAGCCAAACTCGCAGCGTCATACATGTCAGATATGAACCAGGGCAGGTCCCCGCAAGGCTTCTCTAACGGTTCGAGCGACCACCTGAACTCCGGACATCTTTCGATGTGAGCAAGGAGCTGGGCCCGGGCACGGACGACCGCCCCCCTGATGGGCTCAATTGCGCTGTCCAGATCCGTCTTTATCAGAAGGCTAGTTTGCCCATAGGTCATTCTGTGACTGGTAAGGCGCATGGGTGAAAGCCTAGTAGGCCTTGGCAACTACAACCACGCAGCGTGCAGGCCTTCCGCACACTATGCAGACTTGTCCGTCAGGTGCCCCTTCTTCGTCGAAGATCGTCCCACGGACCTCTGCCTCGGTGCGTTCGGCGATCTTGTCGGCGCAGGCCTCCCCGTCCAAATCCCTGGAGCAGAATGGAACCTTGACGAATCCCCCCTTGGAGGCGATGATCTCTGCCAGTTCCTCGACGCTACCGGCCGTCGAGATGCACGACTCAAGATCCTTGCACGCCTTCTGCCTGATATTTTCTAGGATCTCGCCCGCCATCCTCTTTATCGCCTTCGTTGCGGCCGAGAACTCGACCTCTTCCCTTCTCCCCGTGTCCCTCCTAACGAGCGTGACGGTGTCAGATTCCAGGTTCTTTGGACCTATCTCAGCCCTGATGGGAACACCCTTCATCTCCCAATAGTAGAACTTCATTCCCGGCTTCTTGTCGGAGTCGTCGATATGCACTCGCACGCCGGAAGCCCTGATCCTAGATGCCAGTTGGCGGCACCTCTGCATCACCTCGGCCTTTTCGCCCTTGTAGAAGATCGGGACGATTATCACCTGGATCGGGGCTATCGCGAACGGCAGTACGAGCCCCTTCCTATCCCCATGGATCGCTGCCAGGACCGCCAGGGTCCTCGAGATGGGGGGACCGTAGCACGTCTGGTATGGAACCTTCTTGGAGCCGTCCTGATCTTCGAAGACCAGTCCGAAGGCACGGGCAAATCCTTGGCCCAGGAAATGGGTCGAAGGAAGTTGGACCGCCTTCCTATCGGGCATGAGAGCATCAGCGGCGTAGGTGTCCACCGCACCAGCGAACTTGTCAAAGGCGGGCCTCCTGAAGAAGATGAAGGGGATCCCCAGCTTGTCGTGCAGGACGGCCTTCGTGATTGCCATATCCTCCCGGACCTGCGCAAGTGCCCCGGCCTCGTCAGCGAAGACGTCGTGGGCCTCGATCCAGAGGAACTCCCTTCCGCGGATGAGGGGCTTGGTCGCCTTGGTCTCGTACCTGTAGACTGCGCAACTCTGGTAGAGCTTCAAAGGCAGGTCGGAGTGGGAGCGTATCCACAGGGCATACATGTGATAGAAGGCCGCCTCCGAGGTCGGCCGCAGGGCCAGCCGGCCCTCCAACTTGCTGTCGCCCGCCTCCGTCACCCAGAACACCTGGGGGCTGAAGCCTTGGACGTGGTTCTTCTCCTTCTCGAAGTTTTCCTCCGGGATAACGACGGGAAAGAGGGTGGGGCTGTGACCCGTCTTCTCCAACTCGGACTCCCAGATGGAGTACAGCTCCTTGGCCATCCTCATGAGCCAAGGCCTGTATATGACGAAGCCCTTGACGTTGTACCTCAAGTCCACAAGGTCGGCGGTCTTGATGATCTCGTTGTACCAGTTGGAGAAGTCGGACTTATCCACGTTGAAGATGTCCTTCTGGGAGACCCTTCCTGTCCCCGCCAAGACGGTTCACTGCCCGGGCTCGCCCCGGTCATCTTATTACTCTTTCCAGAACGACAGAATCATCCAATACATTCCGACGCAAGACCGGGACTACTCCTTCTTCTTGATGCGGATGACTTCGCCCAGCGTCACATCCCCCACTTCTGTCCCGGCCACTCCCGCGATCTCCTCCTCTGAGCCTTCCTTCTCCAGGAGCTTGATCTTGAGAAATCGTTCCAATTTCCTTGCGAGCGCAATGCTGGGAGCAAGGGATTCCGATTCAAGCCTGTGTATGGTGGAGCTCTTCTCGCTAACCTTCTTCCCGAGGTCTTCCTGCGTTAGGCCCAAGCGCTCCCTAGCCGACCTTATGAGCGCGCCGTAGCCGTCGACAACCTCGTACTCCAGGTTGGATGTGCCGCCGGATGTCTTCCTCGACCCCGTTGCCCGCCGGGGAGCTTGAAGGCCTTTCTCGGCCATCGGTTTGTTGTCCACAGGTGTTCCAAACCTTGCGCATCGGTCGCACACGTCCAAGGTCGCCCTTTCGACAACGACGGTCGTGAGATGTCTGACCTCAGACCCACAGATCTCACAGATCATCAATGACCGCCCGCTGTCGATTCCGTCTCAACCGAAGATATTTAAATTGCGCTCACTCTCCGAGCTGCGGAGGGTGGCGCGGTGCAGGAAGCTGGGATGTCCAGCGAAAGCGACGAGATAGTCACCACGAACATCCAGCTTCATAAGAAGATTAGGTACCTAGAGTTTGAAAAGAGGAACATCGAGAGGGAGTACCTCCGCCTTGAGAGGGAGTTGAAGACCCTCCGTTCCGAGATGCGGAAGATGCACGAGGCCCCGCTTGTGGCTTCGACCCTCGTCGAGAAGCTTGACGACGACAAGGCCGTGGTCCGGTGCCACAACGGCGAGTTCGTTGTGGAGATATCCGAGTATGTGGATCGTCGGAGCCTGGTCCCAGGCTGCAGGGTGGCCCTAAACAGCCGGAACTATTCGATCGTGGAGGTCCTGCCGACGTCAAAAGACCCCCTCGTGCTGGGCATGGAGCTTTCGGAGAAACCTGAGGTATCTTACGAGGACATCGGGGGCCTTGACGAGCAGATACGCGAGCTCCGCGAGATAGTCGAGCTTGCCCTGACTAACGTGGACCTCTTCAAGAAAGTGGGCGTCGACCCGCCTAAGGGAGTCCTGCTTTATGGCCCGCCCGGTACGGGCAAAACCATGGTTGCAAAGGCGGTGGCTAGGCAGACCAACGCCACCTTCATCCGGATAGTTGGCTCGGAGCTTGTCAAGAAGTACATCGGCGAGGGCGCAAGGATGGTCCGGGAAATCTTCGACTTCGCGCGCGAGAGACAACCCTGCATAATATTCATCGACGAACTCGACGCCATTGGCGCGCGGCGGATCGACAGCGGCACTAGCTCCGATCGCGAGGTGCAGAGGACGTTGATGCAGCTCCTTTCGGAGATAGACGGCTTCGATCCATGCGGCAACATCAAGGTCGTCGGGGCCACCAACAGGCCCGACATCCTCGATCCCGCACTTCTCAGGTCGGGAAGATTCGACAGGCTCATAGAATTCCAACTCCCCGACAAGGATGCCCGCCTTCACATACTCAAGATACACACCAGGAACATGAACCTGAAATCCGTCGCACTGGAGCGCATAGCCGCAGAGACCGATGGCGCGTCCGGGGCGGATCTCAAGAACATCTGCACGGAGGCAGGCATGCAGGCCATTAGGGAAAGAAGAACCTATGTGACGCAGGAGGACTTTAGGGCCGCGATAGCCAAGGTGCTGGGTTCGTCGCTAACTTCGCAGAAGGAAGCGTCAACAGTTTACGTCTAGTCCCGCTCAAGCGATGAGGTAAGAGCCCTTGCTGACCCGGATGAGGACGATCTTGAGTTCCGAGCTTGTGGGGGGCCGCCTGCGAGCCTTGCAAGGACGGATCCAAGCGATCTTTCGTCGTTGACGTTGGTGAAGCAATCTAGCCTCGGGTCGATCAGCCGGATGGCTTCCACGGGCATGTAGTACGTATTCAGCGTTTCGAAGAGCCTGGATACCCGCCGAACGCCTGATCGGCAGATCGCCTCCAAAGGGCCCAGCGCAGGGGTTCTGCTCAAGATTGAGTGAAGCGGCTCCAGGAAACCGTTCGGATGGGTGGGAACGACGGCCTGATAGCCCCGCATCGCTGCAAACTCGCAGTCAATCACCTCCCTTTTCAGGAACGGCATGTCCACTCCAACGACAAGCACCTCGCGGCAATCAAGCGCGCGGCAGCCGGCAAGAACTCCCCCCAGTATGCCCTGGTATTCGTCAACGACCGCGTTCAGGCCTGTCAAGCGATGGTAGCGGTGCGCCCTCTCTGCGCTGGATGTGGAGATCACCACCTCGTCGAGGAATTCCAGGCGGGCTGCCACCTCCTCCAAGAGGGTCCTGCCGTTGCCGAGATCAAGGAGGGCCTTGTCGAGGCCATGGAACCGGGATGAACTTCCGCCGGCAAGCACGACGCAGCCTCTCCGCCCCTTCATCCCAACCCACCCACCCCTCCTGGAA
>Ga0209102_1000028_pt1 | contig 94008 bp, 85 predicted proteins | sample ConPoolayeHmetaG_FD_185483 | JGI IMG/M metagenome (GOLD analysis project Ga0209102, IMG submission 185483) | Hot spring microbial mat communities from California, USA to study Microbial Dark Matter (Phase II) - Cone Pool mat layer H metaG... ... | reverse complement strand
GGACGACTGCCGCGCACCATAAAACGAAAATCCTCCATTCGCTCCGAAATGTAGATAGCCACGATAAAGAAAAAAGCGGGGAGAAAAGAAAACACATAAACTGGTCGAAAGTGTTTTTTCTTAAAAGCTAATTTAAGGTTAAGCCGAGTGATCGGCCACCACGGCCATGGCCTTTGGACCAAATGCCCATCCCAATGGGTATAACCGTGTTCCCGGATCATTAATCCACTCCTACCACTTGAGCAAAAAAGTCTTCCAAAGAAGATTGGCAGCGCTGGAAATGCCGCACCTGAATACCCGCTCGATGTGCCGCGCGGAATATTTCTTGGGAATCAATTTCTTGAGGGAGGTAAAGTCGAATAACTTCATCTTCGGTAATTTCCACCCGACAACCAAGCAGATAAAGCTCTTCCAACCATCTCTCTCTATCGCCTTTTATTCTCACCTCATAAAGCCGGAAGCCTAAGCGCCGCAGCTCTTGAATCTTCCCCATGGCCGCCACTTTACCCCGATGAAGAATAACCACGTCCTCGCAAACCATCTCAATGTCAGTGAGAATATGAGAAGAAAGCAGCACTTGTATTCCTTTCCCGTTGGCAATATCTTTGATTAGCTCTAATATTTCTACTCTTCCTTGCGGGTCCAGGTTACTTGTGGGCTCATCCAGGAAAAGAAGCTGGGGGTCGTGAACCAGAGCCTGAGCTAACTTAAGGCGCTGCCTCATGCCCAAAGAGTAAGTCTCTAAGAGGCGGTAACGGGCTTCGCCTAAACCAACATAGAAAAGAACTTCATGCGCCCGTTTCATGGCTTCCTGACGAGGCATGCCGGTAAGCTCACCGAAAAAGGCAGTAAAGGTTACGGCGTCCATGCCAGGTATAAAGCAATCATCCTCAGGCATATAGCCAACAGCCTTCCGAAGACGGTGCTGTTCACTGCGGATATCAAACCCCAAAACCTTGCCTTCGCCTCTCTCGGGCGGAAGAAAACCAAGGAGAATTTTGATCAGCGTACTCTTCCCTGCCCCGTTTGGGCCAAGAAGACCGATAGCTCCCCCTTTTAAGTTCAGACTCACATTCTCCAAGGCCTTGATTGGGCCGTAGCTGAAATGAAGATTCCGAATTTCTATGGACATTGAGAAATAAGTCCAGCCGTTGAAGTTCTTAAAAACTTAGTCTTCATTTTACCCAAAACAACTATTACTTTTTTCTTTTAGCTTTGGGCCGGCTTTTTTAATTATCATAAAATAAGCCCTGCCCGCAATCAATTATTGTGGTTTCGCTCTTGGCTCTTTGCGCTCGCTTCCACTTTGTCCCAGCCCCTTCGACCGCTCAAGAATTGGTTACAGTTTATCCATTTATCTGATTTTTAACCTTTTTTGACCATTTTCTTCTTTCCCTTTCTTAGGCAGAGTTCAATGATAAACTGGCCATGGCGGGGGCGACCATAGAAAACTCAGTGTTCCCGAATCCGCTCTCAATGGAAGCGCTGCCTGCCGAAGATGTCACGGCCTAAAATAAAAAGAAGGAGGCCATTCCTGCCCCCTCATTACCTAACCCACCGAGGAGGCAAGCGAATCAATATTTTTTGATTACTAAATTAGTTGTGCCTCGGGACAAACCAAATGGCCTTCCCCCATAACTAAAGCCCGATAAGCCTTTTCAATCCGGTCCCAATTCTCTTCTCTATCCAAGGACCAGAATCGGCCCATAACTGTAACCAATTGGCCACAACCGATGGAGGTCGCCTTTTCTTCGACCTTTTCTACATAATAGACACCGCTTTCAGGTCTCTCCCCCCGGCGGCCGATAAAAGCATGGATATAAACCTGACTCACGCTGAAACTTTGAGCCATTTGAAGCAATGCGAAAAGATGCCGGATGGTACCGTGAGAACTGTAATGAGAAACAATGCCCATCAAATGAAGAGCCTGGGCGTTTAGCCGAGCCAGGCTCATCGTTTCGCTTAGCACTTCATTCTGAAAAAAGCTGCCGTCAATTAAACTGTGGTCGATACGTACTCGGTCGAGGAAAACTCGACGACCAGCGCCTAAATGGAGATGACCCGCTTCTGAATTCCCAACGGTTCCTGGCGGTAAACCCACGGCCTCGCCAGCGGCTTGGAGCTTAGCATGGGGAAAGGAATCCCATAAGAAATCAAAATTAGGCGTAGCCGAGGCGGCAATAAGATTGCCAAAATCATCGTCCCTTACTCCCCAACCGTCAAGGATAATAAGTACCACTTGTCCGGGAACTTCGCTTTCTTTCCTATCCCAGACTTCTTTGTTAGAGCCTTTTGTTGGGACACTAATTTTTTCTAAAGCCTTCAGCTCTTCATCTCTGGTTAAGGTTAAAAGCAAGCTCCGGCCAGTCATCTCTTCTGGCTTCGTGAGCCGCAAGAGGTCAAGAATTGTCGGAGCAACATCAGCCAGCTCACCTTCCGGCCTTAGCTTAATGGCTTCTGGCCAAGGAGAACGCCAATCACAGAGGATGAAAGGGACGGGATTCTTAGTGTGGCCAGTATTAACAACTCCGTCTGGATATAGCCATTCTTCCACTGTTCCGTGGTCAGCAGTTATCACCAAGCAGACGTTATGCTCTCGGCAGACAGAAGCGATGCGGCCCAAACAACGGTCAACTGTTTCCACCGCCTTGATTACCGCGCTTCTGCATTCGGTATGACCGACGACATCAACGTTGGCCAAGTTGGCCACTAACAGGTTGTAATTGCCTTCCCGAATTCTTTTAACCACCTCGTTGGCTATCGGCTCAGCTTTCATCTCCGGCTCAGTCTCATAAGAAGAAACGCTGGAGGAGGGAATAATGATTCTTTCTTCGCCCAGAAAGGCTTCGTCCCTTTTGCCGTTTAAAAAATAACCAATATGAGGAGCCTTTTCTGTCTCGGCGATTTTAACGACTCGTAAACCAGCTCGCCCCACTACCTCGATTAAAGTATTTTTGATTTGATTATCAGCCGGAAAGGCGACTTTAACTTTAAGACCCGGAGAATATTCCACTAAAGTAACAAAATGGAGACGGGGAAATAAAGGTCGGGGGAAAAAAACAAAATCAGCCTCGGTTAAGCTACGGCTGAGCTCAATTTCCCTCTCACCTCTCAGGTCGTAGAAAATCACGGCGTCACCATCCTTGAGCCGGCCGACAGGCTGCCTGTCAGCAGTCACTTTGACGATTGGTTCTAAGGTTTCGTCTCCCTGTCCCTTCTGATAAAGAGCCCTGATCGCCGCCGCAAAAGAGGGGAAAAAACCAGGTTTACCTAAATTTTTGGCGTTCAATTTCTTTCTCTACCGCATATTTTTTTCTGACTTTGGCCAGAAAAATTATTAATCATGGTGTTCTCCCACCTTTTTAGGCTGATTTGAAATCTAAGTCCAGGCTCAAGGCCCTTCAAGGCGCTACATTTCCTAATTCAACCAGATGGAAGAGAACGATTATTATAAATCAACCAGGTCATTTGTCCAGCAGATTAGACTATTTGGCGTAATCATTGCAAGCCGCAGATTTTTTGCTGTTATCGCCAAACGCCTCTATCTTCTCCTGATTTTACTCTAAGTTTAGCCGGCATTAGTAACTATTATTGCTGTTCATTTTTAGTTAAAATATACACACTATGGAGAAAAAATGGGAAGTTCGGCTGACGGCTGGGTTCTGGGCTATGTTAGGCTTTTTCTTTCTTGCCCTCTGGCTGGTTTCGCCCTTTATTAAAATTGACGCTTCAGATTTTGCCCAGGCAGAAAGAAATGTTTACCGACTTTTCTTTGGCCTGTTTATTCTTTTGATCGAGCTGGGCATTTTAGCCTTCGAAACTTTTTCGCCTCAAGGATTAGCTCATAAGGTTTCTAACGTTAAAGCCATCGCTGTTTTTATTTTTGGTCTTCTTCTTTTATCCTTTATTATTTTTATCGTCGCTCAATCAGCAGTTATCTACCTTAGAACTGGCCTCAGCGAAGTGGAATCAATTTATTAATTATAAACTTGATATTAGTCTTTATTACTTGATAGATTTTCCAGTTCTTTAGGAAACTTCGAATCACCACGGTGGCGAGTTAAGGATTGAACTTAATTCGTTAAAAAAAACTGGTGACAGCTCACCTATTTACCCAATTTTTAACCTAATTTTTATAAAACTCGGCAATGGGAAGGACCGAGAGAAGGTAGAGTGTTTCGAGATTAATTCTACAATCAGGGAGTTGAGTTCGGCAGGCATAGAGAAGGGCGAGCGCGAAACGCCACCAACAGCCTGAATTGGTCCAAGGCCATTCCAGATGCCTCATTGCCTAACCTAGAAAAGACTGAAGAGAATCTAATTTTTCACTAAATTAATGATAAGACCACGTTTACACCATTAGTAAAAATCCCGGAGAATTTTCAGTTCCTCCGGCTATTGTCCGCTGTTCTGGTGGGAAAAGGAAGCGCGAGAAGACTGAGAGGGTCAACCCGTGCTGTAGCTATTCGGGCGCTCCAGTGGAGATGAGCGCCGGTCGAAAGGCCGCTGCTGCCGACCAACCCAATTATCTCCCCTCTCCTTACCTCTTGACCGCGACGAACCAAAAGTCGCGAAAGATGATTATAAGAGGTAAAAAGGCCCAAACCATGGTCAATAACGACCGTTTTCCCCGATAAATAAAAGCTACTGGCGGCAACCACTCGACCAGAGTTAGCGGCTCGAACCGGCTCTCCCCAAGAAGCAATTATGTCCACGCCGTTATGGAACGAGCTGACTCGTTCATTATAGACGCGCTGGTCACCAAAATAAGCGGACAGTTTTCCTTGATGAGGCAAAATGAAAGGACCGTCACCAAGCCAGGAGGGACTGACAACAGAGAATATCGCCCGGAGAAGTTCCGCTTCTCTCTCGATTCTCCCCTGAACTTGCGTCGGCGGCTCAACGTATTCCGGAGCCACCTGAATTTTTCTTTTCCGGTACTCTTTGGTTTCCACCTTTACCGTCAACTCGCTTGTTTCCCAAGTTTTGTCCGCTCTGACAATAGTCAAGCAAAAATGAATGTCTCCCGGTTCGGCCGCTCCGTCGAGGCCGATAAAAGCTATGTATTCAGGATTTTCGGCTAAAATTTTTATAAATTGATACCGGCGCTGGTTAAAATCTATCCAGGCCCCAAATATTCTTTCCCCCGGCTCAAGACGAGCCAAAATAAGTTCGCCAGGCTTAAAGCTGCGGACAAAAAGAAGAAGCTTGTCACCCGAGGCGGTGGTGAAAACATGTTCCTCAGAGCTAATTTGAGGCAAGGATGGCTCAGCTTCACCTCCTTGGACCACAAAAATCAACGGCCAAAACCTCAAAAGGACAAAACTCAAAGCTATTGTGGCCAAACCTATCTTCCTGAAGCTAAATTTATTACCAATCATCTTTTTTTTAACCAGGCAGAGTATTGAATCACTTTTTTCAAAAAATCGGACTCCCTGCTATTTTGTTTGGCTTAGGCAACCACGCGCTTAGGAGAGCGGCATTTCCTCCCTTCCGGGTTCACTCTTCAAACCAGGCCAGACAAAGAGCAAGAGAATAATAAATAATTAACATCGCTTTTTCCTAAGATGATTGCCCCCGCCTCAATACTCGGCCAGGCAGAGCTGCGGTTTGGCAGCCAGCCTCAATAACCAGTTCGCCGTTAACCACAACTGCTACTATTCCCTCCGGGAAAGTATGAGGAGAAACCCAGGTAGCTTTATCTTGAATCCGGTCCGGGTCAAAAAGGACCAAGTCAGCCTTATAATTAGGAGTGATTATTCCTCTGTCTTTTAATTTCAGCCTGGCGGCAGGCAAGGAGGTAACTCTTCTTATGGCTTCACCTAAGGGGCAAACCTTTTCCTCCCGAACATATTTTCCCAAAAAGCGGGGGAAGGAGCCATAACTACGGGGATGAGGCCTGGTTTGGCCAAGAATTCCGGTTGGCGAATACGTAGAGCCATCGCAGCCAATACTGGTAAAGGGAAGCGACAGGATACGCTTGAGGTTATCTTCGCTCATGATAAATGAAATCATCCCCACCTGCCCTTTCTCCTCTATCAGCAGGTCACGGATAAAGTTAAAAACATCCTTACCTGTTTCTTGGGCCGCGGCGGCTATTGTCTGGCCCTGAAAATTTCGGTTCGACTCCTTGGAGACGGAAGAAATTAAAACTTCAGCCCAAGAACCAAGCTTTTTTTCTTGCTCGGCTAAGTGCTCTCTCAATTTTGGTTCAAGCCCCGCATCTCGAAGCCGCTGAAGAAAGGCTTCAGTACCACCTTCCCTTGCCCAAAGAGGAAAATAAATGCTGAGACCGGTAGAAGCGGCCACATAAGGATAGCGGTCGATGCCTAAATCAAGCCCATTCTCCTTGGCTTTAGTTAATAATGAAATGGCTTCATCGATTTTAGTCCAGTTGCGGCGGTAGGCGGTCTTAAAATGCGAAATCTGCAGTCTGGCTCCGCTTTGCCTCGCAATTTTTATCGCTTCTTCCAAAGCTTCAATTAAGCGGTCGCCTTCGTCTCGCAAATGAGTGGCATAAAGCCCGTCATAATTGGCCACTACTCGACAAAGCTCGCTAATTTCCCCGGTTTGGGCGAAACTTCCTGGAGTATATTCAAGGCCGGTAGAAAGGCCAAAAGCCCCCGCCTCAAGGTAGGAAGCTAAAATTTTCTTCATCTTCTCCAGTTCCTGCTCAGAGGGTGGTTTATCTTCAAGTCCGATTACAGACCCGCGAAGAGTTCCATGACCAACCAAAGTCGCATAATTGATTGCCATCCCTTTGGCCTGAAGCTCGGCCAAAAAACCGTTTAAATCATTCCAGCTTAACTCAAGACCATATAGCTGGCGAAGACTTTCCCGCTCTTCCTCGAGAATTCTTCCGGTCAAGGGAAAAGGCGAGGACCCGCAGTTTCCAGAGACTAAGGTCGTAATTCCCTGATGGATATGGCTTTCTGCCCGAGGATTAATCAAGAGCTGAACGTCGGTGTGGTCGTGGAGGTCGATGAAACCTGGAGAAAGAACCAGACCTCGACCATCAATTGCCTTGCGACCGCGCCTCGAATCTATTTTGCCTATAGCGGCAATGATGTCACCGCGTGTGGCTACATCCATAACGCGGCCCTCTTGGCTAAGACCGTCAAAGACTGTGGCGCCAAAAATAACCAAATCAAAATCACTTTGTCTTCGGCAGCTAGGAAGAATTAAATTGGCGCCCGAAACAACCGCCAAGAGTCCGGGGAGAGAGGATTGAAGGAAAGTTCTTCGCTTCATTCTTACCTCCCCGAGAGCAATCTCTTTAGGCCCTCCAGAAAAATATTTAAGGCTAAAATAATCCAGCGTTAATCCAACGATAGACTAACCGCAAGGCCCATTCCTCCCCTTACAGGAGAAATAAATAATGAAACCTTTTTTTTATCCATACGATGGAGATTAAGCACCCCACGAGCGATGAAATAGCCCAGAGCCGAACCGGCTAAAACATCAGATGCCCAATGGGCTTCATCATGAACTCGGGCCAAAGCGACCAGAGTAGCCAAAGAATAGGCTAAGATGTCGACCGCCTTGCTTTCGCTTTGACAAGCAATCGAAGTGGCGACGGAAAAGGCGGCGCTCGCATGGCCAGAAGGAAAAGAAGTATAGCGGGAGGAGGTGGAAAACGGATGAAAGCTCTGGCTTCCTTCCCAGGCATGAGGCCTGGCTCTTCCCGCGATAAACTTCATTGTGGCTACAGTCAAAGAGGAAATAGCCAAACTTTCCACGCTGAGGAGAGCCGCTCGCCGCCAGGCAGGTCTTTTCAGCATTTCCCCCAGACCGTAAACGGCACCACAAAAACCTAAGAGCCAGCCCCCGTCGCCGGCCTTTGTTATCCAAGGCGACAAGTCCTGACTAAAATCAGACCTTCTTTCCGCTACCCAATTAAAAATATCTCGGTCCAGCGTAAAAAGAACAGTTCCTGTGCCAAAAACAGCCGCCAGGTTCATAATATCTGGCCCTTGCCAATGTCGAGGCGCGCTGATGAGGGAAATAAAATCTCGGCCAACTTGTTGGAAATATGTTTTATCAAGCCTGTCTGCAGCCCAAATCTTGGGCGCCTTTTCTTGATTATCATTAGCCTGGGAAAAACCGAAAGCCAACGAACTAAAACTGAATGATAAAAAACAAATCAACGCCCCCGCGACGGCCCCTTTCCCTGAGATAGCTCGCTCCGGCTTTTTTTTGAACCCAGTCTTCGGCCGCGTTAAGGGATTTTTAACCACTTTGTCCGGCACCCTGAACATTTGAGTTATAAAACTTCCCTTCTATCTGACGCATAAATTCTTCTATAACCGCTGTCGTTTTCTTCGTGGCTCCCTGGAGACCATCCAGGATAGCTTTGGCTCTCTCTCCCATCATCTTCACTTCAGCTGTCTCTATATTAAGAAAAGCTTGCCTCAGGTCCTTCTTAGTCCTTACCTCCAGGGCAGCCTTTTGTCGGAGAAATTCTTGTGCCAGTTGAGCAAAATTTTCCATATGAGGTCCAAAAAGAATTGGCTGACCAAAAAAGGCTGGCTCCAAAAGATTATGACCTCCCCGCGGAACCAGGCTGCCGCCGACAAAGGTCAGGTCGGCCAAGCCATAAAAGACCGGCAATTCTCCCAGCGTGTCGATGATTAGCACTCGCCATTCAGAAGAGGTCACTTCCCCTGCCTCTGACTTAAGTCGAAGCTCAGACCATCTTTCCCAAAGAAGAAACAAGCTCTCTGTCAGGCGGCCAATTTCTGGCCATCTTTCTGGATGTCGGGGAGCGATGATTAGCTTGAGTTCAGGTTTAACCTCCTTTAGAGAAGCCAAAGCTTCCAGCAGCAGATTTTCTTCCTTAGCATGGGTACTACCTGCTGTGATTAGTTTGTCCTGAGGTTTAAGCTTCAATTTCTTTCGCCAGATAGCTTTTTCCTCCTCGCTTAATACCTTGAACTCAACATCGCTCTTGATATTTCCTGTATTAATTACCTTCTCGGCCGGAAGCCCAACTTCAATGAACCGTTGTCTGTCCCTTTCTGATTGCACTAAAAAAAAGTCTATATTCCTCAAAACAGTTAAGAATACGCGCCGGAATTTTTTAATTCTTTTTAAGGACCTGTCTGACATCCGACCGTTAACGAGAATGACGGGAAGCGAGCTTCTCTTGGCCCAACGGAGTAAGTTGGGCCAAAACTCGGATTCAGTCAAGACAATCAGGGAAGGCTTTACTCGTCCAAAAAAACGCCGTAGACTAAAGGGCAAGTCAAGAGGGATTGGAGCTATCTCGGCTATGGAACCCATCCTTTGTCGCCCCAAACGAAGCCCGGCCGGAGTCAAGCTGGTGACGATAAATCGCCAGCAAGGATGGCTCTGTCTTAGCTGCAGGACAAGTCGCTGAAGAGAAAGAATTTCGCCCACAGAAACCGCATGCAACCAAAGACAAGGCTGATAGTCTGAGGGAGGCAGAAGAGAAAGCCCTAACCGCGGCCTGATTTCCAGCTTTTCTCTTCTTAACCAGCGAAAACGAACCCAGAAAAAAGGAAAATAGAAAAAGAGAATCAAAGCATAAAGAAAAGTATAAAGATAAAGCACAATAGGTGACTATACCTTAAAGTTCTATCTCTGGCAACTCAGTTTGCTGGCGATTAATCTTAGCTTTGCGCTTGTTAATCATGCTACTGCTCCATTTTGTGGGAACCGATTTGAAGGAAAAGTTCGCGGCAGAAGGAGCGAGGCCATTCCGGGCAACTCATTTTTAACCGCCAAGAAGGATGAGAGCTGTTATTTTAAGTTCAGTTGGTTTTGGCTGGAGAACGACCTCCGCCCATAAATTCTGATATCTATTCCTATTGCCTCCGTCTATCCTTTTTGCTATTTTTATTAGCCTATTAAAATAGCTAAGAAGGAGAGACTGATGGCCGAAGCGAATCCAGGTCAAGCTGCTTCCGAGGGAAAAAAGAAAAATAAAAAAATCAACCAGCTCAGTCTGGAAGAAATAAACAAGAAACTTCAGGAGGTTCAGGCTAAGCAGGGAGGTTTATCTTCCCTCTATGCCCGCCATTTACTCCGCCGGAAAGAAATTCTTCTCGCCCAGAAAAAGGGCTCGATTTAGCGCTAATATTGACTTCCAGTAAAAATATTTTACATTTTCCTGTCTTTTTGTTAGGATAGAAGATGAGATAAGGAGCTTGGAAAGTGTTAAATAAGGAAATTAAAGAGCAGATTATCGAGGCCAACCGCCGGAGTCAAGCTGATTCGGGGTCGCCCGAGGTCCAAATAGCTCTCTTAACGGAAAAAATTAACCTGTTAACCCAGCATCTAAACACTCATCGCCACGATTTTTCGAGCCGGGTTGGCTTAATGCGATTAGTCGGAAAAAGAAAGAGGTTATTGGCCTATCTTAAAAGAGAGGACCCGGAGCGGTACCAGAACCTTCTCCAGAAGCTCAATCTTCGTAAGTAAAATTAAAATCGCTTGGGGGTCCAATGTCCCACATTATTAGCCTTGAAATCGGTGGCCGGCCTATGACCATCGAAATAGGAAAAATAGGCAAGCAGGCAGACGGGTCGGCCTTGGTTCGCTACGGCGATACCATCATGTTTTGTGCCGCTACTTCTAAAAAAGAGCTCAAGGAGCCAAAAAATTTCCTGCCGCTAATCGTTGATTACCGAGAAAATACTTATGCCGCGGGAAAAATACCGGGCGGCTTTTTCAAACGAGAGGGGAAGCCGTCAGAAAGAGAAATCCTGGTCAGCCGGCTGATCGACCGGCCAATCAGACCGCTCTTTCCAGCCGGTTATTTTTTTGATACCCAAATTGTGGCCCTCTTACTTTCGGCTGATTTGGAGAATGAACCCGATACTTTGGGTATTATCGGCGCCTCGGCCGCCCTCTATTTCTCTGATATTCCCTTCACGACGCCCTTAGGTGCGGCCAAAGTTGGGCTCATCGACGGAAACTTGGTTATTAACCCCACCGGTCCTCAGCTTGAGCAAAGTCTCCTCAACTTAACCGTGGCGGGAACCGAAGAGGGCATAGTGATGATTGAAGCGGGCGCGGTAGAAGTAGAAGAGGAAAAAATTTACGAAGCCATCGAATTAGCTCAAGAACCAATAAAAGAAATCATTCGGCAGCAAAAGGAACTGTTTGCTTCTCTGAATATTAAGAAGAGAGATTTCACTCCTTATCAACTGGATGAGGCTAAATTAAAGGAAATAGAAGAAAGGGTTAGCCAGCGACTTCTCGAAGCCATGCAGGGGAAAACTAAAAAGGAAAGAGAGGCCGCAATCGAAGCCGTCCTTAAATCCCTGTTAGAACCAATTCCGGTAGAAAACGACGCTGAAATCGAAATAGTTAAGGAGTGCTTTTATGAATTGCAGAAAAAGTTAGTCCGCCAGCTTATCTTGGAGGAGAAAAGGCGGGTCGATGGCCGGGGTTTTGACGATATCCGGCCCATCAGCATTGAAGTGGGTTTGCTTCCCAGAACCCACGGGTCAGCCCTTTTCACTCGCGGGGAAACTCAATGTTTAGCCACAGTGACCCTCGGCACCTTTGAGGATGTCCAGAAGCTTGATGGCCTTGGCGAGGAAGCCGAGAAAAGATTCATGCTCCACTATAATTTCCCACCCTTTTCTGTGGGAGAAGTCGCTTTTCTTCGGGCCCCAGGTCGCCGCGAAATTGGTCATGGAGCTTTGGCCGAAAAGGCAATTCTTCCAGCTATCCCTGATGAAGAAACTTTCCCTTATACTATCCGCATTGTCTCGGATATCCTCGAATCCAACGGATCCTCTTCCATGGCCACTGTTTGCGGCGGTGTCCTCTCGCTAATGGATGCCGGTGTCCCTCTATCGATGTTTATCGCGGGAATCGCCATCGGCCTGGTTAAGGAAGGAGAGCGTTATGTCCTCCTAACTGATATTGCTGGCTACGAGGACCACTTTGGCGATATGGACTTCAAGGTTGCCGGAACCGAAAAAGGCATCACAGCTATTCAGTTAGACTTGAAGATAACCGCTATTTCTAACCAAATCTTGAGAGAGGCTTTGGCCAAAGCCAAGGAAGGCCGTTGTCAGGTGCTGGCCAAGATGAAAGAAGCCCTCCCCGCCCCCCGACCTGAACTCTCGCCTTTTGCTCCCCGAATCATTACTCTCTTTATTAACCCCGAAAAAGTCAGCGAGGTCATCGGGCCTGCTGGAAAGGTTATTAAAAAGATCATTGCCTCAACTAACACCAAAATTGACATTGAAGAAACTGGCAAGATAACTATTGCCGCTCCTGATATGGAAGGAGCGGAAAAGGCTAAACAAATGATCCGGGAAATTACGGTAGAAGCTGAGGTAGGCAAAGTTTACACGGGAAAAATTGTCCGGATTGAAGAATACGGAGCTTTTGTGGAAATTCTGCCGAACATAGTTGGCCTGCTCCATATCTCCGAGGTGGCTCACCAACGCATCCGCAGCATAAGAGATGTTTTTAAACTCGGCCAAACAGTTACCGTTAAAGTCATCAGCATCGATGAAGACCATAAAATTCGTTTGAGCAAAAAAGCCCTGGAAGCGCCGCCGACACCCGGCGGCGAGGAGCGGCCTGACAGCCAGAAGAACTGGCGCCGTCGGGGGTTTTATAACCAGTCTTTTAAGAATTTCCGGAAATATTAATATTAAAAAATAGCATGGGCTTTTTTAGCCTCAAAGAAAAGGGATTCACTCTTACGGAGTTATTAGTTACTTGCGCCATTCTGGCGATTTTAGCGGGAGCTATTTTGCCCCTGGCCCAGACCGCGGTTAAAAGAGAAAAGGAAATTGAACTTCGCCGCGCCCTGCGGACGATGAGAGAAGCGATCGACGCTTATAAAAAGTTAGCTGATGAAAAGAAGATAGAGATTAAAGAAGGAACCGACGGTTATCCTCCTGATTTAGAGACCCTGGTCGAGGGAGTGGAGCTTAAGAGTGGAGAAGGGAAAGGAAGCATTAAGAGTGGTGACAGAGTAATCATTCGTTTCCTGCGTCGAATTCCCAAGGACCCGATGACTGATTCTTACGACTGGGGCTTATTGTCTTCCCGGGATAAGCCTGACTCTGACAGGTGGGGGGGAGAGAATGTTTTCGATGTTTATACGAAAAGTCTGGGGAAAGCGCTCGATGGAACGAAATATCGTGACTGGTAAGGCGAAGAAGGGTTTTACACTTATCGAGCTGATCATTGTTTTTACGCTTATTGGCATCTTGCTCGGGCTGGCTTTGCCTCAGTATAAATACGCGACTAAAAAAGCCCGCGAAGCTGTCCTTAAAGAAGACCTTTATGTGCTCCGAAAACTTATTGACCAGTATTTTTCTGACAAGGGCAAGTATCCAGCTTCCCTCCAGACCCTGGTCGAGGAGGGTTATTTACGCCGTCTCCCTGTCGACCCCTTTACCGGTTCAGATAAAACCTGGGAAGAGATTCAAGAACAACTTTCTGCAGAAGAAGCCATGGCCGGGAAACTACCGGGAGTAATCGACGTTCGCTCTGGCTCTAAGGAACTGGCTATCGACGGGACTCCCTACAATACTTGGTAGCCATGATAACCAAACCCTCTGGTGTTATGTTTGTCATGCTGCTTATCTTAATCGCTACTCTTAACATTGGTCTGATGGTGGCTGTGCCCATCTGGCAAACCCAGATGCAGCGGGAAAAGGAGGAGGAACTTATTTTTCGCGGCCGTCAATACGTCGAGGCCATCCGCGTCTATCAACTGAAACACCCGGGCCTGTTTCCGAACTCCGTCGAAGTGCTCCTCAAGGAAAGATGCTTGCGGCGGGAGTTTAAAGACCCGATGACGGCCGAGGGCGAATGGAACCTTCTCCTGGCTATAAGCCGCCCAGCCCCTCAAGGAGGTGGAAGCCAGCAGGTTATGGTCGCGCCTCCGGAAGCGCTTTCGTCAATTGTCAGTCCTCAGATTATAGGCGTGGTTAGCCGGTCAACGAAGAAATCAATAAGAATTTATAACGACCAGGAATCCTACGACAAATGGCTTTTTTATTATGGCCAAGCGCCGGGGAAAATGCCTGAAATAGTTTACTGGGGCCAAGAGAAAAGATAACCAGTGACCTCAATTCTTATCGTCGCCGGCGAAAATTCAGGAGATAAATACGGGGCTGACCTTATCCGGGCTTATCGCCGTCTGGACCCGACAGCTTCTTTTTTTGGCGTCGGCGGAAAAGACATGGCCGAAGTTGGAGCTGAAATTATCTTTCCCTTGAACCAATTAAATATTATCGGCGTTACTGAGGCTGTTTTTAGCTGGCGACGGGTTATGAAAATGCTGCGGCGGCTCGCCAAGGAAGCTGCGGCCCGGCAAATTCGAGCCGCCGTGCTTATCGATTCTCCTGACTTTAACCTCCGGTTGGCGCCACGACTACACCGAGAGGGGGTGCCGGTCTTATACTACATCAGCCCCACTATCTGGGCTTGGAGACAGCGCCGTCTGCAGACAATTCGCCGCACCGTAACCAAAATGTTGCTCATTTTTCCGTTTGAAAAAGAAATTTACGACTCCCACCAGATACCTGCAGTTTATGTTGGGCATCCGCTTCTGGAAAGAATCAAAGTCAACCTGGACCGCAACACCTTTCGGCAAAAATATAATTTACCTCTCGCGGAACCTTTAATTACCCTTCTTCCCGGCAGTCGGCCGGCTGAAATCCGGTATCATCTACCCATTCTTATTAAATCTATAGATATAATAAGAAATAGAGCCAAGGCGACTTTTCTCCTCTTAAAGGCAGAAACGATTGAAACCGACTTTATCCAACAATTTATACCTAAGGGATCCCGCCTTCAGCTCTTAGAGCAGGATAAATACGAAGCGATGGCGGCCTCCGACCTCAGCCTCGCCGCCTGCGGAACGGCCAACATGGAGGCTTGCCTGCTTGGCACTCCCTTGGTTGCCTTTTATAAGCTTTCCCCCCTCGTCTTCTATTTAGGCAGAAACTTGGTTAAAATTAAACACTACAGTATCGTTAATATCTTGGCTCGGAAGCAGGTTGTCCCTGAACTTATTCAATCGCGAATGACGCCGGCCAATATTGCCGAGGAAGCACTGTCACTTCTCGCCTCACCGGAAAAAGCAGCGGCGATGAAAAAGGAATTTAACCGCCTCCGCCAGCTTCTGGGAGAAGAACGAGCTCCCCTTAAGGCCGCGCTCGAGCTTTATAACCTGGTCAATCCTCCGCCAAGCGGCTAACCAAAAAGAGGCGGAAATTGGCCCACAAAATCAGGATGAAAAGAGTGATCAAGCCGGATAATTATAAGAGAAGCAATTTTTTGCAGAAGGCCTTCCAACCTACGAATCAACATGAAAAGCAACCAAGGGTCACTCCAATCGTTCGGTTCAAAGAACTTCCAGCACCTTAAGAGCCGTCTCGTACTTTCCTAAGGGAGGCGAAACCTGTATTCCTTGAACCATATCCTTAATGCGGCGAATGGTCTCTTGAGCTATAGCTATCCCCTCATCCCTGGCTCTTTCTGGACTCACTTCTTGGGCCCGGCGCATGCGCTCCATGATTTCATCGGGGACTCTGGCGCCGGGAACCTCGTTATGCATGAACTCGGCGTTGCGTAAGCTGGCGAGAGGCCAAACTCCGGCTAAAACAGGCACCCGATAACTCTCAATCCGGGAGAGAAAATCTTCTAAAAGCTGGACATCAAAAACCGGCTGGGTAATGGTAAATTCCGCGCCGGCTTCCACCTTCCAACGGAAACGAGAAATTTCATAATCAAGGTTAATAGCTCCAGGGTTGGCTCCAACTCCTATCAGGAAGCCAGTGGGTTCAGGAAGGCGGCGTTGACCAACATCTAAGCCCTGGTTCAAAAAGTTAACCACGTTGGTCAACCCAATGGAATCAACGTCAAACACCGCGGTGGCATCAGGATAATCACCGAGTTTAGGGGGGTCGCCGGTGATCAAGAGAAGGTTGCGTATACCATGGGCATAAACCCCTAAAAGGTCGGATTGAATACCTAAGAGGTTGCGGTCGCGGCAAGTATAATGAAGGATAACTTCAATTCCCGCTTCAGCCTGAAGCAAAAAAGCTAAGGCCATTGAGCTCATCCGGCAGCTTGCTCGCGGGCCGTCAGGAATATTGACACAATCTACCCCTTTCTCTTTTAACCGCCGCGAAATTTCAATCGCCGCGCTGGCATTCCATCCTCGCGGTGGAACGACCTCTACGCTGACCACAAACTGGCCTTGACTGAGCTTCTTTCCCAGGGCAGATTTTTCCGGCATGGGTTTAGTTTTTGGAGCTGAAGGCAGCCCCGGCTCCTCACTAATCATGACTACGGACCGCTTAGTTGGCTGAAGAGCCCTAATGGCGTTGCGAATCGCTCGAATATGGCCCGGCTTTGTCCCGCAGCAACCACCAACTAACCGCACGCCGTTGAGAATGAAGCGCCGCGCATATTCAGCCAGGTACTCCGGCGAACAAAGATAAATATTCCTTCCCTCAACATTCCGGGGAATACCTGCATTAGGCATAGCTGAAAGGGGGTTAGTTGTTACCTTGGACATCCTTTCTATACATTCGAGCATAGCGGCGGGGCCAACACTACAATTTACCCCGATAACGTGGGCTCCCCATTCCTCCAATTTCCGGGTGAAAACTTCAGGCGTTGTCCCGTAAAGGCTCGTGCCGTCTTCCTCGATCGTCATTTGAGCTACCAGGAGATGGTCAGGGGCTTCCCTCTGAACGGCCCTGATTGCTTGATGAATTTCGTTGATATCAGAAAAAGTCTCTAAGATAAACAGGTCAACCCCGCCCGTTAATAGTCCCCTGACCTGTTCCCGAAAGGCCTCCTCAGCCTCCTCGACCGAAGTCGGCCCCCACGGTTCAATCTTTACACCTAAGGGACCAATTGACCCCGCTACCCAAACGCTTTTCTTCGCTTCCTCTTTGGCAATGACCGCTCCGGCGCGGTTAATTTCGCTAACTTTATCTTCAAGACCATGCTTTTTTAATTTAAACCGATTGGCTCCAAACGTATTGGTTTCAATGATTTCCGCCCCAGCCTGGATATATTCTCGATGGATGGATTTGACCAAGTCGGGATTAGTCAGGTTAATTTCGTCAAAACATAGGTTGAGATAAACGCCCTTGTCATAGAGCATAGTGCCCATAGCGCCATCGGCCAGAACTATCCGGTCTTGCAGAAGCTGGAGCCAAGCCTTGTAGTTCATAGGAGCGACCTCGCTAAAAACTCATCATTTTTTTATTCTGGAGCCGAAGTAAAGGCTTTCTTGCCTCATCTTTTGGTTATACCTAGGAAGAATTCTAATCTATCACCCAACCTCAGATTATGCTTTTTTACTGAGCCGTTTACCAACTCCAAAACATAACGCGCTGGTCGGGACGGCTCATAAGAAGGACAGGGTTCAGTCGCACAGGGAGGCACGTTCTCTTCCACATGGACAATTCTTCGCTCTGAATCCAGCCACAAGAGGTCTAAGGAAAAGCGCATATTTTTCATCCAGAAGGCATAGATATCCTCAGTCTCGAAAATAAAAAGCATTCCCTGGTCTTCTTTCATTTGCTCCCGGAACATAAGCCCTCTTTGTCTCTGTTCTTCAGTAACCGCCAGTTCGGCGGTGACTTGAAACCCGTCGGGCAAAGTAATTTTAATAAATTTGGCCTGAGCGACTAAAGGGACCAATAATGAATAAGCACTTATTATTAAAGTTAAAAAGACACAATATTTGCCGGTCAAAAAAACCCGGACTCGGTTAGTTCTCTGTGGACACCGAGTTTTCGTTAAGGATTTTCCCTCCATTTATCGCCTCCTTTAATGGAGAGTTACCAAAGGAACAAAACGAACGGGGAGAAGCTTCTTCTTTTTTATGCCTTCCTTCTCTCGCATCAATAAATAAAGCTCCTGAAAAGTCGACCCGACAGGAACAACCATTCTCCCCCCTAGCTTTAATTGCGCCTCAAGTTGACGCGGGAAAGAGGCTGGCGCTGCCGTAACTATTATGGCGTCATAAGGAGCATGTTCTTCCCAGCCAAAGGTGCCATCACCAATTTTGAAATAAATATTGCGATAACCGAGCTGAGCCAATAGTTCTTGAGCTTTCGAAGAAAGCGAAGCAATTATCTCCACAGTATATATTTCTTTGGCTATCGAAGCTAAGATAGCCGTCTGATAACCAGAGCCAGTTCCAATCTCGAGGACTTTATCTTCTTCTTTAAGATTAAGCATCTCAGTCATATACGCAACGATATAAGGCTGGGAAATTGTTTGGCCTTCGCCAATCGGAACAGGTTCATCGTTATAGGCATAATCGACAACATCTGGCGGAACAAAAAGATGCCGTGGGATCTGGCGCATTGCGGCAATTACCCTTTCATCCTTGACCCCTCGATTTATAATCTGGGTTTCAACCATTCTTTCCCGGTGTTCAGCCCAAGAATCCTCCATCGCTTACCCCTCATTTGAATATCGAATAATAGAATAAATCAATTTTGGTGTTCAGGCAAAGGAAAAATCAAAAAGGAAAGCAACCAAACCTTAGGATGGAAGACTGCTTGGTTACGAACTATCTTCGGCTCTCGCACGCCCAGAAACCAGGCCCGCGGCTTCCCGTTGTCAAAGAAACCTTGGAACCATCTTTCCCTCACTGCAGCTGCAGGACAACTCCTGCGGCAATCTTTAGGCGAAGCAATAAAGGCGATATTCTTTAAAAATTGGTTATTCACCTTAATAAGCGCGGGCAAAATATACATAGTGTGGGGCTTCCTTTTGGCAATAAAGACAGCGGCCGACCCCTTCCCTGACTTTTTCTATAGGAATTACCCGAATGGTCGCGGCTGTTTCTTCTTTAATCGCTTCTTCGCAGGCCTCGTCACCGCACCACCAGGCGCAGATAAAGCCGCGGCGTTCTTCGATGACCTTTTTGAATTCGGCATAATTGGCTACATCGAAAGTATTGGCTTGTTGAAAGCGGCGGGCAAGGGCAAAGAGATTTTGCTGGACCTGTTCCAATAGTTCGGGGATGTCCCTTTTAAGATTATCAACAGGACGAACCAGTTTCTCCCCGGTATCCCGTCGAACCAGAACGACCTGACCGGCGCTCACATCTCTGGGACCAATTTCTAAGCGGAGGGGCACCCCTTTCATTTCATATTCAGCAAATTTCCAGCCAGGGGTATATTCTTCCCGGCTATCAAGTTTAACTCTAAGTCCAGCCGCCACCAACTCTTTTTCGATGTTCGCCGCCACGGGCAGCACCGTTTCCTTCCAATTACCAATAGAGATAGGCACAATAATAATTTGATGGGGCGCGATGTGGGGTGGCAACTTGAGACCAGAATCGTCACCGTGACACATAATTACCGCCCCGATGAGGCGGGTAGAAACACCCCAGGAGGTCTGCCAGACGTATTGCAAGTTTTGTTTGCGGTCCTCAAACCTAATATTAAACACTTGGGAAAAATGTTGCCCTAAATGGTGAGATGTACCCATCTGGAGAGCTCGACCATCGGACATCAGGGCTTCAATGGCATAGGTTTCCAAAGCCCCGGCAAATTTTTCCTTGGACGTCTTCTTTCCGGCAATGACTGGAATAGCCAGTTCAGTCTCGACGAACTCGCGATACAGGTGGAGGATGAGAATAGTTTCCTTCCTGGCCTCAGCTTCAGTTTCATGGGCCGTATGACCTTCCTGCCATAAAAATTCAGTTGTCCGGAGAAACGGACGAGTGACCTTCTCCCAGCGCACAACGTTGGCCCATTGATTGATTAAAACAGGCAAATCACGCCAGGACTGAATCCATTTGGCGTACATGGCGCCAATAATAGCCTCTGAGGTCGGCCTGACAGCCAATTTTTCCTCCAGCTCTTCCTGTCCGCCGTGAGTTACCCAGGCCACCTCCGGCGCAAACCCCTTAAGATGCTCCATCTCTTTGCGGAGAAAGCTCTCCGGGATAAATAAAGGAAAATAAGCGTTGACGTGACCAGCCGCCTTGATTCGGTTATCCAAAAGCCGTTGAATGTTTTCCCAGACAGCATAACCATAGGGGCGGATGACCATCATCCCTTTCATCGGCGCATAATCGGCCATCTCCGTTCGCCGGATAACGTCTACATACCAGCGAGAAAAATCTTCGCTCTTCGGCGTAATTTGTGTTACCTGTCGTTCTTCTTTTTTCACGGCCGTTTCCTTTCACCTTGAAGGCGTTGTCATTCTAACGGGAGCCAGCCAATTTTGTCAAGAAACTTACCTTTTGAATAGTCTTTATAATATGCAAATTTATTTATATAAAAGGCGGAAAAGGACTAATTGGCGAGGGTGAAAGAGTCGCAGATAAGGCTCCAGCCAATTTCACCCCTGATTTCATCCAGAGGGGTGATTGACCTGGCTTTTAGCCGCAAGCATTATGATTAAGAAAGAAATAATAAAGGAAGCGGACTATGGGATTTAACAATGAAATAAACGAAGCTCCAAGGGTTCTAAACGGGGACAAAATCTTCAACCTTCCCCTCCCGACTCTGGTCGAAGGGGAAACGCCGGCGGGAGAAGCCTTTCAGGAAAAAACCACCCTCAATTTCATCAGCCACCAAGGAGCTGTTTTTTATCTCAAGAACCCAGTGATTGTCGGTACCCGTCTGCGCTTAGCGATAGACTTGCCGCGCGCTCTTTCCGAGGATCGAAATTTGAAACTCATTATTCGTGGTAACGTCGTTTTAGTCGAGAAGACCACCGGTCGTAAGGTCCGTCAACGAATTACGATGAAGTTCGAGAATAAATATTTTATTCGAGAAAATGTTTAATTAGGGTGAGAATTTCACCCGTCTTTCTCGTCTCTATTTAGCGAAAAGGCCCCAAAAAGGCTTTTTCTCCATCCAAGGCGCGACTGGATGAGGGTGGAGGAAAGGTCTTTCTCCTCCCCCTCTTCCGGTTTGATATCAAGCGCGAAACTCAATTTCTTATAGCGCTTTGTTAGGGACAAAATATCGCTAGCTCTTATCCAATTTACTTGATGAAAACGGGGTCCGGGAAAAGCAACGGAAATGGCCACCAAATAACTTTTCCCTTAAATCTCAGAGTCTAAAATATTGGGCACAGAAATCATTATTTCTCACCTTACTGATTTCTCTTCTTAACTCGCTTATGACAATACCCTATTCCTGTTTATATCTAACTTGACAAGCCTTTTTTATCTCCATAAAATCAAATCACCTTGAAAAAAAATCTAAATTTGGCGGCGAAGGGAGAGAAGAGCTAATGCCCCGAAAACCCGTTTCCTTAGAGGAGTCGAAAAAAATAAAACTGCTTATTTTTTGCCCTTCTGAGCTTGTTCTGGCCGGTATTCTAAGAGCCTTAGAGCCGGCGGAAGATATCGAGGTGGCTCATATTGAAAAGGGGACAGTAGAAAGCCTGATGGAGGCTGTGAGAAAACTTAAGCCCCACGTCCTTCTTCTGGCCAACACCGAAGTCCTTCCCAACTTGAGAGAAATCTGCAAAGCAGTGAGAGAAATTACAATAAATCAGGGCCAGGGCCATCTGCTTCTTTTAGGCAGCATCCCCTCCCACGAAGAAATTGTCAGCCTGATGAATGCGGGCGCCCGCGGCTATTTTGACCTGAATAACCCTTCCCGCGAACTGATTGAGGCGGTGCGAGTTGTCTATAGGGGCGAGATTTGGCTCCCCCGCGATAAGATGAGCTCCATCATGGACCGCATTATCTCAGTCGTCGGCCGTGATTTTAAGGAAAAAACCCTTGACCAATTAACGCCGATGGAGTTTCAAGTCCTGAAACTCATCGGCCAGGGCCGGTCAAACGATGAAATCGCTAAAATTCTTTTTATTAGCAAGAATACTGTCCGCTCCCATATCAAAAGCATTTATGCCAAATTAAACACCCATAGCCGTCTGCAGCTTGCCCTCTATGCCATTAATTCAGCACTTTTTTGAGCGGACTGAGGTTTGGCGGGGAGAAAGCCGATGAAAAGTAGCCAGGCTAAAACAAAAAAGAAGGTGTCTAGAGGGAAAAAAGAAGGTTTGAAAAAGGCAGCTGCTAAGAGAACAGCTACCTTGCCCGTGGTAGTTAGTAACCGACGCCGCGAGTGGCGCTTCGACCTACCATTAAGAGCCGTCGTCGAAGGGAAACTGCCTCAAGGGGAGGACTTCCGCGAAGCCACGACGCTCGAGAACATCAGTTCCGGAGGAGCTTATTTTGGGTTGAACTCAGGAGTCGTGGTCGGGTCGAAGCTGAACCTGATGATCAATTTACCAGAGAAATTGACAGAAGGCCGGAAAATGTGTCTGGTGATCAATGGCACCGCAGTCCGGTTAGAAAAGCCAGAAAAAAGAGGGAAGAGACAGGGGGTGGCGGTTCGCTTTAGCCGTAATTTCCGGTTTATTGCCGTCGACCAGGCCGAATCCAAACAATAGCCTTTCTCATTCTACTTTTCTCTCGAACCTAATGCCTATTTTAAAAGTAGCTCTGACGGGAGGGATTGCGTGCGGAAAATCAATTGTGGCGGCCTATTTTAAAAAAAAGGGATGCTGGCTGCACCGGGCTGACCAGGTGGCCCACCGCTTGATTGAGCCTAAGAAACCTGCCTGGAAGGCTATCGTCGAGCATTTTGGTCCTAAGATTCTTAATTCTGACGGGACAATTAACCGCCAAGAATTGGGAAGAATTGTTTTTTCTGACCCTACGGAAAGAGAAATTCTCAACCAAATTCTTCATCCCTTAGTCTTAAAAAAGAAAAAAGAGGCTTTGCGACGGTTAGAACGAGCGGGAAAAAGCGGGATTTTCGTGGCGGAAGCAGCCCTAACTATCGAGGCCGGCTTTGTCCCTTATTTCGATAAAATCGTGGTTGTCTTTTGTCCTGAAGAACTCCAGATAGAGCGGCTCATGGCCAGAAATAATCTCACCCGAGAAGAAGCCGTCAAAAGACTTGAGTCTCAGATGCCGGTTAGAAAAAAGCTCGAATACGCGGACTATGTGATTGATACCTCCGGGACTATTGAGGCCACTCTGGCCCAAGCCGAAAAAGTTTATCAAAGTCTCCAGAAGGATCTAAAAGCCAAGAAGGCTAAAAAATCAGCACTTTAAGCAAGCTGCCAAAAGAGGAATCATGAGCTCATGATGGCCGACAAAGTAATATCCTTTTCCCTTTTTGCCGACCACCCGTTTGATTACATTTTGTTCGGGCCGATAGTGGCGAATAAAATCAAAAACCGCGGTGATGAAAGATTCCAACGGCTGGCCTGAGTGGCGAACGTAACTCACGGCTTTTAAAAAGACCTCAGGTAAGATGACCGCTGAACCAACATTAAGATAAACACCCCCACCCTCGAGTTGGGCCACCTGAGAACAAAAAACATGAAAATCATGAAGTGAAGTTTGGCCAATGGCTTCGCCTCGAGCCTGAGGATGCATATGAATAACATCAGTTCCAATAGCCACATGAACTGTCGCGGGCAAATGCAGCTGATAAGCTGAAGCCAGCAGGCTGAGTTTTTTATAAGGAAAAGCCGCTGAAGCGATCATGGCTCCCACTGCCTCACCCAATCCTCGCCGCTCCTTAGCCCCGCGAACGATAGCTCGATTAAGAAATTCCGCCGTCTCTCGGGCCATGCCAAAAGCACCCGTCTTGAGTTGGCGCGCTACGTCTTCGGAAGTCTGACCGCAATAGGCAATTTCGAAATCATGGATGATGCCGGCGCCGTTAAAAGCTAAGGCTGTCACCAGCCCCCTTTCCATTAAATCGATGATTATTGAATTTAGCCCCACTTTGATTACATGAGCTCCCATGGCCATGATGATTGGTTTTTTCTTATTCGCCGCTCTCTTGATTGTTGCTACCAGCTCCTTAAAATCTCGGGCGGCTAAAATGTCCGGCCAGCTGATCATGAAATCAGCAAAGGATTGCTGGGGCGCAAAGGGTGAGCCAAAATCTTTAACCTGAACTTTGCTCGGCCTTTCCTTCAGGCAAATAGGCTTTGGGGATGGGGAAAGCGGCTTTTTATTTGGGGTCATCAACCTCGGAAATCACTATTTTTGAGTTTTTAAGTTAATGGCTTTTAAATCCCGGCCACAACAAAATTTGATCCTCTTACCTTCCGCTATCAAGACCCGACGCTGGCGGCGGATATCCCGACCGATACCAGTTTTCTTATTCAAGACTCGGAAGCTACCGAAACCCCTTATTTCCACCGCGCCCTCAGTTACCAGGCCTTTTTTTATATACTTTATTATGGCTTCAACCAAAGAAATGGCCTTGGACCGGCTAAGATTGGTGTTTTTCTCCAAAGCGACAACCAGGTCATTCTTGATCATCCTCTTTCCTCCGGGCTTGAGGAATTATCGATATGATTAATGAATTATAAGGAATCTGTCAAGTAAAATAAAAAAAGGCAAGGGAACGAACTTTTTTACGTTGACTTAAGTTGATTGGCATCATATAATTAACGTAGATGACAAAAAACCTTCTCTTGATTCCTATTTTCTTATTCTCCTTTATTTTCCTTCCATCAGTTGAGGCGGCTATCTTGAGCATAAATGTTGATGCACCCATTCATCCAATAACCTCAGAATATATCCGCCAAGCAATTGATAAGGCAGAAAAAGAAGGTGCTCCGCTGCTCATTATCCAGCTTAATACGCCTGGTGGCTTAGACAGCTCGATGCGGGAAATTATTTCTCGTGTTCTGAGTTCCAAAGTTCCAGTAGCCGTCTACGTCAGTCCGAGCGGCGCGCGAGCTGCCTCCGCCGGGTTCTTCATCAGTATCGCTTGCGACCTTTTTGTTATGGCTCCAGGAACCAACACCGGAGCGGCTCATCCCGTAGGGATATCTATAACCGGACAACAAATGGACAAAACTATGGAAGAAAAGGTTGTTGAGGATTCTGTTTCTTACATCAAAACCCTGGCAGAAAAAAGAGGCAGAAACATTAAAGCAGCAGAAGAAGCGGTCCGCCAGAGTGTCTCCTACACGGAAAAGGAAGCCTTAGAAAAAGGCTTGATTGATTTCATCGCCGGGGATACGCAAGCTATCCTGGACTATTTTCACGACCGCAAGATTCATCGGTTCAGCGGGGAGGAAGTGATTCTTAAATTAAAGGGGGAACCCATAGTTAATATGCCGATGTCCCGTCGTCAGAAATTCTTGATTACCATCTCCAACCCCAACCTGGCCTATCTTCTATTAATGATCGGACTACTTGGTCTCTATTTTGAATTTTCGAACCCCGGGGCCATTCTCCCTGGCGTTTTAGGCGGAATTTCTCTTCTCCTGGCCATCTTCGCCTTCCAAATCCTGCCCATCAATTATGTTGGCCTGCTTCTAATTTTACTGGCCATCGCTCTTTTGGTCCTCGAGGTCAAGGTGCATAGCTACGGAGCATTAACGGTGGGAGGAATCATAGCCATGATCATAGGCTCTATGATGCTTATCAACTCGCCTTTGCCCGAGCTTCGGCCAAGCCTTCAACTCATCATCCCCGTAGCCATCAGTGTTTCGCTCATCTTTCTTTTTCTGGTCTTTCTGGTCGTCAAGGCGCACCTGCGACGGGCGGCTACTGGTAAAGAAGGTTTAATCGGTGAAATTGGCGAAGCTCAAACCGACCTTAATCTTTTCGGCAAAGTTTTCGTCCACGGAGAAATCTGGAACGCGGAAGCCTCTGAGCCAATTCCCAAGGGAACTAAGGTTGAGGTAGTCGAGGTTTTGGACGGGTTAAAAATAAGAGTTAAAAGGGCCGGATAAGGGCAAAGAGATGAAGACTTTTAATCTATAAAAGGAGGCAAGAAAATGGTTACTTTTCCCACGATTATCGGTGCGTTTATTATCCTTTACATTCTTAACTCGATTAAAATCCTCCGGGAGTATGAGCGCGGAGTAATTTTCCGTTTAGGTCGAGCTCTATCCCGGCCTAAGGGACCGGGCATTATTCTCGTTTTTGCGCCGATTGACCGGATGGTTCGGGTCAGCCTCAGGTTGGTCACCTTGGACATACCGCCCCAGGATGTCATTACCCGGGACAATGTTTCAGTTAAAGTCAACGCTGTTGTTTATTTTCGTGTCATGGACCCCAATAGGGCCATAATAGAAGTTCAAGACTATCTTTACGCCACCTCTCAGTTAGCTCAAACCACCCTCCGGAGCGTCCTCGGTGAGGTTGAGCTCGACGAACTTTTAGCTGAGAGAGAGAAGCTAAACGCTAAGCTGCAGGAGATTCTCGACCGCCAAACCGACCCCTGGGGCATAAAGGTACAGCTGGTTGAAATCAAGCACGTTGATTTACCGGAAACAATGGTTCGAGCCATAGCCCGGCAAGCTGAAGCTGAAAGAGAAAGAAGGGCGAAAGTTATCCACGCTGACGGTGAATTCCAGGCTGCTGAAAAGCTCACCCAAGCTGCCTCGATCCTATCTCAGAACCCGACCTCTCTTCAGCTCCGTTTTCTTGGCACCTTGACTGAAATTGCCAGCGAAAAAAATTCCACTATTATCTTTCCCCTGCCCATTGAACTCCTGAAAGCTTTTGCCTGGAAAGATGAAAAACCCAAGAATTAAGTTTTAAAGATGAAGGTTAAAAACTTCAGGGAAATTCAGGTCTCAAGTTCCCAATTAGCCCTGATTTTCTTGCTCCTTCTAGGCGTGGCGATTGTTATTTTTTTGCTCGGTGTCTCGGTTGGCAAAAAACAGGTCTTAGGCCAAACTGAGGCTCAAGCCAATCAGGTAGAGGCCAGCCTATCCTCAACTTCGCCAGCCACCGTGGCCCCAGAATCCTTGAGTGCTGCAAAGACAGAAACAAAGATAGAACCTGAAAAACCACTGATAAAAGAAGAAGGGACAAAAAAAGAACCAGAAGAAACTAAATCACCATCGGCTCCTCCCGAAAAGACGTCGTCTATTGAATCTAAGGCTTTAGATAAACCCCTTTTGAAACAAGCCACAACGCCCAAAATTCGAGCTTCAACTACCCTTCGTTATTTCGTCCAGGTAGGCGCTTTTTCTAATAAAGAAGGTGCCTCTTCCCTGATTCAAGAACTAAAAAAAATCGGCTATCAACCAGTTATTATCGATCCCTTGCCAACAGATAAAAAGCCGCTCTACAGGGTAAGAATTGGCCCCTTCCCTTCTTTTGAAGCCGCTGTCCAAGCTCGCGACCGAGTCCGGTCTTCGACCCCAGGTGCGGCCAAGGCTTTTTTGGTTAGAGATTGAGTTGACCGTTGGTAGGATTAGTCGGAGCTGGCTCTTTGGAGCCATCTTAAGCGGTCTTTCAGCCGGATTAGCCTTCCCAAAATTCAACCTCAGTTTTCTCATTTGGGTGTCATTAATACCCTTATTGTTCATCATCAGCCGGCGCAAGCCAAAGCAGTCTTTCTTATCCGGCTGGATAGCTGGACTTTTTTTTTACGGCCTCTTGCTCTATTGGATTCCCTATGTCCCGGCCCATTATGGCAACCTCCCCTTTTCTTTGAGCCTGCTTATCTATTTAATCTTAATTGGCTTCCTGGCTCTTTTCTGGGGTTTTTTTGCTTGGTGCCAAGCCAGAATAGCTAAATATTTTCCGCGCCAGGCTTTCCTTATCGCTCCCTTCCTCTGGGTGTCTTTGGAGTATATACTTACTTATATTCTCACTGGTTTTCCCTGGGGTCTCCTCGGTTATGCTCAAGCTCAAAACCTGCCCTTGATTCAGGTGGCCAGTTTGACCGGAGTTTACGGTGTATCCTTCTTGATTGTTTTAACTTCAGCCTCTTTCGTCCATTCTATTATCGAGAAAAAGCGACTTCCCTTCTTTCTTGTTCTCGTCTTTGTCCTCGTTGTCCACCTTTGGGGGTTAACCCTAATAAAGCCAACTTCTATTAAGTCTGCGGCGTTTAAAGCTGCGGTTATCCAGGGAAATGTCTCTTCTGATATATATTGGGATTTCGTTTCTGAAGAGGAGGTGGAAAGGCTGTTTGAGCTCCATCTTCGTTTGAGCCGCCAGGCATCGGAACAGGGAGCGAAACTCATTATCTGGCCTGAATTTTCTGTTCCGCTCTGTTTTAGCTGCCCTGAAGTTCGTTATAAGGAATTTAGACAGCGACTCGAATCATTTGTCCAGGAAACAGGCATTACCCTCCTCCTTGGGACTAACGAAAGGACTGAAGGCGCTGGTGAGCCTGAATTTTATAACACCGCTCTTTGTCTTAGTCCTGACCTGACTATCACCAAATACTATAAGATGCACCTCGTGCCCTTTGGTGAATACACCCCTTACAAAGCAATCTTTTCTTTTATTCAAAAAGTGACTCATGCTATCGGCGAGGTAACACCTGGTAAGGAACATCGGTTGCACCGTTTCCAAGGCTTCGCTTTCGGCTCACCCATCTGTTATGAGATTATCTTTCCTGACCTGGTTCGGCAGTTTGTCCAAAAGGGAGCAACTTTCCTCGCAACCATAACCAACGACGGCTGGTATGGCACTTCCTCCGCCCCTTACCAGCATTTCCAGATAGCCCTTTTCCGGGCTGTTGAGAACCGCCGTTATCTTCTTCGGGCGGCAACAACCGGCATAAGCGGCATCATCGACCCCTTTGGCCGCGTGGTGAAGCGCTCCTCTTTGATGACCACTGATGTTCTGAGCTCAATTATCATCCCTGAGACTAAAAAAACTATTTACGCCCGTTGGGGCGACCTTTGGTGCTGGGTGAGCTTGACTTTAAGCCTCGGCTCCGTTATTTTTAGCTTGTTTAAGAGGCGAAATGAACCATAAATTCAGTGAAAAAAGCCATTTACCAGACCTTTTAGCTCGACTCAAAGAGGACTTGGCGAAATTTGAAGAGCTTCGAGGTTTTCTTTGACCCAGAGAGCAAAGAAAAGGCTATCGCCTCTATAAATAACGAACTAAGTCAGCCTGAAACCTGGAAAAATCCGAAAAAACACCAATCGCTGCAGCCAACCAAAAGAAGGCTGGAAAAAGATTTGCAGACTTTTTATCAGCTCAAAGAGAAAAAGGAAGAACTTGAGGTTCTGGCCGAGCTGGCAGAAGAGGGTGAGAAGGTCGAAAGCGAGTTGGAATCAGCCCTAACTGCTTTTGAAAAAGCAGCCGAAGAGGCCGAGCTTAGAGCCTTATTTTTCGAGCCCGATGACCTGCGCAACGCCCTGCTGACAATTCACCCTGGCGCCGGCGGAACTGAATCCCAAGACTGGGCTCAGATGCTGCTGAGAATGTACCTTCGTTATGCCGAAAGGAAGGGTTATAAGGCCGAGATTCTCGACCTTCTTTCCGGTGAAGAGGCGGGAATAAAAAGCGCTACTGTTCGTATTGAAGGCGATTATGCCTTTGGCCGTCTGAGTCAAGAATCAGGAGTCCACCGCCTGGTGCGCATCTCTCCTTTTGATGCCAATAAAAGACGCCACACCTCCTTTGCCGCTGTTTTCGTTTATCCTGAAGTCGAAGAAGACATTGCCATCGAAATTAACCCTGAAGACCTGAGGATAGAAACCTATCGGGCTTCTGGCCATGGAGGGCAACATGTCAATGTCACCGACTCGGCAGTCCGGATTACTCACCTGCCGTCAGGAATCGTAGTCCAATGCCAGAATGAAAGGTCCCAACATAAGAATAAGGCGACCGCCATGAAAATTCTTAAGGCTCGGCTCTACGAGTTCGAAAAGAAAAAACAATTAGAAAAATGGGAAAAAATAGAAGAGAGCAAAACCGAGATTGCCTGGGGAAATCAAATTCGGTCTTATGTGCTCCATCCCTATCGATTGGTCAAAGATTTACGAACAAAGTTAGAGACTGGCGAGGTCGACCGGGTTCTTGATGGCGACTTAGACGATTTCATCAAGGCAGGACTGGTTTGGCGGAAAAAGGCTTCGTCGAGTCCAATAACCATCGAAAAGAATTAACCCTTAGGGGCAGCTTTTTCGGTTTGCTTAATTTCGTCCCAAATACTATCCATCACTTCCAAACTAACCTGGCGAGGCTCTAAGCCCCGCCTCTTCAGTTCTTCCAAAAGCCGGTTAAAGCGTGTCCGAAATTTTTCGTTTGCTTCCCTTAAAGATAATTCCGGATTAATCCCCTTAAGACGGCAAACGTTGACCAAGGAAAAAAACAAATCCCCGGCTTCTTTCATTAGGGCTGTTTCCTGTCCCAAAGGCAGGACGGCCTTGAATTCTTTCAACTCTTCTTCTGTCTTCTGCCAAGCCTCTTCGGCAGTCGGCCAGTCAAAGCCAAACTGAGCTGCTCGCCGCCCCAGAAGGAAAGCTTGAAACAAGGCAGGTGTTTGCGGTGATATACCTTGCAAGGCGTCTTTAATATTTTTCTCCTTGGCTTTTCTCTTCTGCCATTCCTCCGTTACCTTCTCTGAGCTAGTTACCCGTTTGGTTCCAAAAATATGAGGATGTCGGGCGATCATTTTCTGATTAATCCGCTGAATAACCGCATCCAGAGAAAAAACCCCTTTTTCGTGGTAAATCTGGGCTAAGAAAACAACTTCCATCAAAACATCACCTAATTCTTCAGCTATGGCCTCCACCTCGCCTTTGACAATAGCTTCCGCCAGCTCGTAGGCTTCTTCCAGAAAAAAATTCATGATGGTTTTTTCGTTTTGTTCTCTGTCCCAGGGACAACCGTCGGGGCGGCGTAAAGTTGCTATTATTTCTACTAACTGTTTAAATTTTTCACCGACCTCACTTTTTAACTCCATAACCGCCTCCTTGAATCGGCCAGGATGAAGCGCTATTATACTTTAGCTGATAAGAAGAAAATTGTTAAACTAAATAGAGATTGGCTCTCCTTTAGTTCATGGAGGGTCGGCAATGAAGAAGTTGGATGGACTTTATTCCCGTTCAGGTTATCGACGCCTTCTTTTCTTCTCCCTCAGCGGCACTTGTGACACTCGCCTCCCCCGTCATGGGCTTAGCAGAGAAATCCCTTGCCCCCTTTTTGCCTCTGCCATTGTCCATCGTAGGCTCAGACACCCGTGGCGGCCAGAGATTTTCTTGAAGAGCGAGTCTGCCGAGCTGAACTTTCAGTGGTTGCTTGGGCTATCCAGGACCTATCCTTCATGCCCGCCAAAAACAAAAGGAAACATAAATTAGCGATTTAATTTTTAGGCTTATTAGGCATTAAGAACAATGAAAAAGGAGAATTAGGTTGGCGGCAAAAGAAACGGAAAAATTGCTTCCTCCCTTAGATTTTGGTTCGATCGTTTTGCCTCTCTATACTCAGGCTATGGTTAACCTCGGTGTCATAGAAGACCCCGTTACGGGCCAAAAAAAAGAAAATCTTGAGCTGGCCCAGCGTTTAATCGACTTGCTTGATTTACTCAAAGACAGGACAGAAGGCCGCCTTAGACCAGAAGAGGCAGAACTTTTAACCTCCTGCCTTCACCAGCTCAAATGGTTTTTCCTGGAGAAAACTAAGTTTATTAAAGTTTAATAGTCATGGTTGTCCTTTTCTCTTTTGAAGAAAATATCCGCTCTTTGGCACCGACTGCCGTCGCCGTGGGCAATTTTGATGGTCTTCACCTCGGACACTTAAAAATCCTCGAGACCTTGACTCAAAAAGCGATAGCCCGGAACTTAAATTCCCTGGTTATCACTTTCTCTCCCCACCCAGAAAAAGTTCTTGGCCAGGAACCAATACATATGATCCAAACTCTGGACCAACGCCTGGAGAGTCTTCGGCTCAACGGTGTCGCTGCCACCCTTGTCATTCCCTTTAATAACTATTTTTTCCGTCTTACCGCCGAGGAATTTGTTCGCGATATCCTGGTCGGCCGACTTCAAGCCCAATTAATCGTCGTTGGGTCTGACTTCCGTTTCGGTCGAGGAAGACAGGGAAACTCAGAATATCTGACTCAAGCTGGAACTGAGCTCGGTTTTGCTGTGGTGGTGGTACCGCCCGTGATTATGGACGGACAAATTGTCAGTAGTAGCTTGATCCGTAGGCTCTTGGAGAAAGGTCAGGTGGAAATAGCCAGCCGCTATCTTGGCCGGCCTTACGAGATTGAAGGCAGCGTCATTCGGGGAGAATCACGGGGTCAGTCCTTGGGGATTCCCACAGCTAATATCATAACAAAGAATGAAATTTTACCGGCCGGCGTGTTCATTACTGAGACTCAAGTTAAAGGATCCTTTTTCCCCTCTGTAACAAATATCGGCAACCGCCCCACCTTTGAAGCTTCCGACTCGAGTGTCGAAACCCATCTTTTGAATTTTCAAGGCGACCTCTATGGTCTGGACATAAAAATCAGATTTCACCGAAAAATCAGGGAAGAAAAAAAGTTTTCTGACCCTCAAGGGTTGCGCCGCCAAATTCTCCAAGATATCGAAAAGGCCCGTCAATTTTGGGCCAAAGCTTAAAATCAAGGAGTAAAAAGCCGCTTTTGCCCGCCGAAATAGCCAAGAAAATCCGTTTTCCTTGACTTTTTGTTGAGGATATAGCATGTTTATCGGCGAGCCTCAATCACTTTGGTCTTAACTGGCCAGAGAGAGGAGTCTGAGGATGCAAGAAAAAATCAAAGCCCGAGTAATGGATGCGACTAAGATTCGTCGAGTTCTGCATCGATTAACCACGGAAATCCTGGAACGAAACCGTAACCTAAAAAACTTAGTAATTGTTGGTTTGAGAACCCGGGGAATATATTTAGGCAAAAGGATTGCTGCCCTGATCAAAGAATTAGAAAGGGTCGAAATACCCGTGGGGGTTCTTGATATTACTCTTTACCGCGATGATTTCTCAGAATTGGAAACTCAACACATGGTTCAAAAAACGGAAATTCCTTTTCCCGTGGCCAAGAAAGATGTTCTCTTAGTGGACGATGTCCTTTTTACCGGCCGGACAATCCGCGCCGCCATGGATGGACTGTTTGACTTGGGTCGGCCGAAGACGATCCAGCTGCTCGTCCTGATCGACCGAGGCCATAGAGAACTGCCTATCCGAGCCGACTATGTCGGCAAAGTCCTGCCTACTTCCCGCAAAGAATTGGTCCAAGTTAGACTAAAGGAAGTTGACGGCACGGACGAAGTTCTGATCACCGAACCTGCGGGAAAATGAGCCCGGAATTCAGCCCTCAATTTCGCCATTATCACCTCTTAGGGATTGAAGACCTTGATGCCGCCGAAATAATGACCATTCTCGATACTGCCACTTCCATGGCCGAAATCTCAGAGCGGGAAATCAAGAAAGTGCCTACCCTCCGAGGCAAGACTGTCGTCAACCTTTTTTTTGAGCCCAGCACTCGCACCCGCAGCTCCTTTGAATTGGCTGCCAAACGCTTGAGCGCCGACATCGTCAATTTCAGCTTACAAGCCAGCAGTGTGGTCAAGGGAGAAAGCCTGAAGGATACAGTGCGAAACTTAGAAGCGATGGCTACGGATGCTCTCGTCATCAGACATTCTTGCTCCGGAGCCCCTCACTACATTGCCTCTTTTTGCCGCTCCCATGTTATCAACGCCGGTGACGGTTCGCACGAACATCCCACCCAAGCTCTTCTCGACGCCTTCACTATTCGTCAATTCAAAAAACGCTTAAAAGGTTTAAAGGTGGTCATTGTGGGAGATATCCTCCATAGTCGGGTAGCCCGTTCTAACCTCTATTTACTCCGTAAACTTGGAGCCGAAGTGGTTCTCTGTGGTCCGCCTTCCTTGGTTCCACCCGAGTTTAGCTTTTGGGGCGCTAAGATTGAGTACAAGTTAGAAGAGGCGCTGGAGGGAGCTGATGTTATCATGATGCTCCGAATCCAGAAGGAAAGGCAAAAGGCTAATTTCTTTCCTTCGGTGAGAGAATACAGGAATCTCTACTGCCTTACTGAGACAAGGTTCAAGCTGGCTAAAAAAGACGCCATCATTATGCATCCTGGTCCCATTAACCGCGGAATTGAAATAGATTCCTGTTTAGCCGATTCTGTCCAATCCGTAATTCTGAAGCAGGTAGCTAACGGGATTGCTGTGCGCATGGCTGTTCTCTACCTGCTCTTAGGAGGCAAAGAACGTGAAGCTGCTGATTAAAAACGGCCGAGTCATTGACCCCTCCACCGGAACCGACGAAACTCTGGACATTCTGATTACCGAAGGCAAAATAGCTTCCCTTAATTCAAGGATTGAAGCCCCTGACGCCGAAGTTATCGACGCCTCGCGGTTAGTTGTTGCCCCGGGGTTCATCGATATGCATGTGCATTTGCGCGAGCCAGGGGAAGAACATAAGGAAGATATTGCCTCGGCATCGCAAGCGGCGGCTCGCGGCGGCTTCACTACCATCTGTGCTATGCCCAATACTAAGCCTCCTAACGATAATCGAGGCGTTACCGAATACCTTGTCTCTGAAGCCAAAAAAAGAGCTGTGGTTAATATTTTTCCCATTGCGGCCATCACCCGAGGTTTGGCCGGACAAGAGCTTACGGACATGGCCGACCTTGGCGAGGCGGGGGCGGTGGCCTTTTCTGACGATGGCCAACCTGTGGCCAACAGTTTGGTTTTGCGCCGGGCCTTAGAATATAGCCGTTTTCTCGGAAAACTAATCATCGACCATTGTGAAGATAAAAACCTCACTGAGGATGGGGTAATGCATGAAGGCGAGATGGCTTATCGTCTCGGCCTAAAAGGAATGCCCGCCGCGGCTGAAGAGATAGTCATTGCCAGAGACCTTATCTTGGCCGAACTGACTCGCTCCCGTTTGCACCTCGCCCACCTCAGCACCAAAGGCGGGTTAGAACTCTTGCGTCAGGCTAAAAAAAAGGGCCTTGACGTTTCCGCCGAGGTAACGCCGCATCATCTTGTTTTAACCGACGAGAGCTTGGCTTCCTATAACACCAATTTTAAGGTTAACCCGCCGCTTCGTAGTGAGGAGCATCGCCGCGCTCTGGTTGAGGGGTTGAAGGACGGAACCATCGACATTATTGCCACTGACCATGCACCTCATACCGAAGAAGAAAAGGATGTGGAATTAGACCGAGCGCCTTTTGGTTTGATCGGGTTAGAAACGGCTGTCCCTCTTATTCTTGACCGCTTTGTCCAGAAGAACGTGATTTCTTTGGAGAGGTTCGTTCAGTTAATGGCCACCAAACCAGCCGAGCTTCTCGGCTTAAAAAACAAGGGTCGAATTGCTGTTGGCGCCGATGCCGACCTCACTCTGCTTAATTTGCGTAAAGAATTCACGGTTGATGTCAACCACTTTGCCTCCAAAAGTCGTAATTGTCCTTTTAGCGGCTGGAAACTCAAGGGAATGGCCGTGATGACAATAGTCGGCGGCAAGATAGTTTATCAGCTTTAAGAGCTAACTCCCCATGACAATCTCAAGCAAGGAAAGAGTTAAAAACCTGCAAAAACGATTAGGGATAGTTTTTTTTGACCCTGACCTCTTGCTCCAAGCCTTGACTCATAGTTCGTATGCGTACGAGCACCCAGAAGAAGGAGCTGGAGACAATGAAGTTCTGGAGTTCTTGGGCGATTCTGTTTTGGGGCTGATTATAGCCGATTATTTTTTCAACCTCTATCCACGTTCCTCGGAAGGGGACCTGTCCAAATTTAAGTCCTTAGCTGGGAGCACGGAGTTCTTGGCTCAGTTAGCCCGTAAAATTGGTCTTGATAAATTCCTCCTCTTAGGCAAAGGTGAAGAAAAAAGCGGTGGTCGGAAAAAAAGAACCATTTTGGCTGGTTCCTTTGAAGCTCTGATAGCAGCTATTTACCTCGACCGCGGGTTTGAAGAAGCCAAGGCCTTTCTTTTCCGACTGCTGCGCCAATTTTTCCAAAAAAATTATTCTGCGCCAAAATTAATTAATAATTATAAATCAGCCCTTCAAGAATATTTTCAGAGAGCCAACCTTCCCCCTCCCCGCTACCGTACCGTAAGAGAATCAGGCCCGAACCACGACAAGAGCTTTTTAGTGGAGGTGTGTCTGGAAGACGTTCCCCTGGCCCGAGCTGAAGGAAATTCAAAAAAAGAAGCGGAACAGAGAGCAGCCGAAAAGGCCTTAGAAAGCCTCATGGGTAAAAAATTAAAATCTTTTGCGGGAAAAACTTTTGTCTTGGACGATGAGGATTGACCATTACGAATTCGGGCTGTTGGTAATCGGCGGCCAAGAATTCCACCACGACCTCATCATTTTCCCCGACCGGATCCGGCCTCAATGGTGGCGGGTTGAAGGCCATCGATTGCAGGTTATTGACCTCGAAGATGTCTGGGGAGAAAAAGCAGAGTTTTTAATTATTGGAACTGGAGCTTATGGTGCAATGAAAGTTGAAGGAGAGGTGAAAAAGAAAGCTCTCCAGGTAGGTTGCAAATTAATTATTCAGCCAACTCTGGAAGCAGTCAAAACGTATAATCAAATGGAAGCTAAGAGTAGAGCTATCGGTGCCTTCCATCTAACTTGTTAAGTTCAAAGGACTAATCAATGGTCCTCTGCAGTCACTGCCGCCGACGTAAAGCCAAAAGGCATTGTCCTGCCCTGCGCCAGGAGCTTTGTCAGCTTTGCTGCGGCGAACTACGCCAGAAAAAAATTAATTGCCCGGCCGCTTGCCCCTATTTAAAACACGAAGCTTATCAGGAGGAACGACAGTTAGTGAAGGAAAGGGCACAGCCAAAACCTGTCCTCAATGAGGAAAGGCTATTTAGGTTGATTGGTCAAGTTGAAACGGCTCTTTATCGCTTGGCTCAAGAGAACAGGGCTTTCTCTGACCAAGACGCCCTGGAAAGTCTCGAGTACGCTCGCCAAAAAATAGCCGCTGGAGGGCCCAAGATTATTGTTCCCGGAAAGACGGCGCCATTCTCCTCTTCTTCGGGTGAGATTATCCTCAAAGTTATCGATAAGGCGCGATTCGAACAAAGCCTCCTTCTCCAGGTTTCCGGTGAGGCGTACAGTCAGGAAGAAAAGCTGGCTTCTTTGGAAGGTTTGATTCGATTCATCCACAAGATAACTGCCGGCAACCTTAGCAACCGCGTTTATCTTAACGAGCTTTCCCAAAGGCTGGCTCAAGCTCAAAAGGAACAAAGGGCTCAAAAAATTATTTTGCCTTGAACCGACTTCTCGAGGGGCAGAAAATTCACTTTTTTTACCGTCCCAAGAGAGTCGAAACCCAGCGAAGCGACGGAAAGTGGTCGGCAATAATTTTGAGCGTAGCCAGAATGGGGACAGCCAGAATCATCCCCGGAATTCCCCACAGCCAACCCCAGAAAAAGAGGGAAAAAAGCACAGCCAAGGGGCTCAGTCCTAAACTTTGACCCATAATCTTCGGCTCGAGAACGTTGGCGATAAGGAAATCTGTAGCCACCAGAAGAAGCAAAACCCAGAGAGCACGCCAGAGGCTGCCAAATTGGAGGGCGGTGTAAAGAGTGGGAATGAAGACAGCAACGATGGAGCCAATGCTCGGAATATAATTGAGCAAAAACGCCATAAGACCGAACATCAGCGCAAAATCCACCCCGAAAAGCGTTAAAATAAGGGCCAAGATTGAGCCAGAAATTAAGCTGACCAAAGTCTTGATAACCAAATATTTCTGAATTTCTCGGTCAATCGCTTCCAGCAAATTAGCCACAGACTGGGCCCTATCCGCCTTGAGGGAGGCGGCAACCTTTTGTTTTAGCTTGCCTCGGCCGGCCAGCATGAAAAAGAGAAAGACCAGGATGAGCAGAAGTCTGGTCAGAAAAGAAAGAAATGTCCCGAGTGAGGAAAGGATTATATTGGCTAAGCGGTTAAAATTAAAGGTCTCTAAAAAGAAAAAACGGTCATGGGCGATCCCCAATTGCTCGAGTTTGGACTGAGCCCAGTTAACCCAATTACTAAATTGGTCACTATAGGAAGGAAGTTTATTGGCGAGAGCCTTGCCGCTGGTATAAATTAGGACGCCCAAAAAATACATTAAAGCAAAGGCGAACATTACGAGCAGGGCTATTGCTATGGGTCTGGGTATTCTTATCTGGGCTGATAAGTCGAGCAAAGGTGAAAAAAGATAATAAAGAAAAATGGCCAGGAAAAAAGGGAAAAAGACCGGCCTGGCTAAGCGCAGAATTAAGCCGCAAATAAAAATAATTAAGAGGGTGTCCACAGTTAGCCGCAACGGACTTTTTTCCATCAGTAGACCTCGCCCTCTTCTTAATTGAGCTTAGCCGCCGTTGGCAGCAAATTTTTCATCTCATTTAGCCATGTCAGGGCAGCTTTTTCCTCAGCGGCTGGAAAACGCATCAGGCCATAAATAAGCGCTTGCCAGCGGCCTAAATAGATATGCTGAAAATATTTGTTTTCTACATGGAAATAACCATTAAGCGGTTTGACCGGTTCGCCGACGTTAGCTAAATCCTCCAATAGTCTCTTCTCGATTATCTCTGCTTCCTCTGCTCCCTTAGCCTGAATTAGAAAGGCTTCGAAGGACACGGCGTCTCTCTTATAGCTCACTTGGTAACCATGGTTAAGATAGCTAAACCCGAGAAAGTTACGGAGAATGAATTTTTGCGAATGGGGCACAATTCCCTGTGACGGGAAAAAGGCCAGGAGCGTCGGCCAGCTTCCTCGTTCAGGTATTCGCTTGACTACCTCTTGGCCAAATAAAAGAGCCGCATCATCAGCTTCTTTACTCTCTAAAAAACATAAAATTTTTATGTAATAACGATTGATAAAAAAGTATAAGGCCCCACCCTCGAGATAACCTTCAATCCCAATATTTATAAAATTGGCTTCCTGGGGCCGCTCTGCGCTATATATCCCAAAAGCATTCTCGAGTCGGCCCATATCATAAATTTCTAAGGTGAGGAGTGGTTCCCCGCCCTTTTCGCGGGAGTATTGAGCTACCAGGAGCCCCTGAAAATCGTAAGCTAAGTAAGCCTCTGAAGCGCCGTCGATGTATTCGAAGAGAGTTTCGGCGTCATAAAAATCAGGTTCGGCGCTCAGCGACCAATTATTAACAACGGGCAGCAATGGCTTTAAATCGCTGGGTTTGGAAACCAGCAAAATATTTCCCTGCGCCGTTAGAGCGAAAATAGACCAGCTTAAAAAGATAAACAACCTTTTCCCTTTTCTAATCATCGCTATAGCCTTCTTTCTGCTTCTTGTAATTTACATCATCTGATTTCTCTAAGCAATTCTCTTTTGCCTTAATGGTCGCTAAGGAGTTTGACTTAACCGGGTTGACAGGCTAAGTTAAAAATATGGCCCACGGGTCAAGGGTAGTTATTGTCAGGGCTAAGGGAATTCTTTCCACCACCCCAATTGACCTAAAGCGGCTCCAAGCCATGATTATTAAAGGGCTAACCTGGCTTACCGCCGAAAACAAGGTCGAGCACGCCATCGAGAAAATTTTTTCTCCATCTGACCGCGTCGGCATCAAGATAAATACCATAGGTGGAAGGCACCTCTCCACCCAACCTGAGCTCTCTCTAAGTTTAAGCGCAGTTTTGATTCAAGGTGGCCTCTTGGAAAAAAATATAGTGATTTGGGACCGAACTAATCGCGAACTGCGCGCTGCAGGCTACTCTCTGCAGACTTCCCGAGAAAAACTCAAAATTTTCGGAACAGACGCCGCAGGAACAGGTTACGAAACTGAGCCCCTCTCCTTTCGCAACATAGGCAGCCTTTACTCCACGATCTTAACTAATTTTATTACCGCCTCTATAAGCTTAGCGATTTTAAAAGACCACGGCTTGGCCGGGGTAACCGCGGGCATGAAAAACTATTTTGGCGCCATTCATAATCCTAATAAATACCACGATAACCACTGCGACCCTTTTGTTGCTGAATTATGTGCTTCACCCCCAATAAAGAACAAACATCGCCTCACTATTCTTGACGCCCTCCTCGTTCAATATCACAAGGGGCCATCCTATCACCCGCGGTGGGCGGAACCCTTTGAGGGTTTAATTTTTGGCCTTGACCCCGTAGCTACGGACACGGTGGGTTGGAGTCTTATCGAGAAGATGAGGGCGCCCAAGGGGTTACCAAGTTTGAAAGAAGAAGGCCGACCGCCTTTTTATTTAGAAACCGCCAAATCGCTCGGGCTCGGGCAAAGCGACTTGTCTCGCCTTCAAATTATTGAGGAAGAGGTGTAAAATATAAAAAAGAGACAAGATGAAGCGCCGCAATTTCCTCAAATTGGCGGGTCTTTGTTGCTTGCCGGTTAGCGCCATAAATTCATCCTCTGGCTTATTGTTTCCCCTTAACCAGAACCAAGCCAATCTCTCTAAGGTGGAGGCTCGCTTTTACGAGAAACTTCCTGACCGAGAAATTAAATGTAATCTGTGCCCCCGCTTTTGTCACTTAGGGGATAAAGAGAGGGGCTACTGCGGAGTCAGAGAGAACGACGGGGGAATTTATTATAGTCTTGTCTACGGGAAGGTTTGTGCTCTTAACATTGACCCGATTGAAAAGAAGCCATTTTTTCATTTTCTGCCGGGAACGCAGGCCCTTTCTTTGGCTACTGCTGGTTGTAACGTAAACTGCAAATTCTGTCAGAATTGGCAGATATCCCAGGTGAGACCCGAACAAGTCGAGGCCGTTGACCTCTCACCCCAGGCCGTGGCTTTGGCGGCTGAAAATAATTCCTGTCTCTCGGTTGCTTATACCTACACTGAGCCTGTGGTCTTCTTTGAATACATGGTCGATGCTTCAGTAGCGGCGAGGAAAATGGGGATAAGAAACGTGGTAGTAACTGGCGGCCACATTAACCCTGAGCCGCTCGAAGAGTTAATCAAAGTTGTTGACGCCATTAAGGTCGATTTGAAATCTTTTTCTGAGGCCTTTTATAAAGATTACGTCCGCGGGGAACTAAAACCGGTTCTGGAAGCGATAAAATTAATCAATCAAAAGAAGACCTGGCTGGAGATTGTCTATCTGGTTATCCCGACGCTTAATGACCAAGAATCAATGATCCGGCAGATGTGCCGTTGGTTAATTAAAGAAGTCGGAGAAGATGTGCCGCTCCATTTTTCCCGCTTTCATCCAATGTATCTTTTAAAGAACCTACCCCCAACGCCGGTCTCGACACTGGAAAAATTACATGCCATCGCTCGAAAAGAGGGATTGCGTTATGTTTACATAGGCAACGTGCCTGGACACAAAGCAGAGAGTACCTATTGTCCGTTTTGCGGCCAGCTGCTAATCGAAAGAATAGGCTATAAAGTCGAACGCTGTGAGTTGCGCCACGGTCGCTGCCGCTTTTGTCAGGCGGTCATTCCAGGGATCTGGGTTTGAAACGAGCTATTTTCCCTTTTCTCCTTGGGTTTCTTTCTATTTCCGTAGAATTACTTCTCCTGAGGGAATTTCTGCCGCAATTTTACGGGAACGAAGCGGTTTATGGCTTTGTTCTTGGTTTCTGGTTCCTCTGGGGTTCAGTCGGCAGCCTTTTAGCCAATAAATTACGACTTCAGCCTAAGCATCTCCTCAGAATATTCCGGTCTACTCTGGTCATAGCCATAGTGGTTTTTGTCTTTTTGCGTCTATCTAGGTTTATTTACGGCAAACCCTTTGGTGAGAGCTTAGGAATAACCCCAGCTTTTCTTACTGCCTTAATCTGTTGTGCTCTTCTCAGCTTTCCCTTTGGTCTACTTTTCTTTCTTAATGTGGATTTCTTCCGAGGAAATATAACGGCTGTTTATACCTGGGAGTCTCTGGGCGCCGGCATTGCCGGTCTGGCTGTCAATTTACTATTAGTACCTCATTTTACTTGCTGGCAATCTTTAGGCTTAATAGTCTTCATCTCCTTAGCCTTAATTATATTGGTTACTCCTTCTCTTAAAAGCTTCCTGATTTCTGGTCTTATCATTACGCTCGCGGCCGGGTTTATGGTCTTAGATTTTCCCTTGCAGAAAATGGCGGCAAGGCCCTTTCCCCTCATAAAAAGCCACGATAGCCGTTTTGGCCGCTGGCAGGCTGTAAAAATCGACTATCAACTAACTCTCTATCAGGATGGACAAGCCGCAACTTCCATTCCTGACCAGTCTGAGGCCGAAGAAATCGTTCATTTGCCGCTTTTGCAGCGGCCCGAGCTGAAGAGGCTCCTCCTGATTGGCGGCGGAATGGGAGGAGCTATCGAGGAGGCTTTCAAATACCCGAACGTGGAAATTGATTATGTGGAAATTGACCCTGACCTAATCCGCCTGACGAAACCCCTTCTATCTCCCTCTGCTCAACACGCTTTGGATTCGCCTCGGGTCAAAATTCATCACCTTGACGGCCGCGCTTTTCTCCACAAAACTGCTAACAAATATGAAGTTATTCTTCTGGCCGTGCCGGAACCGGGCACGGCTCAACTTAATCGGTTTTATACCCGGGAATTCTTTGCCTTGGTCAAAAACCGTTTGACCAGCGATGGCCTGGTTTCGCTTCGTGTCGCCTCCGCCGAGAACTATCAGAACCTTAGTTTGCGCCGCTTTCTAAGCTCTTTATATCAGACTCTAAGTTCCATCTTTGCCCAAGTCCAGGTCATTCCAGGTGATACTAATATTTTTTTAGCCTCTGATGGTAAAATAGATATCAGTCTTGATTATTTCGCCTCTTCCTTAGAGAAATACCAAATAAGCACGCAATTCGTCAGGCCCCAAGTCCTCTCCGCTCGTCTCACTCCTTGGCGCCTAATAGACCTCGAAGCTAAAATAACAACACCGTTAGCAGAGCCAAACCTTGATTTATTACCCCGAGGCTATCTCTATTACCTTACTTTTTGGGCTTCTCAGTTTAGTCCCGGTGAAGTTAAAATCTTCGACATCCTCTCCCGCATCCATCCGCGAGTCTTATTTGCCTTACCTCTATTTATTGTTTTAATCATCTTTGCGCCGCTTTTGGCTAACCGAGGCTTACAGAGTTTGCCGGCCTTACCCTTGATTATTCTTGGTTTCACTACGATGCTGGCCGAGACGCTTATTTTACTCTGGTTCCAGACCAAATTCGGGTTTATCTACGAAAAAATTTCGTTGTTGATTGCTTTTTTCATGCTGGGTTTATTTATTGGAGCCATCCTTAGTCGAAAAATTTCTTTTAAGCCAGCCATATCTATCTTAATTGATGTAGCCCTGTTTGTTATTCTTCTTTCCTTTCTGTGGCTCTTTCTACCTGTCACAGTCCCTATCTTTGTTCCCTACATTTTCCTTTTTTTATTGGGAGCAGTCGGCGGGCATCTTTTCATTGTCAGCAACTCACCTTTAATCAGAGGCGGCCAGAGCTATGGGCTTGGCTATGGTCTTGATTTAGCTGGATCCTTCCTGGGCGCCAGCCTCGGGCCCTTCTTGTTTTTCCCCGTTTTGGGACTGCCGGGTTCGGTGGCCAGTCTGCTAACACTTAACATATTAGGCCTTATTTTCTTCCTGCCCTATGTATTCAGGCAATCGCCATCTAAATAGCGACAAAACAACGAAATTTTCTTGACAGGGCAATTATTTTGTGCTTAATTGTATTCTCATTTTTGGCCTTAAGTAAGAGAAAGACTTTGAATATAAAAATAGAGCCTACCAAAGAGGGAAAGGAATGAGAGTTTCGATATCTCAGAAGAAAATCCGCGATTCCTTTGTCCAGAAAGTCCAAGAAATAAGCGGCCAAAACCTCCTGGTTTGTTATCAATGCGGCAAATGCTCGGCTGGCTGCCCTGCTGTCTCTGAGATGGACATTTTACCCAACCAGGTAATTAGGTTTGCCCAGCTCGGTCTTAAAGAGGAACTTCTGAACTGTCGGGCTGTCTGGGCTTGTGCCTCCTGCCTGACTTGCAACGTGCGTTGTCCTAAGGGCATTAAAATTGCTGAGGTTATGGAGGCTATCCGCCAAATTCTTCTCCGGCAGCGCCGGGACCATGTAGATATAACAAAAATTCCTCTAGAAAAGAGGAAGGAATTTCCGGCCATTGCTTTAATAAGTAATTTTAGGAAATTTACCTCTTAACCATGGCAAAGCTAATAATTAAACCTTGTCTATCAGGGATTTATCATAATGAAATTAGCTTATTATCCTGGTTGCACGCTTAAGGCTCATGGTAAGAATTTTGAAGAAACGGCGCTTTGTAGCTTAAAAGAACTGGGAATCGAGGTTCAAGAGATTCCCCGCTGGAACTGCTGCGGGACAGTTTTTTCCTTAGCCACTGACGATGTTATCCATCATGTAGCACCGATTCGCAACCTGCTTCGAGCTCAAGAAGCTGGTTTTGATGCCGTAGTAACCCTCTGCGCCATGTGCTACAACACTCTCAAGCGGGCTGATGCTCGCCTTCAGGAAAGTTCTGAAGTTAGAGACAAGCTCCATCGTTTCATGAATGAAGAAAAAATTAACTATGACGGTGGCGTCAGGGTTTTTCATTATCTTGAACTTATCAGGGATCAAATCACGCTGGAAACAGTAGCCTCGCTGGTAAAAAAGCCCTTAAAAGGACTCCGAGTAGCGAGCTATTACGGTTGTCTTTTGGTGCGACCCAAGGGAATTGGCTTCGATGATTTGGAAAACCCGGTAATCATGGACCAGCTCGTCTCTTCTCTTGGGGCGGAGGCGATTGACTTTCCCCATAAAACCGAGTGTTGTGGTGCCTATCAAACCGTCGATAAGCCTCAGGTGGTGGCCTTGAGGGCCGGTCAAATCCTTAAAGCTGCTCGGGAGCAGGGCGCCGAGGCGGTGGCGGTTAGCTGTCCTCTTTGCGCTTTCAACCTTGATTACAGGCAAAAGGATATTCGCCAGTTAGAACCCGATTTTCCGACAATGCCTATTCTTTATTTTACTCAACTTATGGCTCTGGCCCTGGGTTGTCCAGAAGAAACCCTCAGGCTTGACCTCCATGAGGTAGACCCAAGGCCTCTTTTTAAGAAAAAAGGACTTATTTGAGGGGCCCATGATTTACTTTGGCAACCTGAAACCAAAAAAAGGTCTAATTCACATTAATAAGGATCGTTGTAAAGGTTGCAGTTTCTGCGTGGAATATTGCCCTCGTGATGTCTTGGTCATGTCTGAAGAATTCAACATTAAAGGCTATCATCCCCCAAAGATAGTTAACGCCGACAATTGCTGCTATTGCCAGCTTTGTGAAGCCATCTGCCCTGAATTTGCCATTTTCGTAACTCTCAAGGAGGAGGAAGAAAGTGAGAAAGAAGTTAGCCGACCCTAAGGGTGTCCTTACCGGAGCCCACTATCTCGACGGTGATTTCGCTATCGCTGAAGGGGCTCTGGCAGCGGGATGCCGGTTTTTTGCTGGCTACCCGATAACTCCCTCGACAGAAACCGCGGAAAGATTTGCCGAACGAATCCCTTACGTGGGAGGGGTTTTCATTCAAATGGAGGACGAGATTGCCTCAGTCATTGCCTTAATCGGCGCTTCTTGGGCCGGAGTAAAATCGATGACAGTTACTTCTGGTCCGGGATTTTCGCTGATGATGGAAAATATCGGTCTCGCCTGCATGATGGAGGTGCCGATTGTGATCGCTAATGTCCAGCGGGGTGGCCCTTCTACGGGTTTGCCAACTTTAACCGGTCAGGGCGACATGCAGCAAGTTCGCTGGGGCTCCCACGGAGACTACGAGATTATTGCTCTTTCCCCCGATTCCCCTCAGGAGTGTTTTGACTTAACGGTTAAGGCCTTTAACCTCTCCGAATTATATCGCGTACCAGTGTTTATTATGACGGATGAATGTGTCGGCCATATGCATGAGAAAGTGGTCATTCCTCCGGCTGATAAGATCGAAATAATCGAGAGAAAGTGGTATGAAGGTCCAAAAGATAAATACCTACCATATAAGCCAGACATGGACCTGGTTCCCTTTATGGTCAAGGCGGGTGATGGCTATCGCTTCCATACCACCGGGCTTACCCATGATGAACGGGGCTATCCCGTAATCAATGCCGAATGCCACGACTGGTGTGTCAGACATCTGGTCGATAAGATTCGTCTTAATGCCGATAAAATCATTGAATACAGGGAAGATGAAATTGATAACGCGGAAGTGGTGGTCGTTTCTTATGGAATAACTTCCCGAGTGGCGATCAAGGCTATCCAAGATGCCCGAAAAGCAGGGATAAAAGTTGGGGCGCTTAGGCTGATTACAGTTTGGCCATTTCCTGATAAACGCATCGAAGAACTGGCTGGCCGAATCAAGGCTTTTGTTGTCCCGGAAATCAACCTCGGCCAGATTAAGCGAGAAGTCGAACGAGCTGCTAAAGGTAAGGCCCCGGTTTATCCAGTTTCTCATTGTGGTGGTTGGGTCCATAACCCGAACGACATCCTCAAAGTAATCAAGGAGGCAGCAAAATGAAACCAGAAGACCGTCTTGAATCTAAACATCCCATGGAAGAATTTCTTCGCATGGACCGCATGCCTCATATCTGGTGCTCTGGTTGTGGCATCGGAGTTGTTGTCACTTCCTTCATCGAGGCCCTCCAGAAAAGCGACATCGACCCAGACAAGGTCGCGGTGGTCTCCGGGATTGGTTGCACTGGCCGAGTAGCTGGCTATGTTCGGTTAGATTCTTTCCATACCACTCATGGCCGTCCAGTGCCTTTCGCTACCGGACTAAAACTGGCTAATCCCGACTTGAAGGTAGTTGTTTTTAGTGGAGACGGGGATATTGTGGGCATCGGTGGCAACCATTTTATTCATGCCGCCCGGCGCAATATGGATTTGTTGGTGATTTGCGTCAATAATTTTAATTACGCAATGACGGGAGGTCAGGTTGCGGCCACCTCACCTATTGGCGCGAACCTCTCGACAGCTCCTTATGGCAACTTTGAGTATCCCTTTAATTTGCCCCTGTTAGCCGAAGCCTGCGGCGCCACTTATGTCGCCCGCTGGACCTGTCTTCATATCCGAAGAGTCACCAAAAGCATTGAAGAAGCATTGCCAAAAAGAGGGTTTTCCTTTATTGAAGTGATAACTCCGTGTGTCACCCTTTATGCCCGACGCAATAGGCTGGGCGATGGCCTGAACCTATTGCGTTATTATTATGAAAACTCAGAAATCCAGCACGGTGCTGACACCCGGACCTTAGATATTTCTTACCAGGGTAAAATCATCGTCGGCAAGTTTGTTGATAAGGAAAAGCCAACTTTTCTCGATTGCATGAATAATCATCTGCGTAAAATCCTGGGTGATAAATACCAGCCTTATGGAGTTAAATCATGAACGAAATTCGCTTCTCTGGATTTGGCGGTCAGGGGATCATCCGTCAGGGTTTGATCCTAGGTAAAGCCCTTTCGCTTTATGACAATAAATTCGCCACTATGACGCAGAGCTTTGGACCAGAGGCCAGAGGAAGCGCGTGTAGTTCTCAGGTTGTCGTCTCTGAGGAACGGGTTCTTTATCCTTACATAACTAAGCCTGAGGTTCTCGTGGTCATGTCCCAAGAAGCCTATGAGAAATACGAGCCTGAATTAAAGGAAGGGGGCACATTAATCATTGATACTGATTTGGTTCGGTTGAAACCAGCAGCGAGAAAAATAAAGATTTACGGAATTCCTTCGACGCGCTTCGCCGAAGAAATTGGCAACCGTATCTATGCCAACCTGGTAATGCTCGGTTTTTTTACGGCTATTACCAAGGTTGTCACCCCTGAGGCAATTAAGAAAGCCCTTCCCGGACTTGTCCCCTCCCGCTACTTAGATACGAATATTAAAGCCTTCGATAAAGGATATAACTTTGGTCTGGAGACCTTAGAGAAAGAAAAAGAAGCCAAGGCCAAAACTCCTCCGACGGCGGAAAAAACCACCAAACCTAAAGCCAAGGGTGAGAGGACTAAAAAATGAAAAGAACCGGTGTCTTTGTTTGCCATTGTGGCATAAACATTGCGGGCACGGTTGATGTCAAGAAAGTCGCGGCTGAATTAGCTAAGCATCCTGGAGTGGCCCATGCGGAAGATTATGTCTACATGTGTTCTGACCCAGGTCAGAACCTTATTATGAAGGCTATAAAAGAAAAAAAACTTGATAGCGTCGTCGTTGCCTGCTGCTCCCCCAACCTGCATGAGACCACTTTCCGTAACACCTCTAAGGCAGCCGGCCTTAACCCTTACCTCTGTGAAATAGCCAATATCAGAGAGCAGTGCAGCTGGGTGCATCGCGAAAAGAGCAAAGCCACCCCCAAAGCTATCCGAATCACTCGAAGCACGGTGGAAAGAGTCAAACGCAACGAGGCGTTGGAAGCAGTCAGCGTTCCAGTAACAAAAAGGGCGATGGTTATTGGCGGAGGAATTGCCGGCATTCAGGCTGCCCTGGACTTAGCTAACGCGGGCTTTGAAGTGGTGTTAGTGGAAAAATCACCTTCCATTGGCGGCCACATGAGCCAGCTCTCAGAGACCTTTCCTACTCTCGATTGTTCACAATGCATCCTTACCCCAAAAATGGTGGAGGTCTCGAAACACCCCAAGATTAAGCTAATGACTTATAGTGAAGTCCAGGAAGTCGCCGGTTATGTAGGCAATTTCAAAGTAAAAATCTTAAAAAAGCCCACTTACGTAGAGGCGGATAAATGCACTCTTTGCGACGAGTGCACTAAGGTTTGCCCGATTGTTGTGCCTAACGAATTTGATATGGGCTTAACCGGAAGAAGGGCTATTTATATCCCCTTTCCTCAGGCCATCCCGGCCACCTACACTCTTGACGATAAAGCTTGCCCGGGAATGTTTGACACCGCTATTGCTTGTGGCAAGTGTGCTGATGTTTGCAAGCCAAAGGCGATTAATTTTGATATGAAGCCAGAGATTGTAGAAATTGACGTCGGCGCGATAGTGGTGGCCACGGGCTATGACCTCTATGATAAAGCCTTAATGGCTGAGTATGGTTATGGCAAGTATCCTGATGTCCTAGACGGACTTCAATTTGAGCGCTTGCTTTCAGCCTCCGGTCCCACAAGAGGCAGAATCCTTCGACCTTCGGATAAAAAGGAACCCAAAGAAGTTGTTTTCATCCAGTGCGTTGGCTCGCGTGACCCGGAATTGCACTGGCCTTACTGCTCCAAGATTTGCTGTATGTATACGGCCAAGCACGCCATGCTCTATAAACACCATGTCCATGATGGTCAGGCTTATATTTTTTATATCGATATCCGCTCTGGCGGCAAAAGCTATGAAGAATTCGTTCATCGGGCGGTGGAAGAAGACGGTGTTCTTTATCTTAGGGGCAAGGTTTCCCGCGTTTTTGAAAATAATGGGAAACTCATAGTTTGGGGGGTGGATACCTTAACTGGTAAGCAGGTAGAAATTGCCGCCGATATGGTTGTCCTGGCCATGGCTATTCGTCCCTCTCGTGGTACAGAGGAACTGGCCAAGAAACTCAAAATTGCTCTGGATAAGGATGGTTTTCTGGCTGAGGCTCATCCTAAATTAAGGCCTGTCGAGAGCATGACCTCAGGGATTTTTTTGGCCGGAGCGGCTCAGGCCCCTAAGGACATCCCAGAAGCAGTGGGCCAAGCTTCAGGCGCCTCAGCTAAAGCCATCGCCATCTTATCCCAGGATAGGCTATTCCATTCACCCACAGTGGCCAAAGTGCTGCGCAACCTCTGCACTGGTTGTGCCATGTGTGTAAACGTCTGCCCTTATGAAGCTATTTCTTTGTGCGAAGGCAAGGCTGAAGTTAACGAAATCCTTTGTGAAGGGTGCGGCACTTGTTCCGCCACCTGTCTTCGCAATGCCATTCATGTTAAGAATTTAACGCCCCTTCATGTCCAAGAAATGATCAAGGCGTCGGTGGGAGGCTAAGCATGGCCGAAGAATTCGAACCGAAGATAATGGCCTTCATCTGTAAATGGTGTACATCAGCGGGAGCGGATTTAGCTGGAGTCAGCCGCCTGGAATATCCATCTAATGTCATTCCGATCCAGGTTATGTGCTCGGGCAGCGTTTCCCCGCTTTATGTTTTTTCTGCCTTCAGCCAAGGTGCGGATGGAGTGCTTGTCTCCGGCTGTCATCCTGGCGATTGCCATTATATGAAGGGTAACTATTATGCCCGACGCCGTCTGGCTCTGGTCAAAAAGCTCTTAGAGTATATCGGGTTAGAACCAGAAAGGTTTCAGATGTCCTGGGTTTCAGCTACTGAAGGCGTTAAGTTCACGCAAATAATTAAAGATTTAGTGAAAGAGCTCCAGCCTCTCGGTCCTCAGACCAAACTCAGGAGAAATTAATAATGGTCAGCGAAGATAAGCTTAGAGAAGAAGTTAGCGAGTTACTTCAGGAAGGGAAAATCAAATATTTCATCGGCTTCGAAAACGGCGGTCCAGGCTGTTTAGCCCGACCAGCTTTTATCCAGCAACCCGAAGCGGTTGGCCGACTTATCTGGTCACCCGGCTGTGTGCACAACTTAACCCGGTTCCTCCAGGATGAAAAGAGAAGACGAGCGCGAGAAAAAAATCCTGACCTGAGGCCAGTCGGACTGATAGTTAAGGGCTGCGATTCCCGAGCTATCAACGTCCTGCTTCAAGAAAAATACATTGAAAGGAAGGACGTTTATCTTATCGGCGTTTCTTGCGAATTAATGGGGGTCATTGACGAAGCGAAAATTACTCGCCGCCTCTATCCCGCTAAACCGCTTCAAGTTAAATTCGGGGCTAAGGATACCATCCTGGTCTCAACCGACCAAGGCGAAAGCGAAATTGCCGCCAGTGAGGTCCTGGCAGACCGCTGTTTAGAATGTCCGGCTAATTTCCCCCTCGTGGCCGACGTTGTCTTCGGAGAAAAGATTAATAAACCCAACCCTCAGCCTTATAAATCTATCGCTTCTTTTGAAGCCAAGTCGCTGGAGGAAAGATGGGCTTTCTGGCAAGACCAATTCTCCCGTTGCCTTCGCTGTTATGCTTGCCGCTCCGTTTGTCCCATGTGTTACTGCGACGAATGTGTAGCCGACAGCATCGCTTATGCTGTAAGCGCTGACACTACGGCTGAAGAAAAGGCGCAGAAGGTCAAATGGGTGGAAAGAAACCCCGAGCCCCAAGAAAACATTTTCTATCACTTAGTCCGAGCGACCCATTTAGCCGGACGCTGCGTTGACTGCGGTGAGTGCGAGCGAGTTTGCCCGGTAGGGTTACCTCTTCGTCTTCTAAATAAAAAATTAGAGAAGGAAGCTAAGGCCCTTTTTGGCTACGAGGTGGGCTTTGACGCTAATTTGCCGCCTCTGATCTCTTGCTTCCGGGATAATGACCCTCAAGACTTTATCAGGTGACAAAGATGGACAAGATATTGCCAAAATCTTCGTTCTCCCGATGGCTTAAATCGCTTTCCTCGATGAAGGTCTTTTTCCCCAAAAAAGAAGCTTCTGGCTGGACTCTGACTGAGGTCGCGGCTGACGGGACAATTCCCCCTGATTATTCTTACGCTGTAGTGCCCCCCAAAAAACTTATTTTCCCCCAAGAAGAAATCTTTTTTGAATTCCAACAAACCGCCGACGACGGCCTCCAGCTGCGGGAGACCTTGCCCGAAGTACCGCCACAAGTTATTGTGGGCGTTAGACCTTGTGATGGCCGAGCGGTTGCGGCTCTGGACCAGGTTTTCAGCGGTTCTTTTGAAGACCCGTACTATTGGCGTCGGCGGCGGGCGACAATACTAATTGGCTTAGCCTGCAACACACCACCCTCTAATAATTGTTTTTGTTTGTCTTTAGAAGGCAGTCCCTCCTCTGAGGAAGGGCTGGACCTGCTTCTTACCGACCTGGGTGACCGCTATTATGTAAGAGTGCTAACGGAAAAAGGGGGCGAATTAATCAAGACCCAGAGCTCGCTCTTCAGCGACCCGACAGAAGAAGAAAAAAATTTAAGAAATAAAATAAGCCAGGAAGGAGCCCAGAAAATTAAACGCAACTTAGAAGCGGCCCGGGAGCTACCTCCCAAGCTTAAGACAATGTTTGATTCTCCCTTCTGGGATGAGGCAGCTCTGAGCTGTCTTCGCTGCGGTATTTGCACCTATCTATGTCCTACCTGTCATTGCTTTGATATCAACGATGAAACCCGCGCCTTAGCCCCATTGAAAGGCCGAAGAGTAAGAACCTGGGATACCTGTCAATTTCCTGATTTTACGATGCATTCCTCTGGACATAACCCCCGACCGAACAGGGCTTCGCGGCTGCGGCAGCGTCTGCTGCACAAGTTCCTCTATTTTGTTGAACTCTACGACCGTTTTCAGTGCGTCGGCTGTGGCCGCTGTCTCGACCTCTGCCCGGTGGGGATTGATATTATTGAAGTTCTTTCAAAGGCGAGAAACCATGGAGCATAACGTCTATCTGCCCCGGATTGGCCAGATTGTCGAGGTCAAAGAGGAAGTGAAGGGGGCTCGACCGATAAAATCTTTTCGTGTTCAGCTTTTGGACGGACCAATATTCCCCTTCCGCTGCGGTCAGTGCGCCATGCTCTCCGTATTCGGAAAAGGCGAATCGATGATTTCGATTTCTTCTTCTCCTCTCCTGACCGATTATCTTCAGTTCAGCGTCTTAAAAATGGGCCGAGTGACCTCAGCTCTCCATGAAATGGAACTGGGCGACTTGATTGGCGTTCGCGGCCCTTATGGCAACGGTTTTCCGGTAGAAAAATGGAGGGGGAAGAATATTGTCTTTATCGGCGGCGGAATAGGCTTAGCCCCTATTTGGTCTGTGCTCCAAACAACGCTGCTGCAACGGGCTGATTATGGCGAACTTTGCCTCATTTATGGCGCCCGCACTTCTCATGACCTCGTCTTCCGCCAAGAGTTGGCTGACCTTAAGGCTCAAATCCCCGTTCATTTATCTATCGACGTCGCTGAGCCTGGCTGGTCAGAGTTTGTCGGTTTTGTTCCCCAGAATGTCTTGGACAAGAAGCCGTCTCCAGTCAACTCGATTGCCATTACCTGTGGCCCTCCCATCATGATTAAGTTCGTTATTAAGGCCCTCAAGGATCTGGGGTTTGAGGATAGTCAGATATACACCACAGTGGAAAATAAGATGAAATGCGGAATTGGCAAATGCGGGCGATGCAACATCGGTCATCACTATGTCTGCAAAGATGGACCGGTGTATTCATGGGCTGAACTCAAACAACTGCCCCAAGAATATTGAATGAGGAGGCTGAAAAAGGAGTAAGACGATGGCCAAGAAAATTTCCCCGAAAAAGACAAGTAAGAATCCTTCGCCTTCCCTCGAAACTTCGGTACTAACAGAACCGAGGGAAGCCGAAAGACTCACCGCCGAGCCTCGAAAAATGGTAACGGTTTACATTATGGGAAAAGCCTATAAAGTGCCGGCTGAATCAACAATCATGGGAGCTATTGAATATGCGGGCTATCAAATCAAAAGAGGGGCCGGCTGCCGAGAAGGATTCTGCGGTGCTTGCGCCACTGTTTACCGTTTGCCTGGTGATTTCAAAATTTATACTGGTTTAGCCTGTACGACCTTGGTTCAGGATGGTATGTGGCTTTCCCAATTACCCTCCATTCCCGCTCATAAACCAGTTTATGATATTGAAAAACTCGAACCTAATATACCGGCCTTTCAACAACTCTACCCGGAAATTTTTCGCTGCGTAGCCTGCAATACTTGCACCAAAGCCTGCCCGCAAAACTTAGAAGTCATGGAATACATCCAGGCGGCTATCAGAGGAGATATCGCCAAGGTTATGGACTTATCTTTTGATTGTCTTTGCTGCGGCCTGTGCTCGATTCGCTGCCCTGCCGAAATTGTCCATTATAATGTCGGTCTTTTGGCCAAGCGCCTTTATGGGAGATATCTCTCACCCCGCAGCGAAGAGCTGGAACGGCGGTTGCAAGAGATTCGCTCTGGGAAATATGACCAGGAATACCGAAAATTAATGAAAATGTCGCGAGAAGAACTTAAAAAACTCTATTATGCTCGCGATATCGAAGAAGAAAAGGAGTAAACCATGTACCCCGAATATATGCGTCCTTCTCTGAAAAAAGTTGAGGAAACCCGGCCGCGGCGGTTTGAACTGCAAAAATCGGGCAAACCGGTTTTCCCGCCAATGAGTGCTCAGGAACGCGAGGAGGTTTTGAAGCGATTTCATCCTGATTACCGACCTGATGCGCTACGTCAAGTCAGGATCGGGCCTAACAAAGGTGAGCTCTTGACCCGGGAAGTCGCCGACATGCTCGAATCACACAGTCGAATTGACCCGTCTCAGATTAACCTCGACGATCCGGACTTTGAGACGGATATACTCATTATTGGTGGTGGCGGAGCCGGTTGCGCCGCGGCGATCATCGCTTTAGAGCACGGCGCTAAATCTATTATTTCCACCAAGTTGCGCCTCGGCGACGCTAATTCGATGATGTCCCAGGGCGGGATGCAGGCCGCTGTCACCCCTCAGGACTCGCCAACGCGTCATTACTTGGATGCAATTGGCGGGGGCCATTTTGACAACAAACCAGAACTGGTACGCGCTCTGACTGAGGATGGACCGGGAGTTGTGAAGTGGCTCGAAGAACTCGGGGTTATCTGGGATAAGAGACCAGATGGCAATAATTATGTACTCCATGGGGGTGGAACTTCTCGGCAGCGAATGCACTCCTGCCGTGATTACACCGGCGCTATCATCATGCGCACTCTGATGGATGAAGTCAGAAATCACCCTGAGGAGATCACTATTTTAGAATTTATGCCGACAGTCGAACTTCTATTGGATAATAAGGGCCGCTGTGCCGGCGGAATTCTTTATAACCTGGAAACGGAAGAGTATTATGTAGTTAAAGCCAAGGCTACAATTATTGCCACCGGCGGTTATGGCCGGCTTCACATCCGCGGCTTTGACACTACTAATCACTACGGGGCCACTGGGGACGGGTTAATTATGGCTTATCGGGCAGGAGCTAAGCTTCTTTATATGGATTCAGTCCAGTATCACCCAACAGGCGCGGTCTTCCCCGAGCAAATTGCGGGCTTTTTAATTACCGAAAAAATCCGTGGGGCCGGTGGCCAACCCGTTAACCGTCATGGCGAGCTCTTCGTCTTTCCCAAGGAACCCCGAGACGTAGAGAGTGCTGCCTTTATCCGTGAATGCTTAGAAAGGAAAAATGGCATTGAAACCCCCAGCGGCCGAGTCGGTGTGTGGCTTGATTCTCCCCTTATTGACATGCTCCACGGAGAAGGTTACATCGCCAAAAACTTTCCGGCTATGTACCGCCAATTTATTCGCTACGGAATTGATATTACCAAGGAACCGATGCTAACCTACCCCTCCCTCCATTATCAAAATGGCGGGATCGAGATCAACGCTCGTTGCGAAACTAGTATTCCTGGTCTTTATGTAGCCGGCGAAGCCTCAGGTGGTGTCCATGGCCGAAACCGTTTAATGGGTAATTCAGTCCTTGATTATAACGTTTTTGGGCGAAGGGCTGGCCAATATGCGGCTGAGTATGCGAAACGAGTGCACTTAGGCCGCTTAACTCTTAATCATGTCGTCGAGTATGAAAAGGAACTGAAAAAAGCGGGGATAAGAACCACCCGAATGGCTCCCATCTTGTTGCCTTTATACACTCCCGAAATAGTGAGACAGAGACAGTTAACAGCCCGCTATGAGGGTAATTTACGCTGAAAAAAATAGTTTTTTAATACCATCTTCTTAGGCTCCCCCATTAACGAGTTCAGGAATCCACGCGACAAAAAATGTGCCGCTAAGGGCAGAATTTGGAATCATAGCTCCTTGTTTCAGGCTAAGATATTGCTTTATCCAGAATCGGTGTTAATCGTACCGGTTAACTGAAAGAGGGGAAGACCCTCCCCTTTTGGGGGGAAGCGAAGAAGGCAAATATCACCCCCCGCTTCATCGACAAAGGGCATTAACAGAGAAAAATTTACTCCTAAAATAACTTTAGAAAAACGATTTATTAATGCTCAATCGACTAAATAAGGAAAGGAAAATAATCAATGCGACTCTTAGTAGCTGACGACGATTTGATTACGCTTATGGCCTTAGAGAAATGTTTGCGGGAATGGGGTTATGAGGTAATAACCGCCCGCTCTGGCTCGGAGGCCTGGGACAAGCTTTTGGCGGACCAGTCAATCCAGATTCTCATCCTGGACTGGATGATGCCCGGCTTAGATGGAATAACCTTAGCCCAGAAAATTAAAGCCGAGCTGAGCGGTGAGGAATATCCCCCCCGTCATATCATCCTGCTCTCAGGAACAGATGGTTATGAGGAGATTATCCGCGGTTTAACTGCCGGCGCCGATGACTATTTGGTCAAACCCTATAGTTTTAATGAGCTGCGAATCCGGCTCAAAAGAGCCGAAAAAATGCTCATCCTGGAAGAGGAAAAACGTCAGCTGCTTAGCCTTGACCCTGAAACTAAACTCTGGAATCGCAGCAAGACCTTAGAGTTCTTAGAAGAAGAAATAGCCCGAGGGCTGAGAAATTTCTATCCCACAGGGTCATTATTATTAAGGGTTAATCCTCTTCCCCCTTTCCTTCGTTCGACCTCTTCGGAAGAATTGGAAAAGAGTGTAATCCGAGAAATGGCCATGCAATTAAAGAAAAAAATCAGATGTTACGATAAGATGGGTAGACTTGGCAAAAGGGAATTAATGGTGATTTTGCCTCAGACAAGCTCTTCTGAGCTGAAAATTATTGCTCGACGACTAATGGAAAATATAAATTTAGAGCCGCTTTTTGCGGCTCGAGGCGTCTCCCCCTGGAGGCTGGTTATAGCTGGTGCTTCTACGGACCGTTTACCCCACCCTTCGGTTCAAGCTCTGTTAGCTGCTTGTAAACGGGCTCTTGCCATCGCTCTTCATCTTCGCTATCCTGAACCTGTTTTTATTTATGAGAAAAAAGAGGTGATTTTTGATGAGCGAAGAACGAGTTCCCGCTGACCTTATCGGAGCTATTCTCCGCGAGCTCAACAAAAAGCCCGAAAAGTCAAACCAAAACGAAAAAGCGGCATTTTATGAAAAAATCTTTGAGGTTGCTCTTGAGCCGATAATTGTCGCTGACGGCCAAGGACGCATCATCTGCGTCAACGAAGCTTTTACCCGGACTTTTGGCTACCAACAGCAAGAAGTCAGCGGTGAATTTATCGACTCAGTGGTTGTGCCCCCGGAGCTAAGGAAAGATTCTCTGGCTATCACCAGCCTCGTCCTTAGAGGAGAAAGGGTCGAGCAAGAGACATGGAGACAGGATCGTCAGGGCAAAAACATTCCCGTCTTGTTATTTGCCGGGCCAATTATGATCGAGGATAAAATTGCGGCTATTTTCGTCATCTACCATGACCAAAGGCCGGTTAAGAACCTCGAGGTCAAGCTTCGGGGAGCCGAAGAGAGGTTCCTGAATTTAGCCCAGGCTTCAATCGACTGGATATGGGAGGTTGATAAAGACTGGCAATACGTGTTTAGTTCGCCCAGAGTTAAGCCCCTCCTTGGTTATGACCCAGAGGAAATCACGGGACAGAGCTTTTATAAACTAATCTCCGCTGAGGAAATTGAAAAAATCAAGCCTCATCTCAGTGCTTTAAGTCAGAAAGGCCAACAGATTATTGACCTGGAATGCTGGCACCAAAGTAAAACCGGCGAAAGAACCCTTTTCTTAATCAATGCTTTTCCGATTAAAAACGAAACTGGAGAAATCTGCGGATACCGGGGCGTGAGCCGCGACATTACTTCTCGTAATTTAACCGAAGAGCGTCTCCAAAAAGAAATGGCCCGGTTTGCGGCCATGATCGAGGGCATGCAGGAAGGCGTGCTTTTGGCTGATGAGAATAATTGCATAATCGAGATCAACAATTATTTTCTGAAACTTTTGGGTCAAACAAGGGAGGCAGTGATTGGTCAAAGCCTCTTTCGGTTCGACCCCATAGCCAAATTAACCGACCTCGATTCCCTGATCGCCGGATATAAAAACGACTCTCAAAGTCAGGCTCTAACCTTGGAGCGTAGCCTGTTTAATCTGGAAGTAATTATCCGTTTTCAGCCGATCTATTACCAAAATACTTACGATGGATTAATCATTAACTTAATTGACGTTAGCGAACTGGTCAAAGCCAGAAATCAGGCGCAGGCAGCCGAGAGAGTTAAGGGCGAGTTCTTAGCTAACATTTCCCATGAAATCAGAACCCCCTTAAACGGGATTTTGGGTATGGTCAATCTTTTTCTTGAGACTGAACTCACGGCGGAGCAGAAAGAGTATCTTAAAGGCATCAAAGAATCGGCCGAGTCGCTTCTTTCCTTAATTAAAGATATCCTTGATTTTTCTAAAATCGAAGAAAAAAAGATCGAGTTAGAAAAAACTACCTTCAGCTTAATTGACCTAGTTTTTGAAGCCATCGCTCCTTTAACTTATGAGGCCCATAAAAAGAAATTAGAGCTTGTCTGCGACCTTCCTCCTTCTCTTCCCGAGTTTGTCCAAGGCGACCCAGGCCGGCTGCGGCAAATTTTAATCAACCTCCTTAGCAACGCTGTCAAATTTACGGAAAAGGGAGAAGTAATAATCAGAGTCAGCTTAGAGAAACAAGAAGATGACCAGGGACTATTCCATTTCATTATTGCCGACACTGGTATCGGCATTCCCCAAGAAAAACAGAAGCTAATTTTTCAGGCCTTTACCCAAGCCGATGGTTCCATGACTCGCCGCTTCGGGGGAACTGGCTTGGGGCTGGCTATCACTCATGAACTGGTAACCATTTTGGGGGGAAGGATCTGGGTCGAAAGTGAAGTCGGGTTAGGAAGCCGATTCCACGTTGAAGCAGAGCTTAAACTCGCTTCTGGCCAAGAGTCAAGAATAGTCGAAGAAAAGGAAGCTCGGGAAGCTCTTAAGGAGACAACGGCTTTGATTGTTGATGATAACTCAGCCTCAAGACACAGTCTCAAAGCCTGGTTAGCCTCCTGGGGTATTAAGGCAGAAGAAACCGAAAGTGGCGAGGATGCCATCGTCCTTATCGAGAGAAGCCTCCAACTTGGAGCACCTTTCAATTTTATTATCGTTGATTCCTTCCTCCCCGGGACGGGGAGCTTTTTCCTTCAGGATTTCCTGCGCCAGGAGGAAGATAGGGCGCGGCGAACCATCGTCATGTTAGCGACACCCGACCACAAGACTGATATCTCTCTATGGCAAAAAGCCGGAATCAACGCCTTTGTCTCCAAACCAGTCCGGCCAGTTGACCTCCGGGATTCCCTTCTTTTTGTTCTCGGGAAAAAGAAGTCCATAGAAATAGCTGGCCTGAAGGTGGAAAAAGAAGTTGAGCCAGCGAAAACTAAATACCGTATCCTTTTAGCTGAGGATAACTTGGTCAACCAAAAGGTGGCCTGTTTTATTCTCGAACGCCATGGCCATGAAGTTGTCGCGGTCAAAGACGGGTTAGAAGCTGTTGAGGCCCTTGCCAAAGGCGTTTTTGACCTTGTCTTGATGGACGTCCAGATGCCCCGGATGGACGGCTTCGCCGCTACTCGAGAAATCCGGAAGAAAGAGAAAGGCACTAAGGCTCATTTGCCGATTATTGCCATGACAGCCCACGCTCTTAAAGGAGATAGAGAAAAATGTTTAGCTGCGGGGATGGATGATTATGTTTCTAAGCCTTTGCGAGCTGATGAGCTTTTAGGTGTTATTGAAAGGACAGTCAATAAATTCAAAAGAAAAGTCCACTGAAATGGCCAACTCACCGATAAATGTGCTTATCGCTGAGGATGACCGTATTTCTGGCCGCATCCTTGAGCGCCATATCAAAGGATGGGGATATAAACCGTATTTAGCCCAGGACGGGGAACACGCCTGGGAAATATTCCAGAATAATCCGATAGAGGTAGCTATTCTCGACTGGATGATGCCACGGGTGAACGGGCTGGAGCTTTGCCGCCGCATACGTCAACCAAAGTATCTTGACCACGGCAATTATGTTTATATAATCCTGCTAACGGCGCGTGACGAAAGAGAAGACTTGCTCCGTGGTTTAAACAGCGGGGCTGATGATTACATAATTAAACCCTTCGACCCGCTGGAATTAAGAGCTCGCCTCAACACCGGCCGCCGCATCATCGAACTACAGCGCCTTCTAAACAAACAAGCAACCTATGACGCCTTAACCGGTCTGCTCAACCGACGCCGCCTCTTGGGCCGAGCTCAGGAAGAATACTCCCGCCACCAACGAGAAAATAAGCCCCTTAGCTTGATCCTCTTCGATATTGACGATTTTAAAAAGATCAACGACACCTATGGCCATCTGGCTGGAGACGCTATTCTTGTCGAAGTGGCCAAACGGCTGCGACGGGGTCTTCGCCAATACGACCATGTCGGTCGATATGGCGGAGATGAAATTCTGGCCCTTCTTCCCAACTGTAATTTTCAGGCGCTTCAGAAAATCGCCGAGCGACTGGCCACGCTGATCGCCGAAAAACCCATCCTTTATGAAAGCCAGGCTTTTTCTGTCTCTATTTCGGCCGGCGGTCTTTCCACGGAAAGCTATCCGTCGCTCTCCCTTCAAGAGCTAATAGCTCTCAGCGATAAAGCCCTTTATCAAGCCAAGCGAGCTGGTCGCAACCGAGTCATTATTTTAGAGGCAGTTCATCCCTTAGGAGGCGAAGCATGAACCAGGGAAAAAAATCCTTAGAACCAGAAGTAATTGACCTTCCCTCTGTCCTGGAAAGAATAGGCGGGGACGAAACTTTCCTTCAAGAACTTCTAAAAATTTATCTCGAGGAGTTTCAAACCAAGGTAAGCGAGCTGGAAAAGGCGGTAGTCCACGAGCACTTTTCAGCCATCCAGGAGCTCGGCCATAGCATTAAAGGCTCTTCCGCCAACTTGAGCCTGTTGGAGTTGCAAAGGGTCGCCTACTCCATAGAAACTGCTGGCCGGGAAGCCAACCTTGCCCAGGCCAAAGAATATCTGAATAAACTAAAAGAAGCTTTTGACCGACTAAGAACTTACCTCGTTGATTGCGACTGGTGGAAAGCATCAAGATAAATTTGTTTTGACAAAAAAAATTATTTGAGATAAAAAAAGGGGGAGTATTTAGCTTGGCCGTAGAAGGGGCTGAGGCCGAAGATGAATGAGGAAAGTCAACCTAAATTAGAGCGTCGAGCCTGCGTTCGGTTTAGAATTCCGGGAGCCACAGTTAGTTATCATCGGCTTCCCACCCTGCCGCTGCTAAAGAATAAATTAGAAGAGTCCTTTTGTCCGCTCTTTGACCTCAGCCGCGGAGGGGTGCGGTTTCTGACTCGTCGGCAAATCCCTCTGGAAACCCATCTCGAGCTGGAACTCCAAATTCCCGGCGAGACAGTCCCGTTGAAAATGAAGGGGAAAGTTCGGTGGCTGGCTCCTTTTGAAGGTAAAAACTATGCTTTTCAGGTTGGCGTCCAGTTCTTTCCTTATGGTGAAGAAAAGGGCCAGAACTATCCTGGCAATCTGGTCAAAATAATCGCCCTGGAGCAGAAGTTCATCGAAAAAACTGCCTTCGATGACAAAGACAAAGACGAATTTATTGTTTAGCGGCCGCTCTACGGTTTTCTTTATCACCTTCTAAGACGATGGCAGAAAAATCAGCTATGGATAAAAGGAAGGTTCTAATCTCGTTAAGTAAAGCCAGACGGTTTTGACGGATCTTTTTATCCTCCGCCATTACTAAAACTTTATCAAAAAATTGATTTAATGGCACCTCGAGTTTAAAAACCATTTTTTGCGCTCTTAAAAATTCACTTTCTTTGATGAGGGGAGTGGCATTTTCTTTAATTATTTTAAACGTTGAATAAAGTTCCTTTTCCGCCTTCTCCTTAAGCAGGGTGGGGTTCAACCGAAAGGCAGGCTGACCACGAAGGATATTATTAACGCGGCGGACCATAAGTACCAGAGGTTCAAATTCGGGATGGGATTGCAGTGCGTCCAAAGCTTTCAACCTAAGAAATGATAGGTAAATATCTTCTATTCCAACTCCCAGGCTGGCATTAATTAAGTCGTAGCGAAAGCCAAATCGTTCATAAATATACCGCAGGCGCTGGCTAATAAAGTTGAGACAAGAATTGAGGGCTTCTTTAGGACTCAGGGTTAGTTTATCCTGGTAAAGCAAAATAGATTTTTTTACCAGGCTGAGAAAAGGTAGGCGTAATTTATGGTCAAGAATTATTTTACACACCCCGTGAGCATAACGTCTTAATCCTAAGGGGTCGCTGGACCCAGAAATTTCCGCGCCTATCCCGAGGGCACCCACTAAGGAATCTAACTTGTCAGCCAGCGCTAAAAGCGCGCCGCCAAGGCTGGACGGGGAGGCGTCTTCCAAGCTCACCGGTTGATAATGTTCATAAATTGCCCGTGATATGGCCATTGGCAGCTTTTGAGCCTGGCAATAAAGACCTCCGACTTTACCCTGGAGCGAAGGAAATTCTCGAACCATTTCCGTCAGCAGGTCCGCTTTGGCCAATTCAGCTGCCAAGACAAGGTTTTTAAGGTTGGCTTTTTCCCCTAAATGCTGGGCTAAAAAGCTAACCAATTTTTTAAGCCTTTCTGTTTTCTCGAGATAAGTCCCGAGTCTTTCCTGAAAGATAACCCGAGCCAGTTGCGGCACTCTATCTTTTAAAGAAACTTTAAGGTCGTGTTCCCAGAAAAATAGTGCATCCTCGAGCCTTGCTTTTAAGACCCGTTCATAGCCTCTTTTAATTACCCCTTGAGGGTCAGCAATCTGGTCAGCGACGCCGATAAAAAGAGGCACCTGTTTCCCCTGCCTGACCACCGAGAAAAGCTTTTGCCCTTCGCGCAAGGCTGTACTTATTATTTCGATCGGTAAAATAAGATATTTCTCAGGGAAAGAACCCTTAATGACTAAGGGATGCTCCACATCAAAGACTAATTTTTCTAAGAGCTCGGCATCAGGATAAAGCTCTGCCTTTAGCGGGGACAAAAGTTTTTCAGCCTGGGTCAAGATGCGGCGCCGCCTTTCTTGGGGTTCGATAATTACGTAATGATTTTCGAGGGCTTTTAAGTATTCCTGCCAGCAGCTAACAGTTAACGGCCCGGGAGCATGAAGCCGGTGGCCGAAAGTCTTCGGCCTTATCGGCCAATCGAAGCAGGCAAGCTCAAGCGGCTGTCCGGTAAAAAGGGCCAAAATATTTTTTACTGGCCGAGAAAATCGCCCTGTTGCCTCGCCCCAGCGCATCATTTTGGGAAAAGTTAGTCGCCCCACGACTCGAGGAATGATTTCAGGAAGAAGGTTTTGAGAAAGCCTTCCCTCTAACTTCTTTTTTAAGCCAACATATTCTCCCTTGGGAGTATTGAATATCTGGAGCTCTTCCACAGAAACATTATTCGTCTTGGCGAATCCCAGGACCGCTTGCGTTGGTCTCCCGTCCTCACTATAAGCCACTTTTTTGGGCGGCCCGATTATAATTTCTTCTCGGTCTTTCTGTCTTGCGGGCAGGTCAGCCAGGACAACTAACCGCCGGCATGTACCCAAGGTTCGGAGCTCGTTCGCTTTTATCCTCTCCTTTTCTAATTCCTCCTCAAAAAGATTGCTTAACTGTTCTAGGGCCAATTTAACATGGGAACTGGGCATCTCTTCAGTCATTATTTCCAGCAAGAATTCCATTAGCTCTTCCCTTCTCTTTCAGTAAAGCGGCGAGCGACTTGATTAACCAACCGCCTGATATCAGCGATAATTTTGACTCTTTCTGTAACTGATATCGCGCCGCGGGCATCGAGGAGATTAAATATATGGGACATTTTGAGACAACAATCATAGGCCGGAAGGAGAAGCTCCCGTGCCAGCAGTTCCTGAGCCTCTTTTTGATAAAGTGAGAACAAAGTCTGGGCCCGTTCGATATCCGCGGCTTGAAAATTATATTCTGAAAACTCTCTTTCCTCGCGCCAGCGCAGGTCGCGATAGCTAACATCGGCTGACCAGTCAAGCTCATAGATACTGTCTTTTGCTTCCAAGAACATTTCAAGCCTTTCCAGACCGTAGGTAATTTCGACCGGGATGGGAAAAAGGTCCATACCGCCTGCCTGTTGGAAATAAGTAAACTGGGTCACCTCTAAACCATCCAGCATAACTTGCCAGCCGACGCCCCAAGCACCGATGGTTGGCGATTCCCAGTCATCTTCATCAAAACGCAGGTCATGTTCCTCCAAACGAATACCGCAAGCTCTTAAACTCTGAAGATAGATATCCTGGACATCAGCCGTTGAAGGTTTGATGATTACTTGAAATTGGTAGTGCTTTTGCACCCGGTGGGGATTTTCTCCATAGCGACCATCAGTCGGGCGGCGGGAGGGCTGGACATAAGCCACGCGCCAGGGCCGCCTTCCGAGGACACGGAAAAACGTATCGGGGGTCATCGTTCCGGCGCCAACTTCTACATCGTAAGGCTGAGCCAAATAACACCCCTGAGTAGTCCAGAAACGCTGCAAATTCATTATCAGGTCTTGAAGGGCCAACTTGGTTATCCTTTCCAGCGGAGGATAGGATGGCGCGCCGCCGCGGTTTCATCGAGGCGGCGTACATAGGCCCGGTGAGGAGCCGATTTTAAGCTTTCTGGGTTAGCTTCAGCTTCCTGCGCAATCTTTTTCATGGCCTCAACAAAAGCATCGAGCTCAGCTTTACTTTCTGTTTCCGTCGGTTCAATCATCAAAGCACCGTGAACAATAAGGGGAAAGCTCATCGTTGGGGGGTGCAACCCGTAATCAATTAACCTTTTAGCGATATCAATGTTCTGGATTCCCTTCTCTCGCTGGAATTTGTCAGAAAAGACGCATTCGTGAAGCGAGGGCGTAGAATATTTTAGATGATAAATACCTTCTAAGCCTTTTCGGATATAATTAGCGTTAAGCACAGCTATTTCGGCCACTTCCTTTAACCCCTTACCTCCTAAGGATAGAATATAAGCTAAGGCTTTGACAATAACCAAAAAATTGCCAAAAAAACTGCGAATCCGGCCGATGCTGAGGGGTCGGTCAAAATCCAAAACCATTTGGCCGCCCTTATCTTTTATCACCGGGATTGGCAAGAAAGGCTCAAGCTCCGTGGTTACTCCCACCGGTCCTGCGCCCGGCCCACCGCCTCCGTGAGGTGTGGCGAAAGTCTTGTGGAGGTTAATATGCAGCACGTCAACTCCATGGTCTCCTGGCCGGAACTTTCCGAGGAGCGCGTTCAGGTTTGCCCCATCCATATAGACAAAGCCTCCTTTAGCATGGACAATCTCGGCAATCCGGTGAATATCCTTTTCGAATATTCCCAAGGTATTAGGATTAGTAAGCATTAAGGCTGCCACCTCCTCGGTCATCAGCCGAGTGAGGTCTTCGAGGTCAACCGTTCCCGCCTCGTTAGATTTAATTTCCTGAACTCGATAGCCACAAATGTGGGCACTCGAGGGGTTAGTCCCGTGGGCGGAATCAGGGATTAGGACTATTTTCCTGGGGTTACCACGTTGCGTTAGGGCAGCTTGAATTATCATCATCCCGGTAAGTTCGCCGTGAGCCCCAGCCGCAGGGGAAAGGGTAAAATGCGCCATACCTGTAATTGCGCCGAGAAAAGTTTCGAGCTGCTTCAAAATGGCCAAATTTCCCTGGACTAATTCTGTTGGGGCTTGGGGATGGGAAAGAAGAAAGGAAGGTAAACTCGCTACCTTCTCATTAATCTTTGGGTTATATTTCATAGTGCACGAGCCCAGGGGATAAAAGCTTGTATCTACGCAAAAATTGGTTTGAGAAAGACGCGTAAAATGTCTGACAACCTCGGGCTCAGTAACCTCCGGAAACCCAGCGATATCATCCCTTATGTCAATAGCATCAAGGAGTTCTTTTTTTTCTGGTACGTCAAGGGGAGATAACCAAAAAGCCCGCTTACCTTCGTCGCTCAGCTCGAAGATTAACGGTTCCCGACGACTCATGAGAGCACCTCCTTTATGGCACTAACCAAACGGTCAATAGCCCCCTTAGGATGGACCTCCGTAACACAAATCAAGAGGGAATTTTTCAGCTCGGGATAATCCTTTTCAAGGATATATCCCGGGATGAGGCCTCTTTTAATCAACTCAGTAAAAACATCGTTAACCGGTTTCTTCAAGGAGACAACAAATTCATTAAAAAAAGGCCCAAATAAGGGCCGGCTAATTTCCGGTATCGAGGTCAGCCTCTCAAGAGCGTAATGAGCCTTCTGAAGGTTTTGGTAGGCCATCTCTCTTAACCCTTGCCGGCCCAGGGTTTCCAGGAAAATAGTGGCCCGTAAGGCGCACCAGGCCTGGTTAGTGCAAATATTCGAGGTGGCTCTCTCGCGACGGATATGCTGCTCCCGGGTAGAAAGGGTCAGAACATAGCCGACCCGGCCTTCAGCATCCTTTGTCTGGCCGGCGACGCGACCCGGAAGCTGACGGATAAATTCTTCGCGGCAGGCAATAAAACCAAGATAGGGGCCGCCAAAACTCAATGGTAGGCCAAATGATTGACCTTCACCGCAGGCAATATCCGCCCCATACTTTCCGGGAGGCTGAAGAAGGCCAAGCGACAGGGCTTCGGCAATGACGGCTATGGTTAAGGCACCCTTTTCCTTGATTAGAGAGAAGGCTTCGCCAGGCTCTTCGATTACGCCTAAGAAATTGGGCGACTGAATAACCAGAGCCGCCACTTCCTCGTCAAGGTGTTTTTTTAGGTCATCAAGACTCATGCGGCCACTCTCCAAGTTAAACCCGATTTCTTCTATTCTGAGACCGAGACGGCTAACGTAAGTGGCAATAACTTGGCGATACTGGGGATGAAGGGTTTGGGCGACTAATATTTTTGGCTTATTTTTTATTCTGTAAGCCATTAGAACAGCCTCTGCGGCCGCCGTCGCGCCCTCATAAAGCGAAGCATTGGCCACTTCGAGACCGGTGAGCTGACAGATAAGAGTCTGGTATTCAAAAATGATTTGTAATGTGCCCTGACTTACCTCAGGCTGATAGGGAGTATAGGGAGTTAAAAATTCTCCTCTTGAACTCAAATAATCCACAACTGTGGGGATAGTATGAGGATAAGCTCCGGCCCCGAGGAAAGACAAAAAAGTGGGATAGCTGTTTTTCTGGTTTAAATCTTGAAAATAATTAATGAGCTCAGGCTCAGTGAGCGGGGGTGGGAGTTCGAGGGGTTTAGTCCACCTGATTTCTTCCGGAATACAGCGGAAAAGGTCCTCGGGGCTCAAAACACCGATCTTCTGGAGCATTGCCTGAATCTCCCTTGAACTAAGAGGTATATAGCTCATAGCAGCCTCCTTTTTTTTAGCAAGAATAGTTATGAGCTTTCGTCAAACTTCTAAACTTTCGACATATTTCTCATATTCCGAAGCGGTCATCAGCTGGTTCAGCTCTTCTTTATTCTTGACTTTGAGACGAACGATCCAGCCTTGACCATGCGGGTCCTGATTGACGAGTTCGGGCGAGTCATTAAGAGCCGAGTTGACTTCTAGGACCTCTCCTGAGAGGGGTGAAAAAACGTCAGAGACAGCCTTAACTGACTCGATGGCACCGACAGTCTGATGCACTGTAAGCACTGTGCCGATGGCGGGAAGTTCAATATAGACTACATCGCCTAATTGTTTCTGAGCAAAATCAGTGATGCCGACAGTGGCTATTTCGCCTTCCACCTTGACCCATTCATGGTCTCGAGTGAAAAAAAATTCTTGAGGATACATCAACTTCCTCCTTGTAAATTTAATATTTTACCTTCACTTTTTGGCAATTGTCTCAAGATATTATACGGGAAATCATCAGGTTCGGATTATTTAGCTCGTTTATAAAAAGGCGTAGGAATAACCTTAGCCTTAACTTTTTTCTCTCTGATACCGATTTCAATTTCCGTGCCGATTTCCGTAGCTTCCAGAGGCAGATAGGTCAAGCCGATACTTTTTTTCAAAAACGGAGAAAAGGTGCCAGAGGTTACTTCTGAAACCTTTTCTCCGCGATAATAAACAGGATAATGCCGCCGGGCGATTCCCCTATCTATAAGCTCAAACCCGGCAATTTTTCGTTTTAAGCCTGCCTCTAATTGCCTAAGCAGCGCTTCTCGACCAATAAACTCTCCTTTCTTAAATTTAACAATCCACTTTAAGTCAGCTTCAAGAACCGTAGTTGTTTCGTCGATATCATTACCGTAGAGCATCAGCTTGGCTTCCAGCCGCAGCGAATCTCTTGCCCCCAAGCCAACGGGAAGCAGGTCATATTTCTTACCCTCTTCCATTATCGCGTCCCAGATAGCAATGGGGTCAGGGGCTTCAGTGTAAATTTCAAACCCGTCTTCTCCGGTATAGCCAGTCCGGCTAACTAAACAATCTATCCCGGCTATTGTGCCCTTAAGCCAGCAGAAAGAATTGATCTCCTCGAGCTTCAGGTCAGTAAGGGGTTGTAATATTTCCTGCGCTCGTGGTCCCTGAAGGGCAAGTTGACTGGTTCGGTCGCTGGCATTATCTATGACCACATCAAATTTCGCCTTCTGACTCAAGACCCAATTATAATCCTTGTCAGTATTGGCGGCGTTCACGACCAAGAGATAACGGTCGTTATCTAAACAGTAAACCAACATATCATCAACAAAGGTTCCTTGGGGGGTCGTTAAGGCCGTATATTGAGCCTGACCAGGCGTTAATCTGGAAGCATCATTAGGGGTCAGGTATTGAACAAAGGCCAGGGCATCCGGCCCCTTAATAATTATTTCACCCATATGGCTGACATCAAATAACCCGGCTCTCTCCCTTACGGCCAAATGTTCGCTCATAATCCCTGAATACTCTAAGGGCATTTCCCAGCCAAAAAACTCGATGAATTTCGCCGAGGCGTGGCGATGCGCCTCAAAAAATCTTGTTCTTTTCATCTTGGTCTTCCTTTTTTTAAGGCGAAGAATCCTTTCTATCATAAATAGCCCGCTCTGGCAAGAAACTGCTCCTTGAGCGAAGCAGACAAGCGTCTAGCGGTTAATTTAGGCGACCTTCAGGCGCACCTTGACTCGCCCGCAAGGGAATCAGCTTCGTCGGTGTCATCTTACGTCTCTGGGCCTAAGCAACATAGGATGGATAAGAATCACCCAAATTTAATTGTTTTTGGGGAAGATTAAATGCAAAAAGATTTAAAATATTCATTCCTGCTGGGCTAAAAAGAGATAAACCCTCTTAGGCTTTCCGGCCAATTATTTTTCGGGATAATCCATTTCGTCTGACCAGTTTTAGCTTGAGGGAGAAGGCGATTTTGCTATAATAAGGGAACGATGATTCAGGTCAAGGAGAGGATTAAAGCTTACCTCTGGGAAAAAATAAAAGATACCTACGCTCTCACGTGGGAGGATTTGCAGCTGAGCGTTCCTCCCGACGCCTCGATGGGTGACCTTTGTTTTACTTTCCCTTTTAAATTAGCCCGGTCCCTTAAAAAGAATCCGCGGCAGATAGCCGAAGAAATAGCCACGGTCTTGACCGGTCTTGAAGACCTGAAAAAAGTGGATATAGCGGGGCCAGGGTATATCAACCTCTTTCTCGACCGGCCTCGTTTCTTCCAGGAAGGACTCCGTTCTCTTGGTACGCCCCAACTTCGGCCTCAAGAAAGGAAAATAATTGTCGAGCATACAAATATTAACCCGAATAAAGCCGCTCATATCGGCCATCTTCGTAATGCCTGTCTAGGCGACACTTTGGTGCGTTGTCTTCGGTATCAAGGTGAGCAAGTGGAAGTGCAAAACTATATCGATGATACCGGAGTCCAGGTAGTCGACGTTGTCTTCGGTTTCCTCGAGCTGGAGAAAAAAAGACTCTCCGAAATAGAAAGCATTGCCGACAAGTTCGACTATTACTGCTGGGATTTATACACCAGGGTTTCAGCTTATCTGGCCGCCCATCCTGAAGCTCTACCAAGAAAGGCCGAAATTCTGCGCAAAATAGAACACGGCAAATCGCCCGAGGCTGATTACGCTTATTACATCTCCCGCCGCATTCTTCGAGCTCATTTAGCCACTATGATGCGCCTCGGGATTACTTATGATGTTCTCCCTTGTGAAAGCAGTATCTTGGCACTTAATTTCTGGGAACAAGCTTTCCATCTGCTGCGGACCAAAAAGGGGCTCAGCCTGATGGAAAGTGGACCTAACCAAGGCTGCTGGGTGATGAAACTCGAGGGAGATGAGGAAAAGGAAAAAGTGATCGTCCGTTCTGATGGCACCGTTACTTACGTCGGTAAAGATATTGCCTATCAATTATGGAAGTTTGGCCTCCTGGAACGCGATTTTTATTATGAACCTTTTCTACAAGAAGATGGTCACATTATTTGGATAACCACTTCTGAACCTCGGGCCGCCGCGCCGTCTTTTGGCCGAGCTTCAAAAGTTTATAATGTGATCGATGTCCGGCAGAGCTATCTCCAAAAGATAGTTGCCCAGGGACTTCGTGTCTTAGGATACGAAAAGGAGGCGGATAAATCAATTCACTTTTCCTACGAAATGGTGGCTCTTTCTCCCAAAAGCCTGCAGGAACTCGGTTTTGAGCTGGCGGAAGAAGAAAAGGGTAAGAGTTTTTATGAAGTCTCAGGCCGGAAAGGCCTTGGCGTAAAGGCTGACGACCTCCTCGATAAGCTGGAGAGTAAGGCTTTGGCCGAAGTGGACAAAAGAAACCCTGAGTTGTCGGCCGAAGATAAAATTAGAATTGCCCGAGAAATTGCCTGTGGAGCTCTCCGCTATTTTATGCTCAAGTTTGCCCGAAATTCTCTGCTCATCTTCGATTTTGACGAGGCGCTTAATTTTGAAGGCGAAACTGGCCCTTACCTCCAGTATACAGCAGTGCGGCTGAATTCTATTTTTCGGAAGCTTGAGGTCAAAGAAGGCTTTAGCCAAGATAAGCTGGCTGCCTTGATGAAAACAGAGACTCTTTCCTTAGAGTCGCTTCCGGAAAAGGAAAAAGCTGATTTCTGGGACTTAGTTGTTTTGGCCTCTCAGTTTGAGGAGGCCGTTGACCAATCGATTATTTCCCTTGAATTCGCTCATTTAGCTAAATTCGCCTTTAACCTCTGTCAGAAAATCAACGGCTATTATCATCTTTATCCGATTCTTAACGAAAAAAAAGAGGATATTAAAAAGGTTCGTCTTTTAACTATCGCCTATGTTTTGGAAGTTTTAAAAAAAGTTTTAAACCTCATGGGAATCCCTTTGCCCGAAAAAATGTGACTCAGACTGGCTGTATTGGACTCTAATCATGATAATTTAGCTTATGATAAGGAGGCGACATCATGATTGAAGCCGACCACTTGACCAAAAAATATGGCGACCTGGTGGCCGTTAAAGACTTAACTTTCGAGGTCGCCAAGGGGAAAATTTGGGGGCTTCTGGGCCCCAACGCCGCTGGTAAGACCACCACGATGCGTATTCTGACAGGCTATTTGCCGGCCACTGAGGGCCGGGCGAAAGTGGCCGGTTTTGATGTTTTCGAACAAGCTAATGAAGTGAAGAAAGTCATTGGTTACCTGCCGGAAACGCTGCCGCTTTACAGCGAAATGACCGTCAGTGCCTACCTCAATTTTGTAGCCGAACTAAAACAGGTCCCAGCAACCAAAAAGAAAGCGGCAGTCGACCGGGCCGTTCGAGTCGCCGGACTAGAGCTAGTAGAAAAAAGGTTGATTAAGAACATTTCCCGCGGGTTTAAGCAGAGGGTCGGCATAGCTCAGGCTCTAATCCATGACCCCCAAGTTCTTATCCTGGACGAGCCAACAATTGGCCTTGACCCGGCGCAAATCGTGGAGATTAGAAGTCTGATTAAATCACTAAAAGGAGAGCATACCATCATCCTTTCCACTCACATTCTGGCTGAAGTCACGCAAGTCTGCGACGGGGTGGTGATTATTAACGAGGGTCGGCTTATGGCTTCCGGCTCTCTAGAAGAGCTCAGCTCCAGCTTTCAATCAAAAGATGGTCTTGTCCTCAAACTCAAAAGGGTTGACGAGGCCTTTCAGGAATTAAGGCGCCTCCCCGGAATTGACAAAGTCAGTCGCCGCGACGGCGAATTAGTGGTGGAATGGTCGCCGGGCAAAGATTTAAGAGAAGAAGTGGCGCGGTTTGTTTTAGAGAAAGGCCTGGGTTTGGTTGAGATGCGCTCCCTGGCGATGAGCCTGGAGGAGCTTTATTTAAGAATTGTCTCTGGAGGAACACCCCAATGAGAAACATCTGGGTTGTGGCTAAAAAAGAAATCAGGTCTTATTTTACTTCTCCCATTGCTTTTGCTGTGATGGCCGTTTTCCTGGTCTTAGTCGGTTTCTTCTTCTTCAGCCTTGTTTCTTGGTTCAACTCCATGGCCATTCAGATGGCTCAAAACCCTTATTATTATCAGCAGGCTAACATCAATCAAATGGTCTACAGCCCCCTGTTTCATAATATTAGTATTATCCTACTCTTAATGCTCCCCCTGCTCACCATGCGTCTTTTATCTGAAGAAAAAAAACTGGGCACAGATGAACTTCTTTTCACTTCGCCGGTTTCGGTTAACGAAATCATCCTCGGTAAATTCATCGCTTGCCTATTTGTTCTTCTGGTGATGCTTCTGCTGACTGGCTTACTCTCGATATTTACTTTTGCTTATGGTAATCCTGAGCTGGTACCGATACTCAATGGCTATCTTGGTCTTTTCCTGATGGGTGGCGCATTCATTGCTGTTGGCCTCTTCTTTTCTTCTTTAACCGAAAATCAGATTGTTGCCGCCGTACTTACTTTTGGTGCCCTTCTTTTGTTCTGGATTATAAACTGGGCTTCAGCCTCAGCCTCAGGCCTCTGGCAAAGTGTGCTTAATTATCTTTCCTTCTTTCAGCACTTTGATGACATGACACGGGGTATTCTTGATACTAAGGACTTAATCTATTATCTCAGCTTCGCCTTTTTCGGTCTATTCCTGACCCACGCGGTTATTCAATCCCGCCGCTGGAGGTGAGCCATGGCTAATTGGAAAAAACATCTTAATTCAATTGGTTTAGCACTTATTTTTTTGGCCTTAGTCGCTAACCGTATCTGGCCCAACCAAAGGGTTGCTCCGTTTATTTTATTGGGCATAGGGCTGGCCGCCCTGATTGTCTATATTGTCCTTAATTTCTCTCTTCTTCGCCAAGGCCTCACTCGTAAAACCTTTCTTTACTCCAGCAATTTGTTTCTCATAGTCGTACTTGTCCTGGGAATCCTCGTCCTTATCAACACCATTGCTGCTCGTTATCACCATCGCTTTGATTTCACGGAGGCGAAAATCCATAGTCTTTCCGACCAATCTATCTCCGTGGTCAAGAACTTGAAAAACGAGGTAACGGTCAAATGTTTCTTCCGCGAGGGTAACTATAACCGGTCCAAGATGGAAAACCTGCTAAAAATATATGCTTATCATTCGAACAAAATTAAATACGAGTTTATCGACCCCGATAAAAACCCGGGCTTGGTGAAAAGGTACGACATAACGATGGACGGCACGGCTGTTTTTGAGAGTGGCGATAAAGAAAATCGCATCACTTCGGTTAGTGAAGAAGACATTACCAACGCCATTATTAAAGTCTCGCGCGAAAAGAAAAAGGTCATCTATTTCCTTGAAGGCCATGGAGAGGCTAGCCTTGAAGAAAGCGACGAGAACGGTCTTACCTCCGTTAAGGATGAGCTGGGGAAGTTGGGCTATGAAACTAAAAAATTGACCTTAGCCCTGGAAACAAATTTTCCAGCGGATTGCGCTTTATTAGTTATTCCTGGCCCCAAGAAAGACCTCTTAACCAACGAATTAGAAAGTCTTCAAAAGTACCTCAAAGACGGGGGCCGCGTTTTCTTGATGATTGACCCAGAAACGGCCCCAGGAATGGCGAGCTGGCTCCAGCAGTATGGTTTTAAGCTGGAGAATGACCTGATTGTCGATACCGTCTCTCGGCTTCTGGGCGGCGATTATTTCATGCCAGTGGTGACTGAGTACGAGTATCATGAGATAACTAAGAAATTTCGCTATGCCTGTTTCTTCCCGTATGCCCGGAGTGTCGAGGTAGCCGACAATAAACCTGATAACATAACTTTAACTGTCCTGGCGAAAACGAGCCCTAATTCCTGGTCAGAGCGCCAGTTGGATGAACGCCAGGTAACTTTTAATAAAGATAAAGATAAACAGGGTCCAATTTCCTTAGCCGTCGTCGCAACGATGAAAACCGAGGCCGAAAAGAAAGAAGAGGAATCAAAAGAGACCAAGGAAGAGACGAAAACAACCTCCCCGAGTGAGAGCCAAAAAGAGGCCAGGCTGGCCGTGTTCGGAGACTCCGATTTTGCCACCAACCGCTACTATAACCTCTCCGGTAACGGTAACTTGTTTTTAAATACAGTTAACTGGCTAACTGAGGAAGCGGACCTCATCTCCATTCAACCTCGAACCAGCTCCCCTCACACCATTAATCTTTCCCCTTCTCAAGCCCGGCTGTTATTTTTCGTTTCCGTAATTATCCTGCCCCTGATTGTTCTAATTACCGGAATTTCAGTCTGGCTGCGGAGGAGGTCGCTATGAAGTTCCGGACCACTCTGATTTTATTGGTTGTCTTTGTCAGCCTTTTAGCCTTTGTTCTCTTTTTTCAGCCCAAGAAAAAAGAGACGGGCGGAGAATCGGAAAAATTGATTGACGTTCCCTCAGCCGATGTCGTTCGCATCTCTTTGAAGAAAGAGACTGAAACAATCGAGTTTAAAAAAGACGATAAAGGCGAATGGTGGCTGACGGCGCCGCTCGAGGCTAAAGCTGATAATTACGAGGTAAACCGTCTGGCTGAAGACCTTGCGGGGCTAAAAGTGGAAAGAGTGGTCGAAAAAGAAGGAGGCGACCCGAAGCGATACGAAATTCCGAAACAGGAGGTCAGTTTTTGGCTGAAAGACAAAACCGAACCAATAAAGATTCTAATCGGCATGGAAAACCCGCTGGATAAGACTCTTTTCGCCCAAAAAGAAGGAGAACAGAAAATTGTCCTTCTTTCCAGTTTGTTTCGGACAACCCTGGAAAAGAAGGTGGGTGACTTCAGGCAAAAGGATATTTTTAAGTTTGAAACGGCGGAGGTTAGGCAGGTCAAACTCAGGGCTAAGGATATTCAATGGGCCGCAGAGAAAAAGGAAGAGGACTGGTTTTTGCAAAAACCCGTTGAAGCCCTGGCTAAAAAATACCGAATTGAAGATGTCCTGAATACTCTGGCCAACATGAGAGCCAAGGAATTCGTCGTGGAAGCCAAAGAAGCTACCGACTTAGAGCATTATGGCCTTAAGCAACCTGATTACGAAATTACCCTGAATCTGCCGGCTAAGAGCCAAGAATTAACCTTTTTCCTCCACAAAAAAGAAGATAAAGTTTATGCCACCACCTCCAGCTCTCCGAAGATAATAACGGTGGAAGATTATGTGCTCACAGACCTGGAGAAAAAGGTAGAAGACCTGCGCGAAAAACAAGTCGCCTCTTTCTATACTTGGGAGGCGACCAAGGTTGAGGTGAACAAAGGAGAATTCAAGATTGCTGCGGCTAAGGACAAGGATAATAAGTGGCATTTTGTTGCTGGCGGGAGTGGCGAAGCCGATAGTTCCAAGGTAGAGTCTTTTATCCGCAAAATGGAAAGCTTGGAAGCGGCTGAGTTTATCGACCAGCCCGGTCCTCTAAAGGATTATGGCCTTGACCCTCCAGAGGCTTCTATCGCCATCTCGGTTAAAGAGGAAGAAAATAAGGAAAAAGAATATACGTACCTTATAGGGAAAGAAGACCCGGAGAAAAAACAAGTAATAGTTAAGAATCCCCGGTTGAATTATCTTTTTCGGGTTGACTCTTCTTTTTTAGCTGAAATGCCCAAAGAAGCCAAGGATTGGCAACCTTCGGAAAAAGAAACGGAGAAAGCGGCAAAGGACAAAGAAAAAAAGGATTAGCCATAAAGCCGACTTACGGCCGTCGCCTGAGGCAATGAATTTTGTTTGTTCTTTCGTTCCTTACGGAGAAGTTTTAAGTCCGGAAAAAGATACCATTAGCCTCGACGTCGGGATGAAGACCGTCCCCGGAGTCATCGACCACCATCATCCTGAGGCTGAACCTGAATGCACTGCCTCCCTCCTCGTTAAGCACCCCGAGCTTATTTTCGACCATCTTGACCCAGCAGAATGGGCCAAACGTCATGGCCCGGAAAAGAAACTTCGCTTTATTACCCATCGGCTTCCAGATTTCGACGCCATTGCTTCCATTTTTATCAGTCTAAGACTTCTCGAAACTGGCCAGGTTGACGCCCCTCTGACCGAATTAGCCAACTACACCAAGCTGGTTGATTCGGCCTCGTTGCCCAAATCAATTGATTTAACGGCTACCCCCTACTCTATTCTCAGAGCTCTTTTTGCCGGAATGAAGAAGGAGGGAGATGAAGGCAATCTGGAAAGGGTTGTGGAGGGCTTACGTCTGATGCGTTTCCTTTACTCTAAGCGAGAAGAAGGCTATGAGTTTTTCGAAAACCGGCCGCTATTTGCGGCTGTCGACCGGTATGAAAAAGCGATGCGCCGAGTGGAAGAAGATTATTTTCAGTATCTCGTCGAAGTAGAGCGCTTTACCAAAATGACCGTTTATCTTCCCTCGGTAGACGGAAAGAGCAAAATTCCTGTCGACGCTCTCCTTTGCCGCAACCCCAAAAGCTTTTTGCTCCGGGAATGGGCTAAGCGAGACTTAGGTCATTCCTTGCGAGGAGAGGGATTTGGGTTTATTTTAACCGCCTTCGGCAGCCATCGATTTATCTTAGGAGTAGACCCAGAGAGAGGAGTTAATCTTAAAGGCCTTGGTGACCTCTTAAACGAAAAAGAAGCCGAAAAAAGAAAAAGCAATCAACGCCCCTTCCTCTTTCGCTGGTATGACGGCAATTGTCCTTTTTTCAATTTTAGGATCATTGATTCTCCCCAGGATGGTCCCTCGCTCACCTTTCAAGAAATCGTCGAATTGTTGCTTCAATTCGGCGCCAACCCCTAACGCCTCATCCAGAGCCTCTATGATAATAAAAACGAATTGTCTCCTTCTTGTAAAACGAAATAATAACCAAAAATTGACCTTAAGGCCTTAAAGGCGAAAGTCATTTTCTGCTAATTTTTTATGTTTTTTCTCGTGCTCGAGGAGCCAGGCTTTCCGCCAGAGCTCTCCTCCATAACCGACTAAACTACCGTCGGCCCCAATAACCCGATGACAGGGAATGATAATTGAGACCGGGTTAGCTCGGTTAGCGGCTCCCACTGCTCTCATAGCCTTTTCTCGGCCAACTTTAGCCGCAATCTCTTTATAAGAAGCGGTTTCACCGTAAGGTATCTCAAGCAACGCGGCCCAGACTGCCATTTGAAACGGAGTTCCCTTATATTGCAAAGGTAAACTAAAATTCTTCCTTTGTCCGGAGAAGTACTGGCTAAGCTGCTCGTGAATCGTACGGTGGAGAGGAATTGCCGGGACATCCATCCTTTTTTTCACCTCAGCCACAAAATTCAAACCACATAAGAAATCTTCAGTAAAAAAAATTTCTATCGGGCCCAGAGGTGAAAAGTAAAAGCTTTTCCAAAGCCGAATCTCTCCTGTTTTGCCCATATCTATCTCCCGTTATCATTTATTTTTAACACGCAATTAAAAAGCTTAACAACTGTTTTATTAAATAAGAAAGATCCTCTTAAATGTTGGATGAGTTAGGAAATTAAGCCACCAGACTGTCCTGGCGTCAGTTTGGGTTTTTAATACCATTTCTTCTTTATGCTTGGGCAACAAACTGAAGATATATATGGCAGCAATTGGCGGAGACTGGCTCATTAAATATGGAGTAGCTGGAGATTCCTTGAGGCCTTTCGCCCTCTCCTTTCGTCCGGTTTAGCCTCAGATATTCCGGCCGCCATGAGGTTCTCTGGTAAAAATGGGATAAATAAGTAGCTATCACCTATTTCTAATTCCTCACAAAAATCGGTGGCAACTCATTTACCCATTTTGTCCATTTATCTATTTGGTTTGGGTTTACCTGTTTCTGCTTAGGCTCAGACATCCTCGACGCCCAGGGCTGCCTCGAAGGCCGATTCGAGAAGGCTAAAATTTTCAGGGTCACTTCTGTCATCACAGTCTTAACCTTCAACCCAGCCAAAGAGCTGAAAGAAGAGCACAAGCAAGATAAAAAAATAGATAAAAATGTAAGGTATTACTTATTTTTAAAAAAGGTCAAAATAAAAGATGGATGGGTGTGTAAGGTGTCAGCCATTTTTAAAATAGCCGCAGCGCTAATCACCTTCACCCTGAATTAATTGCTGGCGGAGAGGGTGGGATTCGAACCCACGGTCCCGGTTTTAGCCGAGACAAGCGCTTAGCAGGCGCTCCTGATAGACCACTCCAGCACCTCTCCGCGCTTCGTAGCCGTAAGTTTTTATTTTATCATGATAAAAAAAGATTGCAATTAATCATGACTTTGCCCAACGAGCAAAACCTTGGTGGGCCAGATTGGATAGCCTGAGAGCCGCCGCTATTTCCCTACCTCTGAAAACTAATCCCGCCGCTCCTCTTCTCGCTAAATTTGCGCCCTATTTCTCTGCGCTGGCTTCAGCAAAATATCCAAGCCCTCTTGCCTCCGCAACCATAGGCATTGCTCTTTCTTCTAACTGGCTATTTTCTTGTTTTTCCCAACTTAAGCCTCAGCTAATAAATCAGCTCCCTTGGCAAATTGGATACTCTAACTAACCGCCTTCCTGGCCAAAAAATAGACTAATCACTTAACAAGAGGCCAAGTTTGCTGATCGATTAACCGAGATAAAGATGGCGGAGGGAGAGGGATTCGAACCCCCGTTCCGGTTTAGCCGGAAAGCGGTTTTCAAGACCGCCGCCTTAAACCACTCGGCCATCCCTCCGAGCTTTTTCATTTTAGCGACAGTAAAAAACTTAAGCAAGATTAGAACCCCTGTATCAGGTTCAGACACCTTCGACGCCTTGGAGGTCCCTCGAAGGACGATTCGGGAACGCTAAAACTTTCCAAGTCACTTCCTTCATCGGAGGATCAACTGGAAACCTGGCCAAAAAGTGAAAGAAGAGAAAAAGCAAGATAAAAAAATAGCTAAGTATGTGAAGTATCATTTTTTTTGGCCATTCAATTGAACCTATCCATTGACACCAATATAGATGAATAGTTGTCAGACTATACTCTTTTTAAAGCGCCGATTCAGACTCTATTTTCTCCATTCCCCCTAAATACGGCCTTAAGACTTCGGGAATGACCACCGTCCCGTCAGCTTGCTGATAGGTTTCCAACAACGCGGCCACTGTCCGACCAACGGCCACGCCGGAACCGTTAAGAGTATGAACAAATTCTAATTTGGCCTTGGGCTCGCGGCGAAACCGAATATTAGCTCGGCGAGCCTGAAAGTCGAGACAATTGGTTACTGAAGAAACCTCTCGGAATTTTTTCTGTTCAGGGAACCAGAGCTCGAGGTCATAAGTCTTAGCCCCTGCGAACCCCAAATCAGCTGTACATAGGGCCACCACCCTATAATGAAGCCCCAGACGTTTTAACACTTCCTCCGCATCCGCGGTCATTTTTTCCAGTTCTTCCATAGACTTCTCGGGCAAGGAAAAAGCCATGAGCTCAACTTTATTAAATTGATGCTGGCGAATAAGTCCCCTAATATCTTTGCCGTAGGAGCCAGCTTCGCGGCGAAAACAGGGGGTGTAAGCCACCAACCGCAAGGGCAGCTTCTTAGCGGTCAGTATTTCGTCTCGATAAAGATTGGTTAGCGGCACTTCGGCTGTCGGGATAAGATACCAACGTTTTCCCCTGAGTTTAAACAGGTCGTCTTCAAACTTAGGAAGATTTCCTGTACCAATAAGCGAAGCTTGGTTAGCAATAAACGGTGGCAGGATTTCCAGGTAGCCCTTCTCTTGTGTATGAAGGTCCAACATAAATTGAATAAGCGCTCGTTCCAATCTGGCACCAGCCCCAACATAAACGGTAAAACGAGACCCAGCTAACTTGGAAGCCCTTTCAAAATCCAGAATCCTGAGCCGCCGGCCAACTTCCCAATGAGGGGCAGGATTAAAAGCAAATTCAGGCCGCTGGCCGCCGCGCCTGATTTCTACGTTATCTCCAGAATCACGCCCAATCGGCACTGATTCATGAGGAAGGTTCGGTATTCTTAAAAGCCAATCGCGAATCTTTTCTTCAAGCTCTCTGAGCTCAGTTTCTTTTTTTTCTATTTCCTCGCCCACTCTGCGCATAGCCTCAATGAGCGAACCAACATCCTGACCCTGCTTTTTTTGCCGGCCGACCTGCTCGGAAGTTCGATTGCGCTGGAAGCGAAGCTCATCCACTTCTCGCTGGAGACCCTTTTTCTTATCAGCCAAGATAAAAAACTCCTCCAGCTCAATTTTTATGCCCCGAGTCCTGAGACGGGCTTCAACCTCTTCTCTTTTTTCCAGAAGCCAACGAGGGTCAATCATGAGAAGCAAATTATACCATAAAAAAAGCCGCCTTTAACCTCTAAATTATCAGCTCCCAGACCATACGAAGCTTTAGAGGGCTCAAATTATAAGCACTGAACTGAAAAAACTCCGTCATCCTCGAACCCGTAACTAACCTAGCGCTTCAAATTTTAAACCTCGAGGGGGAACAAAATTTTCCAAATCTCCTTTGGATAATTTGCCTGCGAGGATAATACCAGATGAGGCATCAGCTCTTCCTTCAGGGTAGAAAAGGTTGCAATCGGCTGACCTCTCTGGAATAATGAGGCTTCAGGTCGAAAAAAGTCGATGAAAACCAAGAAAAAGGCAATTTATATTTTTTTATCCTGCCTGATTTCAGCCGTCCTTATTTATCTCCTCTTAACTCAGATTTCCACCCGGGACCTTGCCCTTACAATCAAAAATCTTTATTGGCCCTCCCTTCTGGTTTATATGCTCATCTCCTTGAGCGGCGCTGTGGTCCGATCTTGGCGTTATCGACTTTTGCTCCAGCCAGAACGGATCAGCTGGCCAGGAATTGTTCTCGTCACTCTTGTTAAGAATTCCCTTATCGACTTGCTACCGGCTCGAATCGGCTCTCTCTCTTACATTTACCTTCTTAACCGCCGTCTTGGCCTGCCCTTTGAACCGGTGACCGCCTCCTTTGTCGCTGCCTTTTTGCTCGATTTTTTGACGCTGAGTCCATTTCTTATTACCGCTATTCTGATGGTTGGATTGGGAGTAGATGCTGTTGCTTCCTCGACTGTTTTGTTCGTTGCCGGCCTTTTCTTCTTTGCGGTTATTCTTGCCTTTATTTTGATTGTTCCTTTAGCTCGCCTCTGGCTGAAGATTTATGTTCAGCTCGGCCAGATTGTAAAGTTAGAAGAAAAAAACTGGTTTCGCCAATCAGTCAACAAAACTGAGGGCACGATCGCAGTTCTCAATTCAACCCGTCGGCACCAGTCTTTCTGGTTAATTTTTCTCCTTTCTTTTCTAATTCGCTTAGCCAAATACAGCTCTCTTTTCTTCCTGCTTCATTCGTTATTAAGAAGTCATGGTTTCAGCTTAGCTGCTTTGAGTTTTTGGCGCCTGATTCTGGGAACGAGTGGTGCGGAGCTCACCTCCGCCTTACCAGTCAAGGGTATTGCCGGATTTGGCACTTGGGAATCAGCCTGGGCACTTACCTTCCGGCTCATGGGATCAGAGCCGCAGCTGGCGATTATCTCTGGCTTAGGTATCCATTTTTTAACTAATCTTTTTGAATACACCTTAGGAATAGGCAGTCTTTTTCTTCTGGCTCTGCCTCGTTTTCGTCGCCCGGCCAACCAAAGGAGGGTCGAATGATTTCTTACTCTAACCCCTTTCCTCTCAGCTTGTCTGACCTGGAAAAAATAATTGAAGTCGCTTTGAGCCAGGGAGGGGATTTTGCCGATGTCTTTCAGGAATACCGTCGCTACCAAGCCGTGGTCATGGAAGATGATATTATCAAAGAAACCAGTGAAAGCATCGTTCAAGGCCTCGGCATTCGAGTCATAAACGGGGAAAAGACAGGCTATGCCTACACTAATGAAATTTCCTTGGATAAGGTCAAACAAGCCGCTTTGACCGCAGCCGCTATTGCCGCTTTACCCTCGCCCGTTACAGTCAAGCCTTTGGTGGCTCAAAAAGTAACGACTGATTTTTATCCCCTGAAAGTTTCTCCTGATTCGGTGCCACTGGACCAAAAAATCAACTTAGTCCGAGAGGCCTACCTTGCTTGTCAAGGTTTCGACTCTAAGATTATCCGCGTCAAGGCCGCCTTGGGAGACGTTATGCAATGGGTGGCCATTGCCAACTCTGAGGGACTGTACATCGCTGAAGCCAGGCCGATGATTCGTCTCAGCTGCGTAGCTATCGCCACCACGGCCGGCCGAAGAGAGGTGGGGTTTGCTGGCGCTGGGGGGCGAGTTGGCTATGATTACTTCACCGAAGTTAAGACGCCGAAATCCGTTGGCCAAGAAGCCGCTGAAGAAGCCCTGACGCTCTTAGAGGCAGTCGATGCGCCCGCCGGAGAAATGCCTGTGGTCCTGGCTGCCGGTCATAGCGGAGTTTTGGTACACGAAGCTGTCGGCCACCTTTTGGAAGCTGACTTTATTCGCAAAAAGACCTCCGTTTTTTGGGACAAATTAGGCCAGAAAGTTGGCAGTTCTCAAGTGCGAATCATCGACGACCCCACTCTACCCTCGATGCGAGGCTCATATAACTTCGATGATGAAGGCACGGGGCCCAAACCAACATTATTAATCGACCAGGGCGTGGTCAAAGGCTGGCTCCAAGACCGTCTCTCGGCCAAGCTTATGGGTTTACCCTTAACCGGTCACGGCCGGCGTCAGGATTTCACCTCTTTTCCCCTCCCTCGAATGGCGAATACTTACGTCGACCGGGGCGAGTACTCGCCTGAAGAAATAATCCGTTCGGTCAAAAAAGGTATCTATGCGGAAAGATTTGAAGGCGGTCAGGTAGAAGATTCGGGTAAATTTACCTTCACCATCAGCACTGGCCGTCTCATCGAGGACGGCCGCTTAACGGCGCCGATAAAGCAGGCCACGCTGATCGGAATGAATATCGAGATTCTCCATAATATAACCATGGTGGGCTCTGACCTATCTTTTAGCCCCCAAATAGGCACTTGTAGCAAGGAAGGACAAGAAGTTCCGGTGGGCGATGGCTGCCCTACGCTCAAAATCGCCAAAATGACAGTAGGAGGCCAGTTATGAGTCGCGAAGACCGGGAAAAGAAGTTCCGGGCCGAAATAAGAGAACTACAATTAATGGCTGAAAATTTAGTCAATTTTGGCCAGCAAATAGGCGCCGATGAAGTTGAAGTTACAGTGGCTACAGGTCAGGAATTCAGCGTTAACATCCGCCAGCAAGAAATTGAAGACCTAACTGAGGCTAACTTCCGTCTCCTCTCTTTTCGGGTGATTAAAGATAAACGCACTGCCTCGGCTAACTCCTCCGACCTCTCGCCAGAAACAATAAAAAACTTGATGAAGGCGGCTATCCAGAGAGCCACCATAGCCAACCCTGATGGGTATTCTGGCTTGCCCTCTTCTCTTGAGCCGCACGTTGACCCGGCCTCATTAAAGCTTTATGACCCAGAAATTCTGGCCATTGATCCTCGGTCAAAAATCAATTTGGCCTTAGAAACGGAAAAAATTGCCCTCTCTGACCATCGAATCAGCAATTCTCATGGCGCTAATTTCGCCACTTCTGTAGCCGCGATTATCTTAGCTAATTCCAACGGTTTTTCTGACTACTATGAGGTTACCTCCTTTAATCTTGGCGTGGGGCTCCAGGCAGGTGAAACCGACGAACGAGTTGAGGATGGCTGGTTTTCTTCTCGTCGCTTTTTCCGTGAACTCGACCCGCCCGAAATCATCGCCCGTAAGGCGGTGGAAAGAACTGTCAGGCTTCTTAAACCCAAAAAAATCAAGACCCAAACTGTCCCCGTTATTTTTGAGCCACCAATGACTGCATGGCTTTTGGGTTTTCTTTTCACCTGCGTGGCCGGGACTTCGATTTACCAGAAAGCTTCTTTTTTAGTGGATAAATTGGGCGAAAAAATCGCTGGCACCAATGTAACGGTCCTTGACGATGGCCTTATTCCCGGCAAACTTGGTTCCCGACCTTTTGATTCTGAAGGGGTGCCCACGCGGCGAACTCCAGTCATTGAGAGCGGCGTCTTAAAAAACTACTTATGCAATACGTATGCGGCTCGAAAGCTGAACCTCAGCTCTACGGGCAATGCTGACGGGAGCGGAGTAAGCCCTAATAATTTTTATCTGGTTCCTGGCCAGCTTTCCCTGGCGGAGATTGTCTCTTCTCTCAGAAAAGGCTTAATCCTCACGAAAACCATTGGTCATGGCCTTAACCCGGTAACCGGTGATATCTCACGGGGAGCTTTTGGGTTATGGGTTGAAGGCGGTGAAGTGGCCTACCCTGTTTCTGAGATTACAATCGCTGGCAACCTGGGAGAAATACTGGCTAACATTGAAAGTATCGGCAACGATTTAGGTTATGAAACGGCTGTTTGTGGCCCATCAATCAAGGTGGCCGAGCTCACCGTGGCCGGAGAATGAAAGAATTAAAATGGACCACACTCTCCAACGAGCGCTTGGGCACATGGAGCCGACCATTTTCATCCAGCCAGTAGCGAACTGACCCCACGAAAGGTTCTACTACGGGGTCTTCGGCCGGATAGCCCAACGCCAGAACACAATCAAGGCGATAAGAAGCGGGAAGATCAAAAAGGGAGGCAATTTTTTCTCGATTAATGGAAATTAACCAACAGCTTCCCACCCCTTCAGCCCAAGCGGTGAGAATCATGTTTTCCATGGCCGCGGCGACATCGTATTCATACCCCTGGTCGCGGATAGCCAAATTGACCAGGGTAAGTACATAGGCTACCGGCTCCTGCCCCGGCTTGGGATTTCCCTTGGGGTTAATATAGGCGGCCCAGCTTAAATGAGGGAATAATTTGTGACATAGGCTCGGTTCATCAACCACTAAGAACTCGAGCGGCTGTTTATTGGCCGCGGAAGGCGCTAAGCGGCCAGCATTGACAATCCTTTCCAGCAGCCCCCGGGGGACCAGGTCAGGCTTAAACTGACGAATGCTGCGACGGCTGATAATAACCTCATAAAGACCCATTGCCTTCTACCTCTCTTGATTAAACTACCCCTGCTTAAGGATAGAGTTTAATTTCGCGGCATAAAGACGACTTTCCTCATCTGGCGTCACCAGTTCGACCGCTTCAGGTGAAGAAACCCCAAGGCCAAGCTCGATGGCCCGCGAGATCTGTTCCTGTTCGGTAATCCGGCGCCCCATGATAGCCTCATTAGAACCCAGCTCCTTAAGAACAGCCAGTCCCGTCATGTCCACCGCGACCCGGTCAGTTCCAGCAACAAAAACATCAGCCTGAACTCTTTTCCCGGTGCTGGGTCCACCGTCAACAAAAGCTTCGATGCCATCAAGAATAATCAACTGCGGTCGGTAACCAAGGTTAATCTCGGCAATCATCCGCCTCATGTCAGGAGAACGATGAAGCTCGCGCATCAACCGCTTGGGGGTAAGGCCAACCGCTAATTTCAGAGACATAGTAAAAACACCGCCGAACCCGTGAGTTTTTAAGCAGCAAGTCGAAATGATATAGGGGGCATCAACCACTACCCTGGGGATGGCGAAACCTTCAGCCCAATGGCCTCCATCGGGCTTAAACTGAACCCAATCGGCCTCGGCCAAAGTTTCAAAATTAATTACTCGAAAATCCATCTCCTTGGCCAACTCAAAGATTCCCTTTTCTTCCATCACTTTCTCTGTGGCCGGCGGCCCACTCCGCTCTCCTAAGGTAATTGGCCCGCTGCCTCGATGTCTCACTTCTTCGATGATTGCTTTCAACGTATCATTATGAGTTGAGCCTGGCGCAGGGTCAGAGGTGTTGAAGTTGGGTTTAATGAAAATCGGCATTCCTTTAGGGCTGTCCGCGTCAAGGAGCTCTAAAGCTTTTTTTACCCCATCCGCCCTGTCTTTGGTCTTGATTAGAGCAACTTTAGTTTTCTTGGCTGTTTCTTGGACGGCAGGACTCTTTATATTTTTTAACGATTTTAACCCCATCAGGGGAATCGCCGCAGCTGCCCCCGCTGAAATTCGGATAAAATCCCTTCTGGCCATCCTCTGTTTCTTATCTTCTTTCATTACTTCGCCCTCCGGTTCTTAATTTATTTGTTTTTTTATATAATCATTTTACCATAGTTCACTCGATTGATTCCAGCCCATTAAATCTTGGTTCATTGGGGAAAGTAACCAACGGAAAGTTTGGCTACGCTAACACGACGTCCGGAACAAAATATCTGAGTGGTTTCTTTATTTAAACGGAATTCTTACCCGGCTCAGGTGCTTTCCAAGTAAAGATAAAATTAAAAATAAGGATGGTTAGGCCAGCTAAAATATACATCACTCTATAGCCAAAAAGGTCAGAAACCCAGCCAAAAAACGGCGAACCCAAGCCCATCCCAGCATCAAAAAGAGAGAGATAAAGACTAAGGGCAAATCCTTTATTTTCCCGGCCTAAAATATCAATCACATAAGTGCTGAGAGCCGGAAAAATGAGCCCTTGGCCAAAGCCACCGATAAACCCCGCCACAACAAGCAGCCCAAAGCTCCTCACCTGGGAAAGGAAAAGAACATTCAGCCCAATAACCAGAGCGGCTGGAAAAATAACTCTTTTTCGTCCATAGCGGTCCGAAAGGCCACCACCCCAAAAGCGAGTGAGAATCGCGGCCAGAGAAAAGGTGACAAAGAAGGGCCCCACATGCGAAATCCCGCTGGAACGGCTGAAGAGGGCAACAAAATTAACCATGGCTCCTCTTATGGCTCCATGGACTACAGGAAGGGAGGCCATGAGAAAAATAATTAAGGGAGCAAATGTTTTTAAGTTAAATAAAGCCTCCGCCCCTTCAGACTTATCGTTAGAAGTGCGCATGGTTTCCTTGGTGGCCAGAATGCAGCCGAGAGAGGCGAGGAGAAAAATAAGACTGAGGTTAAAAAGCCCCGCAAACCCGAATTGTCGAACGACCTCTTCCGCCATCAGAGGACCAAGGGCGCTGGCCACCAGACCGGCCACGCCAACAATACCCATAGAATGAGCCAGCCTTTCCACCGGCGCTAAGTCAGAGCAGATAGTAATGGTGGCTGTCATACTTACTCCCCATCCAAAGCCGGTTAAAGCCCTTAGGAAAAGGGGCAAAAGGCCAGCATCGCGTACCAGATGAAACATAGGAACAGTGAAAATGAGGAGCAACAGGCCAGTGAGGGAAAACCGCCGCCGCCCCTTTTCGTCGATCATCCGGCCAAAAATAGGTCTAACCGCAATGGCCATTATGCTGTGGATGCCCATGATCAGGCCGATGCGGCTCTGGGGCGGCCTAAATTGCTGAAGAAAAAGCGGAAAGAGAAAAAAAAGACTGACACTTAGGAAAAGAAAAAAGTAGCCCAGCAGGGCTACAAGAAAAGGCCGACTCCAGAAAGACCCGTTAGTTTCACCCATGTTATCCACAACTCGTTCCGGCTCATTTTTCTGTTTTGACCAAGGGACAAAAACAAGAAGATAATTTTAGCCTATCCCTTTCCTTCCAGCAACAATTCTTGGTTAAGTCTAATCTGGTTTTCTCATTACTTAGTCATATTTAGGGTATGAGTTATCCTTGTGCATCATAAATAATTTCGTTTTTCCAAAAGCTTCTTAATAGCAAATGACCTCAATTCTATAAAGCTCAAATAACTTTTTAACCGCCACTTTTTTGACCCCTAAGGGGCTTCTTCATTTCTCCTGGATTGAGAGGCTTTGTTTTAATTCTAAATCGCTGATTGACTAAAAAATTTAGGCCCGTCTGGAACGGGTTAGGCGGTAATGTGTCCAGAGAGGAAAAGAGATAAAAATTTTGACCACTTCAAAATTTTTAGCCAGATTTTCCTTTACGGTTTCAATCTAAAACTGTTATTTAGCGGCAATTGCCGCTTCTCTAAAGCTTATAGCCGATTCTCCGTAAAAACTCTTTGCGGAATTTAATATCTCCTTCTGTTTCAATACCTTTGGTCTTAACACCGTCAATGACTCCCAGGATACCCCGTCCCGTCTCGGTCTCAGCCACTATAACGTCCACGGGATTAGCTGTGGCGCAAAAAATGCGGCAAACTTCGGGCACATTTTTGATGGCGTTCAAAATATTAATGGGGTAGCCATTTTCCATAAAAATAATAAAGCTGTGGCCTGCTGCCAAGTTTAAGGCATTCTTCTTAGCCAGCTCAACGAGCTTCTCTTCATTCCCGGAGTAACGGACCAAAGCCGGCCCTGAGGACTCACAGAAGGCCAAGCCGAATTTGAGATGCGGGGCCGTAGTGACAATAACCTCATGGATATCCTCGACCGTTTTTATAAAATGAGATTGACCAAGAATAAAATTCATTTCTTCCGGTTTTTCGATTCGAACAACTTTGATTTCCATCTCTTCCCTCCTCTAAATTGTTATCCAGGCTTAAAAATTTAATCCATATTTTATTCAACTAATATCTCTTTGCCAAGATAAACCTTTAGTGCCTCAAGACCCTTCGCTAAATTCCGTCATTTTGAGCCAATTCTTTGACCTGCTTTCCAAAGATAACGACTACCCGGATAAAAAAGGTACCGAATTGGTGGCGATGAGTAGGGAAAGAGTGCTGGCTGTTTTGGGGTTTGGGGAAATTTAGCAAAGGGGGAATTGAAGGAGGGTTTTTTGACCTTGCACAGCCAGCGAAGCAAGGTCGTTAAATATATAATAGCAGATCGGCGCCAGATTTCAAGGGGGTGGAGTCTAAAAGCTAATAGTCAGCAGCAAAAAAAGAATCTTAACCCAAAAACGTTCTGCCTCAAGGAAAATCCATTCGTAGCAATCTTGTTTCTGTTTCGGCTATCTGCTTTGAGGCTTTTTATCCTGTCTTTTAAAAAAGCTCCTGCCATTATTTAGGACCCTTCAAGCGAGATTAGCCTAATTATTTCTTGGGATAAGCCGGAACCGGTGGCAGTTGCTTCTCCTTGGTCTTCAACTCCTCAAGAATCAGCTCGATAGCCTTATTCAGTTGCTCATCCACTCCCTCATATTCTTTGCCGGGGTCGTTATCAACATAAATATCTGGCTCAACCCCATGACCTTCGATAATCCATTGTCCCTCCAGGCCATAGGTAGCAAACTCGGGTTTATTCAGAAAGCCGCCGTCAAGTAAGGGCAGAGTTCCCCTTATTCCTACCACTCCGCCCCAGGTTCTCTTACCAACCAGCTTGCCCAAATTCATCTGCCGAAAGCGATAGGGGAAAATATCTCCGTCCGAGGCGCTGAATTCATCGATTAGACAAATCTTCGGCCCCCAGAGAAGAGCTTCAGGGTCAGGGGTAGACACGGCCCCCCGAGCAATCCCAACCATATGAACTTCCCGGGCAAGGCGTTCAATGATCATCGGCGAGACATTCCCTCCGCCATTTCCCCGGACATCGACAATCAAAGCTTTTTTGCGCAACTGCGGATAAAACTGCTTAACAAACTCATTTAATCCCCGCATCCCCATGTCGGGGATATGGACATAGGCCACCTTACCGCCTGTTGCTTTCTCGACTATCTGTCTTTTACTTTCGACCCAGTGATAATAATACAGGGCGTTTTCATTTTCGATAGGAATAACCGTGATTTCCCGCGCTCCACTCTCTTCAGGCCGGCTGTTAATTTTCAACCTGACCTGCTTTCCAGCCGTGTTCACCAGTGCCTCGTAAATATTAGCCATTTCCTTTGTCATCCGACCGTTAACCGCCAGAATATAATCACCCTCTTTGATGTTAAGCCCAACTTCAGTTAGCGGCGAACGCATGGTCTTATCCCAGTTCTGGCCTTTCAGGATTTTCTTTATCTGAAAATAACCTGACGAATCCTTAATTAACTGGGCGCCTAACATGCCCACGCTCACTCTTTTAACCGGAGGAAGGTCGCCACCGCCAACATAGGTGTGACCAGCATTGAGTTCGCCGATCATCTCTCCGATAACGTAGGTTAAGTCAGCTCTATGATTAACCGCTTCGGCCAGTGGCTGATATCGTTTTTTAACTCCTTCCCAATCCACGCCGTGCATATTGGGCGCATAGAAGAAATCTTTCATCTGCCGCCAGCATTCTTCAAAGACCTGTTTCCACTCGGCTCGGCGGTCGAGGCTCACTTCAAGCGGGCTTAAATCAAGTTTTTCCTCGATTTTAACCGGGGCCGAAGGAAGGTCGATAATGGCGTAAGACCTCTCCTGGCGAATCAGCATCTTTTTTTTGTCAGCAGAAATAACAAACGAATCAATCGCCCCCAAATCCTTCTCTTCCTGGCTTTTGAGGTCATAAAAACAAAGTGTCCTTTTTTGGTCTAAGGGTTTTCTTTTTAAGTAATAGACTTTATCGCCGACAGAAGCGAGGTTACTGTAATCAGCCACTTCAATAGGTAGCCCGATAATTCTTTCCTTAATTCCTTCTGGGTCAACTTTGACAGTAACACTACCTTCTTTTTTCTCACCAGGTTTGGAAGTTGTTTCAGCCGCCTTTGAGGCCGGCTTTTTCGGCTGGCTAATTTCTTCCGCGCTCTTGGCTCCGGGAGTGGTCGGCAAACTTACTTCATCGCTCTTGGGCTCGAAGGGCGATTTTTCTGCGGCCGAAAACGGTACTAAATAGATTCGGCTCATTGCCAAATAAGCATGGTTGAATTCAGTCCGGCTATACACCGGGCTGAAATCGCGGTCAGAGACAAAGAAAAGATACCGTCCGTCTGAGCTAAAAACAGGGTCATATGAGTTATACCAGCCATCCGTTACTTCATAGGTTTTCTTTGTTTCCAGAGAATAAAGGTAAAGGCGAGTCATTCCCTCCACCTCGGGCTTGGCATAGGCAATCCAGCGACTATCAGGTGACCAGGAATAAGAATCAATTTCCCAAGCTTTGGCCTTAACTACCTCAATAACTGAACCATCGTTGATATCAATAAAGTTCAACCGAAAAGCTCGGTCATCCCAAAGGATTTTTTGGCTATCAGGAGACCAAAGCAAATTATACTTGTAAGTATCTCCACCTCTGGTTAACTGCTTAGCCGGGGCGCTACCGTCCTGAGGGATAATGTAGATTTCCTCCCGGCCGGTCTGGTCGGAGATAAAGGCAATCCAGCGGCCATCGGGAGACCAGCAGGCATTCCTTTCATGGACCCCAGGCGTCTGGGTTAGGTTGCGGGTATTGCCGTATTTCTTAGGCACCGTAAAAACATCGCCTCTTGCCCCAAAAACCGCCCGCTGCCCGTCCGGCGCCAGGTCAAAAGTATTAATCCTATCCGCCACCCTAACGATTTCTCCTCGTCCAGAAACCAAATCATCAGCAATTATTACCGGAACTCGCGTAACCTGCTCTGTCTTTAAGTCAAACCGATAAATATAGCCGCCGTTTTCAAAAACAATGGCTTCAGGACCAAGAGAAGGAAACTTAATATCGTAATCTTTAAAATCAGTTAGCTTTCGAGTGCCCTTAGTAGCGAACTCATAAACATAGAGATTCATCCGCTGGTTCTCATCCCGGTCAGAAATAAAATAAATTTTGTCGCCGCTCCACATCGGGATTATATCGAGGGCGGGATTATCGGTAATATTCTCGATTCTTTTAGTGGTGAAATCATAAACCCAGATGTCATCGGCCATGCCGCCGCGGTATCGTTTCCAAGTACGAAATTCGCGAAAAATTCGATTATAGGCCAGTTTCTGACCGTCGGGCGACAAGGAGCAAAAACCGCCTCGGGGCAAGGGCAGTTGCTCGGGCAGTCCCCCCCTCAGGGAAACAAAATAGAGTTGGCCGTTAAAATCGTTCCACTCTCTCATTCGGGAACGGAAGATAATTCTCTCACCGTCTGGCGTCCAACCCATGACAATATTGTTCGGTCCCATTCGGTCCGAAATGTCGTCCCGGCTTAAAACTGGGGTATAGGTAAGTCGAGTGGGAATACCTCCTTCAGCCGGAATGAGATAAACCTCACGATTGCCATCATACTCGCCCGTAAAAGCTATATATTTTCCGTCAGGAGAAAACCGAGGGAAAGCTTCGTAACCAACATGATTAGTCAATTTGCGGGCAATGCCACCCGAGGCGGGAACGGTATAAAGGTCACCAGCGTAGCTAAAGACAATTTGATGGCCGTAAATAGACGGGAAACGAAGCACTCTGGCTTCTTCGGGAGCAAAAGCCGTTGAAGAGATAACAAGCCATAAAATGAAGAAAATACTTATCCCAATAATTTGACTGAGCCTTTTACTCTTTTTGTTCATAAAATCCTCCTTTTTCGCCAATTAATTTTTGGTCCGCAAAATTAGGATTTTCGTCATATTAAAATGAACCAATTTTTTAAAAACTTATTTCTTCCTTGTTTGCTCTTAGTCCATTCTGCATTCAGTTTTAGACCTTATTTTCTTCTTCAATTATCCCCTTCGAACAAACTATGCAAATGATTTATTCTTATTTCTTCTCTTCCTTCTCAGTTACTTGATTAAATAAAACTGCCGTGGGTAGCCGTCCACCCAGCGACAACCTTCCTTGGTGAAGATGGCTTCATCTTCAAGCCCAAAAGTAACCTTGGCCTTCCCCCACTCGGGAATTTCCCCAGAAACGCTTAACTCGATGGAATAAACGGTGTTAGGATAGAGGGGATGTTCGCCAGTCCCCGGAACGAACTCCTGTTTTTCCACCATTCCTATGGTCATTCCTGAGCCATGACCGTAAAAACCCACCGGATGAGAATAAATACGCGGGTTAAGACCTTCAGCTTGTCCTCGCTTCAACGCGGCCCGAAGGATTTCATTTCCGGTTCGGCCCTCTTTAAACTCAGACATAAAAATTGCCTGAAGCCGATTACCCTTGCTGAGAAGCTCATTCAGCCCGGCCGGCGCCTCCGTTTCTCCCAGACGGCAGACATAAGCTAAGTGCTGCATGTCTGTGGCCAGACCAAGATAGCGAAACCCGACATCACAGTGTAGGACGTCACCACGGCGAATAACGCGGTCCGGCTGGCCATAACGTTTGGTGTCATCAGGAGAACGAATAATATCAATTGAGGGCTGAAACCAGGCTTCCAGCCCCAGGCTAACCAATCTCTTCCGAATCCACCATTCGACCTCCTCGGCCGTGGTTATGTCAGGAACGATGACTTGATTAGAAAAAAACTCCCGAATCAGGTCATGACCGATGCCAACGAGATGACGATATAGGCTTAACTCTCGAGGGCTGCGAGTCTCAAACCAACCAACACAGACTTTTTCCGCTGAGGTAAGCTTCTGGCTCAATTCCGCTCCAAGGGCCTGCTCCAGTTTGGCCTTAAAAAAGGCACTCAGCCCCAAGCCATGGGAAAAATCGTCGAAATAATCCCAGTGAAAAGCAGTGTTAATTCCTATGTTTTTTGGGTTTTTCTTTTTAATATAGTCAGCCACCGCTTCTAACTGGCCGTTAGCCCCTTTCTTTCTGTATTCTTCAGTAAAAATATTGGTATACATCGGACCGCACGTGGCTGAGCCATGCCAGTTGGCCGTCAGTTTTTTAAACCCCTCCTTCGGGTCATCATGAAAAAGAAGAATGGAAAGACGCCGGGCGCTCATGGTAGGTTGAACCACTAAGGTACGGTAAACCGGGTCTTCGGCGTACTCGAAACAAATAACCAGCCACATCTCTATTCCTTCTCGGCGCATGACCTGGGGCAGGATGTTATCCAGTCTCCAGGCCAAAATTTCATTAAAAACCTCAGCTTGTCTTTGGGGTGGGAGAATATTATTAATATCTCCCGCTGAAGACATCTCCCATCCTAAGTCCTGAGCCTGAAGGAAAAAAGCAAAGCTAATAATTAGACAAAATAAGAAAATTGATGCACCCAAAATTTTCTGCTTAGAACCAGCCATTCTCATCGCTTTTCCCTCCCAATTTTGTTTGATTTTAATCATCTGCCGATTATATAAATAAAATCCCATTCCGGCAAGAAATACCTAATCGCGGCCTTAAGCTAATTGTGGGCCCTCAAATATAAATGATGCCATATAATTCTCGATGTAATGTTGCCCCTTTACTGCTTTTCCTTTAAGATAATTTCCACTTTTCATCGGATGGCTATCTTATGCCGTGCACCAGAGATAGCAACAAAAAAGCAGTTGAGACCGAAAAACGACAGGGCAAACCTTTAACCC